>Ga0136639_10000913_pt1 | contig 10265 bp, 11 predicted proteins | sample AntDrymUQ8592106_2_FD_113739 | JGI IMG/M metagenome (GOLD analysis project Ga0136639, IMG submission 113739) | Polar desert sand microbial communities from Dry Valleys, Antarctica - metaG UQ859 (21.06) | ecosystem: Environmental > Terrestrial > Soil > Desert | place: Antarctica: Dry Valley...
ATCTGCCGTGGGATTCAGGCGAATCAGCAAGGCCTTGAGGAAATCCAATTCCTCCAGACTCACCAGATCGGTTTTATTGATCAGGATCACATCCGCAAATTCTACCTGATCGATGAGCAGATCAACGATGTTCCGATCATCCTCCTCATTCAAAGCCATGTTCCGATCACTGAGTGCATCGGCATCTTTGTAATCGAGAAGAAAATTGTAAGCATCCACCACAGTGACCATGGTATCCAAGCGAGCCACAGTGCTAAGAATCTGGCCTTCCCCATCAGCAAAAGTAAAGGTCTCGGCGACTGGCAAGGGTTCGGAAACACCCGTGGATTCGATGAGTAGATAATCAAAACGATTTTCCTGAGCAAGGCGCCGTACTTCGATGAGAAGATCTTCGCGCAGGGTACAGCAGATACAACCGTTACTGAATTCCACGAGTTTTTCTTCGGTGCGGCTTAACCCGGCGTCACCCATTTTCACAAGCTGAGCATCGATGTTGACCTCGCTCATATCGTTGACAATCACTGCCACCCGTAGCCCTTCACGATTGTGCAGGATCTGATTCAAGAGCGTGGTTTTGCCAGCTCCCAGGAAACCGGAAAGAACAGTCACAGGTAGCAATGGCATAGTTAAACTCCTCAGGTCTTTGTTATTTATTGCACTTTATTGCCATTAAAAGAGCGATCTACGCCTTCAAATAATATATTTTGGCTATACATTGCTCATCTCTTCAAAGGATCTATATTTTTTAATGCAACTCTTTGCAATAAAATTTGCAATGGATGAAGCCAGGAAGTAGACTTTTCCTGTCAGCTTTCTTTAAACCAGGAGGGAGTTTCCATGAAAAAAAATATTCACCCCCGTTATGATTGGGTGGTTATAGAAGATGCATCGAGCGATTTTCGAATACTGACGCGCTCCACCAAGAAATCGGAACAGACTACGAAGTGGACCGATGGCAAAGAGTATCCATTGATTACCGTTGAGGTTTCCAGTGCATCTCATCCTTTCTATACGGGCAAACAGAAGGTAATGGATACGGCCGGACGCATTGAGCGCTTTCAGAAGAAATATGCCAAGGCTGGAAAAGCATGATCGATAGCTTTGCCTTCTATCAAAGCCAAATCGTAGCGCCCCAGGGGATGGCTCCAGCCGCCACTTCCCTGCCAATGAATTTATCTCTGGCCTGGAAGCTGGATGAAATATCTGCCATCACTCAGCAATGCAAGAATATTCTGGTCTATTTCTGGAATCCATCTTTAGAACTGCAAACAATGATCGATGCGAATAACTTTCAGGATCTCCCTAAACATCAGGAGATCTACTCGATTGCTAATGCTAAAACCTATTTCGCAACCAAGCACAGTCCTCTTTTGGATCGACTTTATGAAGAGATGTCACCACTCCTTCAGAAATTTCTTGAAGTGGGTCGGAACTCCCAATACCAAATCACTCTGGGGTGTCCCCAAGATCGCATGTGCCCGCTTTTTCACGTCGATCATATCAGTCTTCGATTGATCGTGACTTTAAAAGGTCCAGGCACCGAATGGCTCAATGATCGAGATGTGATTCGAAAAAATTTAGGCAAGGGCAGCAATAAGAATATTGTACGGGATGATGCCATCGTGCATGAACTGAAGTCTTACCAGGTTGGTATTTTGAAAGGTGAAGAATATCCCGGTAACTTTGGAAAAGGGGTCGTGCATCGTTCACCAGCAGTCCCTCCCGATCAGGAGGGACGCTGGTTTTTACGAGTGGATGGCCGGCAGCGTCGGCGCTCCTAAGAATGGGATGATTTCGTCCCTTTGCTTAGCCAGCAGCAAAAAGCGCCACTACATTGCGAAAAGCCAACACCATCATGACAAGAGTTGATAGGCTAAAAACTGTAAATCGCAGTGGTACAAAGTTGAAGGTGCATTGGATCAAGGAATGCAACACCCTGAGTCCCACATAAGTCCAGGCCAGTCCGATACTGAATTCATCAGCCACCCCGACCAAATGGCTATAAAAGGCCAAGGCATAGAATACGGTGGGCTGCTCATGAAGATGATTGAAATTGTCCGCTATCTGCTGAACTGACACAGGAAGGGCATCGAGATCGGACTTGCGCTTGATCCGCTTGGCATCAATACCAGCCCGGAACATAGCGGGAATCCGCGTCAGGTACATCCAAGTCCAAATCACAAAAGTCCAGACGACCAAGGCCAGCACAGGCACGAGAATACTCTTCATCAATCACCCCACCTCTTACAATGATGCCTGTGATACTATAATCGGAAACAGCCAAAAGAAAGGGAGGACTCCCTTGCTGAAAAAAATTGTGGTCCTTGGTCTGCTTCGATCCAGTTTTTTCTTGCCTATGATGGGCTGCAGCCATACCGAAACGGAACAGGAATGGAAGTCCCGTTGCTACCAACCTCTATCCTTTCCAACTCCGAGCTGCGCGCGAAAAAAATAATAGCCTCACTGACACCGAGGTCCTTGATTGGTTCGCACCAGAGTACGAGGACACTCTTGGATTCCGAAATGGAAATGAGAAACGTGATAGAACTCCCAAGGATCGAGCATTTTACTAAAATTGAAAGTTGATTCGACCAGCCCGGCAGCCTTAGCTTGATACAAAGTGGATTCCACTTCATGGATATAAGAGAATCCGGAATAGCGATGCCCTGTGACCAGAGCTGCTTCGCTATACATCATGTAGGTAAACCAAAATTGAGCCTCAAGATCGATCGGCGAAGTTGGATCATCAGGATTTAGCAGGATATAGCCAATATCTGCATCCAAGCCATGACCATGAGCATCCTCCTGCTGTAGGGGGTTGGAATAAGGATAATTGCTATCCACGCGTAGCACCGTCACAAATCGGCCAGGAAAGAGGATCTGCACAAATTTTGCTGACTTGCGTAAGATCCAATGATAGTAACCTCGCCCATAAATATTATTGAAATTATTTTTGTTGAGGGCTTTGACAGTCCCATCCAAAGGCAGAGGAACTAAACTCTCCGAGTAATAGATCGACTTCTGACTTTCTAGGGCACTCCATTTTTGAAGCTGATTCCGAGCCTCAGTAAGCCTCGCCAGAGTCACTCGCTGATCGCAGCCCCCGGCAGAAGCCTTACAATCGCGAACCGAAAGACTAGGGAGAGCGGAAGGGGGACTCTCCTCTTCCGGCGCACCACAATGAGTCAGCGAAAGACTCAGAACAAAGAATACGGGTAGAGTTTTTTTGGAAAGGACGAATTTCATGAAAATCTCCTATTTAATAGTAACCGAAACCGGAATTTCAGACTGCTGACTCTGGCTAGATCCTAACTGACCCAAAAATCCACTTCCCCAGCATTTGATACCACCTGGTTTTAAGAGTGCACAGGCATGGCGGGCTCCTACTGCGATCTCACTCACATGAGTCATACCTGGAATTTCCAGAGGCTTGTCGCTGCTAAACTGGAAGACATTCTGCCCCTGCAGGGGAGTGACCAAACGGGATTTTTCTTTACTCCCACACAGCCCATAAAGACAAAGACCCCAGCATTTCACCGTTCCTGATGGCGTCACACCACAGCTGGTCTTTTTGTAAGAATCGATTTTACCAAATTTTTCATCGTCTACTTTGGTCCAGGACTGAGTGGTGTCTGATAAGCCGGTTTGCTGATACCAATTATCACCGATACAAAAGAGATCCTTATTACTATCCGTAAAGCATGAGTGAGCATCTCCTAAAGCCAAACTTTGAACAACGCCCTCGTCCGGGGTAAGGTCCTTGATGGGATAATTCTTTTGGCTTTCAGCAATCACATACCCCCAGCAAAAGAGTCGGTTATTCTCGGTCGTCGCACAAAAGCCGTTCTCGGCTCCCTCGATACTTTTCACCTTGCCTGGAATCATCGTCACCTTCTGAGCCTTGCCCGTGTGATTGCTCATGCCAGATTTCTGATCGCCCAATTGAAATTCACCGCCCGCCCCCCAGCAGTAAACACTGCCCATCGTGTCCAGCGCACAGCTAGAATTTTTTGAAGCGGCCAGCTTTGCGATCCTAATTCCAGCAAGACCCTGGACAGGAATTGGTTCCAGTACAGCCGAAGGGATCATGTAGGACCCAAAACCTGTATTCATACGAGACGTACCGTTGCCGATCGCACCTGTATAGCTAAAACCCCAGCAATACACAGTTCCCGATCTCCTGACAGCGCAGCTGTGAAGCTCACCTGCCGATACATGGATCACATCATGCCCGAGTCCCTTGACCAGGGTGGGCTGACTCTGATTTTTTCGGTCACCGTTACCTAACTGCCCAAGCAAACCGTAGCCCCAACAGAAGACATCTCCTTCAATTAAAGCGCAAGTATGATAGCCACCAGCCGTTAAAGAACTCGCCTGCGCGGCTCGGTCCTGTCCGTAAAGGCTTCGCTCTATGGGAAGTAAACTCCATAAGAGCGCTAGAACAATCACCGGAATAAATCGCAAATTCATTTTTTTCCTCGAATTGAAATAAAACTTGATGCATCACCCGACAATCGGTGAATAGAAGTAAATCCGCCTGTATTGGGAGGGAGTATAGGGAATCATTTTCCATTTGTGTGACTATTTTTTTAAGTAAACTGCTATTTACATATAATTTTCGCGCCTTATCATAATATTTACGCACTTCCTTTCGATCGTGCGAATAGACCGATGCCAGCGAATTTTTCATCTTTTATCTATCCTTAAACCTTGAACTTAGCTTCAGTAAAGCTTTTGAAAAAACTGTTGTCAACGGGTGACAGAAAGAAGAATAGGACTCTCTTGTTAAGAAATTTTTGCTATTCTGAAAGGGTCTATTGGAGCCTATTGGTACATAAAAGGTCCAGGTCGTTCTTGCCAAGCACCGACTTCCCGTAAAGATTACTCTTATCATGGAGATAAGATGGCCCGCACCCTCTTGCTTAGAAAATTAACCCGACTCCTTAAGCTAGCAACCAAAGAGGAATGCCTTCTTCGGAGCGAGGATCGCAGGCATGAAGCGCGTGCTTCTGCTTTGAACCGCCGAGATTTTCTTCAAGCGGGAATGATGGCAGCAAGCTTGCCAGGACTGTTAATGGCCTGTCAGAATCCAGGACCAGTTGATTCCACTATGAAAACCGCATCCGCTTCCGCTTCCGCCGCCCGTTCCATTACAGTGGTTGGCGCTGGAACTGCTGGTTTGACCTGCGCCTACTCTTTGGCCAAAGCTGGCCATGCGAGTGGAATTTATGAAGCTTCTTCGCGCATAGGGGGACGTATGTTCACCCTAACGAATTTCAATGCTGATGGAATGTTCTGCGAATTGGGGGGCGAGCTTGTCGATACCCAGCACACAGATCTGATCGAACTTTGCCGTGAGTTGAATGTCGGCATTGAGGATTTAGCTACAAGCGAAAAATCTCCTCTGCGCGAACTCTATTTCAGTCATCAAAAGATCCGCACAGAAGCGGAGATCATCCGGGCTTTCAAACCATTGGCAGCGTGCCTTTTGATCGACGCCAAGACCATTTCTCCCAAGGGCGAATTGGAAGTACCCACCTACCACTCTGAACTGGCGAAACTTACTCGAGTCCAAGAACTTGATCACATGAGTCTCGCCCAGTATCTGGAGCAGTCCCACATCGAAACATGGCTTTCAGATTTATTGAGCAATGCCTATGTTGGGGAATATGGACTGGAAGCCGGGGAGCAATCGGCACTTAACTTGATAGTCTTGATCAATCCGGAAACCGCTGAAGGATTTGAAATCTATGGCAGCAGTGACGAGGCCAAGCGCATTACCGGCGGCAGCGAAGCTCTCCCCAGGGCTTTGGCCAAAGCTGTCCAAGACATAGCACCTATTGCATTTGAGCATAGGCTGGTAGCGGTACGCGACAATGGAGTCGAGCTCACACTGATTTTTGATAATCGAGGAAAAACTATCGAAGCCAAGACCAAAAAATTGATTCTGGCCCTTCCTGCCAGTCTGCTGAAGGATGTGGACATGAGTGGGCTTGAACTTTCTCCTGTGAAAAAACGGGCGATAGCGGAGTGGGGCTTTGCCACCAATAGCAAACTCATGCTTGGATTTAACAAGAGAGTTTGGGATAAAGGCAAAGGTCACCGTGGCTTTTCTCTAACTCCCGATCAAGGGGTTCAAGAATTCTGGGATACCAGTCTTGGTCAACCTGGCGATCGCGGCATTGTCACCTGCTATCTGGGCGGCAGCGCGGGTCATCGCATTCTTCCGACCCTACAGGTGCAGTCACTCGACTTTCTGAATAAATTTTTTCCAGGTATCAAGGCAGAATTCGACGGCAAAAAAGTTCTTCAGCATTGGCCCAGCCAGGAGTTTGCACGCGGATCCTTTACCTGCAGTCGGCCTGGTCAATATACCTCCATTTACGGTTCTTTTGGCGAAGCCGAACTTCAGGGTCGACTGATCTTTGCTGGTGAACATTGTAGTTCCGAGTGGTCCGGCTATATGAATGGTGCCGTTCAAAGTGGCAAACAGGCTTCTGAGTCGGTCCTAAATCCTATCTAGGTTCACAAAGCTAGAGTTCCTGCACCGAAAGTTTTCCTTGCTTAATGTTCTCACGAAAATGCCTAATAATTAATCATGGATCTGGTCACTTCGTGGACACTTAGAAAAAAGAGGGACCCGATCCCTTGCGCAATTCGCACTCCGGAAACGGGATAAAGCAGGCAGAGGGGGGAACGGGAGGAGGATAAGTGCAGCTACTCATTGGAGCAGAAGAATAGGTCTTTTATGTTGGCCATGGGAGAAGGGAGTTACCAGTTCGCATCTGGGATGTAATGCAAGCTAACGCCTTGGCAATTGGCTTCTTTGATCCATTCCACCTTGGCCCTGTGCCCATATTTTTTCTTGAAAGCATCCGCCTTCACTTGGAATTCGGGGTTGGGGCTAACTTCGCCAAATCCACAGTCTTTATAAACGACAGTCGAAGCCGTGCTTAATCCGTAATCAGACATCGTCAATGTCAAGGCTATGGGTCCAATGCTTGAGAAAAACATAAATTTGAACATCGTAGCACTCCTCAATTTTCCATCCGAACCTTGTGATAGGTCGTAAATAACAGTCTGGAAATGGAGCAAGCAAGATTTGTTTTAAACCAGAGTTGAGATTTTTCAGCTATTGCAAAACGAAAAATCTCATTACGGAAGTTTTGTCTTTTTTCACCAATGAATCCGGCCTACGCCATTTATCATTTGCAAAATCATCTTTCAACTGCAACTGCATCAATACTCCGTTTTTGCAACTGCAAAATATTATTTGGCGACTATTCTCATCCATGAAGAACAGCAATATTGACCATGAAGTATATTTCATTGACTTTTCGGCGGGATAGAATTACTAAAGAGGTACGATAATTCTAATACATCGACTCTCCGGGAGCATTTCATGGCTCATCCAATTTGCTTTTTTCTTCAGGAAAAAATCAAAGCCTTCGTAGTCAAGAAAAACGAGAGCGTGAGATGGCTGGCAAAGCAGGTCGGCGTCGATTACACGATCGTCTACAGATTGCAGTGCGGCGAACAAAAGAGCCTTTCGTTTTTCGACGCTAAACGCATCCTCAAAGTGTTGGAACCCGACAAGTATTTGGAAGTCCTCGCTGATTTCTATCCCATAGAAGTTCGTGAATTATCTGAAAGTAAATTGACTGATCAACAGACCGATGAGCTTCTCGAAATAATCGATTTTGCCCTTTCGGATATCGACTGCTATCGAGTTTTCGCTTTTGCGACGGAAACACTCGGTGCCACTCGTCAGACTGTTGGGATGGAGTTCGGCCGATTCGGTTCGGATATCCTGGAAGCACTCATTTCAAAAAAGGCCCTGCGCATCCTGGACGATGGCAGAATCGAAAATCTTATCGCTGGTCGGCAGTGGTGGTCGGATGAATTAGTAAAGAACGTGGCTTTGAATAATATTCACTTGATGAGTTCTGCGAGCCCTGGCACCCACATGAGAAACTGGGTTACCGGCCTGAATGAAAAGGGTCTTCGTATCTACTACGATGCTCATACAAAACTTATCGAGAGTCTGGCAAGAATTGAAAATTCTGAAGAATTCAAAGGTTCCATCGTTACTGCTTCATCCCTCTTTGTCGGACCCATTCTTGATAAGAAAGTGGAGGCCTGAGCATGAAAAAGGTTTTGCTTTTATCTTGCTTCCTGTCGTTGACGGTACACGCCGGCACAGGTGGGGGAACGTCCACACCTCCTGCACGAGCTGGTTTAGCCCAACTTCTCGCCAAAGCCCTCGGCATCGGCTTGGAATCAGGCCAAGGAGAGCTGTTACTTGAAATGGACAGTCCCTTGCCTTTGCAGTGGACCTTGCCCTTGGATACAGAAGAACGGACTGCTGACTTTACTTCGCTAAGGACCGTAACTCTTATCAATCTTAAAGGTGAGAGCCGCTCCTACCTCATCGAAGATGGCGAACTTCTGCACAGCTTGAATCTGACAGACCGCCGGGCTGCTCTGCGGACTCGCGTCCAGCCATAATCAAGAATTCCATCCTAAGAACGCGAAAAAGCGGAACCCAGCCTGATCGTCTGGATTCCGCTCTGTACATCTCCAAGAGGCATAGGACGGACACTACTTAAACCTGTTCTATTCCAGCAAGCTGCCACTGATTCTGCCCTGAGGTTCGAGCAAAAATCCAGTTTTCATCAAACTTGACGGGAGTGCTTGTGCTGCCATCTTTCAATTCTCCCGTACTTTCGTCCACGGTGTAGTCCAAAAGGTTGGCTGTGAAGCGCACGCGAACAAAGTCGCGATTCCCTTCCGCCCACGATTCACCTATATCCACGCGACGAATCGAAATATTTTCCAGACGATTGATGCTTCGAGCGCGTCGAAGCTCTTCCAGGTCTTGCTCCAGGATACGGGCCGTTTCATAATCCACAAAGTCTCTCACCAAACTCAGATCGCGACGGGTCCACGCGCCCTGCACTTTGAAAAAGATGTCTTCCGCCGCCTCACTGTCAATCTGTGCAAAACTTTGCGTGCTGACTGGGGAAGGAGAACCTTGGGCAAAGTATCCCGCATCCTGACTACTTTTTTGCAGAGGAGCCGAATTTTGAAAATTCATACCCATCGGCATGCCGCCCACTCCAGCCCCAGCTCCGGCCATCGCCGCAGGACGGTTCTGCCGGCTTTTCCAGAAGCGGTAGGCAAGAAATGCCAAACCGGCGAATAAGATAATCTCTACGAGGCCAATACCGCCGCCGCCTGCACCGCCAATTCCCGCAGCGTTACCGAGCGAGCTAAACAGCATGCTTCCCAAAATTCCACCGGCCAGTCCGCCTGCCAAACCCTTCATAAAGGATCCACGACCTGCAGGAGCTTGCGCTGTCGGTTGTTGGGGAGTCGGTGAGCGGGGCGCTGGTTGCGACCTTTGGCCTATGGAACGACGGTTGCCTGCGCGTGCTTCGGCATCAGTGGTCAAAGCCAATTCGGTTAAAAAACCCAAGCTAAAGAGCACCAATAGCATTCGAACGACGAGTCCTGTTTTACGCAATAACATGAATCTGTCCTCTCTTGACTCAAAGTGGCGGCATCCAAAAAATAATGGCGTACCAAACTCCCTATAAGCTAGCACAAGACTGTTCTATCTGTTTCATGGATAAACATGAGTGAGTTCTTCGCTTTTAGCAATATATCAGCATGAGATTTTTTCAGCCGACGAGATAGCCGCCATCAACAGCCAGACAGCTGCCCGTCGTATAAGAGGCCGATGGCGACACGAGGTAAAGAACGGCGCCTGCCATCTCATCAGGTTGTGCCACGCGTTGCATGGGAACATGCGGCATAAGCTGATTCAGAATCGCTTCGTTCTTCACCAGCGTCGCTGCGAACTTGGTATCCGTCGCGCCTGGCAGGAGAGCATTCACTCGAATATTCAAGCTTGCGCACTCCTTGGCAAAGGCCTTGGTCATCGAAACAATGGCCGCTTTCGTCACAGAATAGATACCCTGATAGATTCCGGGAACCTCGGCATTGATAGAGGCAACATTGACGATACTGCCTCCACCGTTTTCTTTCATCAAACGCCCGGCTTCCACGGAGGCAAAAAAGTAGCCACGTATATTCACATCCACTGTCTTCTGAAAAGCTTCCAGGCTAGTTTCCAGAATATGGCCAAAATAAGGATTGGTGGCGGCATTGTTTACCAGGATATCCAGACGACCAAACCGCTCGCGAATTTGACTAAACAGGGCACTGATCGACTCCAGTTCCCCAATGTGGCAAGCCATAGC
>Ga0136639_10000914_pt1 | contig 10264 bp, 5 predicted proteins | sample AntDrymUQ8592106_2_FD_113739 | JGI IMG/M metagenome (GOLD analysis project Ga0136639, IMG submission 113739) | Polar desert sand microbial communities from Dry Valleys, Antarctica - metaG UQ859 (21.06) | ecosystem: Environmental > Terrestrial > Soil > Desert | place: Antarctica: Dry Valley...
ATTCCGCTGGGCGCGCAATCGACGGGAACCGGAAACCAGATCGAGCGAGGCTACAGCAACGCGTCGTCATCAAGGTCGGCTGGGTGCACCGACAGCACCGAGACGGATGCGACGCTGAGCGATTCCCCGTCCGGCGCCAGGTCCACGCGCACCGTGTCGCCGTCCCGCACGGTGCCTGACAGGATCGCGGTTGCCAGACGGTCGTCGATCTCGGTCTGCATCAGTCGGCGCAGCGGGCGGGCGCCGTAGATCGGGTCGTAGCCTCGCTCGGCCAGCCAGGTGCGGGCATCCGGCGTCACCCCGAGTTCGAGCCGGCGCTCGACCAGCCGCTTCTCCAGCCGGTCCACAAGCAGCCCGACGATCTGGCCGAGGTCCTCCATCGACAGCGACTCGAACACGACGATGTCGTCGAGACGGTTGACGAACTCGGGCTTGAAAGTCTGGCGCACGAGCGCCTGCACGGACTCCTCCTTCTCGTCCCGGCTGAGCTGCGGGTCGATCAGGAACGCCGAACCGAGGTTCGAGGTCAGCACCAGGATCGTGTTGCGGAAATCCACGGTGCGGCCCTGGCCATCCGTGAGCCGGCCGTCGTCGAGCACCTGCAGCAAGACGTCGAAAACCTCCGGATGCGCCTTCTCCACCTCGTCGAACAAAACCACCGAATACGGGCGGCGGCGCACGGCCTCGGTCAGCTGCCCACCCTGCTCGTAGCCGATGTAGCCGGGAGGAGCCCCTACCAGTCGGGATACGGAGAACTTCTCCCCGTACTCACTCATGTCAATGCGCACCATCGCCTTCTCGTCGTCGAAGAGAAACTCGGCGAGCGCCTTCGCGAGCTCCGTCTTGCCCACGCCGGTCGGCCCGAGAAAGAGGAACGAGCCGGTCGGCCGGTCCGGATCGGAGATTCCGGCCCGGCTGCGGCGCACGGCGTCAGCGACCGCACGCACGGCCTGCTTCTGCCCCACCAGACGGTGCCCGAGTTCCGCCTCGAGGTTCAGCAGCTTCTCCGTCTCGCCCTGCAGCAGCCTGCCCACCGGGATGCCGGTCCACATGGCAACCACGGCGGCGATGTCCTCGGAGGTGACCTGGTCGTTGACCATGCGCGGGCCGTCGGACTCCGCTTGCTCGGCCGCGGCGAGCTCCTTCTCCATCTTGGGGATGTCGCCGTAGAGCAGCCGGGACGCCTTCTCCAGGTTGCCTTCGCGTTCGGCCCGATCAGCCCCGCTGCGCGCGGTGTCGAGCCGTTCCTTGAGCTCGCCGACCCGGTTCAGGGATGCGCGTTCCTTGTCCCAGCGCGTCTGCAGCTCGGTCAGCTTCAGCTCGCGTTCCTCGAGGTCGCCGCGCAGCTTCTCCAGCCGCGCCTTCGACGCGTCGTCCTTCTCCTTCTTCAGCGCCAGTTCCTCCAGCTTGAGCCGGTCCACGCTGCGCCGCAGCTCGTCGATCTCCACCGGGGCGGAGTCGATCTCCATCCGCAACCGGCTGGCGGCCTCGTCGATCAGGTCGATGGCTTTGTCGGGCAGCTGGCGGGCCGTGATGTACCGGTTGGAGAGGGAGGCCGCGGCCACCAGCGCCGAGTCCGCGATCGAGACCTTGTGGTGGGCCTCGTAGCGCTCCTTGAGCCCACGCAGGATGGCGACCGTGTCTTCCACGCTCGGCTCGTCGACCAGCACCGGCTGGAACCGGCGCTCGAGGGCGGCGTCCTTCTCGATGAATTCGCGGTACTCGTTGAGGGTGGTGGCGCCGATCAGGCGCAGCTCCCCGCGGGCCAGCATGGGCTTGAGCATGTTGGAGGCAGCGACGGAGCCCTCACCGCCGCCCGCACCCATCAGGGTGTGCAGTTCATCGACGAAGGTGATGATCTGGCCCTCGGCGTCGTTGATCTCCTTGAGCACGGCCTTGAGCCGCTCCTCGAACTCGCCGCGGTACTTGGCCCCGGCCACGAGGGCCGCCAGGTCAAGGGCCACCAGCTGCTTACCCTTGAGGGAGTCGGCCACGTCGCCGGCCACGATGCGCTGGGCCAACCCCTCCACCACAGCGGTCTTGCCCACACCTGGTTCCCCGATCAGCACCGGGTTGTTCTTGGTGCGGCGGGTGAGCACCTGGCTGACCCGACGGATCTCCGCGTCCCGCCCGATAACCGGGTCCAGCTTGCCGCTTTTCGCGATCTCGGTGAGGTTGACGCCGTACTGCTCCAGGGCCGTCTTCGCTTCTTCCTGGGGCGGTTGCTGACCTGCTTGCATCGGAAGATCCTCTCTCGGGCCGGCCGCTCTCGCTGCAGGTCGGTGGAAAAGCTGAGTCTGCTGGACTCAAGTTTAGGGGACATCGGGTCAGTACGCCAGCGGTCCGGAAACGACCTGGCGGCGGCACCGCGGCAACCCCGGCACGATCCAATCGTGCCCAGGTGTTCGTTTTCGTCTGTCAGATGCCATACTTACCGAAGAAAAGACCCGTCTCCACACTCAGCGCAGAGGATCAGGCCCGTGGCCACCCCCACCCTTAAAAACTTCATCAACGGCAGTTTCGTAGCGCCGAAGGGCACCGAGCTTCTCGAGATCGTCGATCCCACGACGGGGCGCCTCGTCGCCAGGGCTCCGGTGTCTAACGCGGCCGACGTCGACGATGCCATGACCGCCGCGAAGAGCGCCTTCCGCACCTGGGGCCGCACCACCCCCTCCGAGCGTCAGCGCGCGCTGCTGCGCCTCGCCGACGCGATCGACGCCGAGAGCGACGCCATTGTGGAGGCCCAGCACCGCAACACGGGCCAGCCTCGTGCCACGATCGCCGCCGACGAGGTTGCGGCGGGCGCCGACCAGCTGCGCTTCTTCGCGGGCGCCGCCCGCCTGCTCGAGGGCAAGTCGGCAGGCGAATACCTGCCGGGGATGACCTCCTGGGTGCGCCGCGAACCGATCGGCGTGGTCGGGCAGGTCACCCCGTGGAACTTCCCGTTCCTGATGGCCATCTGGAAGATCGGCCCGGCCCTGGCCGCCGGCAACACCCTCGTGCTCAAGCCCAGCGACACCACCCCCGAGTCCACGCTGGAGCTCGCCCGGATCAGCCAAGGTGTCCTCCCCGACGGCGTGATGAACATCCTGCTCGGAAACGGCGGCACCGGGGCCGCGATCGTCGAGCATCCGGTGCCCGGCCTGGTCTCGATCACCGGCAGCGTGCGAGCCGGCATGGCGGTCGCCAGCGGCGCCGCGAAGACACTCAAACGGGCACACCTCGAGCTCGGCGGCAAGGCGCCGGCCCTGGTCTTCGCCGATGTGAACGTCGCGAAGACCGCGGCCGCAATCGCCGACTTCTCCTTCTATAACGCCGGACAGGACTGCACGGCCATCACCCGGGTGCTCGTGCACGAGTCCATTCACGACCAGTTCGTCGACGCCTTGGTCGCAGAGGCCCGCCGTCGCACCACCGGCTCCACCGACGACGCCGCCAACTACTTCGGGCCGCTCAACAACGTCACCCACTTCGGCGACGTCGTGAAGAAGATCGCTTCCCTGCCCGGCCACGCCGTCATCGCCACCGGAGGCCACCAGGTCGGCACCGAGGGCTTCTTCTTCGAGCCGACCGTCGTCACCCAGGTGCGCCAGAGCGATGCGATCGTGCAGGAGGAAACGTTCGGCCCGGTGATCACGGTGCAACCCTTCGCCTCGGAAGACGAAGCGGTCACGCTCGCGAACGATGTCAGCTACGCACTTGCCTCGAGTGTGTGGACCCTCGACCACGCCACGGCCATGCGGGTCTCCCGCGACCTCGACTTCGGCGCGGTGTGGATCAACACCCACATCCTGCTGACCGCCGAGATGCCGCACGGGGGGTTCAAGCAGTCCGGTTACGGAAAAGACCTGTCGATGTACGGCGTCGAGGACTACACCCGAATCAAGCATGTGATGAGCTCCCTGACATAAGCGACGGTCTCGACCACCGGATCTCGACAGGCTCGACCACCACTCAACGAAGCAGAGGACCCTCGATGACATTCCATCCGCTCGACCCGCTGTGCGCCGCCGAGTTCTCCGCCGCGTCGGCCATCCTCGCCCGCGAGCGCGGCGTCGCCGACGGCTGGCGGTTCGCCTCGATCGAGCTGGTCGAACCACCTCGGAGCGCTGTCGCCGACTTCGCGGCCACGGGCGCTGTTCCCGACCGCCGAGCGCGCCTGGTCGTGCTCAACCGGGCCGAGAACACCACCTGGGTGGCCGTCGTCTCGCTCACGATGGACACCCTGGTCGGCTGGGACGCCGTGCCGGGCATGCAGGCGAACTTCACGGTCGACGAGTGGGAGGAGGCCGACGCCGCCCTCCGCGCCCACCCCGACGTGATCGCCGCCCTCTCCCGGCGGGGCATCACCGACCTCAGCCTGGTCTTCATCGACACCTGGACCTACGGCGACGCCGTCATCCCCGACCGGTACCGTGGCCGCCGTCTGGGCTGGTCTGACGTCTGGCTCAGGGCCTCCGCCGACGCCAACCCCTACGCAGGGCCGGTCAATGGCCTGCACTTCGTGATCGACGTCAACACCATGGACCTCCTCGAGGTGGAGGACTCGTTCACGGTCGAACCACCAAAGGGAATGGGCGAGTACGTGCCGCACCTGGTGCCGCAGAGCATCCGGGATCGCAGCAAACGCCCGCCGCTCGCGCCCCTCGAGATCGTGCAGCCCGACGGCCCGAGTTTCACCCTCGACGGAAACCTGGTCGAGTGGCAGAACTGGTCCCTGCGGGTGGGCTTCAACTACCGCGAGGGGATGACCCTGCACAATGTGGGCTACCGCGACGGCGGCCGGGTGCGGCCCATCGCCAACCGGTTGTCGTTCGCCGAGATGGTCGTGCCCTACCGAGACCCGAGCGTCGACCATTTCCGGCGCACCGCCTTCGACATCGGCGAGTGGGGTCTGGGCTTCATGACCACCTCGCTCGAACTCGGCTGCGACTGCCTCGGCGAGATCCGCTACCTCGACGCCGTGCTGCACAACAGCAAGGGAGAGCCGTACAGCATTCCGAACGCGTTCTGCATCCATGAGGAAGACGATGCGGTGCTCTGGAAGCACGTCGACCACAACGGCAGTGCCGAGGTGCGACGGATGCGCCGGCTCGTCGTGTCTTTCCACGTCACGGTCGCGAACTACGAGTACCTCGTCTACTGGCGCTTCTACCAGGACGGCAACATGGAGTGCGAGGTGCGTGCGACCGGGATCATGGTGGTGACCTACCTCGACCAGGGCCAGCCGCACCCCAACGGAACCCTCGTCGACACGCGCACCTACGCTCCCTTCCACCAGCACTTCATCGTGGCCCGGATGGACCTCGACATCGACGGGCCGGAAAACACGGTGTTCCGCACCGAGACGCGAGCCGAGCCGATCAGTGCCGCGAACCCGCTCGGCCTGGCGATCACCCAGCAGAACACCCCGGTGGAGACCGAGGGGTTCGACGACTACAACTGGGACACGCAACGGGCCTGGAAGGTCGTGAACGAGAACTCGTTCAACGGCCTCGGCACGCCGGTGTCCTACAAGCTGGTTCCGGGCGGAGCGATCCCCTCCTTCTTCGATCCGGCGGCGCCCGCCTTCCAGCGCGCCCAGGTGATCGGCCACACGGTCTGGGTCACCCCGAATGACGACTCCGAGCGCTGGCCGTGCGGGGAGTTCGTGAACCAGAGCGCGGTGGACCACGGCCTGCCGGAATGGATCCAGGCAGGCCGACCGGTACGCAACGCCGACGTCGTGCTCTGGTACGTTTTCGGCATCCACCACATCACCCGGCCCGAAGAGTGGCCCATCATGGCGGTCGACACCGTGTCGTTCTGGCTCAAGCCGGTCGGTTTCTTCGACCGCAACCCGTCGCTCGACGTAGAACCGAGTGCGGCGCACTGCGCGCCGGGGACCAGCCACCACTCCGGGCTCGCCGCTGACCAGCACCATCATGACCACTGAACAACTGTGACCACTGTGACCACTGAGTGCGACGCCCGTCGCGAACCGAGGGAGAGACCAGCGTGACCCGAGTAGCCAACTACGTCGTCGCATACGAAGCGACCGAGCGAGGCAATGACACCGTCGAGCTGGGTGTTGCGCTGGCGCGCCTGACCCGCTCCGAGCTGCGCCTGTGCCTCGTGCTTCCCCATCATTCCGCCACCGTGCCGGCCCGGGTCGGCGCCCTGTCCTCCCCCGATTACCAGTCGCTGCTCGAGGAACAGGCCCTCGAATGGCTCGAACAGGGCCGGGCCCTGGTTCCCGCTGATGTGGTCGCCACCACGCACCTGCTCTATGCCGAGTCGACCACGGAGGGGCTGCTCCAGGCGGCCCGAACGTTCGACTCGGATCGCATCGTTGTCGGGGCCTCGCGCCGCGGCCTGATGAACCGTTTCACGATCGGCAGCGTCGCGAACGCACTCCTGCACTCGTCTCCCGTGCCCGTCGCACTCGCACCTCGGGGCTACAAGGCTCCCGCGCAGCTGACCCGGATCACCTGCGCCATCGGCACCCGGCCCGGCTGGATGATGCTGCTCAACTCCCTGGTGGCCTTCTCCGAGGACCTCACGGTCGACCTGCGGTTCGTCACGCTGGTCGAGGTGGATGCCGGTCGTCGGCATCCGGCAGAAGACAACGAGAGCACGACCCATCTGGCCGGCGTGCTGGAGTACTTCTCGAAGCACTCCAGGGCCCGCGGTGCCATCACCACCGAGGTTGCATCCGGACACAGCGTCGAGGCCGCGGTCGAGGCTCTGGACTGGCAGCCCACCGAAGTTGCCTTCGTCGGCTCCAGCCGACTGGCCCAACCCACCACGATCTTCCTCGGCATCACCGCGCACCGCATGCTGCACGCGCTCCCCGTTCCCCTCGTCGTGGTTCCCACCGGCATTGACGCCCGTAAGCCGCACTGACCGAAAGGACAGTCCCATGTCTTCCACATCCTCCGCCTCGGGCTCATCAGCCGGGGCATCCACTCTCACCGGCGGCCTCTCCGAGAAAGGCCTCAGCGCCGGATCGATCGGCCTGCTGGGTGCCACGGTCATCGGCATCTCCTGCATCGCACCGGCCTATACCCTGACGGCCTCCCTCGGACCGACGGTTGCGGCCGTCGGCACCCAGATGCCGGGCATCTTCCTGGTCGGATTCATCCCGATGCTGCTCGTGGCACTCGGTTACCGGGAACTCAACAACGCCATGCCGGATGCCGGCACGTCCTTCACCTGGGCCACGCGCGCCTTCGGTCCGTGGCTGGGCTGGATGGGCGGCTGGGGTCTCATCGTCGCGACCGTGGTCGTGCTCTCCAACCTCGCCGGAGTCGCCGTCGACTTCTTCTATCTCATGCTCGCGCAGCTGTTCGGCACCCCGGGTCTGGCGGACCTGACCAATAACGTGCTGATCAACGTGCTCACCTGTCTGGTGTTCATGGTGGCGGCCTGTTATGTCTCGTTCCGCGGCATGGAGACCACGAAAGCCGTGCAGTATGTGCTTGTCGCCTTCCAGCTGATCGTGCTGGTCTGGTTCAGCGTCGCGGCCCTGGTGCAGGTCGGCGAAGGCACCGCCTTCGATGCCCTCGCGTTCAACGCGGATTGGTTCAACCCCTTCCTCGCCCCGTCGTTCACGGCGTTCGCGGCCGGTGTGTCGCTGTCGATCTTCATCTTCTGGGGCTGGGACGTCACCCTGACAATGAACGAGGAGACGAAGAACCCGAAGACCACCCCCGGGCGTGCGGCGACGCTGACCGTGGGCGTCATCTTCGGCCTCTACATCCTCGTGGCCGTCGCCGCCCTGATGTTCTCGGGCGTCGGCGCCGGGGAACTGGGGCTCGGCAATGAGGAGATCCAGGGCAACGTGTTCGCCGCCCTGGCCGGACCGGTGATGGGGCCCTTCGCCATTCTGATGTCGCTGGCCGTGCTGTCGAGTTCGGCCGCATCGCTGCAATCGACCTTCGTCGGGCCGGCGCGCACGATGCTCGCGATGGGCCACTACCAGGCCTTCCCGAAGCGGTTCGCCTCGATCAGTCCGCGGTACAAGTCCCCGGGCTTCGCGACGTTGATGGCGGGCATCGTGGCCTGGGGCTTCTACGCGGTGATGCGCGTGCTCAGCACGGATGTGCTCACCGACACGATCCTCACCCTGGGCATGATGATCTGCTTCTATTACGGGGTCACCGCGTTCGCCTGCGTCTGGTACTTCCGTGACTCGCTGAACGGTCCCCGGGCCATTCTGCTCAAGCTGCTGGCGCCACTGATCGGCGGGGTCATCCTGCTGGTCATCTTCGCCACCACGCTCTACGACAGCATGAACCCCGACTACGGCAGCGGTTCGAACATCGGCGGGGTTGGGCTCGTCTTCATCCTCGCGATGGTGCTCTTCATCGGCGGCGTCGTGCTGATGCTGCTCCAGCGCCGCGTCAACCCTGCCTTCTTCCAGGGGAAGACGCTGACGAAGGGGTCCTCCACGGAGCACGGTCTGGTGAAGTAGCCCTCGGACGCGCCCGGCCGGGTCTGTCCCGGCCGGGCGCGTGGAAGAATGGTTCCCGCCATGGCCCACACGCTCAGCTCCCACGACATCGCGCTCCTCGTGGGCAGCCAGGCCTTCTCGCGCGGCGAACGCTACGCCCGAAACGGCCATGTCGAGGCCGAGACCTGGTTCGGTTCGGGCACCCAGCTCTTCGGTACCGTGCGAGGTTCGCGCCCCACGCCCTATGCGGTGACCGTCTCGTTCACCCTCACTTCCACCGGCGCCGCGGTGCGGGCATCCGGCGTCTGCACCTGCCCGGTGAAGCGCAACTGCAAGCATGTCGCCGCTCTGCTGATCGAGAGCCAGGGTGAGGTCGGAGGGCGCGGCCTCGGCCGGGTTCGGGGTACCTCCGAGACCGACTCCACCCACGCGGGCCGCGAGCCCGGCTCCGCCCTGGCTGTGTTTCCCGCGCGGGCAGCGTGGCGCAGCGCGCTGGCCCCGCTGGCGCGTCCCGATTCGCCGGCTGCGGCCAGCGCCCCCCGGCTCGCACTCCAGTTCCAGCTCCTGGCCCCCGAAGCCGGCCGTTTCGCCGGTCAGCCGGGGCTCCGGCGGCTCGCGGCACGGCCCGTGGTGATGGGCAAGCAGGGCAAGTGGATCCGAGGCAGCGTCACCTGGGAGAACCTGACCACCGACGGCTCGCTCGACCGCGGTCAGCTGCGGGTACTCTCCGCGCTGCACGCGCTGCAGTACGCGGCGCGGCCGTACTACGCGACCGCGGCGCCGTGGCTCCCCATCGACGCCTTCCCCGACCGGGCGCTCTGGGACCTGCTGGGCGACGCGGCGAACGTGGGGCTGCCTCTGGTCTCCAGCGCGGAGCAGCAGCGTCCGGTGCTCGTCTCGCCTCTGTCTGCCGGCCTGGAACTGGACATCCGTCGCGCGTCCGACGGTCTCACGCTGCACCCCACCCTGCTGCTGGGCGACGAGCCGCAGGCACCCGGAACCTTCGGGTTCATCGGCAACCCCGCCCACGGCATCTACACCTGGGCCGACCCGGCCGGCGGCGCAGCCGCCCAGCTCACGCTCGCCCCGCTGTCGGTGGAGATCAGTCGGGATCTACGGGCACTGGCCGCGTCCGACACCATCCAGGTGCCCGCCGCCGACGAGGCCGCTTTCCTGGCCGAGTTCTACCCGTTCCTCCGCCACCGTGTCACCCTGACCAGCCGGGACGACTCGTTCGCGCTGCCCGAGACCCCGCAGCCCGTGCTGGCCCTGACCATCACACACCAGACGGATGCCCGCATCAGCCTGCACTGGCAGTGGCACTACCCGGAATACCACCAGCCGCTCCGCCCGGTTCCCGGCGACACCCGGTTTCGCGACGGCACCCGTGAGAGGCAGATCCTGCATGTGGTCCACGAACTCCTCGCCTCCGTGCCGGCCCTGGTCGGGCAGCAGAGCGGCCTGCCGGTACTGATCGAGCAGGCCACCCTGTCCGGCTCCGCCATGCTCGGTTTCCTCGACGCCGTGGTGCCGACCCTGGCGGCGGCCGACCACGTCACCGTGCTGGTCGCCGGCGACGCACGGGACTACCGCCCTGCCACCGAGGCACCGGTGATCACCGTGGGTACCACCGAACGCCCCGGCGACCGGGACTGGTTCGATCTGCAGGTGTCGGTCAGTATCGACGGCGCGGAGATCCCGTTCGACAGCCTGTTCCGCGCCCTGGCGGCCGGTCAGCAGCTGATGATCCTGCCCAGCGGAATCTGGTTCAGCCTCGACCGCCCCGAGCTGCACACGCTGCGCCGGCTGATCGACGAGGCGCGCGGTCTG
>Ga0136639_10000915_pt1 | contig 10248 bp, 7 predicted proteins | sample AntDrymUQ8592106_2_FD_113739 | JGI IMG/M metagenome (GOLD analysis project Ga0136639, IMG submission 113739) | Polar desert sand microbial communities from Dry Valleys, Antarctica - metaG UQ859 (21.06) | ecosystem: Environmental > Terrestrial > Soil > Desert | place: Antarctica: Dry Valley...
AAGTCGTAAAATATTATAAAGCAAGACGATCTCTCCAAATCTAATCTGGTTAATTCTATGAAGATTAAAACTTTACAAATTTTATTCCTGGTGATTTTGTTTGCAGTTTCCGCATGTAACAAAGATAAAACCGACCATTTATCAGACACAGAAATATTGCATCAGAACCAGGACCAGCTTACACAAGTGATCATATATGACGTTTTTACCCCACCAGTTGCGAGCCGTATTTATGCTTATTCTTCCCTGGCATCCTTTGAGGCCATGCGGTTTGATAAGCCGGGTACGCCTTCCATTGCGGCCAGATTAAGGAAATTTAAACGGTTCCCTGAGCCGGAGAAAAATAGAAAGTATGATTTTACACTTGCAGCTACTCGGGCTTTTTTTACCGTTGTACATAAAGTTGTATTCTCCATCGATTCGCTTAAAGCTTATGAGAAAAAAGTATATAATCAATTCCAAAACACACTAGATCCTGAAGTCTATCAAAGGTCGGTTGCCTTTGGAGACTCAGTTGGAAGTGTTGTTCTGGCCAGGGCGGCAATAGATAAATATACCATTAGCCGGGGTAAACCGAAGTTTTTGGGCAATCAGGAACCAGGACAGTGGCGTCCTACTCCGCCTGACTATATGGACGGAGTTGAGTGGTGCTGGGGTACAATGGAGCCCTTCGTTATCGATTCAACAGCTTTAACTATTGAACTGCCTAAGCCTCCTGATTTTTCTACCGATACCAACAGTGTTTATTTTAAGGAAGTTAGCGGACTCTATAAGCTTACCCAAAATTTAACACAGGAGCAGAAAGATATTGCCCGGTTTTGGGACGACAATCCCTTTGTTATGGAACATTCAGGTCATATGATGTTTGCAAATAAGAAAATTACGCCCGGGGGCCACTGGATGGGGATTGCTGCTATTGCATCAAGAAAAACTAAAGCAAGTGAGGTTAAGGTGGCTCAGGTATACGCAGTGACCGCAGTAGCTCTGTATGATGCTTTTATTTCTTGCTGGAATTTGAAATATAAGTATAATACTATTCGCCCTGTTACTGTAATCAACGAAATTATTGACAACAATTGGACACCTATGCTTCAAACACCACCTTTTCCAGAGTACCCCAGCGGACACAGTACCATTACCAGAGCTGCCTCTACTGTTCTGAGCAAAATGTTTGGAGATGATTTCGCATTTCAGGATACCAGTGATCTCCGCTACATCGGTATGAAACGGGATTTCAAATCATTTAAGCAAGCTTCAGATGAGGCGTCTATCAGCCGGGTATATGGTGGTATACATTATATATTCAGTGTTAACGAGGGGGTAGTTCAGGGAAAAAAAGTAGGTGATAAGGTTGTGGAAAAACTGAAATTATAACATGATGATATTCTTAACAATGTTGTTTTCCGGTCCTGAGCCCGTGTCTCCTAACTACAACATGCCCATTCTGGAGCGATTTTAAATACCAGTGTAATAGTTAAATTTACAACTCAAATCTATGTCCTTTCGTCGATTAATTATTGCTTCAGGATTAGGGGGTACACTGCTTTTTATGCTGGCTAATTTGTTCCTCCTCCATGGTTGCGGGAACAATTACCAGAAAGAGGCACGTATTATTGAGGGCGAGGCTTTGGTTAAAAAATACTGTACCTCTTGCCATATTTCTGTAAGTCCTCAATTATTGGATAAGGAAACCTGGCAGAAAAGTGTTTTGCCGGCTATGGGAAAAAAACTGGGAATATCCACCTGGTCCGGGCAATATTTCCCTGAGAATCTGCATGCCGGAATATCTATTGTAGACTGGCAGAAAATTGTAGATTACTTTTTGGAAAACTCTCCTGAGAAACTTCCGGTATCGAAGTTTGTGGAACCCATGGTCAACTCTACGCATTTCACCATTATAAAACCTGCTCATTATGACACTTCCAAGGTAGCTTCTACTACGATGGTAAAATACAATAAACGCACTAATCAAATCTACACATCGGATGTCTTGTCGCAAAACTTGTATCTATGGGATGATAAGCTGGATCTCAAGAATAGGCAAACCTTTGATTCACCAGTAGTTGATATATCATTTAATTCCGGGGGAGAGGAAGACCTGATCACGTTGATAGGAGCTATTAATCCGGATGATTATCCTCGGGGTAAAGTCATGAAAATAAAAAATGATAATCTGTCGGCTCATTTCACACTGGTCACTGAACTTCCCAGACCGGTCAAGAGCTTGACGGCTGATTTTAATAATGACGGTCTTGCCGACATCGTGGTTTGTGGCTTTGGAAATAATACCGGGGGCCTGTACTTGCTGCAACAATCGGGGAAGGACACCTATGAGAAAATCGTGATTTCTTCGCGCCCAGGATCTATTCAAGCCGCCACGGGGGATTATAATAAGGATGGATGGCAGGATATTATGTGCTTGTTCGCACAGGGAGATGAAGGTATGTGGATGTATCTGAATGACAGAAATGGGGGCTTTAAATCGGTCAACGTGATGAAATTTTCGCCCTTATTTGGCTCCAGCAGCTTCCAGTTGGTGGATTTTAACAAAGATGGGTATGATGATATTCTTTATACTTCGGGAGATAACAGCGATTTCAGCCGGATATTAAAACCCTATCACGGTGTTTATATTTTCATGAATGATAAAAAATATAAATTTAAGCAAACCTTTTTTTATCCAATAAATGGCAGCACCAAAGCTGTAGCTGCCGACTTGAATAATGATGGGAGATTAGACCTCGCAACAATAGCTTTTTTTTCAGATACCAAAAACAATCCCCGCGAGTCATTCATGTATTTGATTCAGGGAAAGAACAACCAATTTAAGCCGTATTCTCTTGCGGTAGAAAAACTGGGAAAATGGTTGTGTATGGAAGTGGTTGACATGGACAATGACTCTTTACCCGATATTATCTTGGGAAATTTTTCGATCAGAGGCTTCAACCAGCTTGGCGTAAATGCAACCTGGGACACGAAATTACCCTTCATCGTTCTTAAAAATCAGTTTAAAACGGAGTGAATTGTCTCTAAACTTGATTTATGCTAAATTGCAATTTCTCCAAAATTTAAAATTAAAGACTAATGAATTCAATAATGCCTGTAAAAGCCAATTTGATTATGAGACAGCTTCTGTTTATTACATTAATGTTTCTGGGTTTAACTCCGGAAATTTATGCTCAAAGCGGTCCGGTACAAGTGGTTCCCGATTTTACATTTACCAGATTCAATGGACAGTCTTTTTCAAGGAAAGATCTGGCCAAAAACAGGAAGGTTGTTATTGTCTTTTTTGATGTTACCTGCGATCACTGTCAGAATGAACTGAAAGCTATTTCCCAGAAGATAGATAGTTTTAAAAAGGCGGAATTTTATCTCGTGTCTATGGACAATGCTGTATCTATCCAATCTTTCATGAAAAAATTTGCTCCTAATATGAATGGAAGAGCAAATGTGACCCTGCTGAGAGATTCGAGCCGTCAATTTATTGCCCGTTTCCGGCCAGTTCAGTTTCCGGCCGCGTATGTTTACGATTATAACCTTCGATTGGTTAAATACTTTGGTCAGAATAGTAAAGTTATCGATATTTTAAACGCCGTTAATAAATAATACCCAGTTTGATTCTTAAAACAAAAAGAGGCTATCCTTTAGAGAAAGCCTCTTTTCTTAGGAAAATACTTTGATTAGATTCGTCGGCGTCTGTCTCCGCCTTCCCGACGTCCACCAGCTGGACTGCTGCCACCACGATCTTCACGGCGTTTTCCTGAGAAATCACGGAAACCACCGCTACTGCCGCTTCCGCCTTCACGACGTCCGCCACCACCTCCGCTGTTACCGCCGCGATAGCCGCCACCGCCTTCACGACGAGGAGAATTACCACGGTATGAACCTCCTGAACCACCACGTTCACTTCCGCTATCACGATCACCTGCCATTTCTATCCGCACGCTTCTTCCCTGGAAATCAACAGTTTTAAATCCTTCAATAACTTTATTCACTTCAGCATCTTCAACTTCAAAGAAAGTGAAAACCCCTTTGAGGTCGATTTTACCTACACTTTTGCCGCTAATCTTCGTGTTATTGCAAATAAATCCAAGCATGTCGCCACGTGTGAAATCATCCACCGAGCCAAGGTTCATAAATAAACGGGTATAACCAGCGCTTGATCTCGCTCCGCGATCGGGACGTTCTCCACGTTCTCCACGCTCACGGTCAAATCCGCGATCATCGCTTGAAATATTTAAATCAGGTGCTTTTGAGTAATATTCAAGGAAACTATTAAATTCAAGAGAAGCAAATCTTTTGATAATTTGTTCTTTATCAAGATCCTTAAACTCATCCATGATACGTGGAATATATTGTTCGATCTGGGCTTCATTCACTTCAACATTGTGAACTTTATGAATCAGTGCAAACAATTGTTTTTCGCACACATCAAAACCACTAGGAATTTCAGCTTTAGTAAACTGCTTTCCAATGCTACGTTCAATGTGGCGAATCTTTCCAAGTTCTTTAGAATTGATGATGGCAATAGAGATACCTGTTTTTCCCGCCCGACCAGTACGTCCACTTCGGTGGGTATAGTTTTCAATTTCATCAGGAAGTGAATAATTAATTACGTGTGTTACGTCATTAACGTCAATTCCACGAGCAGCAACATCTGTCGCAATAAGTAATTGAAGGCTACGATCACGGTAGCGTTTCATAACCTTATCACGTTGTTGTTGCGACAGGTCTCCATGCAACGCATCTGCATTATAACCATCCTTCATGAGGGATTCAGCTATATCCTGCGTTTCAATTTTCGTACGGCAAAAGACGATACCGAAGATCTCAGGATTAAAATCAACAATACGTTTAAACGCAGCGTATTTATCACGTGCTTTTACAATATAATACTCATGTTCGATATTGACGTTTCCGGTATTTTTGGTACCCATCGTCAACTCGAACGGATCAGTCATGTATTTTTTTGCGATACGACGAACCTCAGTAGGCATGGTTGCAGAAAACAGCCATGTTTTTTTATCGTCAGGAGTTGTCGATAAAATACTGTCAATGTCTTCCTGGAAGCCCATGTTCAGCATCTCATCAGCCTCGTCCAGGACAACATATTGCACTTGTGTAAAATCAATCGCTTTGCGGTTAATAATATCAAGCATACGGCCTGGAGTGGCTACTACGATCTGTACGCCGCGTTTAATCTGGCGTAATTGATCTGAAATGTTTGCACCTCCATAAACAGCAACAACGTTAACGTTCTTCATGTTTTTGGAGTAGTTCTTAAGATCATTCGTGATCTGCAAGCAGAGTTCACGGGTAGGGCATAAGATCAGCGCTTGTGGATAATTTTCTTCAAAGTCCAATAATTCTAAAAGGGGGATGCCAAATGCAGCCGTTTTACCGGTTCCTGTTTGAGCTAATCCGACAAAATCGTTGCTGCCTGAAAGTAATACCGGGATAGATTGTTCCTGGATTGGTGTGGGATTTTCGAATCCCAGTTCAGCTATGGCATTAACAATATCATGACGGATACCCAAGGTACTAAATGGGTTCATGATAATATTTAAAGCGATCAGCCTTATTGCTGAAAGCGCCGCAAAGTTACGGTTTTTATTTGATATACCAAAGCAGACTAATAAGATGACATATCTAATACCAACGACACGTATTAGCGATCAATTACACCTTTTTTGCTAAATGGTAAGAAACAGATTGAGCCATGATACTGACAGTTTTTTGTTACAAATAATTTGATTAAAGTTTCGCATTTTAAGGGCTTGAAATGGCAAGAGGAGAAACAGGTATTATTTCCTAACGTGGCTGGATACTGGTCCCCAGTTCTTTATATAAGATAATTTTTAAAACAAGCAATAAATGATGAAAAACAATCGCAGGAATTTTCTAAAAATAGGTGGCTTAGCTGGCATTGGTATAGCTGGAAGCGGTATTTTGAATAGCTTCGCAAGTGAATCTAAAAGCAAGCTGCTAACGAGCACTCTGAATAGGAGGGCTTATGTTCAGCAGTTCAATATGAGCGGTTATGGGGCCCCTAAAATTGAGAATGTAAGAGCAGGTTTCATTGGACTAGGTTCGCGTGGGCCGGGCCACGTGATGAATCTAACAAAATGCGAGGGGGTTCAGGTGGTAGGTTTATCAGACCTGCTGGCTGAAAATGTAGTTAAAGTCCAAAAGAAAGTGGAGCCACTTGGACATAAACCAACACTTTATTCCGGCAGTCCGGATGAATGGAAGAAGTTGTGCGACCGGAAAGATGTTGACATAATATACATCGCTACACCATGGGACCTGCACGTGCCAATGGCTTTATATGCGATGGAAATGGGTAAGCATGTCTTTATTGAAGTTCCTGCTGCGGTTACTGTTGAAGAATGCTGGCAACTGGTTGAGACTTCAGAGCGCACCAGGAAGCATTGTATGATGCTTGAAAACACTTGCTACGACTTTTTCGAGCTGCTTACACTAAATATGGCGAGACAGGGTTACTTCGGTGAACTGGTTCATGCTGAAGGCGCTTATATCCATAATTTATTGGATCTTAACTTTAGCAAAACCGGCTATCAGGATATGTGGCGTTTAAAGGAAAATGCGACCAGAAGGGGCAGTCTATACCCGACTCACGGACTAGGCCCGGTTTGCCAGATAATGGACATCAACCGGGGTGATAAACTTGATTACCTGGTATCAATGCAAAGCAATGACTTTCTAATGGCAGCAAGAGCTAGGGAACTAGCAGCTACAGACGCGTTCTACAAACCATTTGCCAATGATACATTCAATGGCAATATGAATACGACTACAATTCGTACAAACAAAGGTCGGACTATTATGATACAGCACGATGTGACCTCTCCGCGGCCGTATTCGCGAATCCATCTGATAAGTGGTACCAAAGGAACTGCGCTTAAGTACCCCGAGCCGGGTCGTATTTCAAATACTCACAGCGGTTGGCTTTCTGCAGCAGATTTTAAGGCCGCAGAGGAGAAGTACGCTCCGCCGATCGTTAAGAAAGTTGGTGAAATGGCAAAGAAAGTTGGAGGACATGGTGGTATGGACTTTCTGATGGACTGGCGTATTATTGACTGTTTGCGCAATGGCTTGCCACTTGATCAGGATGTGTATGATGCTGCAGCATGGAGCTCTGTATTCCCGTTGAGTGAGTGGTCTGTGAATAATCGTTCCAATTCGATTGATGTTCCTGATTTTACAGGAGGATCATGGAGATCGAATGTGCCAGTTGATATTGATCTTAAATATGGAGGAACAACACAGGTTAGGCTTTAAAGTCACAGAGAATTTTGCCCGTAAAGCGGTGGTTGCTCCGCTTTAAGGTTATGCAGCGCTGCATTTACTAAATAGAAAATCAGCAGGGGGCTTTCGTGCTTTGTTTTGCAACAACATTTTTCTCTATTGCTATGTGAAAATTGACATTTTCGCGTTAAATTTAAAATCGAAGCTGTTTTCTTTTGGTTGAATATCTTTGATTTCTTTACATTAAAACTTAAGCGTTTACTTGGAAAATTGGCAAAAAGTTATGAATATGCATACATATTATATCCAGCAACAAAATTTTTAAAATGATACTTAGAATACGATTGCTTTCTTCAATCAGCACCAGAGCCAAAATCTTTTCGCTTCTGGGTTTGGCTTTCATTATTACGATAAGTTTTATCAGGTCAAATGGAACTTCGGGCCTGCCTGATCAATCTCCTAATAACGGGGGATTATTTCTTCCCGGTGGCTTTGAGGCGGTTGTTGTTGCAGATTCGTTGGGTAAAGCAAGACATCTTGCTGTAAACTCCAATGGAGATATTTATGTAAAGATGAGAAACCCGATCAATAAAATGGGAAGTATCGCAATGAGAGATACCGATAATGATGGTAAAGCTGACATTATTCAATCTTTTGGTGATTATCCTGATGAAGGAAACTATGGAACCGGAATGCGGATCCATAAAGGTTATTTATATTTCACCACCGCAGGTGAGGTGTTTCGTACAAAGCTTACTCCGGGCAAATTAGTTCCTGCAGGAAAATCAGAATTACTTGTCAAAGATGATTACAAGAATGATCCTCATGGTTCATCGCACATAGCAAAACCCATTGCATTTGATGATAAAGGCAATATGTACGTTCCTTTCGGATCACCCAGCGATGTTTGCGGTATAAAAGACAGACAACCTGGTTCGCTGGGACAAGACCCTTGTCCTGAACTGGCTGATCACGCTGGTGTTTGGAAATTCAGCGACAGTAAACCAAATCAGACACAAAAGGACGGAGTTCGATATGCTACGGGTATACGAAGTGTTGTAGCGATGGAGTGGAACAAAAAGGAAAATGCCCTTTATGTGGTTCAGCATGGCAGGGACGACTTCGTTCGCCAGTTTCCAGATTTCTACAATCCGTGGCAGAGTGCTTTATTGCCAGCTGAAGAATTCTTTAAAGTTACTGAAGGATCAGATGGCGGTTGGCCTTATGTATATTACGATTACATGCAGAATAAAAAGCTGTTGAACCCTGAATACGGCGGCGATGGTAAAAAGGAACCCACCAAGAAGTATTTACAGCCTATCGTTGCTTTCCCCGGCCATTTTGCTCCGAATGATCTTTTCTTCTATACTGGAAATCAATTTCCTGAGCGTTATAAGAACGGAGCATTTATAGCATTTCATGGTTCTACCATCCGGTCGCCTTATCCACAAGGTGGTTATTTTATTGGATTTGTTCCATTTAAAGATGGCGCGCCTTCTGGCGATTGGGAAGTGTTTGCTGACGGTTTCCCTGGTGTTGATACCATTGTAAATACCAGTAATGCCGCATATCGCCCAATGGGTATTGCTATGGGACCTGATGGGTCACTGTACTTTTCAGAAAGTGAAAAAGGAAAAATCTGGAGGGTTATGTTCAAAGGTGACAAAAAGAAGTTTAATGTAGCAGCCTTAACGGCCATGCAGAAGCGCAAGGAGACTCAGCCACATATTAAAACCCCCGATATTGTTAAGGATAATGTTAATACTGCAAAAATTGCAGCAGGAGCAAAATTGTATAACACCTATTGTGCTGGCTGCCATCAGGCAGATGGAAAAGGCGATGGAACACGTTTTCCTCCACTCGAAAACTCTGAGTATGTAAAAGGCGATCGAAGAAGATTGATAAGCATCGTCCTTAACGGTTTGCAAGGCCCGATCACAGTAAACGGAGTTGGCTATAATGAGGTAATGCCGCCTAATAGTTACCTGAGTGATGACCAGATCGCTCTAATTCTGACCTATGTACGGGCTAATTTTAAAAACAATCTAACTGGTGTCATGCCTCAGGAAGTTGCGCGAGTCCGGGCAAATCCAAATCCAGCACCCCGGAATTAATGAATTATTTAAGCTATTTGTTATTGCTGATTCTGCCTGTAAATTTTTCAGGCGGGATCAGTTATTTCCCGCAAAGTAAGATACAGAATATGCAAACTCAGGAATCGCCGGTTTATAACGTTGCAAAACTTAAGAAAAGCATCGTCATTGACGCTAATTGGAATAAAGCCCACTGGAAAAAGATTAAGCCGGTTGAGATAAAGAATTACATGGGTAAAGTGTCAATTTTTCAGCCTGAAGTAAAATCTAAGATGATGTATAACGACGCTAATCTATATGTTATTTTTCAAGTCAAAGATCGATTTGTAAAAAGTGTTACCACAGAATTTAATGGGCCTGTTTCAACAGATTCATGTGTGGAATTCTTTTTTTCTCCGGATTCTGAGTTTCCATTAAAATATTTCAATCTAGAGGTAAATGCAGGAGGTACACCCCTCATGTTTTACATCTCGAAACCCATGTCTGACCTTAAGAAGTTGCTTCCTGAAGAATTAAAACAAATAGAAATCGCGCATTCGCTTCCAGCAACAGTTAACCCCGAAATAACTGAGGCTGTAACATGGACCATTGAATATAAGATACCAATTTCTCTTTTGAGAAAATATGCAAATGTTACTCATCCCGCCAAAGGAGTGAAATGGAAAGCTAATTTCTACAAAACCGGTAGTAAAACTTCCAACCCAAATTACCTTACATGGTCTTTTGTTGACAATCCGCGCCCTAATTTTCACCTCCCGCAATTTTTTGGAACACTGATATTTCTATAAGCTTTTCTTTCAATAAAACGCATGGAAGTAATTAAATTCCTGGTGTAGATTTTCTTGTAAACCTTCAGAAATTCTCACACCTTTAGAACTTAAATAGT
>Ga0136639_10000916_pt1 | contig 10246 bp, 8 predicted proteins | sample AntDrymUQ8592106_2_FD_113739 | JGI IMG/M metagenome (GOLD analysis project Ga0136639, IMG submission 113739) | Polar desert sand microbial communities from Dry Valleys, Antarctica - metaG UQ859 (21.06) | ecosystem: Environmental > Terrestrial > Soil > Desert | place: Antarctica: Dry Valley...
GGCAAGGCCTACGAGGGCCAGATCGAAGCCCTCAAGGCCGGCGCGCAGATCGTCGTCGGCACGCCCGGCCGGCTGCTCGACCTTGCCAGTCAGCGTCTGCTCAGCCTCGCCAACGTAAGCGAGATGGTGCTCGACGAGGCCGACAAGATGCTCGACCTCGGCTTCCTCGCCGACATCGAGAAGCTCTTCTCGCAGACTCCGTCCACTCGCCACACGATGCTGTTCTCGGCCACGATGCCGGGCCCGATCGTCGCCCTGGCGCGCCGGTTCATGAACCGCCCGATCCACATCCGTGCGACCGACCCCGACGAAGGTCTCATGCAGGCCAACATCGAACACCTCGTCTACCGTGCGCACAATATGGACAAGGACGAGGTGATCGGCCGCATCCTGATGGCCGACGGCCGCGGCAAGACCGTGATCTTCACGCGCACCAAGCGCGCCGCCGCCAAGCTGGTCGAGGAACTCGGCGACCGCGGCTTCAACGCCACGGCTGTGCACGGTGACCTCAACCAGGAACAGCGCGAGCGCGCCATGGCCTCTTTCAAGGCCGGCAAGAAAGACATCCTGATCGCCACGGATGTTGCCGCGCGCGGCATCGACGTCGACGACGTCACCCACGTGATCAACCACACCATCCCCGAGGACGAGAAGGCGTACCTGCACCGCGTGGGGCGCACCGGCCGCGCGGGCAAGACCGGCATTGCCGTCACGTTCGTCGACTGGGACGACATGCACAAGTGGACGCTGATCAACAACGCGCTCGACTTCGGCACGCCCGTTCCGATGGAGACGTACTCGTCTTCTCCGCACCTGTACACCGATCTGAACATCCCGGCCGGGTCGAAGGGACGCCTCCGCGCCTCGCCGGCCCGTGAGGCCGTGGCCGGTTCCGCGCGCTCCGGCGGCGCAGGCCGCTCCGTCAGTGCGGGTCGCTCGGGTGGCGACTCCACGCGCTCCGGCGGCGGCCGCTCGGGCGCGGCCCGCTCCGGTGCCGGCCATACCGACGCCGCTCGTTCGGGCGCGGCCCGCTCCGGCGAGCAGGCCGGCAGCCGCCCGCCGCGTTCGCGCACCCGGGTCAGCGCAACCACCAACGCGGATGCCCCGGCCGTCACCCCGGCCGCCGGCACGCACGACGGTGGCGGCGCCGAGCACCACGATGGCAACAGCGCCCCTCGCCGTCGCAGCCGCACGCGTCGCCACGCCCCGCAGGCCGGCAGCCCCAGCTAGGCACCCCCGGCGCGAAACGCCCCCGCGTCGGCGGGGGCGTCAGCCGTAGATGGGCGGCGAGCCCGTACCCTGCTCGATGATGCGCTCGAGCACGTCGGGCGCCGTCGTGTTCTCGCCCAGACGGTTCGGCTTACCCTCTCCGTGGTAATCGCTGGACCCGGTCACGAAGAGCCCGTACTTCTCGGCGAGCGCGTAAAGGCGGGCCTTCGCTTCGGGCTTGTTCTCCCGGTGCTCAAGTTCGACACCGAAGAGGCCGGCCGCGGCCAGCCGCGCCAGTTTCGCCTCCGGGATGACGTCAGCCGCCCCGCGCGTCGCCGGGTGCGCGATGACCGGCACTCCCCCGGCCGCCCGCACCAGGGTGATGGCCCGCAGCGGGTCAGGCGCGTAGTGCGGCTGGTAGTAGCCGGCCTCCCAGTGCAGGATTCCCGCGAAGGCCTCGCTCCGGGTGAGCGCGAACCCGCGCGCCACCAGGGCATCGGCGATGTGTGGGCGCCCGACGGTCGCATCCGGTGTGGTCTGCGCCAGCACGTCTTCCCAGGTCAGGGCGTAGTCGACGCCGATGCGTTCCACCATCTGCTCGGCGCGCACCAGCCGGGCCTGCCGCACGCGGGCGGTTTCGGCCACGATGCCGGCGTCGGACGGGTCGAACAGATACGCGAGCAGGTGCACGCTGGCAAAGCCCACCCGGGTGCTGAATTCCATCCCCGGAATGAGCGTGAGTCCGGCCGTGCGGGCGGCGGCACCGGCCTCGGCCCAGCCGGCAGTCGAGTCGTGGTCGGTCAGTGCGACCGTGCCGAGGCCGGCCGCGGCGGCGGCCCGCACGAGCTGCGACGGGGTCTCCGTGCCATCCGACACGCTCGAATGCGTGTGCAGGTCAATCGGAGAGCTGAATCGTCGAGCACCTGGCATTCCCCCATGCTAGTTGGGCCGCGCACCGGGCCGCTCGCAGGGTTCCCAGCCGGCTCGCCTAGCGTGGACCGGACATGCTGAATCGACTCCTCTGCACCCTGTTCCTCGGCGCCACCGCTCTCCTGTTGCTCATGCTCGGCTGGCCCCAGCTCTTCGGCCTGCAGAATACCTGGGTCACCGCGCACGCCGTCTCCCTGCGGGGCGTCGCCGTGGCAGCGTCGGTCGCACTCGTCGCCGTGCTCCTGGTGCTGCTCGTGCTGATCCGACCGCTCCGACCGCTGACCGGCGGACTCGTCGTCCTCCTGCTCCTCTTCGGCGTCGGAAACGCCGGCCTCCTGGCCTCCCGCGGCCTCGGTGATCCTGTCGGGACGCCTGCCTCGGCCGAGACGACGGATGCCGTCACCGTGCTCAGTTGGAACACCCTCGGCGACCGGCCGGGCGCCGCCGCCATCGCCCGGCTCGCCCTCGACCAGAACGCCGACGTCGTCACCCTGCCGGAAACCACCGAGTCCACTGGGGAGGCCATTGCCGAGGCCATGCGGGAGGAGGGACGCCCGATGTGGGTGCACACCATCGCCTTCGACCAGATCTCCAAGGCCCGCTCCACGACACTGCTGATCAGCCCCGACCTCGGCGACTACACCGTGAGAAACGAGGCCGGCTCCGGGCCTCCCGGCAACACCAATGTTCTACCGACGGTCGTCGCCACGCCCGTGGACGGCGCGGGCCCCACCATCGTCGCGGTGCACGCCGTCGCGCCCATCCGTTTTGAGATGTCGAACTGGCGCTCGGACCTGGACTGGCTCGCCGAGCAGTGCGCCGGCGAGAACGTGATCATGGCCGGCGATTTCAACGCGACGGTCGATCACCTGAGCGGCCGGGAGACATCCCCCGGAACCGTTCTCGGCGATTGCCGGGACGCCGGTCTGGCGACCGGCGCGGGGGCCGTCGGAACCTGGCCGACCTTCGCGCCGGCCCTGCTCGGCGCACCGATCGACCACGTGCTGGCCACGGCGAACTGGCAGGTACAAAGCATGCGAGTGCTCGAGTCGGAGGACGACTCCGGCAGCGACCACCGCCCGATCGTCGCCACCCTCACCCTGACCGGCTAGCCGCTCCAGCTGCCGCTCCGGTGGCAACCCTGACCCTCACCCACGACCGGGAAGGTGCCTATTCCGGTCCGGAACGGCGACTGTGCGAGAAGCGATGGGAGAATGGACCATGGCCAATTCCAGTGAAACCACGATCACCCCTGCTCCTCGATCGAACGAGAACCGGTCCACCACCCCCGGCTCGGCCGGGTTCAAGGCGTACATCTCCAGCGACTGGGCCGAGCGCGCCGAGGTGGTGCCGCCCGCCCGCGAGCAGGCGCCCTTCGCCGCCGCCCGCCGCGAACTCCTCTCCGCGATGCACCCCGGACAGCGTCTGATCATCCCCGCCGGTCGTCTCAAGCAGCGCTCCAACGACACCGACTACCCGTTCCGCGCGCACTCCGCCTTCGCCCACCTCACCGGCTGGGGCAGCGACGCCGAACCCGGTGCCGTGCTGGTGCTCGAGCCCACCCCGATCGGCCACGACGCCACCCTGTATTTCCGTGAGCGGGCCGGCCGCGAATCGGACGAGTTCTACGCGAACCCCGACATCGGCGAGTTCTGGATCGGCCCGCGCCCCTCGATCGCCCAGGTTGCCGGTGACCTCGCCGTGCCGGTGCGCGGCATCGCCGACCTGGCCCTCGTCATGAACACGATCGACAACGAGACCCTGGTGCTGCGGGAGGCGGACCCGCACCTCACCACCGAGGTCGACGAGGCCCGCCTCCGGTTCGCGGCCGAAAAGGTGCTCACGACCGACGCGTCCGACTCTCCCTTCAGCCTCGAGGTCAACGGCGACCATGCCGCCGACGAGCAGTTCGCCCGCGGCCTATCGGAGTTGCGCCTGGTCAAGGACACCTACGAGATCACCCAGATGCGCCTCGCCGTCGCCGCCACCGGCCGAGGCTTCGAGGACGTCATCCGGGATCTGCCCCGCTCCAGCACCCACCACCGCGGCGAACGGCTGGTCGAGGGCGTGTTCAACACCCGGGCCCGATCCGACGGCAACGCGGTCGGCTACGACACCATCGCCGCGTCCGGCCCCCACGCCTGCATCCTGCACTGGACGCGCAACGACGGCGCCGTACGGCCCGGCGACCTGATCCTGATCGATGCCGGCGTCGAGGTCGACAGCCACTACACCGCCGACATCACCCGCACCCTCCCCGTTGACGGCACCTTCACCGACGTGCAGCGCCGCGTGTACGACGCCGTGCGCGAGGCAGCGGATGCCGCGTTCGCCGTGGCGCGTCCCGGCGCCGTGTTCCGCGACGTGCACGCCGCGGCGATGGCGGTCATCGCTCGCCGCACGGCCGAGTGGGGCATGCTGCCCGTCACCGCCGAGGAGGCCCTGCTGCCCGACAACGGTCACCACCGCCGTTACATGGTGCACGGCACCAGTCACCACCTCGGCCTCGACGTGCACGATTGCGCACAGGCGCGCCGCGAGATGTACATGGACGGCGTGATCGAGCCCGGAATGGTGTTCACGATCGAGCCCGGCCTTTACTTCCAGCCCGATGATCTGACGGTGCCGGAGGAGTACCGCGGCATCGGCGTGCGGATCGAAGACGACATCCTGATCACAGCGGACGGCCCCGAGAACCTCTCGGCCGGCATCCCGCGCACCTCCGAAGCCGTCGAGGCCTGGATCGCCACCCTCACCGCCTGAGTCACCTGAGCTCCCCCACACGCTCTCGCGGCCCGAAACGAGACTCGGAGGCGGTTAGGCGGGCGGCTCGGCGGCACGAGGAGGCTCCGACGGATGCGGCGGGGCCGGCACCGCCACCTCAGCCTCGGCGTGCCCGGCGAGCAGGTTGCGGGCCCGATTGACCAGGGCGCCGTCAACGATCACCTGATAGTTGCTGGCAATCACCTGCATGGTCGATGTGAAGTCCCGGCGCCGGCGATTGAGCGCGGCACTGACAACCCCGAACAGCATGCCGAACCCGGCACCGATCATCACGGCGGCGAACACGAACGGCAGGCCTGCACCGTCCGGAGAGAAGATGAAGAAGAGCAGGCCGAAGAACACGCCCAGCCAGGCGCCGGAGGCTGCCCCGGCGAGCGCGACGCGCCCCCAGGTGAGTTTGCCGGTGACCCGCTCGACCGTTTTGAGGTCGTTACCGAGGATGGAGACCTGTTTCACCGGGAAGTCGGTCTTCGCCAGCGTGTCCACTGCTTCCTGCGCCTCGCCGTAGGTGGCGTACGTCGCGAGCACCTCCCCCTTGGGTAAAACGGGGAACAATGCGGCCCTGCGCCCGCCGAACGGGCTCTGATTGCTCATAGAACCATTCTTTCACAGGACCGATCGGCCCTGAAGGTGGCCTAGATTTGTCATGTGTCTGCCACCAGAGTCTTCGTTGCCCGTTTGGCCGGGTGTTCCGTTTTCGACCCCGCGGGAGACCGCGTGGGCAAGGTCCGCGACGTGCTGGTGGTCTACCGAAAAAACGACCCGCCCCTCGTTGTCGGCCTGATCGTGGAGATCCCAGGCAAACGGCGTGTTTTCGTGTCGATCGCGCGCGTCACCAGCATTGGTTCGGGTCAGATCATCACCACCGGCCTGATCAACGTGCGCCGTTTCGAGCAGCGCGGCGGTGAAGTTCGCGTCATCGCCGAGATGCTCGGCCGCACGGTCGTCTTCAACGACGGTTCCGGTGAGGCGACCATCGAGGATGTCTCGATTGAGGAGCTCCCGCAGGGCGGCTGGGCGATCAGCCAACTCTTCGTGCGCCGTCCCAAGACCAGCCTCTCCCTCTTCGCGAAGGGCGCCACGACCTTCACGAACTGGGGCGCGGTGCGCGAGCGCACCACCGAGGGTCAGGCCCAGTCGGCCGAACAGCTCATCGCCACCTACTCTGACCTCAAACCCGCCGACCTCGCGAACACCCTGCTCGACCTGCCGCCGGAGCGCATGCACGAGGTCGCCGGCGAGCTGCCGGACGGCCGCCTCGCCGACGCCCTCGAGGAGATGCCGGAGAGCGAGCAGGTCAGCATCCTGACCCGGCTCGGCGACGCCCGCGCCGCCGACGTGCTCGACCACATGCAGCCCGATGACGCCGCCGACCTGATCGCGCAGCTGCCGGAGGAGCTCGGCGAACAGCTGCTCGACCTGATGGAGCCCGAGGAAGCGGACGACGTGCGCTTCCTGCTCACGTACGCCCCCGACACCGCCGGCGGCCTGATGACGACCGAACCGATCATCGTCTCCGCCGACGCCACGGTCGCGGAAGGGCTCGCGCTCATCCGTCGCCATGATCTGGCGCCGGCGCTCGGCGCGGCGATCTGCGTGACCCTGCCGCCCTATGAGCCGCCCACCGGCCGCTTCCTGGGCATGGTGCATTTCCAGCGGATGCTGCGCTACCCGCCCCACGAACGCCTCGGCACACTGCTTGACCAGGGTCTCGATCCCGTCACGGCCGACACCTCGGCCGCGGAGGTCACCCGAATCCTGGCCAGCTACGACCTCGTGTCCGTGCCTGTGGTCGACGACAACCACCGACTCGTCGGGGTGGTGACGATTGACGACGTCCTCGACTATCTGCTGCCGGACGACTGGCGCAGCCACGACGGCAACGACGATGTGCGCCGCCGGGCCGAGGCCCGCACCGAATTGAGCACGGGAAGCATCCCGCTGCACCACGGACGGAGGACCGGCAATGGCCCGAGCTAACCGAGCGAATCTCCGCCTCGACTCCCCCAAGGGCCTGCGCACATCCTCCCTCGGCCGCAAACGGCGGCGTAATCGCGACCGCGCCAGCAGCGACCGCTTCGGCCGGTTCACCGAGGCCATCGCCCGCGGCATGGGCACACCCTGGTTCCTGCTCGGGCTCACATTCTTCGCCGTCAGCTGGATCGCCTGGAACACACTCGCACCATCGCAGTGGCGCTTCGACTCCGTATCGCTCGGTTTCATTGCGCTGACCCTGGTGCTGTCGATGCAGGCCTCTTACGCGGCCCCGATGATCCTGCTCGCGCAGAACCGGCAGGATGACCGCGACCGGGTGCAGTTCGAACAGGACCGGCAGCGCGCCGAACGCAACCTGGCCGACACCGAGTACCTCGCCCGCGAGGTGGTGGCGCTGCGTCTCGGCATGAAAGACCTCGCCTCACGCGACTTCCTCCGTTCCGAACTGCGCGCCCTGCTCGAGAACCTGGAAGAGCGTGAAGACCAGGACAAACAGACCCGGAAGCGCCTCCGTAAGGGCGACCGGGACCGAGATCGAGATCGGGAAGAGCGTTCGCCCGGTGTCTGAGCCCCTGTTTTCTGCTGACCAGGTGCTCACCGCCCTGGCCCAGGTGATCGACCCGGAGATCCGCAAGCCGATCACCGACCTCGACATGGTCGTCGGGGTGGACATCGTCGACGGCCGCGCTCTGGTGGGAATTCGCCTCACCATCGCCGGCTGCCCGGCCGCCCGCCAGATCGAACGCGATGTTCGCCAGGCCGCGGAATCCGTGGCCGGTCCCGGCAACGTGACCGTCGACGTGAGCGTGATGACCCGCGAGCAGCGCCGGGCGATGACGGAGAAGCTGCGCGGCGGCAAGGAGGCCCGCAGTAACCAGTTCGGCCCCGCGTCCCTCACCCGCGTCTACGCCATCACCAGCGGCAAGGGCGGCGTCGGCAAATCCACGATCACCGCGAACCTGGCCGTGGCACTGGCCGCCCGCGGGCTGCGTGTCGGCATCGTCGACGCGGATGTGTACGGGTTCTCCATCCCCGGACTCCTCGGCCTGGTCACCCAGCCCTCCCCTGAGACGGGCAAGTCCGCAGCGGTCAAGCCGACCCAGGTCGGCGAGATGATCCTGCCGCCGATTGCGTTCGACGTGAAGGTGATCTCCATCGGTATGTTCGTGGAGGACGGCTCCGTCGCGGTCGCCTGGCGCGGGCCGATGCTGCACCGCACGATCACCCAGTTCCTCACCGACGTGTACTTCGGCGACCTTGACATCCTGTTGCTGGACCTGCCGCCGGGCACGGGCGACGTGGCCATCTCGGTCGGGCAGCTTCTGCCTCAGGCCGAGGTCATCGTCGTCACGACCCCCCAGCCGGCGGCCGCCGACATCGCCGAACGCAGCGGCGTCGTTGCCCGGCAGACCGGCCAGACCATCTACGGCGTGATCGAGAACATGGCCGGGATCGTGCAGCCCGACGGCACGATGCTCGAGCTGTTCGGTTCGGGCGGCGGCAGCGAGGTCGCGCGCCGGCTCGGCGCCGGGCAGGAATCCCCCGTGCCGCTGCTCGCCCAGGTGCCCCTGAGCGTGCCGCTCCGCACCGGCGGAGACACCGGAGTGCCTGTGGTCCTGGGTGACCCGGACGACCCTGCCGCCGTGGCCATCCGTCTGGTTGCCGATCGGCTCGCCACCCGGGCGCGCGGCCTCTCCGGGATGAGCCTCGGCATTTCCCCGAAGTAGCGCCGCCACCATAGGTGGGCGCAGCGCACGCGCCACGCCCACCTGGACTTCGTGCATGCCTGCCTCTCCCCTCGACCCTGTCGGAATAGAGAACCTCACCGGAGTCATTCGTTCCACGACGGGGGCGACGATCCCCGTGATCGCGCCCTTCACCGGGGAGGTGCTGCACGAGCTTCCCCTCAGCGGGGTACCTGACGTGCAGGAGGCCTACACGCAGGCCCACCTGGCCCAGCTGGCCTGGGCCCGGGCCGGGTTCGCCCGGCGCCGGGTGATCCTGCTGCGCGCGCACGACCTGATCCTCCAGCGCAGCGCACTGTTGCAGGACACGGTGCAGGCGGAGACCGGAAAAACCCGCGGCCAGGCGTTCGAGGAGGTCTTTCAGGCTGCCGGCGTCACCCGGTTCAACGCCCTCGCCGCCCGGGGCGTACTCCGCGGCGGTCGCCGTCGCTCCGCGATCCCGCTCGTCATCACGACCACCGTGCGCTACCGACCCAAGGGCGTCGCCGGTGTGATCACCCCGTGGAACTACCCGCTCAGCCTCGCCGCCATGGATGTCGTGCCGGCACTCGCCGCCGGCTGCGGCGTGGTGCAGAAAGCCGACAACCAGGGCGCGCTGAGCATCCTCACCCTGCGTCAGGCCTTCATCGACGCCGGCGTTCCCGAGCACCTCTGGGCCGTGGTCGCCGGCGACGGTGCGGAGATCGGCGGGGCGGTCACCGAACAGGCCGACTACATCTGCTTCACCGGGTCGACGGCCACAGGCAAGGCGGTGGCCGCCCAAGCGGCCGGCAACCGGACTGGCGTCTCACTCGAGCTGGGCGGCAAAAACCCGCTGATCGTGCTCGACGACGCCGACCCGGCCCGCGCGGCCGCCGAAGCCGCCACGGCCTGCTTCACGGCGATGGGCCAGCTCTGCGTGTCGATCGAGCGCATCTTCGTGCGGCGGGGTGTGGCCGACGCGTTCCTGCGCGAATTCGTCGCCGTCGTCCGGTCGCTCAAACTCGGCGCCGACTACGACTATTCGACGGATGTCGGCTCCCTCACCTCCCAGGCGCAGCTGGACCGGGTGAGCGCACACGTGGCCGATGCGGTCGCCCGCGGTGCCACGGTGGCGGCTGGCGGCCGGGCCCGGCCCGACCTGGGGCCGTTCTTCTACGAACCGACTGTTCTGACCGGCGTCACTGCCGAGATGGAGTGTTTCGCCTCCGAGACCTTCGGCCCCGTGGTGACGGTAACCGTGATCGACTCCGAGCAGGAGGCCATCCTCGCCGCCAATGACAGCGAATACGGACTCAACGCTTCGGTGTTCTCCGGCTCGGTGCGGCGGGCCCTGCGGGTGGCCGGTGCCATTGAGGCCGGCAGTGTGAACATCAATGAGGGCTTTCGCGGGTCGTTCTCCTCGGTGGCCGCCCCGATGGGTGGCCTGAAGCAGTCCGGCCTCGGTCGCCGCAACGGCCCGGAGGGACTGCTCTGATTCGTGGATGCGGTCACCATTGCGCGGGCGACGGGTCTCGTGCAGCTGCCGCGCACCGGCCGCGACTTCGAGCGGCTGGCCAGGCCCATGCTGCTGCTGAATGCCGTGCTGAAGGGCATCCGTCGCA
>Ga0136639_10000917_pt1 | contig 10238 bp, 10 predicted proteins | sample AntDrymUQ8592106_2_FD_113739 | JGI IMG/M metagenome (GOLD analysis project Ga0136639, IMG submission 113739) | Polar desert sand microbial communities from Dry Valleys, Antarctica - metaG UQ859 (21.06) | ecosystem: Environmental > Terrestrial > Soil > Desert | place: Antarctica: Dry Valley...
AACGACGGGTCGCTGTCCACCATCCACGCCAAGAGCTCGCTGCACGTCTTCCAGCGCATCGCGACCTACGCCATCGAGTCCGAGGCGCGGCTGCCCGCCGAGGCCAGCAACATGCTCATCGCGGGCGCCGTCGACTTCGTCGTGTTCTGCCAGAAGACGATCGATGCCGATGGCAGCCGGCGCCGCCGCATCGCCAGCATCCGCGAGGTCAACGGCATCGACGGCCAGGTGCTGTCCAGCGAGGTGTATGGGCTGGACGCGACGGGGCGGCTGGTACCGCAAGCGCCCGTCTCGTGCCTGGCCGACCTCGAGGCCGTCGGCTACGAGCCCGACCGCTGGGGCCGGTGGGCGGGGTGAGGACCGACGTGTTGATGGCCGTGCTGGCCGGCGCGGCCGCAGGCGGCTGCCTACTGCTCCTGGTCAGCGCGCTGCGTGGTCGCGAGGCCAAGCCCGCGCGACCACCCGGTCTCGGCGGGGTCCAGGCGCTGGCCGGGCCCGCCCGGGGTGGGGCGCTCGCCCGCCGCTCGACCCCCGCCGTCCTTGTTGCGCTGCTCGTCGGGGCGGTGACCCGCCGGCCGGTCGCGGCGCTGGCCGGCGGGCTGCTCGCGCTGTTCTGGCCGTCGTTGTTCGGCGGGACGGGATCGAGCCGCAAGGGCATGGACCAGCTTGAGGCGCTCGCGTCCTGGACCGAGTCGCTGCGCGACACCATCGCCGGGGCCGCAGGGCTCGAGGCAGCGATCCCGGTGTCGGTCAACACGACCGGCGCAGCCATCCGCGGCCCGGTGTCGCGGCTCGCCGACCGGCTGCGCTCGCGCGAGCCGATGGTGGACGCCCTGCGCCGCTTCGGCGACGACCTCGACGACGCCAGCGCCGACCTGATCGTCGCCGCGCTCATCCTCAACGCCCGGCTGCGCGGCGCGGGCCTGGTGTCGGTGCTCGGCGAGCTGTCTCGCAGCGCACGCGAGGAGCTCGACATGCGCCGCCGGGTCGAGGCCAGTCGTCGAAGCACGCGCCGAGGCGTGCAGATCATCGTCGTGGTCACCATCGGTGTCGCGGGGTTGCTCATCCTGTTCAACAAGGAGTACGTCGGGCCGTACGGCACACCCGTCGGGCAGGTCGTGCTGGCCGGCATCGCGGCGCTGTTCGGGTTCGCCTTCTGGTGGCTGCGTCGTTTGTCGGAGTACCAGGAGCCGGCCCGCTTCCTGCTTGCCGACCCCGACCCTGTCGCCTCCCTGCCCGCCGGCCTTGAGAACCCGCCCCGCGAGCGGGCAGGTCAGAGATGACCGAGGCGCTGCTGGCCGGCGGCGGCTTCGGGCTCGGGCTGCTGCTGCTGATCCGGACGCTGTTCCCGGCGGCCCCCCTGCTGCAGGAGAGCGTGGCCCGACACGACGCCGCCCGCGCCCCGCGCGCTGCCACCCCCCGAGACATCAGCGGGCGCCTGATCGGGCTGCGCGCAGGCGTCGGCACCAGCCTGGCCTCCGCCCTGCAGGTCAGGGGCATTCGCTACACCTCGGTGCGCCCCGACCTGGCCGTCCTGGGCCGCAGCATGGAGGGCTTCCTGGCCACCAAGGCGCTGTGCGCCGTCGCCGGCCTGCTCGCCGTCCCCCTGCTCTCCGTGCTGGCGCTGGCCAGCGGCAGCTCCGTGCCCCTCACCGTGCCGCTGATCGGCTCGCTGCTGCTGGGCGCGGTCGGCTTCGTCGTGCCCGACGTCGTGCTGCGGCAGAAGGCCGCCGAGCGCCGACGCGACTTCCAGCACGCGGTCGGTTCCTTCGTCGACCTCGTCGCGCTCAACATGGCCGGTGGACGAGGCGTGCCCGAAGCCTTGCTCGGCGCCGTCTCGGTCGGACGCGGGTGGGCCTTCGCCCGCATCAGCCAGGCTCTGGCCGGCGCTCGGCTGGCAGGCACGACGCCATGGCAGGCCCTGGGCGACCTCGGCGAGGAGCTCGCTGTCGACGACCTGCGCGAGCTCGCCGCGAGCCTGACCCTTGTCGCCGACAACGGTGCCAAGGTTCGCGAGTCGCTCGCCTCGCGGGCCGCGTCGCTGCGCCGGCGCGAGCTCACCGACGCAGAGGGCAAGGCGGGCGAGGACTCCCAGTCGATGCTCATCGCCCAGCTCGTGCTGTGCATCGGCTTCATGGTCTTTCTGATCTACCCGGCCGCCGTCCGCGTCCTGCAGTCCTGACCGCCCCGACCCCTACCCCGGAGAACCCGTCGTGACCGACATCCTCATGCTCGTCACCTACTTCGACGTCTACCGCACCCGTCTGCGTGAGGTGCGCCGCGGCGACACCGGAGCCTCGGGCATCGAGACCGCCATCATCACGGCGGTGCTTGCGGGCATCGCCATCACGCTCACCGTCGTGATTGTCAATCGCATCCGCGGTCAGGCTGCCTGCATCGAGGGCGGTGTCGAGGACTGCGGCCAGGGCGGCGGCGGCGCGCCGACAGCCCCGTAGCGGTCCGTCCCCCGTCAACACCGTGGCTGCCTGCACGCTGCCGGCGTCGGGGCCCTCATCGGTCCCGGCGCGGTGGCGGGCTGCCCTGCGGCGGCGGGCCAGTGGGCAGGCGGGGTCGTCCACGCTCGAGCTGGCGATCGTCACCCCCGTGCTGTTCGTGCTGATCGGTACGTCGGTGCAGGTCGGTCTCTGGTACCACGCCCAGGCGATCGGCCTGGCCGCGGCGCAGGAGGGCGCCCGCGCGGCGAGGCTGCCGGCGGCGAGCGAGGCGGCTGCCGACGCGGCGGGTGTCGCTCGCGCTCGCGGCTATCTGCAGCAGCTCGGCAACGATGTGCTCGTGCGAAGCACCGTGCAGATCACGCCGGAGCGGGCCGCGGCCAACGCCCGGGCAACCGCGCTCGGTGGGGTGGGCGACGTCGTCAGCATCCGGGTCCGCGCCAGGGTGATCTCTGTCGTGCCGGGCCTGGCGCTGAGCGTCGACGAGGTCTCGACCGTCACCGTCGAGCGGTTCCGAAGCGATCAGGGGGGCGGGCCGTGAGGCGCCCGCACGGTCAGCGCGGGTCGATCGGGCTCGAGCTGGCTCTGGTCGTGCCGGTGCTGTTCGTGCTGACCGGCTTCATCGTCGGCATCGGTCGGATCGCCGAGGCCGACGGACGGGTCGAGGCGGCCTCACGCGACGCCGCCCGGGCCGCCTCGCTGGCCGTCGGCATCGACGGGGCCAGGCGCGCCGCCGAAGTCGCGGGCCAGGCCACGCTGCTCGTCGACGGCCTGAGCTGCCGCGACAGCCGGGTCGATCTGCTGTCCTACACCGACGACGGGCCAGGCCCGGGCGCCGACCGGGTCACGGTGCGTGTGAGCTGCACGGCCTCGCTGGGTGACGTCGCGGTGCCGGGACTGCCCGGAAGCAGCACGCTGGAAGCAACGTCAACCGCGCCGCTCGACCCGTTCCGGAGCCGCGGATGAGCCGCAACGAGCGAGGCAGCATCACGCTGCCGGTGCTGGTGCTGACCCCGGCCCTGCTCATGGTCGGCGGCCTCGTCGTTGACGGCGGCTACGCGCTGACGGCGCGACAGCGCGCCTTCAACGTGGCCGAGCAAGCCGCCCGGGCCGGCGCGGGCGCTATCGACACCGCCTCGCTGCGGGCCGGCGACGTGCGACTGATCACCGACTGCAGCCGCCCCGAGCCGTGCGCGCAGGAGCTCGCGGCCGCGTACATCGCCAACACCGACGACCGGCTCGTCGGACCGGTGCAGGTCACCGGCAGGACCGTTACCGTGACCGTCGAGGCGCGCCGCCGGACGGTCGTACTGTCGGTCATCGGCATTCAGCAGCTCACCGTGCAGGCCACCGGCGTCGCCGAGGTCCAGCGCGGCATCACGGGCCCGGAGGTGCCCTGACATGACCACCACCAGCCGACGGCGACCCGCCGCCCAGCCCGCCGGGCTCGCTCCCAGGCCGACCCGGACGGCGCGCGACGTGCTGGTGGGGGTCGGCTCGCTGCTGGCGCTGACCGCCCTGCTGGCCGGGCTGCCCATCGCCCTGGCCCTGCTGGTCGGCTGGCCGCTGCCCCGTCAGGTGCCCACCGGGGCGGAGCTGCTCGAGCTGGCGCGCTCCCCGATCACCGACACCCTGATCGTCAACGCCCTGGCCTGCGTGTTCTGGGTCGCGTGGCTCCAGCTGGTGGTCTGCACGGTGCTGGAGGCTCGCGCCGCCATCACCGGGGTCGGGGTCCCACGGGCGGTGCCGCTTGCCGGCGTGACCCAGCACCTCACCCGCAAGCTGGTGAGCTCGGTGCTGCTGCTCGTGACCGCCACCGCCCTGCTCACCCCGCTCACTGCGACGGTGACGCGCGCCGCGCTGCCCGACAGCACCGGCTGGCCCGCCGGGATCAGCGCGGCCGCCGACGCCGTGGCACCTGTCGCCGCGCAGGCTCCGCCTGCCTTCGCCGACCAGGCGCCGTCCCCGTCGGCGACAGCCCCGGTGGCACTGGAGGAGGACCGGACGCGGCTGGCCGGCGACCTGGCCGGCCGCAAGGTGCTCGTGGTCGAGCCGCCCGAAGGGCGCCACCACATGAGCCTGTGGGAGATCGCCGAGGAGCACCTGGGCGACGGTCTGCGCTACAAAGAGATCTTCACGCTCAACGATGGCCGGGCCCAGCCCGACGGCGGCACCCTCGTGAAGGCTCGGCTGATCCAGCCCGGCTGGCAGCTGCTGATGCCCGACGACGCCTCAGGCGTGGCCACCGTGCCTGCTGCGCCGATCGCCCCCGCGCCGGTCCAGAGCCCGGCCGAGGCCCCGATGCAGGCTCCCGCGATCGACGAGACGCTCGGCGTGGCTGCGGCCGGCGGGGTGACCGGTGGTTCCGTGGTGGAGGCAGGGAACGACAACGCTGCCGGTGTCGACGTTCAGGGCAACCAGGACGAGAGCGTCTGGGTGTCGGTTGTTGCGCTGGCCCAGGCAGGGTTGCTGTCCGCTGGGTTGCTGGCTGGGCTGGGCCGGTTGCGCCGCGTCCAGCAGCGCCGCCGCTCCGACGGCGAGCGCCTGCCCCGGCTCCCGGCCGAGCTGCTGCGAGCCGAGGTCGAGATGCGGCTCGGCCAGGACCCCGAGGCCGTCCGCGACCTCGACTGCTCCCTGCGCCTGCTGGCCGACACGCAGAGCGCCTCTCTCGCGGCGCTGCCCGACGTCGTTGCCGTCGTGGTCGCGCCCGAGACGGTGCGGCTGGTGCTGTCCGCCCCGACCCGTCCGGTGCCGGCGCCGTTCACCGCCCTCGATCCGCTCGGCGGCAGCTGGCAGGCCCTGCGCAGCGGGCTTCCGAACGAGCGCCCGCAGATGCTCTCGCCCTACCCGGCGTTGGTCGGCCTCGGCCGCGACGACGATGGCGGCGAGCTGCTCGTCGACCTCGAGTCGGTCGGCGTGCTGGCGCTGTCCGGCCCACGGCGCTCGACCACGGCGGTGCTGCGCGCCCTCGCCGTCGAGCTGGCCACCAGCGGCTGGGCCGACCACCTGCGCCTCACCGTGGTCGGCTTCGGCGCGGAGCTGGTGCAGCTGCAGCCCGAGCGGGTGCGGTACTTGGCCGGCCTGGCCGAGGCGCTACCAACCCTCGAGGGCCGGCTCGCCGAGCTCTCCGGCCATCCTGACGGCCCGGCCGCAGTGCTGCGCTCGCGCACTGCCGGGGCAGACCCGCTCATGCCCGAGCTCGTCCTGGTCGCCGAGCAGGACGCCCCCGACGCCGCGCTGCTGGCCCGCCTGCAGGCCGTCGCCGCTGGGCTCGATCGCCGCTGTGGGCTCGGGCTCGTCACCGGCGAGGACGTCCCTTCGGCGCGCTGGACCATGCGCCTCGCGGCAGACGGCACCGCCGTCGTGCAGCCGCTGGGCGCGTGGCTGCGCACCACCGGGCTGGACGACCAGGCGTGGACAGCGGTCACCGAGCTGGTCACGCTCGCCGCCGCCCCGCCCGTGCGGCGGGCCGCGCCCGAACCTATGGCGGCCGCCGGCGAGCCCGACGCGCTGACGCCCGAGGTGCCGCGCCTGCCGAGCCTGGCCGATGTCACAGCCCGGTCCATCTCCCTCCCGGGTGTGCCGGCCTCACCCGTGGCGGCGGGGCTACGGCTCGTGCCCGTCGAGGCCGACTCGGGCCGCCTCGTGCCGCGGGGCGTGGCCGGTGAGGTCCGGGTGCTCGGCCCGGTCGAGGTCGACGTCCCTGGCGCCGGACCTGCACCGCACCCGCACTGCGTCGAGCTGGCCGTGCTGCTCGCCCTTCACCCGCAGGGGCTGACCGTCCGCGAGATCGCCGAGGCGCTCGACCGGAACGACGACCCTGCCGCCGCGTCGCGTACCGCCCAGGTACTCATCGCCCGCACCCGCAGCTGGCTCGGCAGCGACGACGAGGGCCGCGAGCGGCTGCCCCGCACCGGCACCGACGAGCCGCTGCGCCTGTCACCGGCGATGACGCTGGACTGGGACCGCTTCCAGCAGCTTGCGGCTCACGACACCACTCGCGCCCAGGCGCTGGACCTGGTGCGCGGACCGGTGCTGTCGGCCCTGCCTGCCCGGCGCTATGCGTGGCTGGTGCCGACCTCGCTCGAGGCCGACGTCGCCTCGGCCGTGGTCGACCTCGCCGTGCGGGTCGTCGAGCAGCGCCTGGTCGAGGGTGACAGCGGGGCCGCCAGGGCGGCCGCCGAGGCGGGTCTGCGCGCCGACCATCTCGACGAGCGGCTGTGGCGCGCGCTGCTGCGCGCCTACGCGGCGGACGGCGACCTGGGCCGGGTCGCCGAGCTCGCCGACCAGCTCGCGACCCTTGTCGACGACGAGCTTGCGCCCTACGACGGCCTCCAGCCCGCCACGGTTGCCCTGGTCGAGGAGCTGGTGCCCCGCACCGGTCCGCAGACGGCGGCCCGCTGATGCCCGCCGTCGACGACGCGCGCCGCCGGCTGCTGCTCGCGTCGCGGCACGTGCGCGCCCTGGTCCTGCTGGCCAGCGGCACCGACGAGCCGAAGGTCGAGCCGGAGGAGCCGGACGCGCTCGCTGAGCTGCGCGCCTCGGGGTTGCTGGCGGCCGACGGCACTGCCGTCCCCCTCGTGCAGGACCTGCTCGCCTGCTCCGCTGTGCCGACGCTGCGACTGGTCGTGGAGGTGCTCGGCCCGCAGGGGGCGACTGTCTCCGACATCGTGGTCTCGGGCGAGCAGGTCTGGCTCGTCGACACCTGGCCGGGTCAGGACCCTGCGGCCGAACGGGTCCACAGCCGACACGAGCTCCCGACCCTGATGTGGGACCTCACCCGTATGGTCGGGCTGCGCCGGCAGCTGTCCTTGCCGGGGGCCGAACCCGTGACCGCCGACCTGCTGAGCGTCGAGCGGCTGATGGCGGCGCTGTCGACCGATCCGGCGCCGGACTGGGACGATCTCAAGTCCTTTGCGCTGTCGCGGGCCGCGACCGACCTTGCGCACCTGCCGGCGGCCGAGCGCACCCGCTGGGTCGCTGTCCTCGCGTCGCTGCAGGCCAGCTGGCGCATCACCGCCTTCTGGGGCGACCCCGACACCGAGCCCGGTGTCGTACGCGGCCTGGCGGTACTCGACTGCGGCGACGAGGGCTACTGGCAGCGGACGACGCCGCCGGAGCCGCTGCGGGCCGAGGACCTGCAGCCCGACACCGCCGTGCGCTACGAGCCGGTCACTGCTGGCGCCCTGTGGGCCGCCATCGCCCACACGCTGCCCACTACCGACGAGCTGCGCTCCGCCGCCGAGGCGAGGGCGCAGTGACCGGCCGGATCGAGCTCGATCCTGACGTGATGCTCGCCGTCAGCCGTGAGCTCGCTGCCTCCGCCGCCGACGTGCCCGGTCTGGTCGGCCGCGCCATCGCCCTTCAGGCCGGGTATCTGATGAGCCCGCTCGGCGAGTCCGGCGCCTGGGCCGCGGAGGCGGCCGTCGACCTGCAGAACCGGGTCGACCTGCTCGCGCGCGCCGACCAGCTCGACCTCACCGGCCTGACCCGGCTGGGCTTCTCGGTCCAGGACGTCGCCGCCAACGCCAGCCCGGTGCTCGACAGCCTGCTTGCCCTCGACACCATGATCGAGCTGCAGGCGCAGGCGCCCGGACCGGTCGACTGGTCGCGCCGCCCGCTGGAGTCGATCGACGACTACGTCTCCCGGATGATCCAGACGGGCATCGACCGCAGGCTGGGCCCCGGCCCCACCGGGCGCTGGGCCGGCGAGGCCTATCAACTCTACGGCAGCTACAACGGGACGCTGGTGGCCGGCGCCGGCGTCCTCGCCGCGGCCCAGCGGTTCAACCTGGCCTACCGCGGCCGGCCGTGGGTGAACACCCTCGCTGCCTCCATGTCCGGCCGGGTCCCTTCGCTGGTCACCACCTATCTGACTGGCCTGGCCCGTTCGTCTGCCATGACGGCCCCGTTCACCGCCTCCGGTCTGGGCAACGGCCAGGCGGTGCGTGGCTTGATGGCGCTGCGCGACCCTGCGGTGCTCACCACCCGCCTGGCTGACGCCGAGGCCTTCCTTGCCGCGCGTGGCCACCCGGGGCTCGCTGCGCGGGTGCCCTCGATCGGTCCGCTGGTGTCCCGGGCGGCCAGCACGGCGCCGATGTGGTTCGGCCGCGCCTGGACCGCACCTGGCGGCGCGACCGTGGCTCGGGGTGCGACGAACCTGCTCGCGGTGGCCCGGGTCGACGGGCTGCGCGTGGCCACGAGTACGGCGGGCGCCTGGCGTGGGCTCGGCATCGTCGGGGGCGTCGCGGCCACGGCCTTGGACGGATACAACCTCTACCTCCAGGGCAACCCGGTCGAGGCGTTCCAGCGCGAGGGCGCGGGCTACGTCGCCGATGTCGCCCGTACCGGCTTCAACGTCAGCCTGACCGCAGCGATGATCGCGCCCAACCCCGTGACCTGGGGCGCCGTCGCCATCACCGGGGTGGTCTGGGCCGGGGCAGAGATCGTCGACAACTGGCCGGCCATCAGCTCTGCTGCCGGTGAGGCCCGCGATCGGGTCGTCGACTGGGGGAGTGACCGGCTCGATGACGCAGGAGAAGCCCTCGACGACGTACGCGACACTGTGGGAGACCTGGCCTCGGCAGCGGCGGAGTCGCCAGCCAATCCGATGAACTGGTTCTGACATGACTGACCTCGATGCGCCGTTAGGCGTCGCCGGCACGGTGCTGCTCGATGAGCTGATGAGCATCGAGTGGCGCCATCGGCCCGAGCCGCGGCGTGCTGCGGTGCTGCTGGTGGCCGACCTGCCGACAGGTCGGCTCGAGCTGTCGTGCAACGAGGCGGTGAACGAGGTCGTCGCGACGCTGGACGGGGTGCAGGTCGGCCGGGTCCACGACGTCGCGCTGCGTGAGCAGTGGCTGATGTTCGACGGTGCGACCGGGCCCAAGATCGAGCTGGGTGAGGTCTCGGGTGCGATCACCTGGCGGATGCGGGGCAGCAAGCTCCGTCCGCTGGGCCGTACCCGCTGGTTCCAGATCGAGCTCGGTGACCGGTCCTACTCGTACTGGATGGATGCCTTCCACCACCCGCTGGTGCGCAGCGCCACCCCGGACGGCGAGCGCGCTGTGGTCATCGGGATGAACGGGACCTCGTTGGCCAGCAACGGCGCCAAGGACATGAAGCTGGCCGATCTCGACCCGACCAAGCACACGCTGAACTGGTTCCCGGAGACCACGACCGCCGAGGTGGTGCTGGCCGAACTGATGACGATGGGCATGTACACCAAGAGCCTGTGGTCGTTGCCCGGCAAGCTGCTGCACCGGGCGACGAACGGCCCCGACCCCGTCTGACGGGCCGCGCAGGGCCCGTCAGGCCGGCGCGGGCCGGTCGCCCGTGCGGGCGACCAGGAGCGCGTCCAGCAGCTCGGTCGGGTGCTTGGCGTCGATGCGTCGCCACCCCAGGTGCTCCAGCTGCACGGTGAGCACGTCGCTGCCGAACGTCGAGCCGTAGCTCCCCCCGAGCATCGGCGCCTGCCCCACCACGCGCTCGGCCGGTAGCGGGGTTGTCGCGATCACCGCTGCCCACCGTTGCGCCAGGTCGGGGATCTCGCGCGCCTGCAGCAGCAGGTCGGCCAGGTCCACGTCCGGCGTCGGGACCGTCGTGCGGCCCACGCGCAGCTCGGTGGGGGTCAGGGTGACGGCCCCGTAGCGGTCCTTCGACCAGAGCGTCAGCAGCGCGATGAGGACGGGGATGCCCAGGGTCACCGGGTACAGCAGGGCGCTGGCCAGCGCGAAGCCGATGCTCTCGTCCCGACTGCTCATTAGCCCGTAGAGCGCGAGCAGG
>Ga0136639_10000918_pt1 | contig 10237 bp, 8 predicted proteins | sample AntDrymUQ8592106_2_FD_113739 | JGI IMG/M metagenome (GOLD analysis project Ga0136639, IMG submission 113739) | Polar desert sand microbial communities from Dry Valleys, Antarctica - metaG UQ859 (21.06) | ecosystem: Environmental > Terrestrial > Soil > Desert | place: Antarctica: Dry Valley...
AGGTTCGGCCCGTCCTCGAAGTAGCCGACGATCACCGACCGCTCCTGGCCGCTGCGGCGTCCGATCGTGCTCAACCGCAGTGCGCCCCACCGCTGGGCTCGCGCGGGCCAGAGTCCACGACGTACGCCCGTTACCCGAAAAAACGCTCGGTGTACCTTCCAGCCGAGCACGATGAACCATCTCGGCGGTAGTCGTGGGGTCCGGCTGGGGGTCGTCATCATGATTGCATCCATTCGCTGAAACGGATCCCGTCTCGGCAGGCGCTTCGCAGGCGTGTGGCCTTCTGGGCGCGAGAGTACAACCGTTCCCGGCCCCGAAACAAGGCAACACCCTGGCGCGGTGCGATGCATCCCGTTTACGCGAACAGGCCGGCCCCCGAGGGGACCGGCCTGTTTTCGTGCGGTGGTGCGAGTTTACTAGTTGGAGCTGGAGAGCTTCTCACGCAGTGCTGCGAGGGCCTCGTCGTCCGCGAGTGTGCCGGCGCCGGCCGCATCGCTCGAGAAGGTGTTGCCTGCGGCGGACGGGACATCGCTGACGGCGGTGATCTCGTCGTTCGCGGACGCAACCTGCTTCTTGTGCGCTTCCCAACGAGCCTGGGCTGCAGCGTAGTCCTGCTCCCACTTCTCGCGCTGGGTTTCGAAGCCTTCGCGCCACTCGTTGGTCTCCGGGTCGAAGCCCTCAGGGTACTTGTAGTTGCCCTGGTCGTCGTACTCGGTGAGCATCCCGTAGAGTGCCGGGTCGAACTCGGTGCCCTCGGGGTCGACACCATCGTTGGCCTGCTTGAGGCTCAGCGAGATGCGGCGACGCTCCAGGTCGATGTCGATGACCTTGACGAAGACCTCGTCGCCAACCGCCACGACCTGCTCGGCGAGCTCAACGTGCTTGCCAGAGAGCTCGGAGATGTGAACGAGTCCCTCGATGCCCTCGGCAACGCGAACAAACGCGCCGAACGGAACGAGCTTGGTGACCTTACCTGGTGCAACCTGTCCGATGGCGTGGGTGCGGGCGAAGACCTGCCACGGGTCTTCCTGCGTGGCCTTGAGTGAGAGCGACACGCGCTCGCGCTCGAGGTCGACCTCGAGGATCTCGACGGTGACTTCCTGGCCAACCTCGACGACCTCGCTGGCGTGCTCAATGTGCTTCCAGCTGAGTTCGGAGACGTGAACCAAACCGTCAACGCCACCCAGGTCGACGAACGCACCGAAGTTGACGATCGACGAGACGACGCCCTTGCGGACCTGTCCCTTCTGAAGGTTGTTGAGGAACGTGGTGCGGCTCTCGGACTGAGTCTGCTCGAGCAGCGCACGACGCGACAGCACAACGTTGTTGCGGTTCTTGTCGAGTTCGAGGATCTTGGCCTCGATCTCCTGGCCCAGGTACGGGGTCAGGTCGCGAACGCGGCGAAGCTCGATGAGCGACGCGGGCAGGAAGCCACGCAGACCGATGTCCACGATGAGGCCACCCTTGACAACCTCGATGACCGAACCGGTGACAACGCCATCCGATTCCTTGATCAGTTCGACGTCGCCCCATGCACGCTCGTACTGAGCGCGCTTCTTGGACAGGATGAGACGGCCTTCTTTGTCTTCCTTCTGAAGAACGAGGGCCTCAACCAGGTCGCCGACCTTGACAACCTCAGAGGGGTCAACGTCGTGCTTGATGGAAAGTTCGCGGGAGGGAATGACACCCTCGGTCTTGTAGCCCACATCGAGGAGAACCTCGTCGCGGTCGATCTTCACCACGGTGCCCTCGATGAGGTCTCCGTCGTTGAAGAATTTCAGAGTCTTTTCGACCGCGGCAAGAAAGTCTTCAGCAGATCCGATGTCGTTGATGGCGACCTGCTTGGGTGCCCGTTCGGTCGTTGCGATTGTCATGTAGTAGTTGCTCCAGGATGGACATAGGTCGGGCCACGCACGGAAAATCTCGTTCTCGTGCACCGCACGTGGCAGTGGAAAGTTCGTCACAAACGTGACAGTCAACCTTAGCGTTTTGCGGGTGGGGCCGGCAACTCGTCGGCCTCCTCTTCCTCGAACGTACGCCTTTCGACGCCGAACGCTACCCGAGCATCGCCGCCCGGAGGGTGTCCAGACCGACCCCGCCGAGGTCGAGCGCCTTGCGGTGGAATTCCTTAATCGAGAACGCGTCACCCTCCCGCTCCGCATAGGTGTCCCGCAGCTCCTCCCAGATTCGTTGGCCGACCTTGTAGGACGGCGCCTGACCCGGCCAGCCGAGATAGCGGTTGACCTCGAACGTGACGAAGCTCGCGTTCATGTTCACGTTGCGGCCGAGAAAATCGAAGGCGTAGTCGGCGGTCCAGGGACCAGATCCGTCGGGCAACTGCTTCTCCAGGTGCACGCCGATGTCGAGCACGACGCGGGCGGCGCGCATCCGTTGTCCGTCGAGCATGCCGAGGCGGTCGGCAGGGTCGTCGAGGTAGCCGAGCTGTTCCATCAATCGCTCCGCATAGAGTGCCCAGCCCTCGGCGTGACCCGAGGTACCCGCGAGCTGGCGGCGCCACGTGTTGAGTTTCGCGCGGTTGTAGACGGCCTGGCCGATCTGCAGGTGGTGGCCCGGCACACCTTCGTGGTAAACGGTGGTGAGTTCGCGCCAGGTGTCGAATTCGGTGATCCCGACCGGCACCGACCACCACATCCGGCCCGGGCGGGAGAAGTCGTCCGTGGGCCCGGTGTAGTAGATGCCTCCTTCCTGGGTGGGGGCGATCATGCACTCAAGGCGCTTGATCTCGTCGGGGATGTCAAATTGGGATTCCGAGAGTTCGGCAACAGCGCGGTCGCTCGTCTCCTGCATCCACTTCTGCAAGGCGTCGGTTCCGTGCAGCTTACGGCTGGGGTCAGTGTCCAGGAACGCGATGGCCTCGAGCACGCTCGCGCCCGGTTTGATCTGGTCGGCGATGCTCTCCTGCTCGGCGACCATCCGGGCCAGTTCCTCCACACCCCACTCATAGGTTTCGTCGAGGTCGATGGTGGCACCCAGAAAACGGCGCGACTGCAACGCGTACAGGTCACGGCCAATGGCGTCGCGGGTGGGAGCCCTGCCCCGAAGCTCAGTGCTGAGGAAGTCGGCCAACGTGCCGTACGCTGCCGCCGCGGCACGCGCCCTTGTGCCGAGATCTGCGGCCAGCGAGGCCGGAAGCGATCCCGTCTCGGGGCTGGCGTTGGCCGCGAACTCGGCGAAGAAGCCGTCGTTCGCGGCATGGCGTCGCGCCTGCAGGACGACCTCCTGCACCTGGCGCCGGGCGGGCATACTGCCGCGCTCGATGCCGAGGCGCAAGGTCTGGATGTAGCCGTCGATGGCCGCGGGCAGGGCGCGCAGCCGGGCGGAGACGGTGTCCCAGTCGGCGACGGTTCCGGTGGGCATGAGGTCGAAAACCTCCCGGATGCCCTGGGCCGGCGACGCGATCACGTTCAGGTCGCGCAACGGCAGACCGGCCTCAGCGCTCTCGACGTCAAGAGCGAGCGAGCTGCGCAGGTCGGTGCGGGTGACGACGTCGACGTCATCGACGGCCGTGGCGGCATCGAGACGGGCAATGAAGTCACGGGACGCCTCAACGCTGCGGTCCAGGCCGTCCGGGGAATAGTCGCCGAAGTGGCCGTCCGACGCGGTGCGGCCGATGTACGTGCCCACGGTCGGGTCGATGTCAACGAGGGTGTCCACCCAGTCCTCGGCGATCCGGTCGATCGCCGTGGGGGTGCGCTGGTTTTCGGTTGTCATGACCCGAGCCTAGAACACGCCATCGACCGCAGGTGGAGCCGCGTCTCCCGCGTTCGGGAGGAGCCCGGCCGGGGCCTAGTGGGCGGCGGCATCCCAGTTGTCGCCGCGGCCGACCTGCACGTCGAGCGGCACGAGGAGGTCCGCGGCGGTCTCCATCTGGTGCGTCACGACCTGGCGGAGCGCCTCCCACTCCCCCGAGGCAACCTCGAAGATCAGTTCGTCGTGCACCTGCAGCAGCATGCGCGACTGCAGCCCGTCCTCCGCCAGGTGATCGGCGATCCCGTTCATCGCGATCTTCATGATGTCGGCGGCCGAGCCCTGGATCGGTGCGTTCAGGGCAGCGCGTTCCGCGTTCTCGCGCACCATCCGGTTGGAGCTGTGCAGCTCGGGGAACGGCCGGCGGCGCCCGAAGATGGTGGCCGTATAGCCATCGATTTTCGCCTGTTCGACCACATTGCGCAGGTAGTCCCGCACCGCGCCGAATCGGGCGAAGTAGTCGGTGATGAGCTGCTTGGCCTCCTTCGTGTCGATGCGCAGCTGCCGGGACAGTCCGAAGGCGCTGAGCCCGTAGGCCAGCCCGTAGGACATGGCCTTGACCTTGGAACGCATCTCGTTCGTGACGTCTTCTGGTGCCACGCCGAACACGCTGGCGCCGACGAACCGGTGCAGGTCCTCTCCCGCATTGAAGGCTTCGATCAGTCCCGGGTCGCCGGAGAGGTGCGCCATGATGCGCATCTCGATCTGCGAGTAGTCGGCGGTCAACAGGCACTCGGCCCCGTTGCCCGCGTGGAACGCGGCACGAATGCGGCGGCCCTCCTCCGTGCGCACCGGAATGTTCTGCAGGTTGGGGTCGGTGGAGGAGATTCGGCCGGTTGCGGTGCCGATCTGCACGTAGGTGGTGTGGATGCGGCCCGTCTCGTCGACGGCCTTGTCCAGGCTCTCCACGATCTGGCGCAGCTTCGTGGCGTCCCGGTGCTGCAGCAGCATGTCGAGGAACGGATGGGGGTTGCTGGCCTGCAGGTCGGCGAGAGCCCCGGCATCCGTGGAGAACCCGGTCTTGTTGGCCCGAGTCTTGGGCATGCCGAGCTGGTCGAACAATACTTCCTGTAGCTGCTTGGGTGAGCCGAGGTTCACCTCGCGGCCGATCTCAGCGTAGGCTCCCGCGGCGAGCCCGGCAGCGCGTTCCCCCAGCTGGCTGGAGAGCGCGGACAGCTGCTCGTGCGAGACGGCCACACCAGCCAGCTCCATGTCGGCCAGGGCGAGCAGGGTCGGCATCTCGATGGCGGTCAGCACCTCGCGCGACCCGTCGTCGAGCAGCGATTCGATCGCCGCGGCGACCCGGAACGTGTACCAGGATTCCAGAGGCACGCCCCCGGCCTCGTTCTCGGCCGGGATCAGCTGGTTGGGGTCGGTCACCGGCATGGTCTCGTCGAGGTAACGGGTGACGAGGGTGGCGAGGGTCTTGTCGGGCGTTCCCGGGCGCAGCAGCCAGCCGGCGATCAGGGTGTCGAAAGCCAGCCCGGAGAAGTCCAGGTTGCTGCGGCGGAGCGCCTTGAGCTGCCGTTTGGCGTCGTGCATAATCTTGGGCGAGTCGCTGGCCAGCCAGATTTCGAACGCGAGGTAGTCCGCGCGTCCAGGCTGCCAGGGCAGGTTGACCGACTCAGTCGGTCCGGACAGGCCGAAGCCGATGGTCTGGCCGTCGTGCACCTCGACGCAGAGGCCGAGTCCCTGCGGGGAGGCGGTCGTCGCCCGGGCGATCCAGGCGCCCAGTTCCTCGTCGAGCAGGTCCTGGGCGACGGGCGCCCGTGGTGCTGCGACGACATTTTCCTTGGGCACGACGACGGCGGAAGCCTGCGTCGCGCCGGCGCCTTCGAGCTTGATCACCCGGTCGAGCAGGGTGCGGAACTCGAGCCGGCCGAACACATCGCGCACGGCCGATTCGTCGACGGGGCACCGTACGAGATCGGTGAGCTCCACCGGCAAGTCCAGGTCGGTCACGAGGTGGTTGAGGCGGCGGTTGCGGATCGCGTTCTCTTTCTGCTCGCGCAGGTTGTTTCCGACGACGCCCTTGATCTCCTCGGCGTGTTCGAGGATTCCGTCGAGGCTGCCGTAGAGGCCGAGCCATTTCACGGCGGTCTTCTCCCCGACCTTGTTGATTCCGATCAGGTTGTCGCTGGTCTCGCCGACGAGGGCCGCGACATCCGGGTACTGCGCCGGCTCGATGCCGTACTTCTCGCGCACCCGGGCCGGATCGTAGCGGGTGAGCGCAGAGACGCCCTGGCTCGACGGGTAGAGCAGGGTGACGTTCTCGTTGACGAGCTGGATGGCGTCCCGGTCCCCCGAGACCACCAGAACGTGGAACCCCTCCTGGTTGCCGCGCACGGACAGGGTCGCCAGGATATCGTCGGCCTCGAAGTCTTCCTTGGTCAGCGTCCTGATGTTCATCGCCGCCAGGGCTTCCTGCAGCAGGGGTACCTGCCCGATGAACTCGCTGGGCGTGCTGGCTCTGGTGCCCTTGTATGCGGCGTATTCGCGGGTGCGGAACGAATACCGGGAGATGTCGAAGGCCACGGCGATATGCGTCGGCTTCTCGTTGCGCAGCAGGCTGAGGAGCATGGACAGGAAACCGTGGATGGCGTTCGTGTGCTGCCCGTCATGGGTTTGGAAGCTGTCCACCGGGAGGGCGTGGAACGCCCGGTAGGCCAGGGAATGGCCGTCGATGATCATCAGGGTAGGCTTTTCGGAATCTGACACAGAGACAGCCTACAAGCGTCATCCGGCGCGGGCAGGTGCAGCGACCGAAGGTGAATATGATCGAGCAGACCACGGACGCCCTCGAGTGGGTCCAGCAGCGGGGAGCCGGCTCCCTGGCCGAAAAAATGGGCATCGAGTTCGTCGAGTTCACGATCGAACGTGCCGTTGCACGGATGCCGGTTGAGGGCAACACACAACCGGCGATGCTTCTGCATGGGGGTGCCTACGTGGTACTCGGCGAGTCGCTGGGGTCGATGGCGGCTAATCTGCATGCCGGTCCCGGCCGTCTGGCGGTGGGCATCGAGATCAATGCAACCCACACCCGGTCGGCGACGTCAGGCTTCGTCACGGGCATCTGCACGCCGGTTCACCTGGGCCGCACCCTCACCACCCACGAGATCGCGGTCACGGATGACCGGGGTCGCCGCTGTTCGACGATCCGGATCACCAATCTGATCAAGGAACTGCCGAATCGAGCCCAGATATAGAAACGGCCGGGCGGACCACCCAGGAGGGTGCTCCGTCCGGCCGTCAAAGTCTGAGCCGCTGCTGGTGTCTCGCGCTGTTATTTTTTTGCGCTGAGCTGTTCGATGATCGCCTGGGCGACGTCGTGCATGGTGAGCCGGCGGTCCATGGATGCCTTCTGGATCCAGCGGAACGCCTCCGGCTCGCTGAGCCCCATCTTCTCGTTGAGCAGGCCCTTGGCCCGGTCGACGAGCTTGCGGGTCTCGAAGCGCTCGACGAGGTCGGCCACCTCGGCTTCGAGGGTGATGATCTGGCTGTAGCGCGAGAGGGCGATCTCGATCGCGGGCAGTAGGTCGTTCGGGGTGAATGGCTTGACCACGTACGCCAGCGCGCCGGCCTCAGTGGCTCGCTCGACCAGTTCTTTCTGGCTGAACGCGGTCAGCAGAACGACGGGGGCGATGTGCGCCTTGGTGATGCGCTCGGCCGCGGAGATGCCGTCGAGGTGGGGCATCTTCACGTCCATGATGACCAGGTCGGGCCGAAGCTCGGTGGCTAGGGCGACGGCGGTTTCTCCGTCGCCGGCTTCACCCACCACCTCGAACCCGGCGTCACGGAGGATTTCGACGATGTCGAGGCGGATGAGGGACTCATCCTCGGCAACGACAACGCGGCGAGGAGGTACTGGGGTGGAGTCTTGGTCGGTCACGGGGGAAAGCCTACGGTATTCTGATGCAGGTGTTGTGAGCCGGTGTGGCGGAATGGCAGACGCGGAGCACTCAAAATGCTTTGTTCGCAAGGACGTGTGGGTTCGAGTCCCACCACCGGTACCAACACCTCAGCCTGAAATCTCTCTTCCACGGGGCATTTTGCCTCGTCCGCCTGACTCAGTCGTGAGCAGGTCGAGCGGCATCGCCGCGCTGCATGTCTTCTTCCAGGAGAGCGGTGATCGATCGTAGCGTCTCCGGGGACACATCCCCGAGGGTGCGAGCCGCGAAATTGACGACGCGCTGGGCACGCAGGCTCTTCACGAACGCCAGCTGGGAGTCGACACGTTCCGGGAGGTCGCCGTCAGAACCCAGCAGATACTCGGGCGGGATGCGGAAGAACTCACCGATGCCCGTGAGCAGGTCGACATCGGTCACGAGAGGTCCGTCCCCGGTGATCATGTAGGCCCACCGGGCGCGGGAGAGCGACAGGCCCCTCGCCTGGAGCCCCGCGGCGATCTGCTTGTAGGTGTGCGGCGTATTGCCCTCGGCGACAACGACGTCGAGCAGGAGGTTGAGCTTGCGCGCCAGTTCGCGCTGCGGGCTGATCCGTTCGTCCTGTGGGACGACTGTTCCGTCGACGACTCCGGGATCAATCATGGTGTCAAGTCCTGTCGAGTGTCGCTGAGCCGGCGAGGGTGGCGGCGGGAGGTGACGTGCTGGGTTTCGCCCGAACATGGTCCTCGGCGGCGTTGATCAGCATCCGTTCGGATGCAGTCACGTTCTGGGCGGGATCGAGGAGCAGGCTGTCCCGAATCTCGACGTATCGCCGATACAGGTGGGCACCGGGATTTCTGACGAGGAGGAGCCCCAGGTGGGAAAGGTCACGCTCGATGCTGAGCTCTGGGAACCCGGCCAGAAGGCGCTCCCACAGCGGGGTGATCCGCCAGAGCAGCACCCGGTCGCGAGCGGACTTCCGGGTGATCTGGATGGCGTCGGCCCCGGCCGTCAGGCCCAGCCCGACGGCGAGGCTGATCGGTGCCGCGAACAGGGAGAACTGGTACAGGGAGAGAAGCCACCCTTGGAAGGCGAATCCACCGAAGATGACCGACACAGCCGCGCTGGCCAGGCTGATAATCGTGTAGACGAGAATCCAGAAGCATCCGAACACCACAGCGCCCAGAGCGACCCGGGTGACAGTACGGCGCTGGGTGCGCCGGTCCCTCAGGCAGGCCGAGGCCACCGAGACGGAGAAGAACGCGATCGCCAGCCAGGTGGTGGCGGCGTAGAGCGCATAGTCAGCACGGGAGAGGAACGGCAGACGGATGTCGTCGCTCAGGTGCCAGTCACCGCCGAAGAACAGGAGAGCCTGTACGAGAATGATCGCACCGGCAACCAGAGCGGTCACCTTCCGCCGCCGGGGTGTGAGGCCGCGCGGCGAGATCGCTTCCTGCACAAGGTTGCTCACGAGTGCCACGGAAACAATGGCGGTCGCGTGGAACAGGAAGTACGTGACGTGAACTCCGCCGAGCAGGGGATCGATGCGGTAATACACGAGATCCGGTTGCAGGGTCAGGGTCGTTGCGAGGGCGGTGAGCACCCAGAACAGTGATCGACGATGCCCTCGAACGAAGAAGGGAACACAGAACGCAACGGCGACCCAGAGGGCACCCGACACTGAGAGCAGGATGATCTGCACTACAGCACCCGGCCGAAACCGTTGCGGGGACCGCTGGCTGCGTCGGCGTTGTCGTTCAGCATGATCAGGGCCAGCTGGTCACCGATCGCTTCGGCCAGGGCCTCCTGCTCGTCGGTGAAGTTGCTGCGAGACAGCGCGTAGGCGATCGAGTCCAGCGGGATGAGAGGCGCAAGCAACGCCACCCGCTCCACCGGTACGAGCACTTTCTCGTGCCTCAGGATCATGTGTCCGAATTCGTGGTTGATGAACTGCTGGCGGTGAACGGCGGAGTCCGTCGGCGCGTGATGGATGCGCTCGAAGTTCTCCCCCGCGACCTCGATCCACAATCCGCAGACCCCGGCGTCGAGCAGTCGCGCACTGGCCGCGCGAATCACGATCGGCCTTCCACGCAGCCCTTCCATGTGGCGGTGCAGCTTCTCGGCGGTCAACGGACGCGGTAGTCCGAGGGCAGCCACCAGAGAACGCGCCCGATCCGTGCGTGCTTCGTAGTTCACGGACTGCTCCCGTTCCTGCGCCGCCGGCCTCCTGAGGCCTGATCGGTGACATTAGACATGTCCAACAGATGCTAACGTGATCATTGGTTGAACATGTCTACGCTAGCGGGTCGGGGGACCTACGCGCGCCACGGGCCGTCCAGTCACGCTCCGTCGTGGAGTTCACGCGCACAACCTCATGGGCGACACCGAAGGGGAACAGGGTGTCGCCCGGAGGCGGTGGGTCGGAGATATGCGACGCTGAGACCTGCAGCACGAGAAAGCCCCGCCACCCGAAACCGGGCGGCGGGGCTTTTTCGATTCAGCCGGCGCTACTTCTTCGCGTAGGCCGGGTGCACCTCATTGTGGGCATCGCCCACGCAGTGCACACGGATGTCGTTCGTGGAGCC
>Ga0136639_10000919_pt1 | contig 10234 bp, 6 predicted proteins | sample AntDrymUQ8592106_2_FD_113739 | JGI IMG/M metagenome (GOLD analysis project Ga0136639, IMG submission 113739) | Polar desert sand microbial communities from Dry Valleys, Antarctica - metaG UQ859 (21.06) | ecosystem: Environmental > Terrestrial > Soil > Desert | place: Antarctica: Dry Valley...
GCATGGTGACCGGTTCGAGGAACTGCTCCGGGCGGGTCAGCACATGGATGCCGGCGAGCCCGGCCCACTCCGATTGGAAACCCAGGCGGGTGGCCGAGTCGTGGTTGCCGCTGGTCATCACGACTGTGGCCCCCGCCTGGCGAATCTCCCGCAGCACCGCAGCGAGAAGCGTGTAACTCTCCGCCGACGGCATGGCCGAGTCAAAGATGTCGCCGGCGACGGCGACCACGTCGATCTGACGCTGCCGCACCACCTCCACCAGCGCCTCAAGAACCTGACGCAGGTGATCCAGGGTCGAATGCGTGTGAAAGGTTCGCCCGATGTGCCAGTCAGAAGTGTGCAGGATCTTCATGCTGCTCACGCTATCGCCGACACCTGACATTGGAGCCGCACCAGGCACCAGGTTCTTTGTTTGTCTTTGTTTTGCTTGACAAACAAAAGCAAACACAGGTAACATTTTTGTAATCTACACATTTGTGGTTTCGGCCACTCAGCGCCCTGGAGGTCGCCATGTTCGCTGAAGAACGTCAGGCCCTGATCGTTGATCTGGTCTCCAGTTCAAACCGGGTCACGGTCAGCGAACTCGCCACCCGCTTCGACATCACCCCCGAAACCGTACGCCGGGACCTCGATGCCCTCGAAAGCTCACGCCAGCTGCGCCGCGTTCACGGCGGGGCCGTCGCCTTCGACCGGCAGAGCATGTCCGAGCTCAGCCTCGAAGAGCGCCAGACCCAGCACCACGACGAGAAGACGCGCCTCGCGGCCGCGGCCCTCGCCATGATCCCCGCAAGCCAGACCGGCTCCATCCTGCTGGACGCCGGCACCACGACCGAGCTGCTCGCCGATCTTCTGGTCGACTGGGCCCCGGCAGCCCCCGATGACGAGCTTCTGGTCATCACCAACGCCGTGCCGATCGCCACCAAGCTCGCCGCCACCCCCGCGATCCAGCTGTACATCCTGGGTGGCCGGGTGCGCGGCCTCACCCGCGCCGTCGTCGGCCCCAGCACCATCGCCCAGCTCGACGCCCTCCGACCCGATATCGCGTTCGTCGGCGCCAACGGCGTGCACGCCGAGTTCGGTTTCAGCACTCCGGATGCCATTGAGTCCGCCGTGAAGACAGCCATCGTCCGTTCGGCCCGTCGCGTTGTCGCCCTGGCCGATTCCTCCAAGCTCGACAAGGAGACCCTGATCCGCTTCGCGGCGCTGGGCGACGTCGACGTGCTGATCACGGACGCCCTCCCATCAGATGAACTAGCCGCAGCCCTGGCCGCGGCCGACGTTGAGGTTGTGATCGCGTGATCATCACGCTTACCCCGAATCCGAGCCTGGATCGCACCATCGAGCTCCGCGCCCCTCTGGCCCGCGGCGAAGTGCAGCGAGCCGTCTCGTCCCGTGAAGAGCCGGGCGGCAAGGGCGTGAACATCGTCCGCGCCCTCGAAGCCTCAGCCATCCTGAGCCTCGCCATCCTCCCCGGCGACGAGCTGGACCCTGTCCTGGTGGCCCTCCGGGCCGCGGGAGTGCCTCACCTCGGAATGCCGATCGGCGCCACGATCCGCAGCAACATCGCACTAACCGAGATCGACGGCACCACCACCAAGGTGAACGTGCCCGGACCGGTGCTGAGCACCGTGCAGCAGAGCGACCTGATCGAACTCGTGATGGAGCAGGCGGAGGGTGCCAGCTGGCTCGTGATGGCCGGCTCGCTGCCGCCGGGCGTACCCGTCGACTTCTACGCCGACATCACCCGGAAGCTGCGCCGCAGATTCGGCGCGAAAGCCCCCCGGGTGGCCGTCGACTCGTCCGGCGCACCGCTCGCCGCCGCCGTAGCGGCCGGGCCGGACCTGATCAAGCCCAACGCCGAAGAACTGGCCGAACTCACCGGCATCCCCGACCCGGACAGCCTTGAGGGCAATCCGGTTCTCGTGGCCCGCGCCGCCGAGAGGCTCGTGGCCACCGGAGTCGGCGCCGTGCTGGCCACCCTCGGTTCCAAGGGTGCCGTGCTGGTGACCGGCGACGGGGCCTGGCTCGCCCAAACACCGCCGATTCTCGCGCGCAGCACCGTCGGAGCCGGCGACTCTTCCCTGGCCGGCTACCTGCTCAGCAGCATCACCGGCGGCTCCGCCCCCGACTCACTTCGCCAGGCCGCAGCCCACGGGGCTGCCGCCGCTTCCCTGCCCGGATCAACCGTTCCGGCACTGCACCAAACCAGACCGGGCGACGTCACCCTGACGTTGCTCAACACCCATCCAAAGGAGGATGTCCAGTGAGTGCACTGATCACCCCGGAGCTCGTCGCTCTGGATAAGAACCTCGGAACCGCACCCTCGAGCGTAATCCGGCATCTTGCCGAGCTCGTCGTCGGCGCCGGCCGCGCCACCGAGATCGAGAGCCTCTACGCGGATGCTCTCGCTCGCGAAGCGAAGACGGCCACCGGTATCCCCGGCGGCCTGGCCATCCCGCATTGCCGTTCGACAGCCGTGACCGAGCCGACGCTGGCGTTGGCCCGACTGACCTCCCCGGTCGACTTCGGCGCGGCAGACGGTCCCGCGGACCTCGTCTTCCTGATCGCCGCTCCCGAGGGCGCGGACCAGGAACACCTTAAGATCCTGGCCAAGCTGGCCCGCTCGCTGATGAAGGCACCCTTCACCGCCGCGCTGCGCGCCGCCAAGACCCCGGCGGAAATCGTCGAACTGGTCACCAGCGTCGTCGCCCCTGTCCCCGTTGCCGCAGGCAGCGTCGTCGGCAGCACTCCCGCCGGAATATCCGCCGACATCAAGCGCATCGTCGCCGTGACCGCGTGCCCGACCGGAATCGCGCACACCTACATGGCCGCCGAATCCCTCGTCGCCGCGGCCAAGGCCGCCGGCGTCGATCTGCAAGTCGAGACCCAGGGATCTGCCGGTCTCACGATGCTCGACCCGGCTGTCATCGCTGCGGCTGACGCCGTCATCTTCGCCGTCGACGTCGATGTTCGCGGTCGCGAGCGTTTCGCCGGCAAACCCGTCATCCAGGTGCCCGTCAAACGCGGCATCGACGAGCCGGCCAAGCTCATCCACGATGCGCTGGCCGCGGCCGAGAACCCCAACGCCCGCCGCGTCGGCGGCACCGTCGGTGCCGCCGAGGCCGAGGAGACCAACGAGCATTTCGGTCAGAAGGTCAAGCGCGCCCTGCTCACCGGTGTCAGCTACATGATTCCGTTCGTCGCCGGTGGAGGTCTGCTGATCGCCCTCGGGTTCCTCCTCGGCGGCTACGACATCACCGATGTCGCCGACACGGTCACGCTGGAGAACAGCCTGTTCAACCTGCCGGAAGGCGGCATGCTGGCCTACCTGGGAGCCGTCTTCTTCAAGATCGGCGCCCTGTCGATGGGCTTCCTGGTTCCGGCCCTGGCCGGTTACATCGCCTATGCGATCGCCGACCGCCCCGGAATCGCCCCCGGTTTCGTCGCCGGTGCCGTCGCCGGGTTCATGGGTGCCGGCTTCCTCGGCGGCATCGCCGGTGGTCTGCTGGCCGGTGTCGCAGCCGCCAGCTTCGCCAAGCTCAACGTTCCGCGCTGGCTTCGCAGCCTGATGCCCGTCGTCATCATCCCGCTGGTCGCGTCGATCGTCGCCTCGGGCCTGATGTTCCTGGTTCTCGGTGGCCCGATCGCCTGGCTGACGACAGCACTCAACACCTGGCTCACCGGCATGAGCGGCGCCGCAGCGATCGTCCTCGGCCTGATCCTGGGCCTCATGATGGGCTTCGACCTCGGTGGACCGGTCAACAAGGTTGCCTACGCCTTCGCCGTCGCCGGCCTCGGCACCGCAACCGTCGCCAACCAGGCACCGTGGCAGATCATGGCCGCGGTCATGGCCGCCGGCATGGTTCCGCCGCTCGCCATGGCCCTGGCCACGGTGCTCGACCGCCGACTGTTCAGCGTTGCTGAGCGGGAGAACGGCAAGGCCGCCTGGCTGCTGGGTGCATCGTTCATCTCCGAAGGCGCCATCCCGTTCGCTGCCGCAGACGTGCTTCGCGTGATCCCGGCTTCCATGGTGGGCGCCGGCGTCACGGGTGCTCTCTCGATGGCCTGGGGTGTCACCTCGAAGGCTCCGCACGGTGGAGGGTTCGTCTTCTTCGCCATCGACAGCTTCGCCCTGTTCGCCCTGGCGATCGCGATCGGCACCGTCGTCACGGCTCTCCTGGTGATCGTGCTGAAGCGTTACGCTCGAAAGACACCGTTGGTCACCGCGGACGCAGCAGCGCCCGTACTGGTCAACGCTTAATCAGCACGTCGGCCGCCCCGAGAAATTCGGGGCGGCCGACGCGTAGCATCAAGAGCGCAGTATTTTTGCTGCGCCAGAATAGAGGTTGTCCCGTGCAGAGTTTCACTGGTGTGGGCGTAAGCCCCGGCCGGATCATCGGATCCGTTCGCCAAATGCCCAAACCCATTAGCGAACCCCCGGCAGGTGAACGCCTGGATCCGGCGACAACGCCCGAAGTGGCGACTGTCGAGCTGAAAGCGGCCGCCAAGGTCGTTCAGGCCGAGCTCCAGCGCCGCGCCGACGTCGCCTCGGGCGCCAGCAAGTCGGTGCTCGAAGCCACCGCGCTGATGGCCACCGACCCGATGCTGATAAAAGCCGCAGTGAAATTAGTCACCACCGGAACATCCGCTGAACGCGCGATCTGGGAGTCCGGCGCATCCGTCGCCGAGATGCTGCACAACCTCGGCGGCTACATGGCCGAGCGGGCGACGGATGTCCTCGACGTGCGGGCCCGGATCGTCGCCGAGCTGCGCGGCGTCACCGCCCCCGGAATCCCCGACGGTGATGTGCCCTTCATTCTCGTTGCCGAAGACCTTGCCCCGGCCGACACGGCCACCCTTGACCCGAAGAAGGTGCTCGCCCTGGTCACCAGCGGCGGCGGCCCGCAGTCGCACACGGCGATCATCGCGCGCGCCCTCGGCCTGCCGGCAATCGTTGCGGCGGTCGGCGTCGAATCCCTCACCGACGGCACCGAGGTCTACGTGGACGGCGCCGCAGGCACCCTTCAGGTTGATCCGGGCGACGAACAACACACCCTGGTGGCCGCGTGGGAGCACATCGCAGCCAGCCTGTCCGTCTTCGACGGCACCGGTACCACCTCCGACGGCCACCTCGTTCCCCTGCTCGCCAACGTGGGCGGGGCCGCTGACGCGGTCAAGGCCGCGGCCGCCGGCGCCGAGGGCGTCGGGCTGCTCCGCACCGAGTTCTGCTTTCTCGAACGCGACACCGAACCGACCATCGACGAGCAGGTCGTCGCCTACAAGGGCGTGTTCGACGCGTTCCCCGGCAAGAAGGTCGTCGTGCGCACGCTCGACGCCGGCGCCGACAAGCCGCTGCCGTTCCTCACCGACAGCACGGAACCCAACCCGTCGCTGGGCGTGCGCGGCTATCGCACCGACCTGACCAGCCCCGGCGTGCTCAAGCGCCAGCTCACGGCCATCGCCACCGCCGCACAGGCTTCCTCTGCCGTGGTCTGGGTGATGGCGCCGATGATCGCCACGGTCGACGAGGCCGCCGACTTCGCCGCCATGTGCCGGGTCGCCGGTCTGAAGACGCCCGGCGTCATGGTCGAGATTCCTTCCGCAGCCCTGCGCACGGCGAGCATCCTGACCGAAGCCGAATTCGTCAGCCTCGGCACGAACGACCTCACCCAGTACACGATGGCCGCCGACCGGCAGCTCGGCACGCTCGCCGCATTGAACTCGCCGTGGCAGCCTGCCGTGCTCCAGCTCATCGAGCTCACCGTCGCCGGATCGATTGCCGAGGGCCACAGTAAGCCCGTCGGCGTCTGTGGTGAAGCGGCGGCCGACCCAGTTCTCGCCGTCGTGCTCGTCGGTCTGGGTGTCACTACCCTGTCCATGACGGCCCGGTCGATGTCCGCCGTGGGTGCCGTTCTGAAGTCCGTGACCCTCGAACGTGCCCAGGAACTCGCCCAACTCGCAGTTTCGGCCCGTAATTCAGACGAAGCGCGTACCCGCGTACGCGCCGAATTGCCCATACTTGAAGAGCTGGGTCTCTAGCCGCTTCGGACATCCGTCGCAGCGCATCATCACCGGCGAGCCACCCTGTCGCCGGGCACCAATTAGGAGGAACCATGTCCGAACGTAAAGCCACCATCGCGAGCCGCGTCGGCCTGCACGCGCGCCCCGCGTCCATTTTCGCGGCGGCCGTCGGCGAACTGCCCATCGAGGTCACCATCGCCCTCGAGAGTGACCCCGCCGAAGACGCGATGGACGCCTCGAGCATCCTGTCGCTGATGAGCCTGGGTGCCGCCAACGGCGACATCGTCGTGCTGCGTGCCGAGGGCGACGGAGCCGATGAGGCTCTCGAGTCCCTCGTCAAGATCCTCGAAACGGACCTCGACGCGGAGTAACACGACACACCGGAGGCACCCTCAGTCCGCGCGAATCACGCCGGAGTGAGGGTGCCTTTTCGTGGTTCGGGCGTGACCAAAGTGATGAACGCACTCAGCTGAGCCAGAGTCTCAACGTTCGACGGCAGCGTCTCGGTCAGGGCCGGTGAGTAGACCAGCCAGGCCGCCCACTGGGCGCGGGAGATGGCCACATTGAGCCGGTTCGCCAGAAGCAGGAACTCGAGACCGCGCGGAACGTCTTCCGCCGCGGAAGCGGCCAGCGAGATCACGGCGACCGCTGCCTCCCGACCCTGGAACTTGTCGACGGTACCGACCGGCACGTCACCCAGACCGGCCTGCGACAGACGGCTGCGCAGCAACTCGACCTGCGCGTTATAGGGAGCCACCACGATCACGTCAGCCTGGGCCAGCGGTGCGCTGCGGCCACCGGATGTCCAGGGTCGGCCCAGCAGACCGGTCACCAGTGAGACCACTGCATCGGCCTCCTCCCCCGACGAGGTGGAGTTGAACCGGTGCGGCACCGGCACCGGGTGCAGGCCCGGCTCCACGCCCTCGAGCCGGCGGTCGGAGGGGTGGGAGAGCAGCCGGCCCTCGTAGGAGAGGGCCGACACCGTGGCGCAGACGCTCGGATGCATGCGCCAGCTGGTCTTCAGGAAGTAGCCGAACTCCGGTGGGAGCACCTGGTGCCCGTCGCTGAGCCAGCCGAGTGCCGAGCCGTCGACCGGTTCGGGGTGCGTGCCCTGGCTGACCTGGGGCAGCTGCTGCGGGTCGCCCAGCAGCAGCAGACGCTCGGCCGCCACGGCCGCCGCGATGGTGCTGGCGAGGGAGAACTGCCCGGCCTCGTCGATCACGAGCAGGTCAAGGGAGCTCCGCGGCACCCGCTCGGCGTTGCTGAAGTCCCAGGCGGTGCCGCCGAGAACCCAGCCGCCGGCCTGACCGGTGAACCGACCGAAGGTCTTCGTGTCGAGCAGGGTCCACGGCACCGGCTTCTTCTCGTCGCCCTTCTTCGCCTTCTTGCCGACCTGCGCGGGCTCCAGCCCCACCTCGATGCCCGCGGTCAGCACGGCCCGGAGCATGTTCTCGACCGCGGCATGGGACTGCGCGACGACGCCGATCCGCCAGCCGTGCTGCACGACGAGGTCCGCGATCACTCTCGAACCGACAAAGGTCTTGCCGGTGCCGGGCGGCCCCTGCACCGCGAGGTAGGACCTATCGAGCACCAACAGGGTGTCCCGGATGGCGGTGCGCACGTCGCCGTCGATGGGCTCTACCAGCCCGTTCGCCCCGAGCCGCCGGGGCGGGCGGCGACGCAGCAGGTCGAAGGCCGCGTCTGGAAGCGGTTCCGGCCACCGGGAGAGCACGGCCCGGCCCCACTCCGAGATCGCCGTGACCTGGCTGCCGGCTGGCGGCGGCGTGCCTGGGGTGAGGGCGATAGGCAGTTCCCGGTGGGCGGGCGCATCGCGTTCGAGCACCTCTTCAACCAGGAACACCGACTCATCGATCACGTCGACGATGGTCGCCTTGTTGTGCGCGGTACGCGCGCCGGGGGCGTCACTGCGGCTGATGGGCGGGTAGGGCAGGTCGTAGAGCAGGAACGGTTGCTGCCCAACCTTGATCGAGCTACCCGGTGCGAGCGCCCCGGTCAGCCGCAGCACCCGGCGGTCGAGCGTCTGGCGGCCTTGCCGGTGCCAGCCCAGATGCACCGTGGCACCGTCGACGATGAGCACGTCCCTGGTGTCGGCCCAGTCGTCCACGGGCGCGCCCAGGCGGCTGTAATGGTCCCACCAGAACGATTTCTGCTCCCGCCGGTGGTAGTCGATCGCCGCCGAGGCCAGGGCGAGAGCGGTCTGGTCGGCGGTGCGCTCGGCCGGGGGAACGTCGGCGAGGAGCGCGGAGAGTTCGAGGTAGACCGGGTCCGGTTCCCGCACCGCCGGAGACACGCCCGCCAGGGTCACCGGCAGCGCGGTCGGGTCGCCCGGCTGATCGTCTACCTGCCCCCGCAGCCAATCGCGCAGGCGCAACGTGGAGCGACAGTCGTACGCGTTGTAGCGGGCGATGTCATTCAGAATCTGCTCGGCGGCCTGCGTCTGCCCGGCAGCGAGCAGGGTGCGCGAGCGAACGTATTCGGTGATCGAGTCGGCGGCGTTGGCCACGCCCTCCCGCTCCTCGGCCCCCATATAAAGCGGTTCGAGCTTCTTGAGCGAGTAACTTCGACTGCCGATTCGAAGTCCCTGCCGCACGATCGGGTAGAGGTCGACGAGCACGTTCTGGCGCAGCAGGTCGTCGACCGCCTCCTCGCCGACGCCGTGCCGGGCGGCAAGGCCGAGCAGGTGCGTGCGCTCGTAGGGGGCGTAGTGGTAGATGTGGAGCCCTGGATGCCGCGAGCGGCGCTCCCGCACATACTCCAGGAAGTCGATCAGCGCCTGGCGTTCCTCGGCGTGGTCGTGCGCCCAGAAGGTGCGGAAGGTGGCGTCCTGCTCGACCAACCCGAACAGGTAGTCGAGCCCCCACTGACTGTTGCCGGCGTCCTGGTAGAGCGGGTCACCCTCGAAGTCGAAGTAGATGTCTCCTGCGTCGGGTGCGGGCAGCGCCGCGAGGGCAGCCGGGTTGATGATCTCCCAATTCAGTGGCCGGCCGGAACCCCGCGGAGCGATCTGCAGCCGCGCCTGCCCCTGCAGGGTCGACAGGGTGGCACCTGACAGGCCGGGAACCGGCTCCTGCCGCGCGGCGAGGTCGTCGATGGAGCAGACGCCCACTGCCCGCAGCCGAGCGCGCTGGCTGAGCCGCAGGTTCGCGACCAGGAGCACGTCGCGGTGACGCTGCACCTGCTCCTCACAGAGGTCGCAGCGGCCGCAGGCCGTGTAGCGCGGGTCACCCCACGGGGTGGCCGCTGAGTCGGCGAGGCGCTCGTCGACCAGCCGCTCGAGGCGCGCCCGTCGGGCACGGTAGACCGGCAGGATGTCCCGCAGCCGGTGCGAGCTCGTGCGGCCGTCGCCCAGCAGGAGGTGCACGTTCTCACCGGTCGGTATGTCCATCCGCTGCAACTGGTCGCTGTAGGCCGCCAGTTGCAGCAGCGCCGTGATCTTCGCCGAGCGTGCCAGCTTCGTGTCGTAGACCTCGTAGCGGGGTGTGTCGACCGCGGCGCCGGCGTCTCGCTCCGAACGGATGATGAAGTCGGCGTAGCCGAGAAAGCGCCCGTCGAAGAACGCGGCCTGGAACACCACCTCGGCGCCGGCGCGCAGCGCTGCCGCACTTTCGGCCACGGCACCCTCCCCCGCACCGGAGGCGATCTCGGCGAGGTCTCCGCGTTCGATCTCGACGACCGTGCGGGTGGCCCGCAGGTGTTCGAGCATGCGCCGCTCGTGCGCGTCGCCCAATTCGGCGGTGCGCGCGAGCATGGCGTCTTCGACTGCCCCAGCGGCCTCGATGCGCCCCAGTTTCGCATCGAGCCGGCGCAACAGCGCCCACTCGCAGGCAGCTGCGGCGCTGAGGTCACTCGCTGAGTAGACAACGGTGGCAGGGTCGAGCAGGAACACGCGGATCTCCTCTTCAACGGACCCCCAACCTCGCCGGAAGCGCTGGTCACGGTGGTTTCGAGGCTAGCCGACACCGCCGACAGGAACCGGGCCAGAACAGGGGGGTGCCGGACTCTTCCCCCGGCCGCCGCGCTCAACTAGGGTTGGCCTACACGCGGCAGATGAGGCTTCTTGAAGCTGTCCGCGAGACGGTTCAATGGTGATCCGATTCTGGCCAGGTCTGGCCCGATGTGTGACGACCGAGTGCCGATTTCCCTGCAACCTAGCGAGAAGGATCACACCGTGACTGACAGCCAGAACCCCGCA
>Ga0136639_10000920_pt1 | contig 10231 bp, 7 predicted proteins | sample AntDrymUQ8592106_2_FD_113739 | JGI IMG/M metagenome (GOLD analysis project Ga0136639, IMG submission 113739) | Polar desert sand microbial communities from Dry Valleys, Antarctica - metaG UQ859 (21.06) | ecosystem: Environmental > Terrestrial > Soil > Desert | place: Antarctica: Dry Valley...
CACTATTTTGGCTGATTTGTTAGACCCGCAAGTTAGGAAGCTTTGATCGCTTGCTTGGGCAAGAGTGTCGAAGTCGGACTCGATCCGCGTGCCATCCCCGGACTGAGTAAGGATTGGGCTAACAACCGCCGATAGAGATCGCTCAATTGAATGGCAACACCCGTCCAGCTAAAGTTTTGATGTACCCGTGCGGAGGCTTGTTTGCGGATTTTCCGCGCCCAGATCTCATCGGTCAAAATCCGCCCGATCGCGTGGGCAAATTTACTGACATCATGAGGTGGTACCAGTAGTCCAGTTTCCTCCGAAATCACCGTAAATTGCAAACCGCCAACTGCTGAAGCAACTACTGGTGTACCACAAGCCATCGCTTCGATCGCGACTAAGCCAAACGGCTCATAGTGACTGGGAATCACACAGACATCGGCAGCAGTATAGTACAGTGCCAATCGATCGTGTCCGACCATGCCGACAAAATCGGTATTTGCGCTCAAGTCTAGTTCTGCTACAATTGCTTCGATCCGGCACCGCTCGACACCATCAGCCTCGTTGGGGTCACTCCCACCGACAACTAATAGTTTTAAGTGCTGAGGATCGATTTCTTCGCCTTGCTCCAACTGTGTGCGTAATTCGCCAGTCGCGCGGATCAGGGTTTCGATGCCTTTACGTTTATCAAAGCGACCGACGTAGAGTACGACTTTCTCTTTGGCACTGATGCCCAACTGTTGGCGGGCTTCAGATTTGGAAATTGGGCGGAAGGTACTCACATCAGTACCACAAGGAATAATATCAATTTTGCCGATCTTGGATACTAATGTCTCTAAATCGTCGAGTTCTTGAGGACTGGTGGCAACCACAGAGTGCGCTCGTTCGAGGACTTGTTTTTCCACTGCCAAGCGAGTTTGGGCGATATCTGGGATCTCAGCGACCGATCGATACTTGACCGCACCCAGTGAGTGATAAGTATGGATCAGTTGAATATTTTGGAGGCGTTGGAGTTCCATCCCGACCCAACCAGACATCCAATAATTAGTATGGGCTAATGGATAAGTTATCCCTTCTTTTTGCTGAAATTTCTGAAAGGCTGCCACGAATTCGGGCATGTATTGAAACAATTCGTCGCGAGGAATATAAGCTTCCGGCCCAGCCGTCAACCGAATGGTACGGCAGTGCGGTGAATGTTGGACGATCGTGGCATCATCAGGACTACTCTTGCGAGTAAACATATCTACTTGCCAACCCAATTTTGCCAGAGCCTCGCCGACTTGACGGACATAGACATTTTGACCGCCAGCCGCATCTTTACCAATCTCGGCTGCTGGATCGCCATGCTCGGAAATTAAGGCGATCGCTTGACGAGTCGGAATCTTCATCCGCGCCGAAGCAAATGGTTGATGTGACTGCATCATTGGCGAATTACTAGTCGTAGTGGTAGAAAATTGTTCGGTTGACATCGCTACACCTCAGTAGAAAATTGATATTAATTTAAATAAGTTCCTCACACCATCAATTACGCTAATTAACCTGAGTTCGGAATAAAGGAATATTCCCAGGTGTCCACAATGACCCGATTGTCTGGTCATTATGGACAGGTTGCCCCAGTTGCACAAAAGCATTAACAGGGTTTCGGCTTAACCCGAACTGACGTTAATTATGAGAATTTAGTAGCGATCGCCGATCTAGCGCATTTTAAAAATCGACTCGTACTATTGTTCAAACTACCTGGCACCAACCAGATGCCCATTTCGAGCAAATTTGTCGGCTAAGAGCTTTTCGTAGACAGCTTCATAGCCTGCTGTCATCTGCGCGACTCCAAAGCGACTGGCTACATACTCACGACAGGCAGCTCTCGAAAGCTGAGGGATTTTGGCAACAGCAGCAATACAGTCATCAACTGTGTTACAGATGAATCCACTTACTCCGTCGGCGACGATTTCTGGTACCGAGCCGAGATTCATCGCGATTACCGGCGTACCTGCGGCCATCGATTCGATCGTGACCAATCCAAATGGTTCCCGCCAAGTAATCGGAAATAGCGTCGCAATCGCTCTGCCCATCAAATCATTTTTCACAAAGTGATCGGCTTCACCCAAGAACTGGATGAATTCACCGTCGATGTGCGGCTTAATTTGGCTCTCAAAGTACGCCACATCCACTGGATCGACTTTACCCGCCATTTTTAAGGGGATTCCCGTCGCTTTGGCAATCTCGATCGCTAGGTGAGCACCTTTTTCGATCGAGATTCTACCCAAAAATGCTAGATAAGGCGGCGCGTCCGCAACCGGAAAAAAGTGATGTGCGCTGACATCGATACTGTTATACACAGTCGCGACATGATTTAGCCCCAATCTGTCTTCCCGTTGGGCATTGGAAATGCTCACATAAGGCTGGGCTTTGGCATGAACGAACATCTTTTCATTGTCTGGGGTAAAGATCCCATGCAATGTGTGAACGGTCGGTGTTTGGGTCAATCTACTGTAAGGTAGTGCCCCACAGCCGACGTGAGAGTGAATCAGATCGAATTCTCCCGCTCGTTCGTAAACTTGGGCTAATTGGAGCATCTCATAGATAGCGTACTCCTTAATTGTTGAATCTAATCGCAATGCTTGAGGGTGAATCGACTCTAATTTAGCAGAGACGATCGAATCTCCTGATGCAAACAGCGTCACATCATGACCTCTGGCGACTAGCTCATCTGTTAATAGTCCAACTACCAATTCTATCCCACCATACGCTGGCGGGGGGACTCGTTCCCACAAAGGTGCAACTTGAGCAATTCTCATTATAATTCTCCCAAAATATATGATGTTATTAGTGAGTGACGCTCTCAAATTTCTTGGATTTAGCAGAATTAGAGATAGCCATTTCAGCCACTAAAATGAGCTATTTTTCACTAATAATTCATGAAAAATGTCTTGAAAAATTCATATTTATAATCTAAGAACGTTGTCAGTCAACAATCCTGATTCGTGCAATTGTGTTATTTAATTTTGCATCTAGTTGTAAATATTCTTGTATTGTAAGCACTTATTTTTGAGAATTCTGCTTATCTTAACAAAATCTTTATAATCCACTTTTTTAAAAAAACCTCCTGAATATAGTGCATTCTATCGATCGAATTTGCCAATTAATGTAGCTTAGACAACAAATAATCAAGCGAGTTGATATCCATTGACTAGGATTCTCAATCGCAGTACGATCGCTATTCTGGCGGTGCAAAAGTATGATTTAATACCAAATAATTATCGCAGTGACGATCGACCGACATGGCTTTACTCACACCCTCTTCTATACCTAATCACAGACATCACTTAACTGAGAACTACCAGAAGGATGATGTTCGGACAGCCACACGAGGGCAGTCATACCCCTTTGGGATATCTTCGCCAACAAATATTTCGGATCTGCTCTTGACACCCACCCAGATGGTTATGCTATATTTGTAGATGTCAATGCAATGGGGTGTCGCCAAGTGGTAAGGCATCTGGTTTTGGTCCAGACATTCCGAGGTTCGAATCCTTGCACCCCAGTTAAATCCACAATCAAAGTAGTGCGATCGAGTTCGAGTTACTAACGCTCTGACAGATTGCAATGTTAGTAAAAGGAAAACAATGGTATGAATGCTGCGCGAATCCTCGCCCTTGATTTTGATGGGGTAATCTGCGATGGAATGGCAGAGTATTGGCAGACTTCATGGCGGACCTACACGCAAGTGTGGCAACTAGACAGATTAGAACCGTCGCCAGGTGTTGCTGAAAAGTTTCGGGAATTGCGTCCGCTCATTGAAGTAGGCTGGGAAATGCCAGTACTGATTCGGGCGTTAAGTTTAGGTATTTCTACTGAGCGAATGCAAAGCTCTTGGCAACGGATTCGAGATCGCATCCTGGCAGACAGTCGGCTCAGTGGTGTCAAAGTCAGTCAACAACTGGATTCGGTCAGAGATAGTTGGATTAAACAAGATGCGGCTAGTTGGCTCGCACTACACCAATTTTATCCAGGTGTCGTCGATATGCTCAAGGATCTGCCCAATCGGAAGATTCAGCCCATAATTATCACTACCAAGGAGAGTCGCTTTGTCACCCAACTGCTGCACGAGCAGGGTGTAGAACTAGCCAGTGAGTTTGTTTGGGGTAAAGAACTCAAACGTAGTAAAACAGACAGCCTCAAGCAAATCCTCGATCGCGGCGCTAAGAAATCACCCACCGTGTGGTTTGTCGAAGATCGCCTCAACACGCTTGCAAAAATTGCCACCCAACCAGAACTAGAAGCTGTCAAGCTGTATCTAGCAGAATGGGGCTACAATACCGTCGCCGAGCGCGAAGCAGCACTACAACAGTCCCGGATTCAAACTCTGGCATTGGCAGATCTAGCCACCCTCGGGGGGACAACTAAGAAAGCAGCAGCCAGTAAAGTCGATGCGGATTTAGTTTCCTAATCTGAGATAATCGTGACGCTCTCACCGCTAATCGGAGTACCGATCTAGCGGGAGCTTCTAACTTCGCAGTTAGAGTTTCTTGCTTCACGGGCAGGGTATCCCCTAAGCCTCCACAAGCTGACACGATGCGTCCTCACCGTGCTGGTAAAATCAATTAGAAATCTAAATGTTTACACCTTATTCCGTACAATGTTTTACTCAGAGAACGGGCTAGCCAAGGCTAGTACTCCTCTCTGAAACCGCATACATGATGTTTTCAAGGTACGAACCCTTGCCCAGAATTTCGGCTCCATTATGAGTAACGAATCAGGTCAGCGGTAGTTCTGATGCTATAATTATAGCACTAAAACGTACGTATATGCAGCGGAAAAAAATGCTAAGGGTAATGTTGTCCGACAAGGAATATGAGAGGCTTTTATCGTATGCAGCAAAGACAGATCGAAAGGTGTCGGAGACAATCAGGGATTATATCAAGGGTTTGCCAGAGTAGTTGTTCGTCTCCTCATACCCGTCCAACTTGCCGAGATCTCCGATTTGTCGGTATTGTCGGACGGGCAATCGTCACCTCTCCTGCTATCCCCCTCACCGCCAAACCGAGTACAGTTCTGGCGGGAGTACCCCGCAGTTAAGATGGCTAGCAGCGATCGAGTAATTAACTCGATCGTTAAGTAGCCATAAAATCTAGTACCAGTCGATCGAATTTTGCAGGATACTCCAGATAGGGATGATGTCCACAATCGGGAAATATCTCTAATTGATGGTTCGGTAAACCTGCTGCGGCAATATAGGCGTGTTTGACAGGGATAATCCGATCGTTCTCTCCCCAGATAATCAGCGTCTGTTGGGTAATCTGAGTCAAACTATCAAGAATTGGTTGATAAACTTGAGGACGAACGCCAGCAAGTGTAAAATTACTTTGTCCGAGTCGGAGGATAACTGAATTTCTACCTGGGATGGCAAAAATCGGATAACGAAATTCGATCCATTCTGAAGGTAATCGATCGCGATGATGGAAATTAGATTTTAACATCGCCGGAATCATCCACCGTCCCGGACGCAATAAACTCACGATCGCAGGTAAAGTAATTAAGCGAATTCCCAGGCTAATCTCCTTACCCAAGCCCATACTATCGACCAAAACTAATTTATCTACTCGATCGGGATACAATCGAGTAAACTCCAAGGCGACACCACCACCCATCGAATTACCGATCAGAGTAGCAGTATCAAGCCCGAGCGCAGCCATCAAGCCATGCAAGAAGCCTGCTTGATAGGTGAGTGAGTAAGAGGCATCTGGAAAGTCCGATTTGCCCGAACCTACCATATCAAATGCATAAACCCGATGGTACTGGGCGAGACTAGCGATATTATATAGCCAAAACTCGATCGATCCATTCCCGCCATGTAGCAAGACAATATTACTGCCACTTGCTCCCATCTGCCAATAGCGAGTATCGATCCCATTTACTGATATGTAGAGATCTGGAGGCGGTGTGACTAGTGGATGAGCCGACATAGACTAGCTGAGGATAATACATCAATTTAGCACACCTAGTTCCCATAAGGACGGGGAAATGGCTTTAAGAGATTTTGGGCTTGATAGACGCTAAATGTTTCGACGATTTCTCCGCCACGACGAATCGGAATTTCGCCGAGTTTCGTCAACTTTTTGAAATAACTAGGGTAGCGGTTTTTAGCATCTAAATCGACATCAAAAGTCTTACTACCCAAATAAATAGCATTTTTACCGAGCCATTGTTTGGGTTGTGACCAAAAAGCAAAGCCGCGCAGATCGGGATCGAAACAAGTTAGGGGCTTGTGAAAAACTGGCTCGATCGCCATCGCGATTTGTCCGCCGATATAATAGCGATTTGTAAAGACAAAATCTGCTTTCTTCAGTGCAAGACTTAACTGAGGATTATCGATAAAACCTTGACGTAGTTGTTGAATATCGAAAAGTTGAGTTGAGGGATCGTTCTTAATCTGCATTAAGCCATAGATCGATGATTTTCCGGGAGCTTGAAATGTCCCGAAAGATACATGAGATAAGGCGATCGATAGTAGCAAAATAATTACCACAACCGAACCAAAAAACCAGCGATAGAGCATCTGTAAATGTGCGGACCTCCGACTAATCGCTACGCGTTCAGCCAGGAGAATGGTTGCCGTCCAATATCCCGGCATTTTCCACCCAGGTAAAATTTGCTGATAGCCAGACATGAGCGTAAATCCCAGAATTAGCGGTAATGATAGCCACAATATCAAGCCTCTTTTGTCTAAAATCCGCTCATCTCCAAAGATCTGATTACTAGTAGATCGTTGCCAATTAAAGTTTTTAATTTGTTGAATTGTCGTGCGAGCTACTGTCCACAATAATGGAAATCCAAAAGTGGGGAATAGATAGAGCATTTCTACTAGGAGTGCGACAACTAATCGCTCGATTTGATAGCCACTATTTGGAACGGCGCGTTGTGATTGAAACTGAAAAGATACCCAATCACGCTCGATATTCCAGATTAAAAGGGGTGAGATCGTTACTAAAAAAATTACGATGCCAATTAAAAACCATTTAGAACGCAGCGCACGACGATAATTGGGATTAAATAGGCAAAATCCCACAAAACCCAAGCCTAAAATAAAACCATGATATTTACCCATACAAGCCAAACCAACAGTCAGACAGATTAGTGTTAGTCGAAAGCTGGGTTGATAGACACGGTGATTAAAAAATTCTTGAGCTGCTAACCATAACGAGATCGCCCAAAAAAATAATAGTGAAGCATCTGGTGTTGTTAGTATCCCAAATGCAATCTGAAAAATAGGAATGGCTGAGGCGATCGCAAGTGCATTAATCGCAATTTGGAGCGTATATAATCGCAGCGTGGCTAGATATAGAAAAACTAAAGAGCCAGTATAAAGGAGTAATGTCCCGATCCGAATCGTGAATTGAGATACTTGTCCGCCTGTCAACCAAATCCCAAAACCCGTTGTGAGGGCAACTAGCGGCGGATGATCGAAATAGCTCCAATCAGGATGCAGCGTGTAGAGATAATAATAGGCTTCATCAAATCCGGGATGCAACAAAATGGCGATGACTAATCTCACCAAGAAGCCAGCCAGTAAGATAATTATCGCTGCTCGAGGATAGTAAGCCGGAACACCGTCATAAAGTTGGATCTTCATGAATACTTAGCACAGTTGACAGTTGACAGTTGACAGTTGACAGTTGACAGCTTGCACTGAGCGGCTCGGACTATTGCCATAACAGCAAAATTGGATCGCACGTAGAGCATATAGCTAAAAATTTTACCGTGTTTATGCTGGTTCGGATCGAGTCGCTGGGATGGCCGTTCGATCGAGCTACCTTTTTAGCCAACCTTGAAGCTGTGTCGTCTTACCTGAATACTAACGGTATAACTACAAACCAATTTCCGCAACCTTCAAGGTTGGTAGTAACAATCGATCGACTGTTACTGGGTACTCTAACTAATATTAATGGTGTTAATGGTCGATCTCGATCGCCGAATCTAAATTCTCATGCTCAACCGTGCGACTAAATGGCTGGAAAATAATTGGGTAACTCCTGCCTATGCTGGCTGGTTATTGGCGATACTCACAATTTGCTTCTTTGGGGCGGCTACGAATACGATGGCTGGATGGTTGTACGTATTGAGTGGCGTGGGAGTAGCATTATTAGGCGTAGGAGCGGTGTTGCCCGCTCGATCGATTCGCTCTGTGACAGTCAGTCGTGAAGCTATCTTACCAGTCACCGCCGGTGCCGAGTTAGAGATTGCGCTGACCATTCACAATCCAACATCACAAGTTCAAACCCTATTTCAAGTTCAAGATCTGACCGCCTTGAGTAAATTAAATCCGCCGAGAACCACGGTAGAGCAAGTTTTACCTCAAAATAAATATCGGTGGGTATATCACCAGCCTACAGAGCAGCGGGGAGTCTATCAGTGGTCGCATGTTACCCTCCGCAGTGGCGCACCGATCGGTTTATTTTGGTGTCAGCGATCGCGTCAAGTTCCGGCGATCGCCTATGTCTATCCGCAAGTCCTCAAATTGGATCGATGTCCTTTAATCGACGGATTTGGGAGTCAAGAGCAGCAAGCCAACCGCCATGCCAATCGCCATCTAGATGCCGCTAATGAAGGAATTACCCGATCGCTTCGCCCTTACCGTTATGGAGATCCGATGCGATCGATTCATTGGCGGACTAGTGCTAGATATGGCGAATTTCAGGTGCGGGAACTGGAAATCGATCGCGGCGGACAAGATGTAGTCATCTACCTCGATAGTAGTGCCAATTGGGATGCCGCCGACTTCGAGCAAGCTGTAATTGCTGCTTGTACGCTGTATTTTTATGCTGATACCCGACTCAATGCCAAACTGTGGACGGCGGGAACGGGACTAATCACCGGCGAACGACAAGTGCTCGAAACCCTCGCCGCCGTGCAGAGAGGAGAACCACCGCAGGTCGAAATACCCACAATCCCGATCGTATGTCTCACCAGCCAACCCCAACAGCTAGCCGCCCTGAGTCCCGGAAGTCGCTGGATCTTGTGGCATCGAGATCGAGTTACACTTACCTCTGGCTCACCTGGAATCACGATCGATCCGGATCGATCGTTACAACAGCAACTGGGCACACTCGATACCAGTCATCGAGCAGCACCCCAAAATATCCCCATCCCGCTCAAAATGCACAATCATCATTTAAATTAAAGCGCGCGATCGTCGAGATCGCGTCAATTGCCGGACAAATCTCAATTGCTACTCCCTTCCCGTCAGCAGAAGATAGATAATACTGCGATTCTATTACTATTCAGAGATCTTTTTTAACCGCAGAGGCGCAGAGGGCGCAGAGGGCATAAAGAAAAGACTAATCTATAGTCCTAAAGCGGGAAGGGAGTAGCACTAAGCACAAGCCATTTAGCGTCTCCGTCAGGAGAACTGTCAACTGCCAACACTTCGGCTACGCTCAGTGCGGGCTGTCAACTGATTCACCATGCGTCAACCTTCTGGGAGCAAAATTCAACTTACAAGTAAAGCCGATCGATTGCAAGTGGCGATTCCGGCGCGATTTCGACCCGATCGGATTGCCACTCATCAGCTTGGATTGGCTGGCGGTGTAAACTTACTCGTCTTGGTGCTACTCGTATTAACGGTTTACATGTCGATCGAACTGAACAATCCCAGTACAGAAGTAGGGGTTAAAATCGGGCTGGGGGTGGCTTTGATGTTTGTGCTCCCAGGGACATTTTTCCTGCTAAAAACTGGATTACATCTATCATTCGATCTAGCAGATAAATTTCTATCGACAACACTGATTGAGATCGATCGCCAACAACTAACTCTATCTCAACATCTATATAGTCTCGATCGCGGTCGTCCCAAGCACCTCAAGACTCGTGAAATCACTCAAGTGATCGTCGATAAATATCAACATGCAGATCTAAAAACCCCAAAAGTCAGTTTGCTGCTGGAATTACGCCAAGTCGATCCGATCGGAATCCTCAGCACCGGACAAGATCTCACCGAACGCGAGATTAAATGGCTGGCGGTAGAATTTAGTGACTGGCTGGGTGTCAATCTGATTAACGACTCGATCGAGCTAGATCTGAGATGACGTGAGTTTGAGTGCCTGTCTAGATCGCTGATGCGGTATCTGGGCATTTGCTGGCAATCGGAGCTAGCTGTTGGCGCGATCGATCGTTGTTCATCGCCTCACAGCGCAAAATCAGGTGTAGGGGCTATTCACGTTGCCCCTACCCTTGATTCTCAGAGCGATGG
>Ga0136639_10000921_pt1 | contig 10230 bp, 7 predicted proteins | sample AntDrymUQ8592106_2_FD_113739 | JGI IMG/M metagenome (GOLD analysis project Ga0136639, IMG submission 113739) | Polar desert sand microbial communities from Dry Valleys, Antarctica - metaG UQ859 (21.06) | ecosystem: Environmental > Terrestrial > Soil > Desert | place: Antarctica: Dry Valley...
CCGTGCTGAGATCGGTCATCCCGGAAGCGACGCTAGCGATCGAAACCGCGAGTATCGACGCCGTCCGCCGCGCCTTCGCCCGCGCGCTGCCGCAGCCGCTAGCCGAACTCGCCGAAGCGTCCGAGGGTGCCGTCGCCGCCGCGTCGCGCGCGTCGGAACGTCTCGCGCAGCAACTGATGACGATCAGCGAAACGACCATGGCGATCGAGGCGCGGGTCGACACCGAGCGCGCCGACCGCGAGGCGTATGATCAGGACAGTTTCGCCCGCCGCGTTTCGCTGCTGATCGAGGCGCTCAACTCGGCATCGATCGACATTGCCAAGACGTTCAACCACGAAGTCACCGACAGCGCCTGGGCAGCTTATCTGAAGGGCGATCGCGGCGTCTTCACGCGCCGCGCGGTGCGCCTACTCGACGCGGGCGAAGGCCGCGAGATCGCGCGGCTATACGAGAACGACCCCGAGTTCCGCGAGCACGTCAACCGCTACATTCACGATTTCGAAGCGATGCTACGCCAGATCCTGGCGCTGCGCGACGGCTCGCCGCTCGGCGTGACCCTGTTGTCGTCGGACATGGGCAAGCTCTATGTTGCGCTGGCGCAGGCGATCGAGCGGCTGCGTGCCTAAAGCGCTGCGAGCGCTTTCTCGACCCCATCCATTGTGAACGGCTTTGCAAGCACCGGGCGCCCGCGATGGGCTTCGGCGATAGCGTCGTCCGACCCGCCAGTCGCGATCAGGAACGGCACACCGGCGGCGGCTAACGCATCGGCGACCGGCCAGCTCACCTCACCACCGCGCAGGTTGACGTCGAGGATTGCGCCGTCCAACCCGCCGGCTTCGACAAGTGCTAGCGCGCTAACGATGTTGTCGGCCGTACCGGCAACCGCCTTACCGAGCATATCGAGGAAATCCTCGAGCATCATCGCGATAAGGGGCTCGTCCTCGACAATGAGGATACGCTGAGGAGATGACATGGTGGCGCGCTTAAGCGATTACCGGCATGAATGCCAAATCATTTCGCGGCGAGAACGTCGCGCGCCGCTTCGGCAAGCTGCTGTACCGAAAAGGGTTTTGCAAGAAACGCGACATTGTCGAGATCTATCGACTTGCGCAGTTGCTCCTCCGCATACCCCGACATGAACAGGATGGGCAGCTTCGGAAAGCGCCTGCGAGCGTGGCGGACCAACGTCGGCCCATCCATTGTCGGCATCATCACATCGGAGATGATCAAATCGGGAGCGTCACGCCCTTCGAGCAGTTCGAGCGCCGCTTCGCCATTCTCCGCGGTGAGCACGGTGTAGCCCTGTCGAGTCAACGCGCGTTCGGCAACGGTGCGCACCATGTCTTCATCCTCGACCAACAGGACCGTTCCGGTCCCCCACGTGTCACTCGCCCTCGCCTTTTGGATTACGGGCTGGGGCGGCGTCGCGCTTGCTGCGCTTTCGGAATAAACCGGCAGATAAATCGTGAATGCTGCGCCGCTGCCTGGGACATTCTCGGCGAAGATATATCCGCCCGACTGCTTGATGATGCCATAGACCGTCGACAGGCCCAGTCCCGTACCCTTCCCCACTTCCTTCGTGGTGAAGAACGGCTCGAAAATCTTGTGGACGACGTCGGCCGGGATGCCTGTGCCGGTATCGCTAACCTTTAGCGCGGTATAGTCGCCCACCGGAAGGATATCGTCATCCATCGCCCGCACTTCGGCGGCGGTCACCCTGCCGGTCTCGATCGTCAGCGTACCGCCGCCATTGGGCGTCGTCGCGAGCATCGCATCGCGCGCATTTACCGCGAGGTTGACAATCACCTGCTCAAGTTGCCCGGGGTCGGCGCGTACCGGGCCGAGGTCGCGACCGTGCTGGACAATCAGCTGCACGGTTTCGCCAAGCAGCCTTTTTAGCAGGTTCGAGACTTCGGAGATGATATCAGGCAGTTGAAGCACTTGCGGCCGCAGCGTCTGCTGGCGCGAGAAGGCAAGCAATTGCCGCGTCAGCCCGGCTGCACGGTTCGAATTCGTCTTGATCTGTTGGATGTCGTCATAATCACTGTCGCCTGGAGTGTGGCGCATCAGCATCAGATCGCAATGACCGATGATTGCGGTAAGGATGTTATTGAAATCATGCGCAACGCCGCCGGCCAGCTGGCCGACCGCCTGCATCTTGGTCGCCTGCGCGACCTGACGCTTCAGTTTTCCTTCTTCGCTACTGCCCTTCAGGCTCATCAGTACCGCGGCGTCGCCCAGCCCGCGCGCGCCGGCCAGGCTCACCTGGAGGGGATCCTCGACGCGATCGGTGAACCGCACAGTCAACTGTGTCGCATAGCCGCCGCCGCCAGCGAATTTACGGATCGCATCGGCCAACGCTCCTTTATCTTCGCGCACCACCAGGTCGCCCGGATAGAGCGGGGGCGCGGTGGCTGCGATCCCCGCCACGCGGATAAAGGCGTCGTTCATATGGACGAAGCGGCCATCGCGATCGACCAGTGCCAGCGGCACCGGCAACAGTGCGATCAGCGAGCGAACGTGGCTAGCTGCACTCGATCCGATCGCGGGGATTGCCAGCGCCACCTCCTCGTCGAGCAACACCACCAGCAACGGCGAGTCATCGCCGTCTAGAAACGGCACCTGCACGACGCGGAGCGGATTCCCCGACAGGCCTTCACGCTCGAACCGGACAAGGCCGGCGCTGTCGGTGATCAGGAAGCGCGCGAAGTCGCGACCGTCGATCGCACCCTCCTCGTGCCCCATAGCGCGGCTGCGGAAAACGCGGTTGGCAGCGCGGACCCGACCATCAGGGCTGAGCATCGCCGCCATGATACCGGCCGCGCCGAAACGGTCGCCCTCGGGACCAAGGATCATGGTCGCGGTTTGCGCCACGATATCAACGGCGTCAGTAACCTTGAAGCGCCAAAGCAGCATCTCGTCGCCGATCCGCGCGACCAACGCCTCGGCTCGTGCGCCGCGAACGACGAACTCGACTTCTCCCGAGCCGTCGCGCCACGCAGCGCGGCCCGCGGCGCTGAGCTTCACGGTCTCGGTGTCGTCGATGTTGACGTTCGGCGGGGTCGGATAACCCCTGAACAGCGCCGCATAGCGGTCGTTGGCGCACATGATACGGCCCGCGCGATCGGTCACGGCAACCGCGTGGGCCGACGTAGAGGCGATCGCATGTGCGACGCTCCAATCGGGTTCGGCGGTGTCGCCGACGCGCGGAGGGAACAGCATTCGCGCGGCGACGACGCCGCCGCCAATTAGCAGCGCTGCCGCAGCGAACCCGGCGGCGAGCACCATATCGCCGACCAACCACCACATCAGGGCGGACGCGGTCACGCCTGCGCCCGTGGCGATGCCCAGCGCTCGCCAGGCAGTGTTGCTGGGCGCCGGCGCGAGAAGGCTGGGGAGCAAGGCCATCGCGGCGCATTGACCGCGCGCCGCCCGAAGCGTCAAGCGCTAAGGGCGACCGACGCGCTGCCCTGCGTTTACCAGATGCGGACGCGTGCCTCGGGCGCAAGATACAGCGCCTGCCCGGGTTTGGGTACGAATGCGGTGTACCAGGGATCGAGATTGCGGACCATCCACACCCGCTGCTCGGCCGGCGAGTGCGGCCCGTTGATTAATCGATTGCGTAGCGCCGCCTCGCGCATCTTGCTGCGCCACACCTGCGCCCAGCCGAGGTAGAAGCGCTGGTCACCGGTGAAGCCGTCGATCACGGGCGGGGGTTTGCCGCCGAGCGACTCGGTATAGGCGTCGTAGGCAGCGCTCAGTCCGGCGAGATCGGCCGTATTCTCGCCCAGGGCCAGCGCACCCTTTACGCGAAAGCCGGGAAGCGGTTCATAGGCATCATATTGAGCAACGAGGCGGTCGGTGCGCTCCTTGAACCGGGCGACATCCTGCGGCGTCCACCAGTCGGTCAGCTTGCCCGTGACGTCGTATTTCGATCCCTGATCGTCGAAATGATGGCTTATTTCGTGGCCGATCACCGCGCCGATCCCGCCATAATTGATCGCCGGATCGGCCTTCGGATCGAAGAACGGCGGTTGCAGAATCGCGGCCGGGAAGGTGATTGCAACCAGCGTCGAGTTGGCCTGGGCATTCACCGTCATCGGGGTAAGCCCCCATTCCCAGCGATAGACCAGCTTTCCGAGCTTGCCGACATTATAGTCATGCCGCCACTGGTTGGCGCGCAAATCATTGCCGAACGCATCGCCAGCCCGGATGTCGAGCGCTGAATAGTCGCGCCACTTGTCGGGATAGCCGATCCGCGGAGTGAACGCGGCGAGCTTGGCCAGCGCCTTGACCTTGGTCTCGGGCGCCATCCACTCCAGGTTGTCAACGCGACGCTTCATCGCTTCGATCACGTTCTTGACGAGCAGATCGGCCGCCGCCTTGGTCTCGGGCGGAAAATATTTGGCGACGTAGAGTTTGCTGACATCATCGGCGAGCGCGCTCTCGGTAAAGCCCACCGCGCGCTTCCACCGCTCCTCCTGTTCCGGCGTCCCCGAAATCACGGTACCGAAGAAGGCGAAGCGCTCCTTGTCGAACGCTGCCGGCAGGACGCTGGCGAAACCGTCGAGCGAGCGGATCAACAGCTGGTCGCGCAAGACACTCAACGGTGCGCTGGCGATCAGCGCGGCGGTACCCGTGATCGCGCTCGGCTGACCGACGACGGCGCTTGCGACAGGCAGTTTCGCAGCGGTCAGATAGCGCGCGAAGTCGAACCCGGGTGACGACTTCACCAAGTCGGCGACGGTCCTCTTGTTATAGGTTTTTTCGGCCTGGCGGCTTTCGATCCGCGTCCAGTGTGCCTTGGCGATCTCAGTCTCGAAATCCACTATCGCCTTGGCGCGCGCCTCCGCATCGGGTTCGCCCGCGAGCGTGAACATCTTGGCGATGTGCGTCTCATAAGCGGCTTTTACCGCGGCAAGCTTGGCATCCGTGCTCAGATAATAATCGCGATCGGACAGCCCCAGCCCGCCCTGGCGGACGGTGACGGTGTAGTTGTTCGGGTTTTTCGCATCGGCGCCGACGCCGACGCCGAACGGAACGGACACGCCATTGCGGTCGGCCTCAGCGAGGAACACCGAATAGGCCGCCTTGTCCGGAATGCGCTTGATCCGGTCAAGCCAGGGCATGATCGGAGCCAGCCCCTTCGCGTCGATCGCCGCCGTGTCGAGAAATGCGGCATAAGCACGGCCGATCTTCGACGTCGGATTGGCCCGTTCGACCTCGATCAGCCCGCGGGTGCGCTCCTCGGACAGATCAGAAAGCACGTTGAACATGCCGTAGCTCGATTTGTCGTTGGGAATCGGGGTCTTTTCCAGCCAGTCCCCGCTGGCGAACTCGTTAAAGTTTTCGCCGGGCGGCGTTGTCTTATCCATACCCGCTTCGTCGAAGCCGAAGCTGCCATATTGCGGCTTGCCAGATTTGGATGCCGGCGCCGGCGTGCTTTGCGCCAGGGCGACGCTGGCGAGGATCGTCCCCGCGAGCATGGTCGTGGCAATATGCGTCAGCCGCATGCGGCATCCTTTCGGTTAGATCGAGATTAATGCTTTGCGCACCGGGTCTGCGCCCTCCTAACGACCTATCGCCGATCGTCAATTAGGTAAGGATTGCAACGCCCTATTGTGGCGTTTGCGCCACTTGCGCGAAATCCACCAGCGCCACCCGAGCGCGCTCAGCGCAAAACCTGTTACCGCAAAAATGGCCGTCAGTACAAACAGACCGACGATCAGCGCGGGCCCGGCCTCGGCGTAAAGCCACTGCAGCCAGCCGATATTGGCGGCGACCTGATCCGCGATCGGCGTTCCGGGAACCACCGCGTCGAACCGCAGGACTTTTCGGCCGACCCAATAGGCGGCGGCCCAGAGGAAAGGCGTTGTCAAGGGATTGGTTAGCAGCGTGGTCGCCGCTGCGGCAGGGATGTTGGCGCGCAGCGGAAGCGCGAGAACGGCAGCGGCCGGGATTTGCCCGAGGGGGATTAGGATCCCGGTGACCATGCCGAGAGCGACCCCACGCGGCACGCTGCGACGCGTAAAGCGCCATAACTCGGGCGCCAGCACGCGGTGCGCGATCGGGCGCAACACGCGGTTCTGCTCGAAACCTTCCCGCGTCGGCATGTTGCGCTGAACCCAGCGGTGCAAGCGTCGCCACAGTCCCATGTCAGCCGCGATCACGGAGCAACCGTCCCTGTTCACGCTTCCAATCCCGCTCTTTGATCGTGTCGCGCTTGTCGTGCGCCTTTTTGCCCTTGGCTAGCGCCAATTCGACCTTCGCCCGTCCACGGCCATTAAAGTACACCGACAAGGGCACGAGCGTCATGCCCTCGCGCGCCACCCCGCCGTGCATCTTGTTTATCTCACGCTCGTGAAGGAGCAGTTTACGCGGCCGCTTGGGCTCGTGATTGAAGCGGTTGCCGTGCGAGAATTCGGGGATGTTGGCGTTGACGAGCCAGACTTGCTCGCCGCGCACCTCGGCATAAGCTTCGGCGATCGAGCCTTCGCCGAAGCGGAGGCTCTTCACCTCGGTCCCGGTCAACGCGATGCCGGCTTCAAATACTTGCTCGATGAAATATTCGAACTTCGCGCGCCGGTTCTCGGCGACGATCTTGGTCTTCTCGAACTGGGTGGGCTTGGGGCGGGCCATGGGCCGTGCGATGTAGGACGTGCTCGGGGTTAAGGGAAGCGGCGGGATCGCCGATGCGGCCCGCCGTTCCGATTATGCCATGCCCGCCCGCCTAAATCAGCCGCGCGTGCTCGAGTGCTGCATCGACCGCAGCGCGGCTCGCCTCCGACGGCGGCGTCATCGGCAGACGGAGTTCGGCGGAAATTTCGGGACGCAGGCGGTTCAGCGCATATTTCACCGGCCCCGGCGACGCGTCGCTGAACAGCGCGGCGTGGAGCGGGTAAAGCAGATCCTGATAATCGAGCGCGGCGGCATATTCGCCCGACGCACACGCTCCCTGGAATTCGGCGCACAACCGTGGCGCGACATTGGCGGTCACCGAGATGCAGCCGACGCCGCCCATCGCGTTGAAAGCCAACGCAAGATCATCGTTGCCGGACAGTTGCGCGAACCCCGCGGGCACACCCTCGCGATGTTTAGAGACCCTGACGAGGTCGCTCGTCGCATCCTTGATCGCGACGACAGTGGAAAACGCGGTTGCCAACCGCACGACGGTCGCGACCTGAATGTCGGTCACCGTCCGCCCGGGCACGTTGTACAACATAATCGGCAGATCGCAGGCGCTCGTCACCGCCTCGAAATGCGCGAAGATGCCGTCCTGATTGGGGCGGTTGTAATAGGGTGGCACCATCAGCGCGGCGTCGGCACCGGCATCCTTGGCGGCGCGAATATTCTGAATCGCTATCCGAGTATCATTCGATCCCGCGCCCGCGATCACCGGCACGCGGCCATCGGCCTGCTCGACGCAGACGCGGACGACGTGAAAATGCTCTTCGAAGCTCAACGTCGCAGATTCACCGGTGGTCCCGCACGGGACGAGCCCCGACGAGCCTTCGTCAATCTGCCATTCAACGAAGGCGCGGTAAGCCTCTTCGTCAAAGTTGCCGTTGCGGAATGGCGTGATGAGCGCCGGGATCGAGCCGGTGAACATATGCGACGAACGGCCTTGAAAGAGCGATTTTGCGGGATGGCGAATAGGGCGAGACAGCGTATCATGTCCAGCATGCTTAGGTGGTTAGTAAAGGGTGGCCTATTGGCCGCCGGCGTATCGAGTGTCGCGATGGCCGCGAGCGTCGGCCATCCGCCGATCGCCGCGAAGGTCGCCTGGGTCGGTGCGCGGGTGTCGCAAAGCCTGCCGGTTTTCGCCCCGCCCTCGCCTCAGGTGCAAGGCTATGCGCCCTCGGTCGCGGTTGATCCCTTCGCCTACACACTCGACGAATGGCGGCGGCTGCAGCAGTCGGACAATCTGCCCTTCTCCAGCTATGCCAATTTCCTGCTCGCGCATCCCGGCTGGCCCGGCGAGACCAGCCGCCGCGCCGCCGCCGAAACCGCGCTCACCAGCGGCGGGAGCGAAACAGCGCTGGCGGTGCGCTTCTTCGAGCGCTTCCCGCCGGTGACGGGCGCCGGGCGCGTGCGCTATGCCGAAGCCCTTGCCGGCTCTGGGCAGGCGGCGCGCGCCGCAGAGCAGGCCAAGCGCGCGTGGCGGATGGGATCGCTACGACCGCAGGATGAATCGAGGATCGTCGGCGGATTCCCGGGCGCACTTACGCTCGATGATCATGACGCGCGCATGGACATGCTGCTGTGGCAAGGCGCGACAACCGCCGCGTCGCGGCAGCTAGCCTACACCAGTCCCGCTCGCCGCGCGATATTTGACGCTCGCCTCGCCTATCGCACCGGCGCTGCCGATGCAGCGTCGCGCGGCGCAAGTCTGGAGAGCATCGCACGCAACGACGCCGGCTATCTCGCCGATCGCGCCAACTGGCTGCGCGACAACGGCGCCAGCGGCTCCGCGCGGGCTTTGCTGGCACGCCCCCATGCGATCGCGGTGCCGCCGGGATCGCCCGAGAAATGGTATGAAGCGTTGCTCGCCGCAGCGCGCAGCGCCGCCGCCGATCGCCAATACACACTTGCCTATGATATCGCCCGACAAGTCGACGACGCCTATCCCGCAGGCACCGACATCGCGACAAAGTCGCTTGGCGAGCGCGATGACTATACCAGCCTGACCTGGCTCGCGGGGACCACCGCGATGAAGGACTTGGGGCGGCCACGCGATGCAATCGGCATGTTCGAGCGCTATTCGCGCGGGTCGAAAACCCCGACGACCCGGTCGAAGGGACTGTATTGGGCCGGCCGCGCCGCCGACGCAGCCGGGGACCGCGCCGCCGCCGACGGCTATTACGGCCGTGCCGCGAGCTTCGGCGATCTTTATTATGGCCAGCTGGCCAGCGAACGCTTGCGCCAGCCGTTGCGCCGTCCCGCGCCAATTTCCGCCGCCGGCATCGATCCGACGATACGCTCGGCCTTCGCCGATCGCGAGACAGTGCGCGCGGTGAAGCTGCTCGGCTCGCTCGGTCGCGCGCAGGAACAGGGCATGTTCGTCCGCCAGATCGCCGCAGACGCGACTACCGACACCGATCACGCGCTCGCGAGCGAACTTTCGCGGTCGATCAATCGCCCCGATCTCGGCGTGCTGGTCGGCAAAAGCGCGTTGCAGAACGGCCTGACCGACTATACCGCCGCCGGCTATCCCAGCGTCCGCGTGCCGACAGCCAGCGCCGACAGTTGGACGATGATCCATGCCATCGCCCGACAGGAGAGCCAGTTCGATCGCGCCGCCGTCAGCCACGCCGGCGCGCGCGGGCTGATGCAGCTGATGCCGGGGACGGCGCGCGAGACCGCGGGCAAGCTGGGGCTGGGCTATAATATGGGCGCGCTGACAGTCGATACCGATTACAACATCCAGCTCGGCTCGCATTATTTCGCGCGGATGCTGGCGCTGTACGGCAGCTATCCGCTCGCCGTCGCCGCCTATAATGCCGGTCCCGGCAACGTAAACAAATGGCTGCGCGCGAATGGCGATCCCCGGACACCGGGCGTCGACATGATCGACTGGGTCGAGAAAATTCCGATCTTCGAGACGAAGAATTATGTCCAGCGCGTTCTCGAAAACGCGGTCGTTTACGACCTGATGAATCCCGACAAGGCGCGATCGCGCGGGCCGGCCAATCTGTCATGGTATCTCGGGAAGCGAACGCCGGGTTGACGCGCAATGCTCCCGCGAAGGCGGGAGCGCAGAGTTGCAGGCGATGCGCTCCGCTGACCGGGTCGCCTGCCTTGGGATCCATCGAAGTAATATTTTGATCGGTCCCCTGCCGCCGGGGTACGGTTATCGCAATGGACCGCCCCAACTACATCACTCCCGCCGGCTATGGCGTGCTGCGCGCCGAATATGATTCGCTGATCGGGGTCGAGCGTCCCAAGATCGTCGAGGTCGTGTCCTGGGCGGCGGGCAATGGCGACCGGTCGGAGAACGGCGACTATATCTACGGCCGTCAACGCCTGCGCGAGATCGATCGCCGGCTCGGATGGCTGTCGCGGCGGATGAAGGCGGCGAAGGTGATAGATCCGGCGCAGCAGCCCGATCGCACCCGTGCCTGGTTCGGCGCGACCGTGACGATCGCCGATGCCGACGGCCATGAGCGCGTGCTGACTCTGACCGGAGACGACGAGGCAGACGCCGGCGCCGACCGCATCGGCTGGAGCTCC
>Ga0136639_10000922_pt1 | contig 10229 bp, 10 predicted proteins | sample AntDrymUQ8592106_2_FD_113739 | JGI IMG/M metagenome (GOLD analysis project Ga0136639, IMG submission 113739) | Polar desert sand microbial communities from Dry Valleys, Antarctica - metaG UQ859 (21.06) | ecosystem: Environmental > Terrestrial > Soil > Desert | place: Antarctica: Dry Valley...
AACGAAAAGGCGGATCACTAACATCCTCCATAGGTGCAAGAAGGAGTGGAAATTCCCCTAAATCTATATTTCCAATCTTAACAGACATTAACTATCTTTCGGCCCAGTAATTAGTGTTAAAAACGCAAAATTACAAATAATTAATTAGTATGCTAAAACCAGCGTCAACACAGCGTCATCCTTTCATTTCACTGCTCTTACTTTTGCTACTGATGTTAGCAGGTGCTATCACATTTACGCTGCTAGCTTTTATTGCCGTAATTGCTATTTATGGTATGAAAGAAATGATGAATGCATCGACTGGGGCAACATCTTCAATTGAAATAATTAAGCTTCTTCAGTTATTTATTTCTACCGGAATGTTTATCGTTCCGGCCGTATTTTTTGCGCGGCTTGAAAGTAAAAACTGGACTGAATATTTAAAATTAAGAAGCTTTCCGATTGTGCTGCTTTTAATTGCTGTGCTGATCATGCTTAGTTCCGGGCCGATGCTGGAACTGAGTTCAGAGTTAAATAAAAGCATGAAATTGCCAGGTTTCTTAAAAGATCTTGAGCAATGGATGCAGAACAAGGAACTCCAGATGGCAATAATGACCAAACAGCTGCTGAAAATGAATTCAATTGGCGTGTTACTATTCAATCTTATAATGCTGGCAGTAATTCCGGCAATTGGGGAGGAGTTAATATTCAGAGGTTGCCTTCAGAAAATATTTGCAAGGTGGTCAGGTAATAAACATATTGCAATATGGGTCACTGCAATTATTTTTAGCGCTATACATGTCCAGTTTTATGGATTTCTGCCGCGAATGTTATTAGGAGCTCTTTTTGGTTACCTTTTAATTTGGAGCGGTACAGTCTGGATACCAATTTTAGCTCATTTCATGAACAATGCAGTAGCAGTTGTAACAGCCTACGTTTACCAAAGACAAGGGATCTCATTAGACAAACTCGACCGGCCTGACCCGGTAGCCTTCTATATTTATGTCGTTAGTTTTCTAGCCTGCGTTGCACTGCTATGGACTTTCTATACCACTTCGTTGAAGTATGGTGTCAGTTTATTTAAACGAACAGATGGAAGCAGGCTGGATTAAGATTTATACATCATCTGATTTTTTTAAGTCGGAACTTGTGAGACAGGTGTTAATAGATAATGAAATTGAAGCGATAATAATAGATAAGCAAGGCTTTCCGTATCGAATAGGCGAGGTTGAAGTTTATATTCATGAAAACAATTTTCAAAAAGCGCTTGAAATAATTATTAAAAACGAACTTTAATGAAAACCAGGGCGGTAACAGGATTTTTCTTTGTAGGAGTGATGCTTGCATCTGTACTACTCGGTGCCTATGCCTTTACACTATTTTTTTTAATTCTAAGCAGCCTTTGTACCGAAGAGTTTTATCGGCTTGTAACAACAACAGAAGTGAAGCCACAAAAGCGCTGGGGACTAGCACTTGTCATCAGTATTTATCTCCCTTTGAGCATGTATTTTTTTCAGGGAGAGCCGCTCGTCAATATGCTGATTTGTGTTCCAGTAACAATAATGATTATTGTTGCTGAGCTATATAGAAAACATCCTAACCCGTTTCATAATATTTCTTACACAATTTTCGGAGTTATTTTTTCTGCTGTGCCTTTCTGTTTTTTTTACGCGACCGCTTTTATCGATGGAACGTATTCATTCCATTATCCGTTAGCTTTTCTACTTCTTTTATGGTCTAGTGATACAGGAGCCTACATCTTTGGTGTCAAACTAGGTAAAAATCGTTTGTTTGAACGCCATTCACCTAAAAAATCATGGGAGGGCTTTGCCGGAGGTATGTTCACAAGCTTACTTACCGCCTTTATTATTTCTATTTATTTCGATGAACTTTCCCTAATCCAGTGGTTAGGAATGGCTGTAATTATTGTAACTGCCGGGACACTTGGTGATCTATCCGAATCCATGCTTAAAAGAAGCCTTTCTACAAAAGATTCGGGTTCTATACTTCCCGGCCACGGTGGATTGTTAGATCGCTTTGATGGATTGTTACTTGCCGCACCACTCGTATTTGTATATTTGCAATTCGTACAAACTTTCTGATTAAAATGATGTAGGATGATCGAACGGTTGTCTATGAACTTTTTCAGAAGAAATCTGATATAATGAAGGAGCCGGTTAATTCACAACAGGAAGTTACTGAAGAGGATTATAAAAAAGACAAATCCCTGCTATACATGGGGATCGGGTTAGGAGTAATAATCCTGGTAATGGGATATCTCACACTTTTTGTGGATAACCTCAATGGATTATTTTCAAAAAAGCAAGAGGTCGTAACGGTTATCGACGATGACAATTCAGATGTTTTGAATGAAAATGCCAACATGAGTGATTCTGAAGTTAGATCTTCTCTCATTAAATTCGTCGAAGCATTTTATAATGATCAGCGTCGGGGCTATTTCGACCCCCCAAGTTATTTTTCACCTATCACCCGAACTTATTTTAATTACCATAATCTTACTTATAAGCGCTTAAAACAGTTGCACTACAAAAGGAGTGCAGATATGAAAAATCTAAACCTTCAGTGGATAGTTTCATCCTTAGATTATGACAGAAGTGGTGCTGAGCTCATAGCTACCTATTGGGCGAGGGTAAATTATGTTAAGAAATCACAGAACAAAGAGGAGACAGCTGACGTCAAGTATGAGATGGTCATCAGCGAAGAGGGAAAAATCAGCTCCTTACGTGAAGTTGAAATTAAAAACATGGTGTCCTTCGACATTGCAGCTTTGCAAGATAGCGTGGTCGGCGAAGAAACAGGCTGGCAGGATAATTCTGGCGAGCAGCCTGAAAAAACATCCATACCAGAAACTACGGCACCACTTGCTACAGCTCCTGTTGAAACAGCAAATGCAGGGGCCCGTTATGAAGGTAAGTTGTATGACCTGGGCAGCGTAGAAACAGCACCGGAATACCAGGGTGGGTCAAAAGCATTGGCTAAATATCTGGGTTCAGCTTTGCGTTATCCGGCCAAAGCCAGGGAGAATAAAACCCAGGGCAAAGTCTACATTGGCTTTATCGTTGAAAAAAACGGGTTACTCACAAATTTCAAGGTGATACGGGGAATAGGTAATGGTTGCGATGAAGAAGCTATCCGCGTTTTAAAATTATCTCCCGCATGGAAACCGGGAATGGCAGAAGGAAAACCAGTTAGGACATCTTACGTACAGCCTATCACCTATCAAATTAGTGAATAGCAGACTCCGATATGGCGATCTCCTGCAACATTTCAATGGCCATGTCGAGAGTGCTTACATGCTCTATAGCTAATCGCAATGAATTTTTGACCTCCTTCAGGTTACAAATACGCGGATGCGCCTGGGCAAATTGCAAGACCCTGCCAAACTGTTCGGTTTCGTAATAGGCCGATTGCTGGTTACTTATAAAGTAGCCCCGAAGCACGCCCTTCTTAAACGTAATCTTTTCAAATCCGATCATTTTGCCCAGCCATTGTAAACGCCAGGTATTTATTAGTTCATCTACCTGTTGCGGCACGGGCCCAAAACGATCGACCAGCTTTTGCCTGAAGTTATCCAGGGCAAGTTCACTCTCAATATTCGAAAGGTCTGTATAAAGATTATAACGCTCGGCAATATTAGTTACATATTCATCTGGAATCATCACTTCCAGATCTGTATCAACGTGGGTAAACGAAATAAACGGTCTCGGCTTTTCTTCAGTAAAGAGATTTTTAAATTCATCATCTTTTAATTCCTGGATAGCCTCGTCCAAAATTTTATGATACATTTCAAATCCTATTTCAGCAATAAACCCGCTTTGTTCAGCCCCGAGAAGGTTTCCGCTTCCGCGGATATCCAGGTCGCGCATAGCAACATTAAACCCGCTGCCTAAGTCCGAAAACTCTTCGATTGCGCTAAGTCGCTTCCGCGCCTCATTGGTTAGAGTTGACAGCGGCGGACTTAATAAATAACAAAACGCCTTTTTATTTGAACGTCCTACCCGACCCCGCATTTGATGCAGGTCGCTCAACCCAAACATGTGAGCATGATTAATCAGGATAGTATTTGCATTTGCGATATCCAGGCCGGCTTCAATAATTGTTGTAGCTACCAGAACATCGTAGTCACCTGAAACAAATTTAAGCATCACATCTTCAAGTGCATCACCCTCAAGCTGTCCGTGGGCAATACCAATTCGTGCTCTTGGAACAAGAGTATTTATAAGTCCGCCAAGTTGCATCAGATCCTGAACCCTGTTGTGAATAAAGAATATTTGACCACCACGGTCAATTTCGTATTCGACAGCCTCTTTGATCAGTTTTTCATTAAATACATGCAGTTCTGTGACGACTGGTTGCCTGTTTGGTGGGGGCGTGTTGATGATACTTAGGTCCCGGGCTCCCATTAACGAAAAGTGAAGTGTTCGGGGGATTGGAGTAGCGGTAAGTGTTAACGTGTCTACATTTGCGCGGAACTGCTTAAGCTTTTCTTTAACACTGACCCCAAATTTTTGCTCTTCGTCGATGATCAGCAATCCAAGATCCTTAAATTTGACATCCTTACTCACAATGCGATGGGTGCCTATGATGATATCAACCTTGCCATCGGCGAGCTTCTGAAGCGTTTCTTTAATCTGCTTAGTGGATTTAAAACGATTAATATAATCAATGGTGCACGGAAAGTCGGCTAAACGGGAAGTAAATGTCTTAAAATGCTGCAAGGCTAAAATTGTTGTGGGAACAAGGATTGCTACCTGTTTACTATCGGCTACAGCCTTAAAAGCCGCCCGGATTGCAATCTCTGTTTTCCCGAAACCGACGTCGCCGCAAACAAGTCTGTCCATTGGATGCGGAGATTCCATATCTTTTTTTACATCGGCCGTAGCTTTTACCTGGTCAGGAGTATCTTCATAAATGAAGGAGGCTTCCAACTCTGTCTGCAAGTATGTATCAGGTAAGAATGCAGTTCCTGTTTGTGCCTTTCGGATCGCGTAAAGTTTGATCAGGTCACGTGCTATATCCTTAACTTTTTTTTTAGTTGTTTTTTTTAATTTTTCCCATACATCAGTGCCTAACTTATTCATTCTAGGAACTGTGCCGTCTTTTCCTGAATATTTAGAAATACGGTTCAGGGAATTGATGTTTACGTAAAGAAGGTCATTATCTGCATATACCAGCCGGATCATTTCCTGCGACCGACCGTTAACATCAACTTTTTCTAAACCGGCGTACTTCCCGATTCCGTGGTCGATATGCGTAATATAATCTCCAGGTTTTAATTCCCTGAGTTCTTTCAGCGTGATCGCCTGTGTACGCGTATAGCCTTTTTTTAACTTGTATTTGTAGTATCTGTCGAAAATCTGATGATCAGTGTAACAGGCAAGCTTCTGTCCAAGGTCTATAAACCCTTCCCTGAGAGAGAGGTGTACGGGTTTAAATTTTACGGTAGGGTCTATATCCTCGAAAATACTGTAAAGCCGTTCAATCTGCTTTGATGAATCCGTAAAAATCAGGTTTTCAAGCCCTGCCTTTTCATTCTCCTTAAAGTTGTGGATAAGTAAGCTAAAATCTTTGTTGAACGAAGGCTGAGGCTTGATGTCCAATAATATGGTAACAGTTGCATCGTAGAAGAACTGCTTCCCAAACTCTGCGATTGCAAAATCCCTGAGCTGATCGGCAAGCAACTTCTCATCGGTAAAATTGAACTTAGGATCTATCCATTGCGGATTTTGATTTTTATCTTCAGCAGATAAGGCTTTCCAGAACTCAACGGCTTTTTTAAACCCGGCTTTTACGACATCAAACGTAAATTGGACATCTTTAAACCAGACCAGAGTATCATTCTCAATATATTCAAGCAGTGAAATATTATGATCGGTGAGGAATTTTGATTGGACATTCGGAACGATGGTAATGCTTTTAACCTGTTCAACAGATAGCTGATCCTCAATTTCGAAAGTCCGGATGCTTTCTATAAAATCGCCGAAAAACTCAACCCGATAAGGTAGGTCGTGTGAAAATGAAAATATATCTACAATTCCACCTCGAACAGAAAATTGTCCGGGCTCGTAGACAAAATCAACACGATCGAAGTCATACTCGACTAAAAACTCATTGATAAAATCTATGCTTAGCTTATTTCCAGTGGAAATCTCCAGTGTGTTTTTTTCAAGTGCAGCGCGATCGATCACTTTTTCAGCGAGCGCTTCTGGATAAGTGACTATTATTTTTCCAAATTCGCTTGTATGAATTAGCTCATTCAAAACTTCTGCCCGTTGGAGAACATTACTGCTGTCTATCTGGGTAAATTCAAATGATTTTCGGAACGAGGAGGGGAAAAGCAAGACCTCTTTTTCAAGAAGATTCTCAAGATCGCTTAAGAAATATGCGGCTTCTTCCCGCTCTGGCAGCACAAAGATCATGTGCCTGTGCTGAAGAAAGTACAAGGCAGTAGCCAGCACCGAATCGCTTGATCCGATTAAACCTTTTAGATGAACCCGTTGATTTCCGCCAATTTTAAGGGCTTCTGCCAGGCTGGCTACACGGGGATCCGATTTGTACTGATTTAAAATATCCCGGATAGTCACATTTTCAATTTCGAGTGCAAATATACAAGTAAACAAATAAAACGCTGATAGAGTTAATGCGTTTGCATTATTTGCTTTACCTTTCTATATAATAAGCTATATTTAGCTGGATTCGTTTGTTATTTAAAGTAAAACATAATTATAGAACGATATCTTTTCACAAACAGTTATAAGGTTTTAGTGTTAGAAATTCAATTAAACATAAATTAATCTAAACACATAATACTATGGGACATGCAGCAAAGTATGGAATAATTATAGGGGTTTTGAGCGGTATCTGGATCCTGATTATGCACTTTTCAGGAGTTTACGCCAAAGATGCGGCAGGTGGACCCAACAATATGGAATGGATGGAATGGGCTGCTATGTTAATCCCCGCTATCGGGCTATACCTCGGCATTAAAAGCTATCGTGATCATATCTCAGGAGGGAAGATGGAGTTTTTCGAGGGACTGTTTGAAGGGTTTAAAATAATAATCATAGGAGGCGTTACCGCAGCATTTTTTGCGATTGTTTATGTGCAATTAAATGTTAGTGTAATGAACACAGACTATATGTACCGGATTACTGCAGCCGTGCTTATTGGTATTTTGTTCAATCTTGCTATTTCCTTGATGTTAATGAATAAACAGAAACATTTGTAATGTTCAAAAAGTGGCCTTTAGAACTCATCATTTGGGCTGTGGCCGTTTTAATACTTAGTATTTCCTATCCAAAGACTGTAAACCATTTTACAATCTGTCCGATCGAAAATCTGGGTTTTTTATGGTGTCCAGGATGTGGATTGGGTCGATCAATAAGTTATTTTCTTCACGGAGATTTCAAATTATCTCTTGAGCATCATTGGTTTGGAATTCCGGCCCTTTGCATTCTAATTTTCAGGATAGTGCAATTATTAAATAAATTCGTTTTAAATTTAATGAGCACAAATAAATTTTATTATGGAAAAAGATCTGCTCATTAACCTAAGGGGCATGAACCCGGAAGAATACTCATATCTTCAACAAGTGATGACTGGTATGGATGACCGTCAGGCTCAAAATTTTGTTATGTTTTATTCCGGAAAACGTAAAAGCCCTCAGGACATTTTGTTATTCACAATTTTGGGATTTTTAGGCATTGCAGGTATCCAGCGTTTTGTTGTTGGGCAAATGGGAATGGGAATCTTGTATATTTTGACTGCCGGCCTTTGTTTCATCGGAACGATAGTTGACGTTATTAATCATAAGTCAATTGCCACAGATTATAACCAGAAAGCAGCTTATGAAAGTTTGCAGATGGTAAAAATGATGGCGCCAACGGCATTGTAGATGGTATCAGTTTTAAACCATCACGTTTAATTCCTTGAAATATTTCAATTACTTGCATCCTAATATCACAACAGGACAGATTCTGACGTTCCATTAGAAAAATATCAAACGTTTGATCGAATTAGCTCGCACTTGATATCGTACATCTTACTCTTCATATGAAACTCCGGGATCTCACCAATTTTCTTGAAAACATTGCCCCTTTAGCCTACCAGGAAGACTATGATAATTCAGGTTTGATAGTGGGCGACCTTGACAGGGAGGTCAAAGGGGCGGTCATTTCACTGGATTGCACAGAGGCTGTTATTGATGAGGCGATTGCAAATGGCCTTGATCTTGTCATTTCACATCATCCCATAGTTTTCCGCGGATTAAAAAAATTTAACGGCAAGAGCTATGTTGAAAGGGTGGTGATGAAAGCGATTAAAAATGACATTGCATTGTATGCGATCCATACAAATCTCGATCATGTCATCGACGGTGTAAATAGTAAAATCTGTGAAAAACTGGGGATTATTAATCCCACGATTCTAAAACTCAAGGAGGGCTCATTAAAAAAAATGGTTACTTTTTGTCCGGAGTCTGATGCTGAAAAAGTTCGCAAAGCGATGTTTGATGCCGGTGCGGGATGGATTGGAAATTATTCGGAATGCAGTTTTAACACTGATGGTTTTGGAACGTTTAAAGCGGAGGAAGGAGCCGACCCCCATGTTGGCCAGATTGGTAAGAGACATCATGAGTCTGAGGTAAAGATAGAAACGATCTATCCGGCAAATATCGAACGCCGTCTCATTGCTGCTTTGTTCGAAGCACATCCTTACGAGGAAGTTTCCTATGACCTTTATCCAATTAGTAACCCTTACCTTAAGGTAGGATCTGGAATGATCGGGAATCTCGAAAATGATCAGGACGAGAACGATTTTTTAAAACAGGTTAAAGAAAAACTAAATGCTAAAGTTGTAAGGCATACTGCTTTTACAGGAAAAAAAATAAGGAGAGTTGCAGTGTGTGGAGGTTCTGGAAGCTTTCTTCTAGGCAATGCCATTACTGCTGGCGCCGACATTTTTATCACGGCGGACTTTAAATATCACGAGTTTTTTGATGCGGAAGGGAAATTGATTATTGCGGATGTGGGACATTTTGAAAGTGAGCAGTTTACGCAGGAATTATTGTTGGAATTAATTACAGAAAAATTTCCTAACTTTGCACTCCGTTTAACAGTACAATACACAAACCCCATAAATTATTTGATTTAATGGAACAAACAGTAGAAGAAAAATTAAAAGCATTATTCGAACTTCAAACCCTTCATACCCAGATTGACAAAATTCGTCAAACGCGGGGCGAGCTTCCAATGGAAGTTGCTGATCTTGAGGACGAAGTTGCTGGTTTAGAGACCCGGATTCAGAAAATAAAGGCAGAGCTTGATGAACTGGAGGATTCGATTGTAACCCGCAAGAATATGATCAAGGAAGCACTTGCTGCAACTAAGAAATATGAAGTTCAGCTGGGCGATGTAAAAAACAACCGTGAGTATGACGCAATTTCTAAAGAAATAGAAATTCAAGGGTTAGAGATTCAGGTTTCTGAGAAGAAAATAAAGGAGCACTCATTCGAGATTCAAAATAGAACTGAGGTCTACGAAAAAGCGCTGGCAAATATTACTGAACGTAAGAAGGATCTTGAAATTAAGAAGGCTGAATTAGATATGATTACTGCGGAAACAGAGAAAGATGAAGCGAGTATCATTCACAAGGCTGATGACGCCGAGAAACACATTGAAGAACGCTTATTAATTGCTTATAATCGCTTGCGTAATAACGCGAAGAACGGTCTGGCAGTTGTAACCATTCAGCGTGATTCTTGTTCCGGATGTTTTAATCAAATCCCACCTCAAAGACAATTAGATATACGTCAGCGTAAAAGAATTATAGTTTGCGAGCATTGTGGTAGAATTTTAGTAGACGAAGGTTTTGCTCTGGAAGAAGAAGTTCCGAGCGCTTAAGAATTTTTTAAGCCTTTAAAGAACTTAAGACGATCAGTTATTAACTGATCGTCTTTTTGCGTATAAATGGCTATTTACTCCAGCCTTAAAACTGATATACCATGGCATTAATGTTCATTCCAGCGCCCACAGATGCTAGTACGATCTTATCGCCTGAATTAAACTCATGAGCATTCATTTGTTTTTTAATGATCATATCGAGTAGGGTAGGAATAGTTGCAACAGAACTATTCCCGAAAGTGCTAATCGTCATGGGCATAATATCGTGTGGCGTTTCTCTGATTCCGTAGAGTTTGAACAGTCTTTTTAAAATGGCTTCATCCATTTTTC
>Ga0136639_10000923_pt1 | contig 10228 bp, 9 predicted proteins | sample AntDrymUQ8592106_2_FD_113739 | JGI IMG/M metagenome (GOLD analysis project Ga0136639, IMG submission 113739) | Polar desert sand microbial communities from Dry Valleys, Antarctica - metaG UQ859 (21.06) | ecosystem: Environmental > Terrestrial > Soil > Desert | place: Antarctica: Dry Valley...
AGTTGATCGATGCCGTGACCTTCCGATTGCGATTCGCCAATCATCTCGATCCAGAATGGCGTGCCGTCACCCTGATTCCCCTGCAGTTCTAGCTCGAAACCGGTTCCTTCGTCGATCTTATACACCACGTCATACATGCGGCGGCCATCGGTTTCGCGCAGGCAGGCAAGAAAGGCAGTCATGGTGCCGAGTGCCGTGCGCGCCCCGACGATCCGGATCGCTTCGTCGGTCAGGTACAGCGCATCGGTCATCCTGTCCCATTGCCAGCCACCTATCTGCGCCAACTCCTGGACCCGCTCGAACAGCGCAGTGTCGCGCTTGAGTATGGTGATGTCGGAACTCAAGGTGAGCACGTGCTCAGCCCTGCTGGCGCCCGGTGCGAACTGCGGCACCGCGGTCACCGAAAGCCAGACCAGTCGCCGTGTGCTGCGGCGGAACAGGCCGATCACCACGCTGCTTATCGCGCTGCCGCTGTCCAGCGCACGCGTGGCAGGAAATTGCTGCTGGGGCAGTGGCCGGCCGTGTTCGTCCACCACCATCCAGTCGCTCCAATCAGGCTCGCGCTTGGGGTTGTCTTCGTCGCCAAGCCCGTAGATGCGCAGGCCGGCGGCGTTGATGTAGTGCACATGGCCCGTGCGATCCTGGATCGTGATGGCCTTGTCGATACCCTCCACCAGGCTCACGTAACGCGCCTCCGCGTCGCTCCTGGCGCTCAGGTCGCGCGCAACTGCGACGATTACCGGCTCGCCATCGTAGATCAGCGTGGCCGAGTGGACTTCGACAGGGAATCGCGAGCCGTCGGCACGCATGTTGGTGACTTCAATCACGTAGGTTTCACCACGATCCAGCGCGTCCAGCACGGGCCCCAGATGGCCGCACGGCAGCTCCGGATTGAGCAGGTCAATCGGCTTGCCGATGATCTGATCGCGCGGGCGCTGGTAGGCGGCGATGCCGGCCCTGTTGAGGTCAAGCACGGTGCCATCGCGTGCAATCACGCTGACCGGATCCGGTACGGCATCAAACAGCGCGCGATAGCGGCTGCGTTCGGCATCGATGGCGTGATGGGCCGCGCTCAGTTCACGCGCGGATTCCAGCAGCAGCGCCTGGTTGGCTTTGGACAGAGCGGGGTCGCGTGCCGCCTGTTGCAGGGACTGCACCAGTGCGTCCATTGCAGGGGTTTTCCACATTGCCGTGGGATCGACCTGCGTGGGTGGCAGTGGTGCGTTCATCGCGCCTCCAGTGCCTTGCCAACTTTGCTGCCGTTCTCGCGCCCGAGCAATGCCGCCAGCCAGTTGCCGACATCGGCAAGAGCTTCAAGATCGATGCCGGTCCGTATGCCGAGCCCGTGCAACATGTACACCACGTCTTCGCTGGCCACGTTGCCGCTGGCGCCTTTCGCGTACGGACAACCGCCCGCACCCGAGACCGCACTGTCGACCACCGCCACGCCTTCCTCCAGGCAGGCCAGCACGTTCGCCAGTGCCTGTCCGTAGGTGTCGTGGAAATGGATGGCCAGCGCTGCCATCGGCACGTCGGCTGCGACTGCTTTCAACATCGCCCGTGCCTTGGCCGGCGTGCCAATGCCAATGGTGTCGCCCAGCGAGACCTCGTAGCAGCCCATGTCATGCAGGCTGCGCGCGACGCGCACGACGTCGGTGACCGCCACCACGCCTTGATAGGGACAACCGAGCACCGTGGACACGTAGCCACGCACACGCACGCCATCAGCCTTGGCACGCGCCAGCACGGGTTCGAAACGGCGCAGCGATTCGTCGATGCCGGCATTCGTGTTCTTCAGGTTGAACGCTTCCGAGGCGGCGGTGAATACCGCGACTTCCCCCGCACCGGCCGCGCGTGCGCGTTCATAGCCTTGTTCATTCGGCACCAGCACCGGATACCTGATGCCGTCGCGCCGCGTGATGCCGGCCAGCACCTGGCTGGCATCGGCCATTTGCGGCACCCACTTTGGACTGACGAAGGCAGTGGCTTCGATGCTGCGAAGCCCGGTAGCCGACAGCTTGTCGATCAGCGCAACCTTGTTGGCGGTGCTGATTTCCGTCTTCTCGTTCTGCAAGCCATCGCGTGGTCCGACTTCGACGATGCGTACTTCTGCCGGAAGCGTCATGGTTATTGGTCCAACGTCGCCAATACCGCATCGGCTTCGACGAACTCGCCGGCGGTCGCGCGGATTTCGGCGATCACGCCATCGCGCGGGGCCTTCAAGGCCAATTCCATTTTCATTGCTTCGATGACCAACACCACGTCTCCTGCGCTCACGGCATCGCCCGGCTTGGCTTGCACCAGCACCACGCGGCCCGGCATCGGTGCGCGGATGCGGTGCTCGGCGGTATCGCTGCCAGTGGCCGTCCGGACATACACCGGCACCGAATTCAGGCGTAGTCGCTGCCGGCCATCGTGGACCAGCACGCGGGCTGCATCAGCGCTGGCGTGGAAGCGCTGCATCGCGCCAGCCAGCCGCAAGCTGAGCATGCCGTCCTGCAGGCGTGCACCGCTGATCTCGTGCGAGGCGTTGTCCAGTTCAATCCGGTACTCACCGCCGTGACCATGCGCGACCAGTTCGATGCGCTGGCTTTCGACTGGCGCGAAGCCATGCGCGAATGCAAGCCGGCGTGCACTGCCATGGCCCAGCCGCCAGCCATCCGCAATTCCCCACGGTGAGTGAGGATCGCTGCTTTCTGCGGCACGCTCACGGGCTTCAGCTTCCTGCACCAGTAGACGGGTGACAGCAGCGGCCAGCAGCAGCGCATGATCGAGCTCGACGGGCGTCAAGAATTCGTCGAGATTGCGGTCAAGGTAACCGGTGTCGATGCGTCCTTCGGTCACTGCAGGGTGCCGGATGAGCCGTTCCAGGAAGCCGATATTCGACTTCGGTCCGGCGATCTCGCAGGCCGCCAACGCATCGCGCATTCGCGCCAGTGCGCGCGGGCGATCCTCATCCCAGACGATGAGCTTGGCGATCATCGGGTCGTAGAAAATGGTGACGGTATCGCCTTCGATCACGCCGGAATCAATGCGCACATGTTTCGAGGCCGCCGGCAGGCGCAGCGTTTGCAAGGTGCCAGAGCCGGGCAGGAATCCGGCATCCGGATCTTCCGCGTACAGGCGGACCTCAATTGCATGGCCGGTCTGGATGACTTGCTCCTGCGCCAGCGGCAGGTGCTCGCCAGCGGCAATCCGCAATTGCCATTCGACCAGGTCCAGGCCGGTGACTTCTTCGGTCACCGGATGCTCCACTTGCAAGCGGGTATTGATTTCCATGAAATAGAAATCACCACCTTGGCCCACGATGAATTCCACCGTGCCGGCGTTGGCGTAGTCAATCGCGTGCGCCGCTTGAACAGCGGCGGCGCCCATCTTCGCGCGCAGTTCCGGCGTGAGAAATGGCGAGGGCGATTCTTCCAGGACCTTCTGGTAGCGGCGCTGCGCCGAACATTCGCGCTCGCCGAGGTGGATCGCGCCGCCATGGCTGTCGCCGAACACCTGGATTTCGATGTGGCGGGGCTGTTCGATGTAGCGCTCCAGTATCACGCGGTCGCGTCCGAATGCGTTACGCGCTTCGCGCTGGCAGCTTTCCAGGTTGGCAGCGAATTCGCTCGACTCGCGCACGATGCGCATGCCCTTGCCGCCGCCGCCGTGCGCGGCCTTGATCATCAGCGGGTAGCCCATCTTGTCTGCTTCGCGCTGTAGCAGGTCGGGCGACTGGTCGGCGCCAGTGTAGCCAGGCACCACCGGCACGCCGGCCGCAGCCATCAGGTCCTTGGCGCCGGCCTTGCTGCCCATCTTGCGCATCGACGTGCCTGATGGGCCGATGAAGGCGATGCCTGCAGCTTCCACCGCATCGGCGAAGTCGGCGTTTTCCGACAAGAAGCCGTAACCGGGGTGGATCGCCTGTGCGCCAGTGCGTTTCGCGACATCGATGATCGCGTCACCACGCAGGTAACTGTCCTGCGGACGCGCGCCGCCGATATGGTGGGCCTCGTCGGCCAGCCGTGCGTGCTGCGCGTCGGCATCCGCATCGGAATACACGGCAATAGTGCGGATGCCCAGCCTGCGTGCAGTGCGGATGACCCGGCAGGCGATTTCGCCACGGTTGGCGATGAGGATGGTGTCGAACATCAGGCAGGCAGCTTCATGCGGCAGTCTTCATTGAGTGGTCCAGTGTGGCTTGCGCTTGTCGAGGAACGCGGACAGACCTTCCTGTCCTTCCGCTGAAACCCGCAGCCGCGCGATCAGCGCGGCGTTGTCGGCATCATGGCGGTTGCCATCTGCATGCGCACATACGGCGCGCACCAGCTGCTTGGCCGACGCCGCCGCCACCGGGCCAGCCTTGAGCAGTAGCGACACTTGCGCCTGCACCGCTGCATCCAGTGCGTCTGCATCGACGACTTGATGCAGTAGCCCGATGCGCAATGCTTCGGCGGCTTCGAAGATTTCCGCGGTCGCGAAATAACGACGCGCCTGGCGCGGTCCAATCGCGGCGATGACATACGGCGAAATTACCGCCGGCAGCAAACCGAGTTTCGATTCGGTCAGTCCGAATTTAGCGCTTTCTGCGGCAATGGCGATATCGCAGCACGCAACCAGACCGACGCCGCCGCCGAAGGCAGCGCCCTGGACGCGTGCGATGGTGGGTTTCGGCAGTTCATCCAGCGTGCGCATCAGGCGGGCGAGGGCGAGCGAGTCGATGCGGTTGGCTTCTTCGCTGGCGGTGGCCATGCCGCGCATCCAGTTGAGGTCGGCGCCGGCCGAGAACGAAGCACCTTCGCCCTCCAGCACCAGCACCCGTACGTTGGCATCGACTGCGACCTGCTCCAGAGCTCCTGTGAGTTCGCCGATGAGCTCGGCATCGAAGGCGTTGTGAACCTGTGGCCGGGTCATGCGCAAACGCGCGACCGGGCCATCGCGGTGCAGGTGCAGGCGCTCGCTCATCTCTTCTCCAAGCATGGCTGTCCCCACGCAATTGACCGCACATGATAACTGGCATGGCATGTCGTGCTGAGCGGCGTGCCGGATCACGCATTGCGAGTGGATGCTAGAATGCGAACAATTCCCATTTGGCTTTCGCCGTGAGATTGAACCAGCTCGCCCTGCGCACGCCGGCCCTTGTCGAAGACGTCGAGGACCACGCTCCCAATGACGCAATCGCACGGCGTTTGCGCGAACTCGGGTTTGTCGCAGGCGAGGAAGTGCAGGTCGTCGCCGCTGGCCCATTTGGTGCAGAACCCTTGCTGGTGCAGGTTGGCTATACCCGTTTCGCGCTGCGCCAGGTCGAGGCCGCGCGCGTCCGCCTGCGTGGTTTTGGAATTGGTGCATGAACCCTGACGCAGACATGGTGGCCACGATCCCGCGCATCGCCCTGGTCGGAAGTCCGAACTGTGGCAAGACTGCACTGTTCAATCTGCTGACGGGCAGCCGGCAGAAAGTCGCCAACTATGCAGGCGTGACCGTGGAGCGCAAGGAAGGCCAACTGCACGTGCCGTCCGGCCGTCAATATGCCGTGCTTGATCTGCCCGGCGCCTACAGCCTCAATGCCGCCAGCCTGGACGAAGCGGTGACCCGCGACCTGATCCGTGGCTTCTACCCCGGTGAGGCCGCGCCTGACCTGCTGGTCTGCGTGGTCGATGCCACCAATCTGCGCCTGCACCTGCGCTTCGCGCTTGAGCTGCGCCAGCTTGGACGGCCGATGCTGGTCGCGTTGAACATGGCCGATGCGGCGCAGCGCCGTGGCATCGCTATCGACATTCAAACACTGCAGCGCGAACTTGGCGTCCCCGTGATCGAAACCGTGGCCGTGCGTCGCGGTGGTGCACATGCATTGATCGAGCAACTCGAGCAGTTTGGCGCCGATATCCACCCGCCACGGGTGCAGCTGGCGGAGGGCGTGGATTTGCAGGCTGGGCTGCATGCGGACTTGCATGTAGAGACGCGTCGCCTGCTGGCGCTGGCGGTCACGATGCCGCGCCGGACCGCTGCCATTGATGACGCACTTGATCGATGGCTGCTGCATCCGGTATTCGGTTTGGTTGCACTTGGCGTAGTGATGTTTCTGATTTTCCAGGCGGTATACGCCTGGGCAACCCCGATGATGGATGGCATTGAAGCCGGAACCAGCTGGCTGGGTGGCAGCGTTGGTGCCGTCTTGCCGCAGGGTCCGCTCAACAGCTTGATGGTGGACGGAATCATCGCCGGTGTGGGCGGGGTGATCGTGTTCCTGCCACAGATCATGGTCCTGTTCCTCTTCATTCTGGCACTCGAAGAAAGCGGCTATCTGCCGCGTGCGGCATTCCTGCTGGACCGGATGATGGCTGGCGCCGGGCTGTCCGGGCGCAGTTTCATTCCGCTGCTGTCCAGCTTCGCCTGCGCGGTGCCGGGGATCATGGCAACGCGTTCGATCCAGGATCCGCGCGATCGCCTCGCCACGATTCTCGTAGCGCCGCTGATGACATGCTCTGCGCGACTGCCTGTGTATGCGCTGCTGATTGGCGCGTTCATCCCTGCGCGTGATGTCGGCTGGTTCAACCAGCAGGGGCTGGTCCTGTTCGGCTTATATGCCGCAGGCATCCTCAGTGCGCTGGGCGTGGCCTGGATGATGAAGAAGTGGCGACGCGACAAGAGCGAACATCCGCTGCTGTTGGAGCTTCCGTCCTACCGCGTGCCGCACGCGCGTGATCTGGCGATTGGCTTGTGGGAACGCGCGATGATTTTCCTCAAGCGCGTGGGCGGAATTATTTTGTCGCTGACTATCCTGCTATGGGTGTTGCTGTCGTTCCCCGGCGGCAGCATCGAACAGAGCTTCGCGGGCCGCATCGGCGAGGCGATGACCTTCATCTTTGCGCCAATCGGGTTCAACTGGCAGATCTGCATCGCGCTGATACCCGGCATGGCCGCGCGCGAGGTGGTGGTTTCCTCGCTGGCCACGGTCTATGCGTTGTCGGCGGCCAATGACGATGCCGCGGCCCAGGCGCTGTCGCCGATCATCAGCCAGGGCTGGTCGCTTGCGACGGCGTTGTCGCTACTGGTGTGGTTCATTTATGCGCCACAGTGCCTGGCCACGCTGGCCACGATCCGCCGCGAGACGCATTCCTGGAAACAGACTGCGTTCGCCACCGTGTACTTGTTCGCGCTGGCCTACCTGGCCTCGCTGCTCACGTATCAAGTCGCGTTGGCAATGGGAGCTGGGTGATATGGGCGTGGGCATGCTGTTGCAGTACGCGCTGGTAGTGCTGATCGTGGCTGCCAGCGTCGTCAGGGTCATGCGCAAGCAGTTTCCGGGGGCAACTCGGCGCATTCGCATCGCGATGGCACTGCCGATGCTGCGGGCGCATTCGCCCGGCATCATCAGGAGAATCGGTCACTGGATTGCGCCTGAGCCGGCCGCACTCGGAAAGGACTGCGGCGGCTGCAACGGTTGCGACTAGCGCTAGCTCCGAGCCGGCGGGCTAGTGTCGGCGTCGTTTGGTGGCTGAAGCGGGGACGGCCTCCACGCTGACATTGAAACTGCGTGATTCGCCGGGGAATATCGCGCCTACGCCGGCAACAAGGCGGCTGATTTCCCTGCCCGTTTCGTCGCGTATCACCACGACCATCGTGTATTCAAACGCACTATCGGCAGGCGCGTTGATCGTGCCTTCCACCTGCAAGGGCACCAAGCGCTCGGATGGATCAACCGCAGGTGCATCAAAACGCAGATGACCACGGCAGGCCGGACATACCGGAGAACTTTCCAGAATCACCGCCTTGCAGTGCGGACAGGTGCGGGTTGCACCTGTCGTACCTGGGCGCGCTGCGTTCATGCGGCGCCGCCACTCTCCACTTTGTCTGAGGAGCTTGCCGACGATGTCGAGGCCTTATTGTCTTTGCTCTCTTTCTCGCTCCAGCCGCATTCCACATGACCGCGAATGCGCGAGCCTGCTGCAACGGTAAGCGAGCCGGTCTTCAGGTCGCCGTTGACGATGCCGGTCTGCTGAAGTTCAACCTGCTGCGCGGACTCCACGTTGCCATTCAGTTCGCCAGCCAAGGTGACCTTGTTGGCAGTGACGCCGCCACTCACCTTGGCACCCTGCTCGATGGTCAGGTTTCCCTGCACACGCACGTCACCCTTGAACTTGCCGGCGATGCGGATGTGGCCTGCACCTTCGATCTTGCCTTCGATGGTGAGGTCGGCGGCGATAACGGATTCACGTGCCGCAGGCTCGACCGCGCGCATCGGGGCAGGGGTCGCAGCAGGAGAAGGGGCTGCAGCGGCAGCTGGTTCCTGCTTGGGTGGAGGTGCGGATATTGGCGCGGGCGTATCGAAGCGGTGGGGTTCGGGCTTTGCAGCCGGTGTCGGATCTTTCCAGATAGCCATCGGTCAGGGACTCCACGGGGGTGGCCGTCGAGGCTATCACTACTTTGCGGCAATTTCCTTCATGAATACGTCAGCTGGTTGCCGCAAGTCGCCGCCCATGCAGGAAAAGTGACTTACATCCGGAACACGCCGAAGCGGGTGCGGTCATCGATTGGTGCATTCAGCGAGGCCGACAGGCCCAGGCCAATCACCCGGCGCGTATCGGCCGGATCGATGATGCCGTCGTCCCACAGCCGCGCCGTGGCGTAATACGGATTGCCTTGCGACTCGTACTGATCGCGTAAAGGGGCTTTGAAGGCTTCTTCTTCCTCCTGCGTCCACACGCCGCCCTTGGCCTCGATGCCGTCGCGCTTGACCGTAGCCAGCACGCTCGCCGCCTGTTCCCCGCCCATGACGCTGATGCGAGCGTTGGGCCACATCCACAGGAACCGCGCGCCATACGCGCGGCCACACATGGCGTAATTGCCGGCACCGAAACTGCCGCCGATCACCACCGTGAACTTGGGCACGTGCGAGCAAGCCACTGCGGTCACCAATTTGGCGCCGTCTTTTGCAATCCCTGCCTGTTCGTATTTCTTGCCGACCATGAAACCGGTGATGTTCTGCAGGAACACCAACGGGATGCCACGCTGGTTGCATAACTCGATGAAATGGGCGCCCTTGAGCGCGCTCTCGGCGAACAGGATGCCGTTGTTGGCGATGATGCCGACTGGATAGCCGTGCACGTGCGCGAAGCCGGTGATCAGGGTCTTCCCGTAACGCGCCTTGAACTCCTGCAGCTCGCTGCCGTCGGTGATACGCGCGATGATCTCCCGGATATCGAATGGACGGCGCGCGTCCTTCGGCACGATGCCGTACAGCTCCTCGGCGGCGAACAGCGGCTCGCGCGAAGGCTGCACGGTGACCGGCAACTGCTTGTGGCGGTTCAGCGTGCTTACAATTCCGCGCGCCATCTCCAGTGCATGGCGGTCGTCCTCCGCGAAATGGTCGGCCACGCCCGAGATGCTGGTGTGCACGTCGGCGCCGCCCAACGTTTCGGCATCGACTACTTCGCCGGTCGCCGCTTTTACCAATGGTGGGCCGCCCAGGAAGATCGTTCCCTGTTCCTTGACGATGATCGATTCATCGCACATCGCCGGCACGTAGGCGCCGCCGGCAGTGCAACTGCCCATGACCACCGCAATCTGCGGGATGTTCTCCGCGCTCATGCGCGCCTGGTTATAGAAGATCCGGCCGAAGTGTTCCTTGTCCGGGAACACCTCGTCCTGCAGCGGCAGGAAGGCGCCACCGGAATCGACCAGATAGACGCAAGGCAGGTGGTTCTCGCGGGCGATTTCCTGGGCGCGCAAGTGTTTTTTCACCGTCATCGGGAAGTAGGTGCCGCCCTTGACCGTGGCGTCATTGGCCACCACCACGACTTCCTGTCCCATGACCCGGCCGATGCCGCAGACCATGCCGGCTGCGGGCGCGGCGCCGTCGTACATGCCCTCCGCGGCGAGCGGGGCGATCTCCAGGAATGGTGATCCGGGATCAAGCAAGGCACTGATGCGGTCACGCGGGAGCAGCTTGCCCCGTTCGGTGTGCCTGTTGCGTGCCTGCTCGCCGCCACCGTCGGCGGCGCGCGCAAGCCGGCGGTCTAGTTCGGCGACCAGTTCGCGATGCCATGCGACATTTTCCTGGAAGTCCTGCGAGCGGGGATCGATCTGGGAGGTCAGCGCGGGCATCGGTGGGCCATCTGTGGTCAGCCATCAATCTGGCAATACCAAAGGATAACCGGTGCCGGCGCGGGCGTTGGCAGCGTTCGCACGGGCATGCGGATCCATGAACCTGGACCCTCGCCGCCAGTTAGCGCTTCGCAGG
>Ga0136639_10000924_pt1 | contig 10219 bp, 11 predicted proteins | sample AntDrymUQ8592106_2_FD_113739 | JGI IMG/M metagenome (GOLD analysis project Ga0136639, IMG submission 113739) | Polar desert sand microbial communities from Dry Valleys, Antarctica - metaG UQ859 (21.06) | ecosystem: Environmental > Terrestrial > Soil > Desert | place: Antarctica: Dry Valley...
ACTTTCACTCCTGAATGATGAAAGTCAGAAAACACTTTCACTCCTGAATGATGAAAGTCAGAAAACACTTTCACTCCTGAATGATGAAAGTCAGAAAACACTTTCACTCCTGAATGATGAAAGCCGGAAACCGCTGTAACTCCTGAATAATGAAAGCCGGGCGGGGCGGCGCGACGCGGGTTTCGCGCCCAGCTTGCTCACCTAGGCTGGTGGGCGTGTCTCGGCCTCTTCGCATCCTCGGACCGGCCCTCCTACTGGCCGTCGCACTGGTCAGCCTGCTCGCGGCCCTCGCGTTCGGGGGCGCCGCCGCCGCCCCCGCCCTCGCCGATCCGGGCGCGCTCGTGCGCTACGGCCTGCCTATCTCCAAGTTGTTCGTCAACATCGGTGCCGCGGGCACCATCGGCGCCCTCGTTCTCGTGAGTTTTGCGCTCAGCCACGACAAGCCCGAGTTTGACCGGGCCCTGGATTTCGCCGCCGGATCGGCCGCCTTCTGGACCGTTGCCGCCGCGGCCACGGGCTTCTTCACCTTCCTGAACGTCTATCTCGAACCGCTGTCGCTCGATGCGCGGTTTGGCGAGCTGCTCGGCGCCTTCTTCACCGAGGTGGATTTCGGCCAGGCCTGGCTCGCCACCACCCTCGTCGCGGCCGTCACGACGGTGTTGTGCTTCGCGGTACGCGGCAGAACACTACTGCTGTTCGTCACCGTCTTCGCGATCGCCGGCCTCGTGCCGATGGCGCAGCAGGGCCACGCCGCGGGTGCCGCCGGCCACGACGCCGCGATCTCCTCGCTCGGCCTGCACCTTGTCTTCGCGGCGGTGTGGCTCGGCGGGCTGCTCACGATCGTCGCGATCCGCTCGAAAATCGACCCCGACCGCCTCGGTACGATCGTCGGCCGCTACTCCTCGTTCGCCCTCGTGAGCTTCATCGTCGTCGCGGTCTCCGGCTACGTGAACGCGTCGCTGCGCGTCGGCTCGCTCGACGGGTTGCTGCGCCCCTACGGCATCCTCGTGGTGGTCAAGGTGATCGCCCTCATCGCCCTCGGCCTGTTCGGGGCGGTCCAACGCCGTTTCCTGATCGGACGGATGCTGCGCGACGGCGCCGAACGCGGCCGCGCCTTCTGGTGGCTCATCAGCGCCGAGTTCGCGTTTATGGGCATCGCCTCCGGTGTGGCTGCGGCGCTCGCCCGCACCGACCCTCTCGTGCCCCAGGTGCTCGTCACGACGACACCCGCCTACATCCTCACGGGGGAGCCGCTGCCGCCGGAGGCGACTCCGCTGCGCTACCTCACCGAGTGGCGGTTCGACGTCATCTGGGTGCTCGTCGTGGCGTTCCTCGCCTTTTTCTACCTCGCCGGCGTCTGGCGCCTGCACAAGCGCGGCGACGCGTGGCCCCTCCACCGCACGATCCTCTGGCTCGCTGGACTCGCCCTGCTCTTCTACGTGACCAACGGTGGGCTCAACGTCTACGAAAAGTACCTGTTCAGCGCCCACATGCTCGCCCACATGATCCTCGGCATGATGGTGCCGGTGCTGCTGGTGCCGGCCGCCCCGGCGACGCTCGCGCTGCGAGCGATTGCCAAGCGCGCCGACGGCAGCCGCGGCCCACGCGAATGGATCATGATCGCGGTGCACTCGAGAATCGCCGGACTACTGGCGAACCCCATCATCGCCGCGGTCATCTTCGCCGGCTCCCTCTGGCTGTTCTACTACTCGCCGTTGTTCAGCTGGGCGACGACCGACCACATCGGACACCAGTGGATGATCGTGCACTTCCTCATCACCGGCTACCTCTTCGTGCAGTCGCTCATCGGCGTCGACCCCGTCCCGTACCGCGCGCCCTACCCTCTGCGGCTCGTGCTCCTGCTCGGCACCATGGCGTTCCACGCATTCTTCGGCCTCTCGCTGATGACCGGAACGGGACTCCTGCTCGCCGACTGGTACGGCGCGATGGGCCGCCCCTGGGGTGTCTCGGCGCTTGCCGACCAACAAACGGCCGGCGGAATCGCGTGGAGCGTCGGCGAGATTCCGACGATCATCCTCGCGATCATCGTGGCGGTCATGTGGTCACGCAGCGACACCAAGGAGGCGAAGCGGCTCGACCGCAAGGCGGAGCGCGACGGCGACGTAGACCTCACCGACTACAACCAGATGCTCGATAAGCTCAGCCACCGCTGACGGTGTCGATCACGACTCGGCCGTCGCCCGGGAACGTGATCAGGTAGCCGATCGTGAACGGCACGTCCTCGTCGAACGTCGAACGGGTGCCGTCGAAGAGCGACTGCACGCCGACGACCAGGTGGGCGGTGCCGGGCGTCTCCGGCACCCGCCAGGTGCCCGGTGTGTCGCCCGGCAGGATCGTCACGACCGGGTAGCTCGCGATCGTCCACTCGGGGGCTCCCTCGACCCGGTTCGCGATGCTCTCGCCGAACGGGCATCCGGTCGGCTGGAGCACCGACTGGGTCGCGCAGTCGTCGAGCAGCGCATCGAGCTCGCCCTGGACGAGGTCGATGAACTCCTCGTTGGCCCGCTCGCTCACGGTCGCCTGGGTCGTGGACCCCGGCTCGAGCACAATGAGCCGCTCCGCGTCTGCGGTGAGCAGCTCGGAGTCGTGGCCGAGCGCGAAGACGCCCGGGGTGAGCACGTGGTAGGCGCTCGCGGCGGCCGCCCCGTTGGTCGCCTCAAGGGTGAGACCGTTGGCGTCGAACTCGGAGTCGTTCTGCGGGACGACCTCGAGGATGCCCGTCGGGCTCGCCCCGAATGCCCAGGAGTCGAAGAACCAGAAGCGGGCGGATGCCGGTTCGACGACGAACGAGGTGCTGCCCGGCGTTCCGTCGAGCGCGAAGGAGAACTCAACGATCCTCGTCCCGTCGGCGCCGGTGGTGCTCTCGACATGCTCGATCTCGGTGAGCTCGCCAAGGGCATCCGCCGTCAGGAGCTCGCTCGAGGCGGAACCGGCCAGCGTCACGCCGGGAGTCTGCAGTGCCGCATCGATGTCGTGCCGGGCGAGGGCCGACAGGTAGGAGCGCACGAAGCCGTCGGCGCTGTACAGGGTCGCGTTGAGGGCGACGACGGTGCCGGCGAACGCGAGCACGAGCAGGGTCACGACGACGCACCAGCGGATCGCCCAGCGACGGATCGGGTCGGGCCTGCGCTCGACCCCGCCCCCGATCACCATGGGGCAATCCTAAGCGGGGAGGTTCCCCCGGATCGCCGCTGCTCCGCAGTGTGGCTCGGCCCGGCCCGGTAGTCTGGGCGCAATGATCGGCAACACTGACGAGGACCGCGCGTGAGCAGCTCCCCGATTACCCTCTCCGCCGAACAGCAGGCCCTGTTCGACGCGATCGAGACCACCCGCGAACACATCTTCGTGACGGGGCGTGCCGGCACCGGCAAGTCGACGCTGTTGAACCACCTGTCGTGGAACACCTCTAAGCAGATCGTGATCTGCGCCCCGACCGGCGTCGCAGCGCTCAACGTGGGCGGGCAGACGATCCACTCGCTCTTCCGCCTGCCGATCGGCGTGATCGCGGATCGCAAGATCGAGCAGAACGCCGACGTCCGCAAGCTGCTCAACACGATCGAGACCCTCGTGATCGACGAGGTTTCGATGGTCAACGCCGACCTGCTCGATGCCATCGACCGGGCACTGCGGCAGGCCCGCCAGCGACCGCTCGAGGCGTTCGGGGGTGTGCAGGTCGTGCTGTTCGGCGACCCGTACCAGCTCGCCCCGGTGCCGGGGGATGCCGACGAGCGGGCCTACTTCGCCGACCAGTACCGCTCGATGTGGTTCTTCGACGCGAAGGTGTGGGACGAGGCCGACCTGCGCATCTTCGAGCTGAACACCATCCACCGCCAGCACGAGGAAGAGTTCAAGGCGATGCTCAATGCCGTGCGCCACGGCTCGGTGACGGCCGAGATCGCGGGGCGTCTCAACGAGACCGGGGCGCGGCCAGCACCGGCATCCGGGGCCATCACGCTCGCAACCCGCAACGACACGGTCAACGCGATCAACGCGAGAGCCCTCGCCGGGCTGCCGGGGCGCGTGCTCACCGCCAAAGCCGAGATCACCGGCGAATTCGGCGGTCGCGCCTTTCCCGCGGACGACGCGCTGCAGCTGAAGGTGGGTGCGCGCGTGATGTTCCTGCGCAACGACGCCGACCAGCGCTGGGTGAACGGGTCGGTGGGAACGGTCACCGCCATCTCGTCGACCGTCTTCGTCGAGGTCGACGGCGAGGAGCATCAGGTGCAGCCGGCGATCTGGGAGAAGTTCAAGTATTCCTACTCGCCCGCGACGAAGGAGCTCAAGCGCGACATCGTCGCCGAGTTCCAGCAGTTCCCGCTGCGTCTGGCTTGGGCGGTGACGATCCACAAGTCGCAGGGCAAGACCTACGACCGGGCAATTGTCGACCTCGGCCAGCGCTCGTTCGCGCCCGGCCAGACCTATGTCGCGCTCAGCCGCATCACGGCGCTCGAGGGTCTGTTCCTGACCAGGCCGCTGAGGCCGTCGGACATCATCGTCGACCAGGACGTTCGCCGTTTTATGGAGAAGGCGCAGGCGATCCCCGCGATCCGGGCCTGAGACGACTCGCCGACGGCGGCTAGTGGTCGCCGTGTTCCGGGGGCCGGATGCCAGTAAGCGTGCCGCTTCCGCCGGAATTGTCGGCTGGGTTGACGTCGGCGTCGTGGCTGCCGTGCGGCTGGGCGTAGCGGCCGGCTTCGGTCGCGGCCAGCGCAGGCGTGGTGAGCGCGCCGACGACCAGGGCGCCAGCCAGGAGACCGACCAGATAGCGTCCGGCGCTCGGCAGGGCGGGGGTGGTGGTGGTGCCACCGGAGTTCCGCGCCCGGCGCAGGTGGGTGGCGAGAACAGCGGCGACGAAGAGTTCGAGAATCGACGCGATCGCCATCGGCAGCAGCGGCAGCGACGCCGCGAGCGAGGCCGTGTCGAGCATCGTGGCGACGACGACGAGGAGGCTCCAGGCCAGAACCGGGGCGATCGCGACAGCGCCGGCCACCCGCGGGGCGGGAACGGAGTCCCTCGCGAAGGCGGCGACGCCCCAGGCGATCTCGGAGACACCGAGCAGGAGCACGACGGCGGCGATCGGAAGGGGAGAGCTGATGACCATCGCCAGATGAACCAGTCCGGCACCGATTGCGGCGAATCCCAGCCACGTGCGAACGATCTGCGACACGGTCGCCCTCCTCTTCTCGATTGGCGCGTACGCCGTGGTACTAACGGGACGGCGCCGCGGTTACGGCGCCGTCCTGCCCCCGCTGGCGCGGCTACACCCGGGCGGCGCGCACCTTCTTGTCGGCACCCAGGCCGACGGCGAGCAGCACGGCGGCGCTCGCGAAGTGCAGCACGTTGTCGGCCGCGTTGATGGCCAGGATGTTGGCGGCCGTTCCGATAAGGAAGAGGCCGACGATACCGAGCAGCAGGTACGCGGCGCCAACGGCGATGTTCACGCCGCGCGCGGCGGCCACGTTCGACACACCGGCGATGAGCAGCGATGCGCCGATCAGCAGGTGGGCGACGTTGTGGAACACGTTGACCTCGAACAGGCCGAGCAGCAGCCCGCCGGAGGTATCGAAGAAGCTGACGCCTCCGGTGACGGTGAAGCCCAGCAGGCCGACGAGCAGGTAGACGACACCGAAGACGGTGGCGAGCAGACGATTGGGTGACTTGGTCATGATTGTGCCTCCTAAACACGAGCCCGACGGATGTCGCGCGTATCAGTCATTCGTACCCCGGTTCCAAGCGGATTGGTCGCATTAACGGCGCACCGCTTTCGAGTCGAGGTGCAGCCCGGCGCTGGGCCGCTACTCCAGGAGGTGGAGTTCGAGGAATCTGGCTGCTCGCGCGTAGGCGAGGGCGGCGGACTGGGCATCGAGCGATCCCGGGATCGTCGCGTTCGCGAATCCGTGCCGGGTGCCGGGGTAGGCGCACCGGGTTACCGGTGTGCCGTGCTCCTTGAGTCGATCGACGAAGGAGTCGGGATCCTGGCCCTCGGCCCAGTCGTCATCGGCGGCAAGGTGAAGCTGGACCGGGCAGGGGATGACGCCGTGGTCCTTGCCCTCGAGGCTCGCGTAGTACGCGACCACGGCATCCGCCGACCCGGCCTGGGCATGCAGCAGCGCGATCCAGCCGCCCATGGCGAAACCGATGACGCCCACCCGGTCGGAGCCCTGCGCGCGGCCTTCCTCGATGGCATCGTCGACGAGAGAGAGGGCGAAGCCGACGTCGAGCTCGTCGAGCAGCCGCTGCGCCGTGGCCTCGTCGGTCGTCGCGACCCCGTTGTACAGGTCGGGGACAACCACCCGGAACCCGTGCCGCACGAGCGCCTCGGCGTAGAACTCGAGGCTCGGCAGCCGGCCGAACCAGTCGTGAATCAGGACGACGATCGGGTTGCCGGGCTCGCCGTACTCGAGCGCCACCCCGGGGGAAGGGATCGGCACGATCTCGGTCATGATCACACCCTACTTCCAGGCCGTCCGACCGTGGCCGCAGCATCCCCGGTGGTACCGCGCAATAACCGTCTCGGTAACGCCACGCTCAGCAGGGGTAAACATCCGGCTCGTCCGGGTGCTCCAACGCCGGGTGCCCACAGCGACACGGTGTGATCGTTCGGGGAAGCCTGTGACGGACGAGGCGCCGTGGCTCATCCGCCCGCGAGAACCGCGCCCTCGTTGGGCGGCTCGGGAACGAGCCTGAGCCCTGCCGTCGTGTTCGCGGACTGCATCAGGTAGTCGATCCACGTTTTGTTGAGGCCGGGCGGCTGGCCTTCGTCGTGCTTGAACTGCAGCGGGATTGCCGGATGGATCCACACCGTGGAGCGTGCCCCGGACTCGTCCTCCCAGGTGAACGCGAAGCTCTCATTGCGGCGGAGCTTCGCGAGCATCACAGCCTTGAGGTGTGACAGTGCGCGGTCCTCGAGGGGGATCTCCGTGCTGCTCGGGCCGTAGATCAACGTCGCCATTGTTGTACATCCTCACTCTGCCGGGCCCCCGGGTTGGGTCCGGAATCACAGGACATTCTCGCCCCGATCTAGTGCGGCGACGATAACGTCACCGAGGCCACCGAGGCCAGGTTGCCTTGACTTTCGCTCGAAGTATCGCGCCCACGGCCTGATGTGTCAAGGGGGCTCGCGTATCCTTAATCGATGGTCGTCCCATTGTCCCCACCGTTGGTAGTCCGTCAGGGCGGGCTCGAGTGCCGCCTGCACTTCGCGGGCACCCCGGTAGCGCCGGGCAGGCCGACCTTCGTGCTCGTTCACGGCATCGGGATGTCCCACCGCTACCTGCGGCGCCTTGCCGCTGTTCTCGCCCCGCACGGGCAGGTGTGCTTGATTGATCTACCGGGGTCAGGGGCTAACGCGACGCCCGCGCATTCGCTTACCGTGGAGACCTTTGCCGCCCTGATCGGACACGCCCTCGACGCCGCCGGCATCTCGTCGTGTGTGCTGCTCGGCCACTCGATGGGAGCACAGTTCGCGGTCGAGCTCGCGGTGCGCCGCCCGGCTCTCGTCTCGCACGTGCTGCTGGTCAGCCCCGTCGTCGATCCCGAACGGAGGAGCACGGGGCACCAGGCGCTCGGGCTCGCGGCCGACTCGCTGGTCGAGTCTGCGTCGGCCAACGCGATCGTGTTCTCCGATTACTGGCGTTGCGGTCCGCGCTGGTATTTCGCGTCGCTCCCGGCGATGCTCGGCTACCCGATCGAGAACCGGATCCGGCTCGTCGAGCAGCCGGTGCTCGTGCTCCGCGGCTCGCGCGACCCGATCGCGCGCGCCGCGTGGTGCCGCGAGCTTGCCGGGCGCGCCCGCGACGGTCGATTCGCCGAGATCGAGGGGCAACCTCACGTCGTGCAGCACAGCGCGCCGGACGAGGTGGCGGCCCAGATCCTCGCGTTCGTGACCGCCCCGGTCGGGCGCGACGCGTGAGGGGCATGCTGGCCAAGGGCTGGTTCTGGGCACTCGACTACCTCTACGTGTCGTACTGGCAGGTGCGGAATGTGCTGTTCCGTGCTGACCCGGGCGAGTACCTCCGAGCGGATGCTGCGAAGCCTCCGATTCTCATCCTGCCGGGAATCTACGAGACCTGGCAGTTTCTTCGCCCCCTCGCGGACCGGCTGAGCAAGGACGGGCATCCGGTGCACGTTGTTGAGGGGCTCGGCCGCAACGCGCGGAGCGTCGTGGCGAGTGCCCCGATCGTCGCGGACTACTTGCGTGAGCACGACCTGCGCGACGTCACGATCCTCGCCCACAGCAAGGGCGGCCTCATCGGCAAGTACCTCATGCTCCGAAGCGACCCGGAGGGCCGGGTGGATCGCATGGTCGCGGTCGCCACCCCGTTCTCCGGGTCGGTCTATGCGCGCCTGATGCTCGTTCCGAGCCTTCGGGCGTTCTCGCCCCGGGATGCAACGACGCAGATGCTCGCGGGCAACCGCGAGGTGAACTCCCGCATCACCTCGATCTTCGGGAGCTTCGACCCCCACATTCCCGCGGGCAGCGAGCTGCCGGGAGCCACCAACATCCGCCTCGACGTCGCGGGACACTTCCGGATCGTCGCCGACAGGCGAGTTCAGGATGCCGTGGCGCTCGCCGTGACGCCGCCCTCGGACTTGTGACGAACCCGGCCTACTCTGGGGGAATGGCTGCCAAGATCCTTCTCGTCGCGAGCGACCCCGTCGAGGCGCTCGTCCTCTCCGAGACGCTCGTGCAGGGCGGATACCGGGTGATCCCGTCGGACGACACCATCACGGCGCTGCCCCTGGCGCGTCGGGAGGCTCCCGACCTCGTGCTCGTCGACCTGACCCTCCCCGGTGGGTTGATGCTGCTCTCGCGGCTCAGCCTTTTTCCGGACACCGCGATGATTCCCACCGTCGCGCTCGCCGACAGTCAACTTCTGGCGGCTGAGGCGATGCGCATGGGAACCCGTGCCGTGCTGAACAAGCCGATCGTGACGCCCGATCTGCTCGCGGCTGTCTCCGACCACGTGATGTCGCCCGGGGCGCTCACGGCCGCACCGCCCACTCTCCTCGCGCATCCGCCCCGGCTCGACGCACTGCGTGACCTCGGCGTGCTCGACACCCCGGCTGAGGAGACCTATGACCGTTTCACCCGGCTCGTCGCACACATTCTCGATGTGCCGGTCGCGCTCATCTCCTTAGTGGACGATGAGCGGCAGTTCTTCACGAGCCAGGTGGGGCTGCGTGAACCGTGGGCGACCATGCGGCAGACCCCGCTCTCGCACTCGTTCTGCCAGTTCACCGTGACCTTCAGACAGCCGGTCGTGATCAACGACGCGGCGGAGCATCCGCTCGTCAGGCACAACCTCGCCGTGAGTGAGATGGATGTCGCGGCCTATGCGGGTGTTCCTCTGATCACGAGTTCCGGCGAGGCGGTCGGGTCCCTCTGCGCGATCGACGCGAAGCCGCACGAGTGGAGCGACGACGACATCGCCGCCCTCACCGACCTCGGTGCGATCCTGATAGAACTGCTCGAGCTGCGCAGTCCCGGCCGAGAGAAGGGCGGCCAGGACAGCCGCCCCGGGGATGCCTGACGCGCTCACGCGCCGCGCCGCACGGTGTTGACGAGATCGTCGCTCAGCGAACAGACTCGACCCGTGGATGATACAGACGACGACCAGTCAATGGAACAGGTGCTCGAGAGGCTGCTCGAACAGTTCCCCGCCGTGCCTCGCCGACAGGTTGTCGAGCTTGTCGACGAGGAACTGGATTCCTACGAGGGGGAGATCCTGGACGACGAAGAAGTGCCGCCGGAGGTCGAGGAGAGCGCCCGCGAGCGGCTGGCCGAGCTCACGGCATCCCGTCCGGACTCCACGCCCGACGAGGATTGACCCTCGTATCAATCTGCTCTGGCGTGTCGCCCTGGTACCCCTTACAGTAGGCATTCGAACATAAGTCACGCTCACGATTCCAGTGAGATGTCGCCGCATGTCTACGGAGAGAGGGCAGCCATCGGCCCGGCGCCGACCAAGACCCGAAATGCCCCAATTTCGATTAGTTCTGCCAGCCAACAACGCTGTCGCACTACAATCACAGCCAGATCGAAAGTAGGGGATTTGTCATGTCGAGCCGCGCTGGAACCATACTCGCACTTGCTTCGATGCTCTTGGTCGGCATCACCGGCTGCGCGCCCGCCTTTCTGACACCATCTGCTCTGGACGAGCCCGCGACGCCCAGCGACAGTCTCCCTCTAAGCATG
>Ga0136639_10000925_pt1 | contig 10218 bp, 9 predicted proteins | sample AntDrymUQ8592106_2_FD_113739 | JGI IMG/M metagenome (GOLD analysis project Ga0136639, IMG submission 113739) | Polar desert sand microbial communities from Dry Valleys, Antarctica - metaG UQ859 (21.06) | ecosystem: Environmental > Terrestrial > Soil > Desert | place: Antarctica: Dry Valley...
TACGAACGGGTTCGACGCGCGCTCGCGCCCGAAAGTGCTCGGCGCACCATGGCCGGGCAGGAACACGGTGTCGTCGCCCAGCGGCCACAGCTTGGTGACGATCGCCTCGACAAGTGCTTGCGGATCGCTCAGCGGAAAGTCGGTACGGCCGACCGACCCCTGGAAGATGACGTCGCCGACGATCGCCAGCTTCGATGCGGGATGGTGGAAGACGACATGCCCGGGCGTGTGTCCGGGACACAGATAGGTATCGAGCACGAGATCGCCGACGGTCACCTTGTCGCCCTCGTCGAGCCAGCGGTCCGGCTCGAACGCCTCTCCGCGCAGACCCCATTGCCGGCAATCATCCTCGAGCCGCGCCAGCCAGTAGCGATCGGCGGGGTGCGGCCCCTCGATCGGTACGCCGAGTCGCTTCGCCAGCACCCCGGCCTCGCCGCAGTGATCGGCATGGCCATGGGTGATCAGGATCTTCTCGACCGTCACCCCCGCCTCCGCGATCGCCGCCTCGATCCGCGGCAGGTCGCCGCCGGGATCGACCACCGCCGCCTTGTTGGTCGCGGTACACCACATCAGCGTGCAATTCTGCTGCAGCGGCGTGACCGGGATGATCGTCGCGCGGAGCGGCGGGTTGCTCATTTAGGCGTCGTCCCCAGCAGATTTTGCTGCCAGAAATACAGCGTCGCGTAATTCTGATAGTCGCGGTTTTCCTTCTTCGCGAAGCCATGGCCTTCGTCGGCCGCGAGGATGTGCCACGCGGTCCCGCCATTGGCCCGCACCGCCTTGACCATCTGATCGGCTTCCGACGCCGGGACGCGCGGATCATTATCTCCGGTCACCACCATCAACGGAATCTTGAGTTCGGACACGCGGGTCATTGGCGAGATTTCAAGCAATTTGGCCCTCTGCCCGGAATCGCGATCGTCGCCATATTCGACGCGGCGCAGGTCGCGGCGATAGCTTTGCGTATTTTCGAGGAAGGTGACGAAATTCGAGATCGCGACGATGCAGTTCGCACCCTTCAGCCGGTCGCCGTAGCGGATCGCGCCAGCGTAGCACATGTAACCGCCATAGCTGCCGCCCTGGATGCCGATCTTCGCCGAATCGACGGCGCCGTCGCTGGCGAAATGATCGAGGAAGGCACCGATGTCCTTCACCGAATCCTCGCGCTTGAACGCGCCATTATCGAGGCTGACGAAGCGCTTGCCATAGCCGGTCGAGCCGCGGACGTTGGGATAGAAGATCGCGATGCCGAGTTCGTTGAGATAATAATTCGTCGCGCCGCGATATGACGGCTGCGACTGACCCTCGGGTCCGCCGTGGATGTCGATGATCAACGGGCGCTTGCCGGGGAATTTGGCTGGATCGGGGCGGAACAGGAAACCCGAGACCACTTCGCCGTCGAAGCTCTTCACGCTCACCAACTCGGCATCGACGTTCCTGGCGGGATCGAGCCCGCCGGTTTCGCTCGCGGTCCACTGGGCGACCTTCATCGTCGCGGGGTCGAGGACGAAGGCGTCGCCGGCGATTTTCGGGCTGCTCAGCGCCACCGCGACCGCGCCCCAGGGCGCAATGTTCAGGCTGCCGGCGACCCCCGTCGGCAACGGTGCGACGCGGACCTGCCCGGTCTTGGGATCGAGCAGCTTCAGCTTGCTCGCGCCATTTTCGTTGACGAGATAGGCGATGAAGCTGCCATCGTCGGCGATCTCGAAATCCTCGACATCCCATTTTGGCTCGGGCGCGACCGCGGTGAATTCACCGGCCTTCAGAATCCCCAATCGCTGGAAGTCCGAGCCTTCATCGCTCAACACCCACAATGTCCCGTCGGGCGCGACCTTGGCGCCGCCATAAGCGACCGGCTTCGCCAGATCGCTGAGCGGCGTCATCTTGCCGGTCGCAAGATCGAGGTCGTAGAGATTGCTCTTCTGGATCGAGGTGTATTTGGATACCACGGCATGGCTGTTGCCCGGCAGGAAATCGACGAAGCTCCAGCCGCCGCCCTGAACTTGCGCGACCATCCTGGCGGTTGATGGGTCGCGCGGGTCCATCACGTAAAGATCATTGTCCGCCCCGGTCCGCTTGGTCGAGGTATAGCCGATCCACTTCCCGTCGCGCGAGAAGGCACCGAAATTGTTGCGGCTCTTGCCGTCGGTCAGCAGCGTCAGCCGCCCGTTCGCGAGCGTGTAGAGCTGGAAGAATTCGCTGCCGCCGACGTCCTTCTGCACCAGCGCGATGTCGCCGCTGCTCGAATAATGCAGCTCGCTCGTGCGGTCGGGCTCGCAGCTGATCTGGCGGCGCGCCATCATCGGCCCCGCGACGCTGTGCAGCTGCGCGACGTTGGCGAAGCGCGTGGCGATGATCAGCGCCCTGGTCGTCGGGTTCCACGCCACCGGCGAGGCGCTGCGCGCCTCGGCATAGGGACGCAGCGCATCGGCGAGGCTGACCGGAAGCGCCGGGACGCCGTCGGCGGTGATCGCGGCGGGCTTGACGATCTGCGCCGCGCCGGGGAGGGCGGCGGAGGCGAGCACGGCGGCGGCGATCAGGAGGCGCATGGGATTCCCTTGGATTCTTTCGTCTCGCCAGCGTTACCCGGCGATATCCGGCACGGCAACCGGCCCGCGACGGGGGCTTTGACGGGGGTTGCGGCGACGCGCCTGGCCCGTCATGCGGTGCCGGATGGAAGACGCCACCGACCCACCGTATCGCAAGCCCGATCTCGTCGCCGCGATGACGTTCGATCCGCTCGCCGGGATCGCCGATCTCGATCGCCATCTCGATACGATGAAGGCCGACGCCGCCGCGCGTGGCTATTCCTTCGATCGGCACGCGGTGCGCAACGAGCTTCAGGCGGCGACCTTCCGCCTTCGCGACTCGCGCGGGCTGCGGCTGCTGCTGTCGCCGTCGGGCGCGCTGGCGATAGAAATCTCCGCACCGCTCTCACTCGATGTTGCGGTTGCGAAAGGATTGTCGGCACCGCTATAGTCACGGCGTCCCCGCACTCAAGGTTTCCCCCCATGCACCCCTCCGCCGCGCTCGGTCGAATCCAGCCCTCAGCCACGCTGGCGATGACGAGCCGCGTGTTCGAGCTGAAGCGTCAGGGTATCGACGTCATCGGCCTGGGCGCGGGCGAGCCCGATTTCGACACTCCTGATTTCGTCAAGGAAGCCGCGATCAAGGCGATCCACGACGGCAAGACCAAATACACCAATGTCGACGGAACCCCGGAGCTGAAAGAGGCGATCGTCGCGAAATTCGCGCGCGACAACAACCTCACCTATGCGACCGATCAGGTGACGGTGAACGTCGGCGGCAAGCACACGCTGTTCAACGCCATCGTCGCGACGGTCGATCCGGGCGATGAAGTCATCGTTCCGGCGCCCTATTGGGTCAGCTATCCCGACGTCGTCCAATTTGCCGGCGGCACCCCCGTGTTCGTCGCCGCCGGCGCGGCGCAGGGCTATAAATTGCGCCCCGAGCAACTTGAGGCGGCGATCACACCACGGACGAAATGGGTGATCCTCAACTCGCCGTCGAACCCGACCGGCGCCGCCTATTCGGAGGACGAGCTTAAGGCGCTGGGCGACGTGCTCGAACGCCATCCGCACGTCTGGATCTTCGCCGACGATATGTACGAGCACATCGTCTACGATGGCTTCGAGTTTCGCACGATCGCCGAGGTCTGCCCGTCGCTCTACGAGCGCACGCTGACGGTCAACGGCTGCTCCAAGGCCTATAGCATGACCGGGTGGCGGATCGGCTTCGCCGGCGGCGCGCCGTGGCTGATCAAGGCGATCGCCAAGCTGCAGTCGCAATCGACCAGCAACCCCTGCTCGATCGCGCAGGCCGCCGCGGTCGCCGCGCTGACCGGCCCACAGGATTTCCTCAAGGATCGCGCCCGGGCCTTCCAGTCGCGCCGCGACCTTGTCGTGGCGATGCTCAACCAGGCGCCGGGCATCCACTGCCCACGGCCAGCGGGCGCCTTCTACGTCTATCCCGACGTATCGGGGACGATCGGCAAGACTAGCCCCAAGGGCGTGACGATCGACAGCGACGAGACCTTCATCGGCTATCTGCTCGACGAAGCGAAGGTCGCTGCGGTCCATGGCGCGGCCTTCGGCCTCTCGCCGGCGATGCGGATCAGCTATGCGACGTCGGAAGAAATTCTGACCGAGGCGTGTCGGCGCATCCAGCAGGCCTGCGCCGCGCTCAGGTAGATCGCCAATCCGGCTGCGCGATGAACGATGCGTCCAGACGCCGTTCAGCGCCGGATATATAAATGTCGCTTGTACCGAAGTCGCCGGCTTCCGATCTGACTAGTTCTGACCGTCAGGGCGCGTCGGTGGCATGAACAACGGGAGCGCGCCGCGTCGCGCTCGTCAGTGGATGAAATATGATGACCAAGGCAAAGCCCAGCTTCGTTCGTCTTTTCCTGAGCGGCTTCACGCTCGGCGCGGTCGCGCTGGTGTCGGTCCAGGTCGCCCAGGCCGATGCTTCGGGCGTCGTCCCCGCCGCCCACGCTGCAACTCGCTGATCCCCAGCCGCAGCCGCCAACCGATAGGCACATGATGTTCAAAGCCGCCATTCCCGCCGCGATCGCCGTTGCCGGCATCGCCCTCGCCGCCACCGCCGTCCCCGGCCGCGCCGAAAAGGCCGTCGCGATCCCGGCCCCCGCGCGCGACGTGACGCCGCGGGCCGGGCTGCAGACCGCGGTGTTCGCCGGCGGCTGCTTCTGGGGGATGGAGGCGGTGTTCGAAGGCGTCAAAGGCGTGCGCTCGGTGACCAGCGGCTATGCCGGCGGGACTAGGGCGACCGCGACCTATGCCCAGGTTTCGGCCGAGCGCACCCGCCACGCCGAGGCGATCCGCATCGTCTACGACCCCAGGCTCGTCAGTTACGGCACGTTGCTGCGCGTCCTGTTCTCGGTCGCGCATGATCCGACCCAGGTTGACGGCCAATATCCCGATTCGGGGCCAAGCTATCGCTCGGCAATCTTCCCGCAGACCCCGGCCCAGAAGCTGGTTGCGCAGCAATATATCGCCCAGCTCGGCAAGGCCCGCGCCTTCGCCAAACCGATCGCCACCAGAATCGAGAGCGGCGCCTTTTTCGAGGCCGAGGCCGAGCATCAGGATTTCGCGCGCCGCAACCCGGCCCACCCCTATATCGTCCGCTGGGACAGGCCGAAGGTCGCGGCGTTCAAGGCGACCTTCCCCGCGCTGGCGCGTTAGCGCCTAGAGCAGCGCGAGGTCGCTCAGCCGGCCGATCAGCGTGGCCGGCATCTCGGCCAGCCCGTCCGCTCCGTCGCCCAGGTCGCGCGGCGCATCGGCGTCTTCGAGATAGCGCCAGCCCTGATGCGCGCGCTTGCGACGCGGCTCGACCAGCACCAGCCGGCGATCGAGCTCGAACGCCACGCGCCCGCCCTCTGCCTCGCCGAAGCTGAGGATCGGCGAACGCGCGACGAGCTGATGCTTGACGATCCAGAAGAGCGACCCCTTGCCCGCAATCTCACTCGCGCGCTTGGGCAAGTAGCGGGTGGTGACGATCAGGCCGGTTCCTTCGGCCGCACGCTGGCGCACGCGCTCCTGAAGCGCGGCTAGGCTGTCGAGTCCGAAGGCGACTTTGGTGAGGTGAAGCGGCACGCCCCCCATCTGGGGTCGCAACCCCGCGCGCTCAACCTAGCCGACGATGCCGCTCGCGCTGGCGAGCCCCAGGAAGACCAGGAACCCCATCGAATCGGTCGTCATCGTCACGAAGATCGACGAGGCGACGGCAGGATCGAGCCCGAACCGCTCGAGCGTCAGCGGCACCACCACCCCCGACAGGCCGGCGAGGATGATGTTGGTGAGCATCGCCGCAGCGATCACCCCGCCCAGCATCGGATTGGCGTAGAACAGCCCGACGGCGACGCCGATGATGATCGCGATCGTCGCGCCATTGAGCACGGCAACCGCGATCTCGCGGCGGATCGTGCGCCAGGTGTTCGATTGCGTCAGCTGGTTGGTGGCGAGCGCGCGCACCGTCACCGCCATCGTCTGCGTCCCGGCATTGCCGCCAACCCCGGCGACGATCGGCATCAGCGCGGCGAGCGCGACCATCTTGGTGATCGTGCCTTCGAACATGGTAATGATCGTCGCGGCGACCAGCGCGGTGCCCAGGTTGGCGATCAGCCAGCGCACGCGCGCGACATAGCTGTCGCGGATCGGCTCGTTGATGTCGCCGTCGCCGGCGCCCGACAGCAGCAGCGCGTCCTCGCCGGCTTCCTCCTGGATGATATGGACGATGTCGTCGACGGTGATCATCCCGACCAGCCGACCACCAGCGTCGATCACCGCGGCCGAGATCAGCGCATATTTCTGGAACCTCAGCGCGACCTCTTCCTGGTCCATGTCGACCGGGATCAAGGTCTGCTCGCGCTTCATCACGTCGGCGATCGCGAAACTGCGCGGGGTGCGCAATATCCACGACAACTGGCAGGTGCCGATCGGCTTGTGCCGCGAATCGACGACGAAGATTTCCCAGAAATCGGTCGTCAGATCCTCGTTGCCGCGCAGATAGTCGATGGCGTCGCCGACGCTCCAATGCTCGGGCACCGCGATCAGTTCGCGTTGCATCAGCCGACCAGCGGATTCCTCGGGATAGGAGAGCGCTTCCTCGATCGCCGCGCGATCGTCGGGCTCCATCGCGCGCAGCACTTCGCGCTGCTCGGCGGGCTCCATGTCCTCGATGATCGCGACGGCGTCGTCGGTGTCGAGCTCGGCGGCGAGATCGGCGACTTCGGTCGCGGTCAGCGCGTCGATCAGATCCTCGCGGACGTGATCGTTCATTTCGGCGAGGACGTCGCCGTCGAGCAGCCCGGCGAGCGCGTGGGCGAGCGCGCGGCGGTGCTCGCCTGACGTCAGCTCGAACAGATCGGCGATGTCGGCCGGGTGGAGTGGGTCGACCAGCGCCCGAGCGCGCTCGGGGTTGCCGCCCTCGACCGCGTCGAGCACCGCCCGGACGAATTCGGGCTTCAGCCGGTCGTCCTCGTCGAGCTCGCTGGCGTCGGCCTCCGCACCCGGGGAAAGCTCGGTCTCGCTCATGTCCGGGCCTCCTGTTTCGTGATGATCGGGCCGTCTAGCTCCGCTCGACGCCGTTTGTCAGCGGAAATCGGTCCGCGAGCCGAACCGAGGCTGCTGACACGACGAAACGCTTCCGCCTGCCCCTGACGAGATTTGCAACCCAACGTCGCCGGGACTAGGGGAGCGCTGTTTTACAGGAGCTTGACGTGACCGACACCCTTCCCGAGACGCTGACGATGACGCTGGACACCGGTTCGGGGGAGGGCGACGTCGTCATCCGCCTGCGCGGCGATCTCGCGCCCGGCCATGTCGAGCGGATCGCCACGCTCGCCAACGAGGGATTCTACGACGGCGTCGTCTTCCACCGCGTGATTCCGGGGTTCATGGCGCAGGGCGGCGACCCGACCGGCACCGGCACCAGCGGATCGAAGCTGCCCGATTTGAAGGCCGAATTCAGCCGTGAACCCCACGCGCGCGGCATCTGCTCGATGGCGCGCACCTCGGCGCCGAATTCTGCCAATAGCCAGTTCTTCGTCTGCCTCGACGATGCGACCTTCCTCGACGGCCAATATACCGTGTGGGGCGAAGTCACCGAGGGCATGGAGCATGTCGACGCGCTTCCCAAGGGCGAGCCGCCACGCGCGCCGGGCAAGATCGTCAAGATGCGGGCGGAATGATCTGAAAGCCCTCTCCTCTCCGGGGAGAGGGCTTAAACGGCGCCTTCCGCCACCGTTTCGACGAGCCAATCGTGGAACAGCCGCACCGGGCGCGTCTGCAGCGCGCGCGGGCGGCACACGAACCAGTAACTATAGTCGCTTTCGACGCTGATCTCGAACAGCTGGACGATGCGATCGTCGTTCGCTGCTTCGAAATGCGATTCGAGCATGAAGGCGACGCCAAGGCCCTGCGCCGCCGCCTCGAGCATCAGCGAACCCGAATCGAAATGATCGACCGCCAGCGGCTCGAGATCGGGATAGCCCGCGGCGTGGCGCCATTGGGTGAAGGTCTCGGGCATGTCGCGATGCAGCAGCGCGGTCAGCCCCGACAGCTGGCGCGGATCGATGACCGGGGTCGGCCCCTCCACCAGAGCGCGCGCACCGATGACATAGACGCGGTTGCGGTCGAGACGACGCGCATAAAGCGCCGGATCGACCTCGCGTGCGAGTACGATCGCCGCATCGAGCCCATCGCCGAGCCGGGTGGTGCCATGCCCCGCGGTATCGACGTCGAGATGGAGTTCGGGGTGGCTGCGCTTGAGCTCGCCGAGCCGCGGCAGCAAGCGCTGCGTCGCGAACAGCGGCAGCACGCCAAGCCTGAGCCGCAACAGTTCGGCTCCGCTGGTCATCGCCTCGACCGTGTCCGACATCGCATCGAGCGCTGGCGCGATCCCGGCGAGCAGCCGTTCCCCGTCGGCGTTCAGGCGCAGCGCCTGGTGGCGACGCTCGAACAAGGGCTTGGCGATGAAGCGTTCGAGCGCCTGGACGCGGCGACTGAGCGCAGGCGACGACAGCGCCAGCTCTTCGGCCGCGGCCTTGATCGAACCGAGGCGGGCGACCTGGACGAAGGCTTCGATCGCGGTCAGGGGCGGGAGCCTGCGCATGACGATATACTGCGCCGCAACACGAGCGATTGTCAAAAGCGTAATCGTGTAACCGCTCTCATCGTTGCAAATACAGCAATCGTCGGCCTGCCTTTCGCACTTGCACAATAATTTGCTGCACTGCACATAGACGGAGCCTTTCAGGCATCCTCTCCTAAAACTTTTCCGGCCGGTCCCTTGGGATCGGCCTTTTTTTGGCCGGCGCGCCCCCTCGCGATGCCGTGCTCGACACCCTATCTGACCCGCTACGATAATGAACCGGTTGGAAGGGGCTCGGATGGCAGACGCGGATATCGCCGCCAGGAAATTGCAGGTCGCCAATTCGCGGCCCGAGGATAGCGGCCGCGGGCTGGCGCACATTCCCCGCACGATGATGGCGGCCCTCGGCGTGACGCAGGGCGCCGTGATCGAGATCGTCGGCAAGCGCTCGACCCCGGCGACGGCGGTGTTGCCCTATGCCGAGGACGAGGGGCTCGAGATCCTGCGCATCGACGGGCTCCAGCGCGCCAACGCCGGGGTCGGATCGGGCGATTTCGTCGAGGTCCGCGCCGCGCAGTCGAAACCCGCGACTCGAGTCGTCTTCGCGCCCGCCGCCAAGAACGTGCGTCTGCAGGGCCAGCCCAACGCGCTGAAACGCAGCTTCGCCGGGCGCCCGCTGTGCCAGGGGGATACCATCGCCACCGTCGGCCAGCAGCGAGTCGCCGGTGAGCAATTGCCGCCGAACATCGCCCAGATGCTCAACGCGCCCGCCTATGCCCTGCAGGAAATCCGCATGGCCGTGGTCTCGACGACACCCAAGGGCATCGTCCATATCGACGAGAATACCGAGATCGAGCTGCGCGCCGATTACGAGGAACCCAAGGACGTGCGGCGCGCCGACGTCACCTATGACGACATCGGCGGCATGGCGGCGACGATCGACCAGTTGCGCGAGATGGTCGAGCTGCCGCTGCGCTACCCCGAATTGTTCCAGCGGCTGGGCGTCGACCCGCCCAAGGGGGTGCTGCTCCACGGCCCGCCCGGAACCGGCAAGACTCGTCTCGCACGCGCAGTCGCCAACGAAAGCGACGCCAATTTCTTCCTGATCAACGGGCCCGAGATCATGGGCTCGGCCTATGGCGAATCGGAGAAGAAGCTGCGCGAGGTGTTCGAGAATGCGAACGCCAATGCGCCCTCGATCGTGTTTATCGACGAAATCGATTCGATCGCGCCCAAGCGCGGCCAGGTCTCGGGCGAGGCCGAGAAGCGGCTGGTCGCGCAGTTGCTGACGATCATGGACGGGCTGGAGGCGCGCGCCAACGTCGTCATCATCGCCGCGACCAACCGTCCCGAGGCGATCGACGAGGCGCTGCGCCGCCCGGGCCGTTTCGACCGCGAGATCGTCATCGGCGTTCCCGACGAACGCGGCCGCCGCGAGATCCTGGGCATCCACACCCGCGGCATGCCGCTGGCCGCCGACATTGACCTGAACGAGCTCGCGCGGACCACGCACGGCTTCGTCGGCGCCGACATGGCGGCACTGACGCGCGAGGCGGCGATCGAAGCGATCCGCCGGATCATGCCCAA
>Ga0136639_10000926_pt1 | contig 10218 bp, 11 predicted proteins | sample AntDrymUQ8592106_2_FD_113739 | JGI IMG/M metagenome (GOLD analysis project Ga0136639, IMG submission 113739) | Polar desert sand microbial communities from Dry Valleys, Antarctica - metaG UQ859 (21.06) | ecosystem: Environmental > Terrestrial > Soil > Desert | place: Antarctica: Dry Valley...
CAACAAACGATTCGTGCAGGTCTACGATTATGTGGACAACTACGTACTGATGTTGGCCAGGATGTACGAGCGCAGGCTGAAGGGCTATGCCGCGATTGGTTATGTGATCGAGCAGGAAAAGGTGCCACCCCAGCCCTCCGGGGCGGCACACCCATAGGCCCGGACCGTTCAGGTTTTTGGAGTTTTTGGCTTGCATCAGGCGTGTATGAGTGCCAATATGCACCTATACAACCTAGATTCGGCGCTTACCCCACCGCCAGAGGGGTAACCGCCGAATCTAGGGTCAGTTCCTCGAAGACTATCTCAGATGTGATCCTGCAAGCGCCGCAGGGTTTGTCGACCCAGCCATAAAAGCCGTGATCGAAGCCGCAACGCCGGGGATCCGTCTGCGCGACCTGTTGGACGGGCCTGGTCTTGTTCCGAAACCTGAGGAGATCTATATGCCGATCGCCACCGGCGGCGTCTACGTGGACCTTTTGATATCGGCAGAGCCTTCGCCTTCGTCAAGAACAGGTGGACGGAGTGCCATTCCGAGCACTATCTTGTACTACAAGACCGTTCGGAGAAGGAAATGATGTTGGCGTCGAAGGAGGTGCGCCGACGGCGCCAGTTGCACTCCCAGGAGCGATTCACACTGCCGGCCCGGAAGCTAGCGGACTTTCTTGGATCGGCCGAAGCGGAAGAAAAGTGGCTTGTTCAGCGTTTGCGCGACCGGGAAAACAAATCAATCCAACACGACGGTCCCATCGTTGTTTCAAACGCTCCCTCGGATACAGAAGTCTGCCTGGGACGTCAGCCTGACAGCCCTCCGTCCGTGCCGCAAATTGTCGGTCAACCTGAGGCGACCGCGGTCTATGGAGACTTCTGATGACCTCCAGACCCTCTCAGAGTGCGGGCGATTCTGAATCGAGGCTCGAGCGTTTTCGGTCCTTTACAGTGGCACATCCTCGGCTTGTGCAAGCCAAAGAGGCGCTAGTGAATGCAATCCGTGGAGCCGAGCCGAATTCGCTCATCTTCGTGTTTGGGCCAACCGGAGTCGGTAAGACTACATTGCGATTGAAAACTGAACAGTTCATTGCCGCGGAGATGTTGAACGAACTCCGCGAAGACCGCTCCCGGATTCCAGTAGTCAGCGTGGAAGCCGTAGCTCCCGAGTCCGGTTGTTTTAACTGACGCGACCATTAAAAACGTCTCCTTCACCAGCTTGACGAGCCATTGATCGATCAAAAGCTGAATCGACAAGAGGAGGAGTCGAGCACCGCTCCGGCTATTCGCTTCATGCCAACATCAAGGGCGGTCGGCACAGAGTACCAATACGCCGTCGAGCAGGCTGTCCACTATCGCAGGCCGGTCGCAGTCATGATCGATGAAGCCCAACACCTCGGCAAGATTCCATCGGGCCGCCGCCTTCTTGATCAACTGGATGTAATCAAATCGATAGCCAACCAGAAGAAAACCGCGCAAGTGCTGTTTGGCACTTACGACCTTCTCGCGTTCCGAAATCTGAATGGTCATCTCAGCAGACGAAGTATCTACGTCCATCTGGCCCGTTACCGTGCCGAAGATTCGGAAGATCGGCAGACGTTTTCCATGTTGTTCGATCCTTCGAGAAGGAGCTTCCCTTTGAGGAGCGCCCAGACCTCGTAAGCGACTGGGAATTCCTCTACGAGCGCAGCCTTGGTAGCGTTGGCGTCTTGAAAGAGTGGCTTGTGCGGGCAGCTACGGTGGCGTCTCGAAAGGGGGGCCACCGGCTGACCAGAGTCAATCTGGAAGCCCAAGCCCTCTCTGTCGCCCAATGCGAGCAGATGCACGCGGAGACTGCCGAGGGTGAACTCAAGCTCAACGAGACTAGCCAGGCCGTAGCTCGGCTTCGAGGGAGGCTGGGGCTGAGCGCCTGCGGAACGGCCGAAACCAGATCCGAAGCTAACGGCTGCCGACACGTGATGTTGTTGGACAAAAGGGCGCAAATGCAGCTTTCGTTTGAGTCGTGGTCACTATCGATCCCTCCGGCACCGCCGAGGAGTCGGCTCTATTCACTTGAGCCGGTTGGTGTCGGCACTGCAATGGTTGAGAGCCTGACCGGTTACGTCGCCCGGCTTGCGATGTTCCGGCGGGTGGCGACGAGTCGGACGCGGAAGAGGGCGAGGAGTTCGGGGGTATGAGCCTCCTCGGCCAGGACGGTGCCGATGAGCGACATGCCGTTCGGTCGAAGGAGGGAGCGAAAGAAGTTTTCGAGGGTGCGGGTGAGGTCGCCAACCGTTGAGCCAGTATCCACGTGCGGTTCGGCGAATTGAATGGTGTTGAGGGCGGCGGTGGCGAGATCGGCCTTGGAACGCCAGCGGCGATAGATGGTGGGCTTGCTCGAGCCGGATTCGGCGGCGACGGCGTCGAGGGACATGCGGGAGTAGCCTTGTTCGGCTAGGAGCCGGAGAGCGGCTTGCAGAATGCGAGCTTCTGTTTCGGCGTCGCGTGGGCGACCGGGGGCACGGGGCGGAAAGATAGTTGCATCCAAGCCTCTATCTTGGCAAGCTGAATGGATACGATACAGTATCGTAATTGAGGAGGAGATATGGATATAGGACTCATCGGTTCGGGAAAAGTGGGTGGAGCGCTTGGTTCGCTTCGCGGACACCGGATTCGGCGAAGATGAAGGCGCTGGTGGAGCAGGCGGGTCCGAACGCGCGGGCCGGTTCGGCAGAGGAGGAGGTGGCGGCGAGCGAGGTTCTGTTGATGGCGACGCCTTGGCCGGCGACGCGGGCGGTGGTGGAGGGGTTGGGGCCGTTGGCGGGGAAGATTTTGATCGACGCGACGGATCCAATTCTGCCGCGGTTGGCGGGAAAAGAGTTCGCCAATACGACCTCCGGAGCCGAGCAGGTGGCCGGGTGGAAGGCGGGAGCGAGAGTGGTGAAGGCGTTCAATACGGTAGGTTTCAACGTGATGGCGGAGCCTGATTTTGGAGGGGAGGCGTCGACGTTGTTTTACCGCGGGGATGACGCCGAGGCCAAGCAGGTGGCTAAGCAGCAAGCGACCGAGTTGGGCTTTTCGGCCGAGGACGGGGGTCCGTTGACTCGGGTGCGGGTTCTTGAGCCGTTTGCGCTTTAGAGAAACCGCGGACAACGGACACGCTCCGGCACGGCAGGATGGGCGAGTTCCTCGCCCCCTCGAGCCATGCCTGAGCGGCCTGTGCGCTTTTGGGGATCACCTTGGCAATGGTGCAGGGCTATGGCCGGAAGATTGGATTTTCGCCGGTACGCCGGCGGCGGCGCGGCGGCCGTCAGGGCGTGGTGCAACCGTCAAGGATCCCGGGTTCGACGCGGTTGCGACCGTTATGCTTGGCTCGATAGAGGGCTTCGTCAGCGGCTCGGAGCAACGTTTCGGCGTCGACGTTGGGGCAGTACGACGCATAGCCGAGGCTGGCGGTGACCGTCAGCAGAGTGGCACCGGAGGCGACGGGTTCAACCGCGATGGCGGCACGAACCCGTTCGGCCAAAGCGGCCAAGTCGGCTGCCGCTTTGGGAGCGACGATCAGGAACTCTTCCCCGCCGTATCGCCCGACTGCATCCGCTTGGTCCAACACGCTTTGAACTCTTTCGGAAGCCGCGATCAGAACCAAGTCGCCGGCGGCGTGACCGTGGACATCGTTGACCTGTTTAAATTTATCGAGGTCAAGCATGATGACCCCGAGCGGCGAACCCGCCTGCCGGGCGTTACTCATGTGTTGGGCTAGGATTTCCCTGATGCGTGCCCGGTTCTTGAGGCCGGTCAATGCATCGTGCGTGGCCTGCTTGAGCAGCGCTTCCCGAGCCGTTAGGAGTTCGTCCTGGAGTTCGACGATCCGACGACCAGCCCGGAGTCGAACTTTCAGCTCCTGCTGATCGAATGGTTTGACGACGTAGTCATCGGCACCCGCCGTCATGCCTTCGATCACATCTTCTTTCTGGGTCCGGCCGGTGAGCAAGAGGATGTAAATGTAGGCGTCGCCGCCCTTCTGCCGAACCATTTCACATACTTGCGGGCCGGTTAGTCCGGGCATCATCCAATCCAACACGGCTAACCGAGGAGCATCCGGCTGACGCAGTACTTCCCACGCCTGAGTACCATCGGAGGCTGAGACCACATCATAGCCCCATTTCTTCACCATACTGCTCAGCAGGTGGCGAGAGACGTTACTGTCGTCGGCAACAAGGATTTTCATGCTCAGTGGAATAGAAAACGGGCTCGATCGTGGGACTTATCGGCAAAAAAAAGAAATTCTTAGCCTGAGGTGCTCCGTATTTCCGACAGAGTCAAGGCATGTTTTCGTCGCATTTTTATGATAACCGACAATCTGGTGAATGTTCATCGCGGACTCTCCGATTCCTGTGCGCTCCTGCTGATTTTTGGGGGACAGCGAGCACATGGAGACACGGCCCTTATGTTGTTATCGGCGAAATCCAGCGTCCGGGATAGCATATCGGCCCCAAAAAGAATTAACATTCAGGCTGTTTTCTCAGAATGGGTTTTTCGACTAGGCCAAGAGGGCATGGTATCTTGAAACAGACGGCAGTCCGATCTTCGGATCGAACGGCCGGCAAGAGGAAGGATTCAAGAAAGCCCATGCAGAACTCCGTTTTAATCCCGATGGTGGTGGAGCAGAACTCGCGCGGCGAACGTGCCTACGATATCTATTCGCGCCTGCTCAAAGAAAATATCATTTTCCTCGGGACGCCAATCGACGACAACGTCGCCAACCTGATCATCGCCCAGATTTTATTTCTGGCCGCCGAAGATCCGGAACGGGACATTTCGATCTACATTAACTCTCCGGGAGGATCGATCACCGCCGGTTTGGCCATTCTCGACACGATGAACCTGGTTCAGCCGGACATTGTCACCTATTGCGTGGGACAGGCCGCGTCGATGGCGGCCGTATTGCTGGCGTGCGGAGCGAAGGGCAAGCGTTACTCGCTGCCTAATTCGAGGATTTTGATCCATCAGCCGTCGATGCACGGCTTGGCTGGGCAAGCGACCGATATTGATATTTACGCCCGTGAAATCCTAAAGATGCGCGAATCGCTCAATCAGATTCTGGCCACCGCGACCGGCCAGACGGCTGAAAAGATTTCCCGCGACGTTGATCGGGACTACATTATGCGTCCGGAAGAAGCGATCAAGTACGGGATGATCGACCGGGTCATCTCCAACAGTAAGGATATGGCGAAGTAAATGCGGGCGGGCGGCGACCTGCGCAGGTCCCTTGGGCCGGCGCAGGTCGTCGCGGCAGGCGTTTCCTGCATTGTGGGAGCCGGGATTTATCTTTCCCTCGGCGATCTGGTGGCCCCTGTGGGGCCATTCGTCGTTTTGGCGTTCGTTTTGGCTGGGTTAGCCTGTGGCCTCACCGCGTTGAGTTATGCCCGCTTCGCCACCCGGTTTCCAGAAGCAGGTAGCGCGTTTTCCTACGTTCTGCAAGCCTATGGGCCGAGAGCAGGATGGATGACCGGGTGGACTCTCGTGCTGGAATACACGGTTGGTGCCGGGGCCGTGGTGGGTCTGTGGAGCTATCTGATCGAAAAGGAGTTTGGTTGGCCGCAGCCACTGGTGATCGTGATCTCGATGACGGTGGTGACCGGATTGGTGATGGCCGGTATCGAGCTGTGGAGTTGGGTGACGGTGTCGCTTGTCCTGTTGAAAGTGGGGACGCTTTTGCTGTTTTGCGCGCTGGCGGCGGCAGGCCCGACGGCTCCTGAACCGGTAAACTTCGCGATCACGCCGGGCGAGTTCCTGCGGGTGGCAGGGATGGCGGTTTTTTCGTTTTTGGGTTTTGAAAGCGTGTCGACGCTGGCACACGAGACCCGCAACCCGAAGCGGGATATGCCGGTCGGCATTCTGGGATCGCTTTTGCTCGCTACGCTGCTCTACGTCGCGGTAGCGGGGCTCTACGTGCGGGTGACCCCGCAAAGCCGACTGGGGGTCGGCCAACCCGCTGGCCGGGGCGCTGGGCCGATTAGGGTACTCCGAACTACGACCGCTGGTGACCGGAAGCGTCGTCATTGGACTTTCCACGGTTGCGATGGCGATGGTGGTTGGTCAGACGCGCATTCTCTACTCAATGGCACGGGCGGGTCAGGGACCGGGGGCGTTTGGCGAAATCCACCCGAGGTTCGGCAGACCGTGGAAGGGCACGCTGGCGGTCGGGGGGGTCGTGACTGGGTTAGCGTTGGGCGCACCTGGGAACCTGCTGTACAACGTTGCGATTGTCGGAACGCTAACGGTATTCACGGCGGTGGGGCTGGCGGGGGCAAACCGATGGGTGGCTTGGCCGGCGGCAGGGATTAACCTGACTTTGGTGGCTGGGTTGGGATGGGAAGCGTGGACCGCGACGGTGGTCTGAATGGGGATAGGCTGGTTCAGTTACAAGGGACAACGATGAAGATTACTCGCATATTGACTAAAGTCGTCCATGCGCGCATGCGGAACTGGATTTTCGTGAAAGTGGAGACCGATCAAGCCGGTCTTTATGGGTGGGGCGAGGCGACGCTGGAGTGGAAGACGAAGAGTGTGGTGGGGGCCGTCGAAGACCTCTCGGTGCTCTTGATTGGGCAGGATCCCCGACGCATCGAACACCTTTGGCAAATCATGCACCGGCAGTATTTCTGGCGCGGCGGGATCATCAACTATACGGCGATCAGCGGCATCGACCAGGCGCTGTGGGATATCAAGGGTAAAGAGCTTGGGCGGCCGGTGCATGAGTTACTCGGTGGTCCGGTTCGTGATACGTTGCGTTTCTATGATCACCTGGGCGGTGGTAAGATGGAAGATATCTACGGGGCCTCGGATCCGGGTTACTTCGCCGAGCGGATCCTGATGTCGATGGAAGAAGGTTTTACGGCTGTGAAATCGATGCCGATTCCAATTTCTGATCCCATTGAACGGGCTGGTACGTTGAAGCGGGCCGCGCAATGCGTCGAGGCGATGCGCCGGGCCGCGGGCGACGACGTCGATATCATGCTTGACCTTCACGCCCGTACGACTCCGGCGGCCGCGATTCAATTTGGCAAGATGCTGGTGGACTATAACCTGTACTGGTATGAGGAGCCGTGTTGGCCGGAGTCAATCGATGGTTTGGCCGAGGTGGCCCGGGCGCTTCCCTTCCCGATTGCGACCGGCGAACGGCTGGTGGGCCGCTGGGAGTATCGGGAGTTATTCGAAAAGCGAGCGTGCGCAATCATTCAGCCCGATTGCTCCCACTGCGGGGGCATCACCGAAGTCCGCAAGATTGCGGCGATGGCCGAGACCTACCTGATGTCCGTTGCGTGTCACAATCCCCAAGGCCCGATCTCAACGGCTGCTTGCACGCACGTTGCTTTCGCCACTCCGAACTACCTCATTCAAGAAGTTGTGCGGAAAGACGTCCCTTGGCGAGCCGAAGTGGTTAGCGGGCAAGTTCCTATTGTGAACGGTCAAGCGGTACCGCCCACCGCGCCGGGCCTGGGCATCGACATTAACGAAGCCGCGGCCGATCGCCACCCGTGGGAGCCCGAGGTGACGATGAACTTCTTCCGCCGGGATGGCAGCGTCGCCGACTGGTAAACGAGACAGGAACGGCCCCGAAAACTCGGGGCCGCTTCGGTTGCTCAAACGAGCATAGAGACTACCAGCGACCGCCGCCACCGCCGCCGCCCTTCCCACCGCGACCGCCACCACCACCGCCGCGACCACCACCACCACCACCGCCAAAGCCGCCGCCGCCGCCCTTACCGCGACCACCACCACCGCCGCCACCGAACCCACCACCACCTCCACCACCACCGGAAGGACGGAAACCACCGCCGCCACCGCCGCCTGGGCCGCGCTCTTCGCGAGGACGCGCTTCTTCCACTTTCATCGGACGGCCGCCGAGATCGTAGCCATTGAGAGCCATGACCGCCGCGTCGCCTTCCGCATCATTAGGCATTTCCACAAAGCCAATGCCGCGCATCTGTCCGGTATCACGATCCCGCAACAAGTGAACGCGATCCACCGCGCCGTACTGGCCAAACATCTGCAGCAACTCATCATCGCGAACGTCGTAGGGCAGGTTGCCTACAAAAATATTCTTCATCGATCAGGTCTCCTTACCTAGCAAATCCAATATTCCGCGCAAGAAAGACCCACTACCAAATGAAGAACGCAAGACTGACTCCGCGCGAACCGGCTGCCCCTATAGCATAACCCGAACCGGACTAGAAGAGAAGTTTAATTCCCAGTTGCATATGACGTGGAGCCTGAGCCGAGAGGACACGGCCGTAGGTGCCGGACCCAAAAACCGAGTCCGGTAAGTCGAAATTCGCCCGGTTGGCTACATTAAATGCTTCGGCCCGAAACTGTAAATTTACCCGCTCGGACAGCGCCGTATTCTTGACCACGGAGACGTCAAGATTGGCCAAGCCCGGGCCGTTTAAAATATTGCGGCCAGAGTTGCCAAAGGTGCCAAAAGGCTGGAGGGCAAAAGCCGAGGTGTCAAACCACCGTTCCGGGGCTGGGTTAGCCAGTTTGCCGTCGGCCAAGCGATTCGGGCGATCATTAGCCCCGAAACCGAAGCTCGTCCGACCGGTGTTAGAGCGGTCCAGATCCGATAGCAACGAGACGCCGAAAGGCCGACCGGACTGGAAGGTCCAAATGCCGTTGGTCTGCCAGCCACCCAGCCAGCGATGACCCCGGCCAAAGGGTAAGTCATAAACGTAGGCCAGCGACAAGCGTTGTCGAACATCGAAGCTCGACCGGGCCCGCTCAAGCCCCCAGTTATTCGAATCCATCGGGAAATTCGGGTCCGCCGCCGTCGAGAAAAAGTTGGAAGCATCGTCAATCGACTTGGCAAGAGCGTAGCTGCCTAGCAGGCTGAGGCCTTTCGCGACGCGTTGTTCGAAACGGGCCTGCAGGGAGTGGTAACTTGAGTTACTCCGGGATTCAATCGCCGTGATATCCCCATAGAAAGGATTCGGGCGAAGATTCCGCGGGTTGACGCTCGCGTTAGCTTGATTGATATCCCGCCCGGAATGGAGCTTGGTTCCCTTGGTGCCTACGTACCCAATTTCGAGGACGCGTCCCGCCCCGATTTGACGCTGTACGTTCAAGCTCCAATTCTGCATGTAAGCGGTCCGCAGATTGCGCTGATAAGTAACCGCCGACGGAGGCAGAGCAAAGGGGAAGTTGGCCGGGAACGGGTCATGAAGCAGCAGGTTGTACTGCTCGAAGGTGAAGTAAGTGCCAACATTGTAATACGGAGGATTGAAATAGATCCCTTCGCCAGGGGCGAGCGGAGCCTGATCGTAGTAGAGTCCGTAACCGGCTCGCAGCACCGTTTTGTCATTAAGCGAATAAGCAAGGCCCACGCGAGGGGCGAGATTATTCCGATCGGCCAGGAAGGCTCCACGCGGGATTCCGTTCGTGCCGAGTTGGTTGAGTTGGCCGTTCGTTTGGTTGTAGATTGAAGCGCGATCCGCCGCATCAACCGGCGGGGTGGCAAACTCATAGCGGGCGCCCAGGTTGAGAGTGAGCTTCGAGCTCAACTTCCACGTATCCTGGGCAAAAAAGGACGAAGACTTCGAACGCAGACGTTGGTTGTTCGTGCCGCGGGCGACAGCCGAAACACTGACGAGCCCCTGCATCATTTCAGCCAGGGCGTTACCGGTGAAACCGACAAACGACAAAAGGCCGCGGGAAAGGACATTGCGGTAGGCGTTCTGCTGCTGAATTCGATAGTCGAACCCGAATTTGAACAGATGACGATTGCGGGTCCAGGTGACCTGATCGAGCAATTGATAGGAGTTGGTTACTCCGCGCTGAGGATTATTATACTCGTCGCCGATCGAACCGAAACCGGCGATCGAAATGAAGCTCAAGCCGGCGTTAATCGGATCTGGAGAAACGACCGGCAGACCGACGCGCTGGTTCAAATTGGCCGACTGTTGTTCTTGTACGACGCCGAGAGCGACGCGGTTGAAGCCGAGGCGAAGTTCGTTCAAAAGATTGGGCCGAAAGGCATGGACCTCGGAAATCATCAGGTTTTGACCGCGGCGGGCGTTGCGGGATCCGTACCCCGGCAACGGCGAAAAGGAGGCACCAGCAAAGGGCTCTAGAAAGTCGCGATCGGCAAACGAGTAGCGCGCCGAGAGGTCGGAGTTCCGGGCGAGGCGATGGTCGAACTTGAGGTCAAAGGATTGGTTGGAATCGCGGGCGATGGGCGCCGACGCAAAATTC
>Ga0136639_10000928_pt1 | contig 10210 bp, 8 predicted proteins | sample AntDrymUQ8592106_2_FD_113739 | JGI IMG/M metagenome (GOLD analysis project Ga0136639, IMG submission 113739) | Polar desert sand microbial communities from Dry Valleys, Antarctica - metaG UQ859 (21.06) | ecosystem: Environmental > Terrestrial > Soil > Desert | place: Antarctica: Dry Valley...
CGGGCGCAGCAGGTCGAGGTCGCGGATGATCGCGGCCGGACGCAGGTCGAAGGTCTGCAGGACTGCCTCCTGGATCTTCTCGTCGGGGACGGTCCCGGTGCCGAAGGTCTCGATGAAGACACCGACGGGCTGGGCCTTGCCGATGGCGTAGGCGACCTGGGCCTCGCAGCGACGGGCCAGGCCCGCGGCGACGACGTTCTTGGCGACCCAGCGCATGGCGTAGGCAGCCGAGCGGTCGACCTTGGACGGGTCCTTGCCGGAGAAGGCACCGCCACCGTGTCGGGCCATGCCGCCGTAGGTGTCGACGATGATCTTGCGGCCGGTCAGGCCGGCATCGCCCATGGGGCCACCGACGACGAAGCGGCCGGTCGGGTTGACCAGCAGTCGGTAGCCGTCGGAGGGGATGTCGAAGCCCTCGAGCACGTGGTCGATGACGTGCTTCTTGACGTCGGCCTCGAGGGTGTCGAGCTCGATCTCCTCGGCGTGCTGCGAGGAGAGCACGACGGTGTCGACCCGCACGGGGGTGTTGTCGGCGTCGTACTCGATGGTGACCTGGGTCTTGCCATCGGGACGCAGGTAGGACATCGTGCCGTCCTTGCGGACCTCCGAGAGCCGCTCGGCGAGGCGCTGCGCGATCACGATCGGCAGCGGCATCAGCACGTCGGTGTCGTCGCACGCGTAGCCGAACATCAGGCCCTGGTCGCCCGCGCCCTGCTTGTCCATCGCGTCCACGGAGCCGGTGCGGCTCTCGTGGCCGGTGTCGACGCCCTGGGCGATGTCGCCGGACTGGCCGCCGATGGCGACCATGACGCCGCAGGAGTTGCCGTCGAAGCCCTTGTCGGAGGAGTCGTAGCCGATGTCGAGGATCTGCTGGCGGACCTTCGCCTTGATGTCGACGTAGCCGGTCGTGGTGACCTCGCCGGCCACGACGACGAGCCCCGTGGTCAGGAGCGTCTCGACAGCGACCCGGCTGTGCGGGTCCTGCTCGAGCATCGCGTCGAGCACGGCGTCGCTGATCTGGTCAGCGATCTTGTCGGGGTGACCCTCGGTCACGGACTCCGACGTGAAAAGACGTCCCACCACAGCGCTACTCATTCCCGTTAGAAGAACTCGACCCGGTCAAGGGTATTTGGTGGGACCAGCATGCAAGACGGGCGTCTCACGCACCGAATCGGCGGGCCACCTGGTCCCAGATCGCGTGCGCGACCGACGTCTTCGACCCCCGGGGTACGTCGACCACCTCGCCGTCGGCGGCCAGGATCACCGCCTCGTTGTCCTCGCTGCCGAAGACCGCTCCCCCGCTCACGTCGTTGACCACGAGCAGGTCGCACCCCTTGCGCGCCAGCTTGGCGGTGGCGAGCTCGAGCACGGTACCGGTGGCATCACCTGTCTCGGCGGCGAAACCGACGATGACAGCGTCGGGGCGGCTGCGGTCGTGGGAGATCTCGTGGAGGATGTCGGCGTTCTGCACCAGCTCGATGCTGGGGGCCGAGCCGTCCTCGGACTTCTTGATCTTGGCGCCGCTGACGTCCGCGGGCCGGAAGTCGGCGGGCGCCGCCGCCATGACGACCGCATCGGCGCCGGAGGCGGCAGCGACGACCTCGGCGTGCAGCTCGGAGGTCGTCTCGACCCGCACCACCTTGACGCCGGCGGGATCGGGCAGGCCGACGTTGGCGGCGACCAGGGTGACCTCGGCTCCGCGGGCGAGCGCGGCCCGGGCGAGCGCGTAGCCCTGGCGACCCGAGGACCGGTTGCCCAGGAAGCGGACGGGATCGAGGTGCTCGCGGGTGCCGCCGGCCGAGACGACGACCCGGCGCCCGGCGAGGTCCTGGTGGCTGGCTGCGGAGCCGCGGCCGAGCACGTCGAGGCAGACCTCGAAGATCTCGTGGGGCTCAGGAAGCCGACCCTTGCCGGTGTCCTTGCCGGTCAGACGGCCCTCGGCCGGCTCGATCACCAGCACGCCACGGGAGCGCAGCGTCGCGACGTTGGCCCGGGTGGCCGGGTGCTCCCACATCTCGGTGTGCATCGCCGGGGCGAGCACGACCGGGCAGCGGGCGGTGAGCAAGGTGGTGGTGAGCAGGTCGTCGGCGAGCCCGTGAGCCGCCTTGGCCATCAGGTCGGCCGTCGCCGGCGCGACCACGACGAGGTCGGCACTCTGTCCGATGCGCACGTGAGGAACCTGGTGCACGTCGTCCCAGACCGACGCAGAGACGGGCTTGCCCGACAGGGCGGCCCAGGTCGGGGCGCCGACGAACTCCAGGGCCGCTGCCGTCGGCGCGACCGTCACGTCGTGCCCCGTCTCGGTGAGGCGACGCAGCAGCTCGCAGGCCTTGTAGGCCGCGATACCACCTGCGACGCCCAAGACGACACGGGGCCGTGTCCCCGTCGGGGACACGGCCTCGTGAAAGTCGTTCGTGGTCAGCGGATCACTCGTGCGACGTGAAGGAGGCGTCGATGGCTGCCTGCTTGGCAGCCGCCTCCTCGGCAGCGAGCTCGGCGGGGTCGACGTCCTCGCAGGTCAGCAGGTCCTCGTTGATCTCGCGCAGGGCGATCGAGAGGGGCTTCTCCTGGACGTGGGTGTCCACGAGGGGACCGACGTACTCCAGGAGGCCTTCGCCGAGCTGGGAGTAGTAGGCGTTGATCTGACGCGCACGCTTGGCGCTGTAGAGGACCAGCTTGTACTTGCTGTCGGTCTTGGTGAGCAGGTCATCGATCGAGGGGTTGGTGACACCCTGAGCGTCGATGTTGGGGGCAGACACGCGTGAAGCCTCACAAGTCGGTTGGCCGGAAATGATGATGGCGATGCTGGAGCGGCAGTGCTGGAACGGCGACGATCCGGGCGATGAGAATCAGTGCCCGGAGTCGAGCACCATCCAGGATACCAACTCATCGGCCGCAGCGTGAACTTCGTGGTTGACGATGGTGACGTCGAACTCCGGTTCGGCCTCCAGCTCGTGCCGTGCGGTGTCGAGGCGGCGCTCGCGCTCCTCCTGCGTCTCGGTCCCCCGGCCGACCAGCCGGCGCACCAGCTCGTCCCAGGACGGGGGCTTGAGGAAGACGAAGAGCGCCTCGGGCATGGTCTCGCGTACCTGTCGCGCGCCCTGGAGGTCGATCTCGAGCATCGCGGGGCGTCGTGCGGCCAGCGTCTCCTCGACAGGGCGCCGCAGTGTGCCGTAGCGGGCCGCCTGGTGGACGACCGCCCACTCGAGCAGCTCGTGCTCGGCCACGAGGCGGTCGAACTCCTCGTCGGAGACGAACCAGTAGTGGACACCGTCGACCTCACCTGGTCGGGGCTTGCGGGTGGTGGCCGAGATGGAGATCCAGACCTCGGGGTGGTGCTCCCTGATGGCGGCGGCCACGCTCCCCTTGCCGACGGCAGTGGGACCGGCCAGGACGACCAGGCGGGTGGGCTGGGGCATCGCGTGCTCGGCGTCAGTCACCCGGGGCGAACTCGCGCTCCAGGGCGGCGACCTGCCTGGTGCCCAGACCGCGCACCCGACGGCTCTCGGCGATGCCGAGGCGCTCCATGGTCTGACGGGCACGCACCTTGCCCAGCCCAGGCATCGACTGCAGCAGGTCCACGACGCGCATCTTGCCGATGACCTCGTTGGTCCCGCCCTGGCGCAGCACGTCGACGATCGAGGCGCCGGAGTTCTTGAGGCGATTCTTGATCTCGGCCCGCTCACGACGGGAGGCCGCAGCCTTGTCGAGCGCCGCTTGGCGTTGTTCGGGTGTGAGGTGGGGCAGAGCCACGAGGAACGGTCCTTCTCATCGTCAGTGCGGCGGGAGCAGGGCCGCTGGGGGTCAATCTAGTCAGAACCCAGACGGACCGGCAATCGCGCATCGAGAACCTGTTCCAGTTCGGCCCGATTCCCTGGTCCACGCAGGCATCGGAGGCCGGGATCAGAAGTTGAGGGGCGCCTGGCAGACGTCGCGGGCCTGCTGCTGGACACCTTCCAGGGCCGCCGCGGTGGCCGGCGTGGCCAGCTCACCGGCAGCTGCGTCGATCGCGGTCTTGTCCTCCTGGGACAGGCCCGGGGGCGGGTCGTCGCGGTCGTAGCTCGCGGCGTCGACGCCGGCCCCGTCGAGAGCCTCCACCAGGGTCTCGATGCGTCCGACCAGCAGACCCCACTCGTCGGAGATGTCCCCGGGTGCCTTCTCCTGCAGCGCCTGGAAGCTGGGCAGGGCCTCGATCAGCGCGGTGGGGCCGCCGCCGGCCAGCGCCTCGCTCAACGGCTCCTGCTGCTCGAGCACCTCCGAGCAGTAGGAGGCGAACCGGTCATCCTCGCCACAGGCGCTGAGAGCGCCCACGAACGTGGCACCGAGAGCGAGCAGGACGACGCTGGAGACGAGTCGGGTCATCCGCGCAGCGCCTCGTTGGCCACGTGCACCGCGTCGCGCATCGCGACCGGGTCGGGTCCGAGCCGCAGCACCTCGCGCGAGGAGCTGGCGATGACGTTGCGGGTCGCCGACCCGAAGACCCTGCGGATGTCGGCGAGCGTGCCGCCCTGGGCGCCGTACCCCGGGGCGAGGATCGGGCCGTTGAAGTCGAGGTCGACCTCGGTCTCGGCGATCGTCGCACCCACCACGGCCCCGAAGGAGCCCAACGGCTCCGCACCGTCGTTGAGGCCGCGCAGGTGCTCGATCATCAGGCCGCCCACGCTCTGCCCACCGTCGGTGCGGGCGCCCTGGACCTCGGGGCCTTCCTGGTTGGAGGTGAGCGCGAGGACGAAGACGCCGGCGTCGTGCTTGCGGGCGGTGTCGATCATCGGGGCGATCGACCCGAAGCCCAGGAACGGGCTCGCCGTGATCGCATCGGAGGCCAGCGGGGAGGCCGGGTCGAGGTAGGCATCGGCGTAGGCCTGGGAGGTGGAACCGATGTCCCCGCGCTTGACGTCGAGCAGGACCAGCGCCCCGGCCGCCTTGGAGTCGGCGATCACCCGCTCCAGCACAGCGACGCCACGGCTTCCGAACCGCTCGTAGAAGGCCGACTGCGGCTTGACCACCGAGCACACCGGTGCCACCGCCTCGACCACGGCCAGGGCGAAGCGCTCGAGCCCGGACACGTCGTCAGGGAGCCCCCACTCGCGCAGCAGACCGGCGTGAGGATCGATGCCGACGCAGAACGGACCGCGGTCGGCCATCGCTCGATGGACGCGGGCGCCGAAGGTCATGGGGTCTCCAGTGTCGAGGGATGGGTCGTGGGTCAGTCGCAGCGCACGAGCGCGGCGCGGGTGAGGTCGGCCAGCGTGGGATAGCCGTCGACGGCCATCACGAGATCGGCCTCGGCCTGCAGGGAGCGCAGCACATGGACGGCACCTGGCACACCACCCAGGGCGAGCCCGTAGGCGTAGGGGCGTCCCACCGCGACGGCGTCGGCGCCGAACGCGATCGCCTTGACGACGTCGGCGCCCGTCCGCACCCCGGAGTCGAAGACCACCGGAGCCTCACTGCGTGCCTTGACCGCGTCGACGACGTCGGGCAGCCACTGGAGCCCCGACCCGCCGCCGTTGGCCTGGCGGCCGCCGTGGTTGGACACGTAGATGCCGTCGACTCCCCCGTCGAGCGCGCGTCGTGCGTCCTCGGGATGGCAGATGCCCTTGAGTACCAGCGGGAGGTCGGTGAGCGAGCGCAGCCACGGCAGGTCGTCCCACGAGAGCGGGTTGCCGAAGGTGCCGACCCAGGTGAAGACGGTGGTCGCGAGGTCCGGGTCCGGGCCGGTCATCGCCTGGAAGACCGGGTCGGAGGTGTAGTTGGCCAGCGCCTTGCCCCGCAGCTGCGGGAAGTTGCCGCTGGCCAGGTCGCGCGGACGCCAACCCGGCACCCAGGTGTCGAGGGTGACCACGATCGCGTCGTAGCCGGCCCGCTCTGCGCGACTCACCAGCGAGGCAGCGAGGTCGCGGTCCTTCGGCGTGTAGAGCTGGAACCACGAGGGCGTCTCACCGGTGTGGGGCACGACCTCCTCGAGCGGGTCACTCATCAGGGTCGAGGCGATCATCGGTACGCCGGTCTGCGCCGAGACCTGCGCCGTGGCGATGTCGCCGTGCTGGTCGGGCGTGCAGATGCCGATCACTCCCACGGGCGCCATCATCAGCGGACTCGCGAGCCGCTTGCCGAACAGCGTGACCGACAGGTCTCGCTCGGCGGCACCGGCCAGCATCCGCGGCACCAGGGCCCAGCGCTCGAAGGCGCTGACGTTGCCACGTTGGGTGGACTCGTCCCCGCTGCCTCCGGCCACGTAGGTGCGCAGCTCGGGCGGGAGCGCCGCGAGGGCGTCGCGCTCGAGGTCGGCGAAGCTGAACGGGTGCGGCGGCAGGACCCCCGAGAGCGCCCCGAGGTAGAGCTCGATCTGGTAGTCGCCGAAGCCGGTCATCGATCCTCCGAGGTCAGGGGCGCCACGTCGGGGACGCCGCGGTCACGCACGCTGGGTGCCTCGCACGATACGGCGCGGCCACAGCGGACCCGCGTAGATGAACGCCGTGTAGGCCTGCAGCAGGTCGGCGCCGGCGTCGAGCCGGGCCAGCGCGTCCGCGACGGTACTGATGCCGCCGACACCGATCAGGGTCAGGTCGTCGCCCACCCGTTGCTTGAGCGTGCGCAGCACCTCCAGCGAGCGTGTGGTCAACGGTCGCCCGGACAGGCCACCGGCCCCGATCGCCTCCACCTCCTGCGCGGGACTGGCCAGACCTGCGCGGGAGGTCGTGGTGTTGGTGGCGATGATGCCGTCCAACCCGATGGCCAGGGCCATGTCGGCCACGGCCAGCACGTCCTCGTCGGCGAGGTCCGGGGCGATCTTGACCAGGAGCGGCACCCGCGCGCTGCGGTCGGCGAGGTCGGCAGCCTCGTCGGCCGTACGTCGTACGTGCTCGAGGAGTGGCTGCAGCTTCTCGACCGACTGCAGGTTGCGCAGGCCGGGGGTGTTGGGGCTGCTGACGTTGACCACGAGGTAGTCGGCGTGGGGCGTCAGCAGCCGCGCGCTCTTCTCGTAGTCGGCCTCGACCGCAGCCTGGTCGTCATCGGGCACGACCTTGGTCTTGCCGATGTTGACGCCCAGCACGGGCCCGCTCACGCGTCGTCGGTCGAGCTTGTCGAGACCCCGCGCGGCGAGCCGTCGGGCGACCACCTCAGCACCGTCGTTGTTGAAGCCCATCCGGTTGACGACCGCGCGGTCCTCGGTGAGCCGGAAGAGCCGCGGCTTCGGGTTGCCCGGTTGCCCCTCCCCCGTGACGGTGCCGATCTCCACGTGCCCGAAGCCCAGCGCGCCGAGGGCGTCGATCCCGACTGCGTTCTTGTCGAAGCCGGCCGCCAGGCCCAGGCGGTTGGGGAAGCTCAGCCCGAGCGCTTCCACCGGGCGCCCCTGCCCGAGGGCACGGTCGAGGCCCTTGAGCACCGGGGCAGCGACCCGCAGCCCCCGGAAGCCCAGGTGGTGGGCGACCTCGGGGTCGATGCGAGCGAAGCCGTGCTCGAAGAGCAGGGAGTACGGCGTCATCCGCGGCGGGCCCAGTCCTGAAGCGACCGCACCCCGATGTCGCCCCGCTCGAGCGCCTCGATGCCCTGCACGACAGCACCGAGTCCCTGCACGGTGGTGATGCACGGGATGTTGGCCATGACCGCCGCCGTGCGGATCTCGTAGCCGTCGACTCGCGCATGGCTGCCGGAGCCCCCTCCGCTCGAAGAGCCGTTGGGCGTGTTGATGACGAGCTGGATCTCACCGTCGAGGATCAGCTGGACCGTCGTCTTCTCGCCGTGGGGGCCCTCGCCCTCGAAGTGCTTGCGCACGATCGTGGCCTGCACGCCGTTGCGGCGCAGCACCTCGGCCGTGCCCTGGGTGGCGAGGATCTCGAAGCCGTGGTCGGCGAGCACCTTGATCGGGAAGATCATGTGCCGCTTGTCGCGGTTGGCCATCGAGACGAAGATTTTGCCCGAGCGCGGCAGCGAGCCGAATGCTGCGGCCTGGGCCTTGGCGAAGGCGGTGCCGAAGTCGGCGTCGAAACCCATGACCTCGCCGGTCGACTTCATCTCCGGGCCGAGCATCGTGTCGACCTGGGCACCATCAGGGGTGCGGAACCGGTTGAACGGCATCACCGCCTCCTTGACCGCGATCGGCTGGTCGGCCGGCAACGTGCCCCCGTCGCCCTCGACCGGCAGGATCCCGGCGGTGCGCAGGTCGGCGATCGACTCACCGAGCATCACCCGGGCCGCAGCCTTGGCCAGCGGTGTCGCCGTGGCCTTGGAGACGAACGGCACCGTGCGACTGGCGCGCGGGTTGGCCTCGAGCACGTAGAGCACGTCGGAGCCGAGTGCGAACTGGATGTTGAGCAGCCCGCGTACGCCCACGCCTGCCGCGATCGCCTCGGTGGCCTTGCGGATCCGGAGGATCTCGGCTGCCCCCAGGGTGATGGGCGGAAGTGCGCAGGAGGAGTCGCCGGAGTGGATGCCGGCCTCCTCGATGTGCTCCATGACGCCACCCAGGAAGAGCTCCGTGCCGTCGTAGATCGCGTCGACGTCGATCTCGACCGCATCGTCGATGAAACGGTCGACCAGCACCGGGTGGGCCGCGCTGATGTGGGTCGCCCGACCGATGTAGCCGTCCAGGGCCTCGTCGTCGTAGACGATCTCCATGCCGCGACCGCCCAGGACGTAGGACGGGCGCACCATGACCGGGTAGCCGATCTCGGCCGCGATCCGCTCGGCGTCCTCGAAGCTGGTCGCCATGCCGTACTTCGGCGCGGGCAGCCCGGCGTCGCGCAGGACCCGGCCGAACGCGCCGCGCTCCTCCGCGAGGTGGATCGCTGCCGGCGAGGTGCCCACGATGGTGACGCCGTTGTCCTCCAGTCCCTGGGCCAGGCCCAGCGGGGTCTGACCGCCGAGCTGGCAGATCACGCCGGCAACGGGGCCGGCGAGCGTCTCGGCGTGCACGATCTCGAGCACGTCCTCGAGCGTGAGCGGCTCGAAGTAGAGCCGGTCGGAGGTGTCGTAGTCGGTCGAGACGGTCTCGGGGTTGCAGTTGACCATGATCGTGTCGTAGCCGCCGTTGGGCATCGACGGCGAGCTGAGCGCCAGCGAGGCGTGCACGCACGAGTAGTCGAACTCGATGCCCTGGCCGATCCGGTTGGGCCCGGAGCCCAGGATGATGACTGCAGGCCGCTCGCGCGGCTGGACCTCGCTCTCCTCGTCGTAGGAGGAGTAGTGGTAGGGCGTGGCGGCCGCGAACTCGGCGGCGCAGGTGTCCACGGTCTTGTAGACCGGCCGGATGCCGAGTGCATGACGCACCCCGCGCACCACGTCGGGCGTCATGCCCCGGATCTTGCCGATCTGGGCGTCGGAGAAGCCGTGGCGCTTGGCGCGACGCAGCAGCGCCGGCGTCAGCTCGGAAGCCGCCGTGACCTCCTCGGCGATCTCGTTGATCAGCAGCAGCTGGTCGACGAACCACGGGTCGATCTTGGTGTGGTCGAAGACCTCCTGAGCGGTCGCGCCGGCCCGCAGCGCGTCCATGACCTTCTTCAGCCGGCCGTCGTGCGGCACCTCGATCTCGCGCAGCAGAGCGTCCTTGTCGAGCTCGACCCACTCCTGGTGCCAGTCGAAGACCGCGTCGGGGCTCTCCAGCGAGCGCAGCGCCTTCTGCAGTGCCTCGGTGAAGTTGCGACCGATGGCCATCGCCTCGCCCACCGACTTCATGTGGGTCGTCAACGTCGGGTCGGCGCCGGGGAACTTCTCGAACGCGAAGCGCGGGATCTTCACCACGACGTAGTCGAGCGTGGGCTCGAAGCTGGCCGGCGTGCTCTGCCCGTCGGGTCGGGTGGTGATGTCGTTGGAGATCTCGTCGAGGGTGTAGCCGATCGCGACCTTGGCCGCGATCTTGGCGATCGGGAAGCCCGTCGCCTTCGAGGCCAGGGCACTCGAGCGCGAGACCCGTGGGTTCATCTCGATGACGATGAGGCGACCGTCGGCCGGGTTGACGGCGTACTGGATGTTGCAGCCACCGGTGTCGACGCCGACCGAGCGGATGATGCCGATCGAGAGGTCGCGCATCTTCTGGTATTCACGGTCGGTGAGCGTCATCGCCGGTGCGACCGTGATCGAGTCACCGGTGTGCACGCCCATCGGGTCGACGTTCTCGATAGAGCAGACGATCACCACGTTGTCGGCGGTGTCACGCATGACCTCGAGCTCGTACTCCTTCCACCCGATGATCGACTCCTCGAGCAGC
>Ga0136639_10000929_pt1 | contig 10206 bp, 7 predicted proteins | sample AntDrymUQ8592106_2_FD_113739 | JGI IMG/M metagenome (GOLD analysis project Ga0136639, IMG submission 113739) | Polar desert sand microbial communities from Dry Valleys, Antarctica - metaG UQ859 (21.06) | ecosystem: Environmental > Terrestrial > Soil > Desert | place: Antarctica: Dry Valley...
TAGCATGTAGATACTGCCAGCAGCTCTGGGCGATTTCCCACTCCTCTTGGGTGTGAATTGTTAGTACTCTAATCGGCGATCCTGTTGTTGCCAGATCGCGATCGAGATCTGACGACGCACCATCGGCAGAAATCGCGATCTCGTTCAGCGCAGGATCGATTTCGATCCCCAGAAAGGCTAATTTAGCGGCAACAGCAGCCCGAATACCGCAGATGTTTTCCCCGACACCACCAGTAAAAATCAAGGTATCTAGACCGCCAAGAGCGGGTATTAGTGACGCAATTTTGGCAGCCAATCGATCGATATATATACCCAGAGCCAGCCGCGATCGAACATGACCGGACGCGATCGATTTCTCGATTTCCCGCATATCATTGGATACCCCAGAGACACCCAATAATCCCGACTCAAAATTTAAGATCCGATCGAGTTCCGTGACGGTATACTCCCCTTCCCGCAACAGATGGAGGACGATCCCCGGATCGATCGATCCGCACCGCGTCCCCATCATCAGACCGTCGAGCGGTGTAAAGCCCATCGTCGTACCGATGCACCGTCCCGATTTCACCGCCGCCAACGAACAACCATTTCCCAAATGACAGCTAATCGCTCGGATTAGGGCAGGTTGTCCTAATAATTTCGCCGCTCTTTGGGTGCAATATTGGTGACTGATGCCATGAAATCCATACTTTCTAATCCCGCGTTCGAGCCACTCATAGGGGAGGGGATAAACATAAGCCACCTCTGGTAAATTTTGAAAAAAGGCCGTATCGAATACGGCGATTTGGGTCAGATGAGCGGCTGAATCGTGAGCACCACTGAGATCGATCGCGTTAATCCCCATTAGATTAGCTGGATTATGCAGTGGCGCATACATCGACAATCGATCGATTTCGGCTTTGACATCATCATCGATGAATGTCGGTTGGCGATATTTGCTACCACCATGAACTACTCGATGTCCGACGATATCGATTTCATGGATATCCCGAACAATCTGGGTTTTGCCACTCCAGATCCAACTTAATAGTTCCTGGATATCCTCAGCCCGACTCGTGCCCGATCGATCGATACTGACTGACTCTGCGGTAGTTTTAGCCTTCAATACTGCCGTTTTAGCTGTATTCCAGCTAATTTTCCCCGTCCATAGTGGTGCTACTGGCTCCAAGGGTAGATCTTCATTGGTCAATCGATAAACACTAGATTTGAAACTACTAGATCCCGCATTCAATACTAAAATATCGATCGGCTGATTTGACATTTAATTTCTGATATCGGTCTGACCCTATCCAGCCACATCAAAGCATAAATACAATATCTTTCAATCTACCTTTTGACTGGGTATAATCTCCGCCTAAAGGTAGTTGTCAATTTTTCAAATTATTAGTAGCTTAAAGGGGTTGAATTCGGAGATTAATGTGGTCACAAGTATCTCAAGTTTAAATCCCAATCTGACTCCAGCTTCCACTCTATCGACCGTCCTCAACCCCACAGAGTTACACCAAATTCACGGTTTTTGGCGGGCTTGTAACTATCTGGCTGCGGGGATGATTTATCTCCAAGACAATCCACTCCTGCGCGAACCGCTCCAAGCCGAACATATCAAAAATCGCTTACTGGGTCACCGGGGTACCAGCCCTGGATTGAGTTTCATCTATACCCATGTCAATCGCGTCATCAATAAATTCGATCTCAACGCTATTTATATCACTGGTCCCGGACACGGTGCTCCGGGGATCTTGGCTCCTGTTTATTTAGAAGGTAGCTACTCCGAGATTTATACCGACAAAACTGAAGATATCGCCGGGATGCAGGCATTTTTTCGCCAGTTCTCCTTTCCTGGTGGGATCGGTAGCCACTGTACCCCCGAAACCCCCGGCTCGATCCATGAAGGGGGCGAACTCGGCTATAGTCTCGCTCACGCTTATGGGGCGGTCTTTGACAATCCTGACTTGATTAGTATCGCAGTTATCGGCGATGGTGAAGCCGAGACTGGACCACTAGCTACAGCTTGGCATTCCAACAAATTCCTCGATCCGCGTCGGGATGGGGTGGTGTTACCGATTCTACATCTGAATGGTTATAAGATTAATAACCCGACTGTCTTCGCGCGCATTAGTCATCAGGAATTGGAGCGGCTACTGCAAGGTTATGGTTATACTCCCTACTTTGTCGAGGGGGATGACCCAGATATTATGCACCAATTGATGGCGGCAACACTCGATCTTTGCGTTGCCGAAATCCACAATATCCAAGCTCGCGCTCGGAATGATGGCGATACTACTCGCCCATTGTATCCGGCGATCGTGTTGCGCTCTCCCAAGGGCTGGACTTGTCCCGCCGAACTCGATGGGCATAAACTGGAGGGTTCCTGGCGATCGCATCAAGTCCCACTCAAGGAAGTCAAGCAGCGTCCCGACCAACTGGAAATGTTGTCCCAATGGCTGCATAGCTACCATCCAGAGGAGTTATTCGACCAGCAGGGAACATTGAAACCAGAATTTCGCGCGATTGCGCCACAGGGTACCCGGCGGATGGGGAGTAATCCTCATGCCAATGGCGGCTTGATTCGGAAAGTGCTACAGTTGCCCGATTTTCGGAACTATGGGGTGGATGTAGTTACCCCCGGACAGTTGCTAGTTTCCAATACCCAGCCCTTGGGCGTATTTATGCGGGATATTTTCCGTGCTAATCCCACGAATTTTCGGCTATTTGGGCCGGATGAGACGGCTTCCAATCAGCTTCAGATGGTCTATGAAGCCACCAAAAAGGTCTGGTGGTGTGAGTACCTGCCGGAGGACGCTGATGGAGCTGAATTGTCACTCGATGGGCGGGTGATGGAAATCTTGAGCGAACATACCTTGGAGGGTTGGCTAGAGGGCTATCTGTTGACGGGGCGGCATGGTTTACTCTCCACCTATGAAGCTTTTGCTCACGTCATCGATTCGATGTTCAACCAACATGCCAAGTGGTTGGAAATCTCGCGTAAATTGGCGTGGCGGGGGGAGATTTCGTCGCTCAATTTATTGATTACTTCGACAGTTTGGCGACAAGATCACAATGGTTTTAGCCATCAAGATCCGGGCTTTCTGGATGTGGTTGCCAATAAGAGTACGGAGGTGATCCGGATTTACTTACCGCCAGATGTCAACTGCTTACTCGCGATCGCCAATTTGTGTTTCAATACGACTAATCAAATCAATACGATCGTCGCTGACAAACAACCGCACCTCCAATATCTAAAGATGGATGCGGCAGTTGCTCATTGTACCAAGGGTATTGGAATTTGGGATTGGGCGAGTACAGATCGCGGTGTCGAACCCGATGTGGTGATTGCTTGTGCTGGGGATGTTCCGACTCAAGAGGCACTCGCTGCTGTTAACATTTTACATACCGATTTTCCCGATCTCAAGATGCGGTTTATCAATGTCGTCGATCTACTGGCACTACAAGCACCACCCGATTATTCTTTGGGTTTAACCGATCGCGATTTTGATGGTTTATTTACTACCAATAAACCGATTATTTTCAATTTTCACGGTTATCCGTGGCTGATCCATCGGCTCACTTACCGTCGCACCAATCATAACAATCTACATGTGCGCGGCTACAAGGAAAAAGGGAATATTAATACCCCCCTAGAACTGGCGATAAATAATCAAATCGATCGGTTTAGCATTGCCATCGATGTAATCGATCGCGTCCCCACATTACAAGCCGCCGGTACACATACCAAAGAAAAATTAAAGAATCGTCAAATTGAATGCCGTCAATATGCTTACACTTACGGGATGGATCTACCGGAAGTATCCAACTGGCAATGGCAAGATCTTAAATTAATCAATAGTTAATAATTATTAATTAACCAATCTAATGGCAATCGACTTACTCGATCGCCATTAGATTGGTACTCTTACACAAAGCCAGATTAGGGGAGATCGATCGATTGCCCCTAATCTGGCTTTTTAACTATATTTAAATTGTGATGATTACTACCGCTTGATACCGATCCAAAATCTCGATTGGATGGTCGATCCCAGCTTCAAGTATTCTTGGTTGTGGTTTGATTTGAATATTTAAGTATAGTGAGCAGGCGATCGCGACCGCCAGAAATATCTTTTCAAACATACTCACCAATCCTCCTTCGTTTACATATTACTAGTCACAGATGATTTCTAATATCCCAATTATGGCACGCAGACAGGGAATAACTGTAACCTATGTCACTAAAGTTTAAGTTTCTGAGCTAGGAGTGGAAATTTAGATCGCAAATCACCTATTTAGCCCAACGCTTTGGTAGATTTAGCTACCTAGACATTTGTTGGCGGAGTTTTCGGTACTGTAACTGGAGAGCATCGGCGGCGACAAAAAGTTCGGCTTGCAGATCGGTTGGAATAATTTGGGGTTGCTGAGATTCGACGATTGGTTTGTCTTGTGTAAAGATTTTAATCGTGCGATCGAATGCGTCACGATCTGCCCATTTGCCTCTAAAGAAAGTGCGAAAGTTTATCCATTTACTGACGGTAGTATGCCGCTCGATGTTCCCGGGTAAAGTTTCGATCGTCGGGACGTGTGCCGTCCAAATTATTAGTTTACCAAAAGGCAGATAAACTTCCAGAAATGTCAGATTGGGTAAACAGAATCCCGTTCTGGTTTTAATTGGTGCGCGCTCACCTCTAATTAAGAACTTCCACAATCCTTTGGGTGGGGTGGCGGCAAGGCTGACAGTAGCACTAGCACCACCTGGATAATGCTCGATTTCTAACTCAGCAATTTCTGGGAGTTTGGGATTACCAAAAGCTCCCGCATGAACGAAAGGCGCGTGGGCAAAATCCAAGCCATTTTCGAGGACTCGTTCGTAATTTGCATTCCAACTAAATTCACCCTGAATCGCCCTCAAGTCACCTAATTCTAATTGGGGAAAGTTGGGAATAATGGGTAACTCGATCGCTTCACCATCACCAATAAATAGCCAAATCCAGCCATGTTGTTCGCGGACTGGATAGGTAGTCATTCTGGCTTGCTTGGGGATCGATGCCGTCGGTGAATTTGCCGGAATTTTGACACAAATCCCATCTGGTTGATAGTGCCAACCATGATAAGGACAGACAATACAATTACCGTCGATCGATCCATTGGCAAGTGCGGCACCCCGATGGACGCAAGTATTGTTCATCGCCTGAATCCGTCCGTCAGATGTGCGGTAGAGGACTACTTCTAGATCGAGTATTTTTAGTAATTTGGGGCTAGTAGAAATGAGATTGCTAAACTCGACGGCATACCAATAATTTTTAAACATGTGATTGATTTCAATATGTAATCAAACTCGATCGATAATGACTAGTAATTTATTGAAAAGTAGCCAGCGTCACTAGTTGGATGAATGGTAACTTAATTCTAGAATTTTAAGCCCCAGATCGAGATTGTCGCCAGCGAGTGGCGAGTTTTGAGTGTTGTGTGGATTGGTAAACAAGTTAGCGATATTATTGATGACACAGGCAAACATCATCGATCGCAAATTAACTATGGCTAGTCAACCTAAAATCATTGTCCTCGATGACGACCCGACGGGATCGCAAACAGTTCATAGTTGTCTCCTCTTGACTCAGTGGGACGTGCCAACATTGAAGCTGGGGCTGGCTGATACTGTCCCAATTTTCTTCATTTTGACGAACACGCGGGCGATGACTCCCACTCAAGCCGCCGCCGTAACACAGGAAGTTTGTCGAAATTTAAAGATCGCCCTTGCCGAACTCAAGATTACCGACTTTTTAGTCGTGAGTCGATCGGATTCTACCTTACGGGGACATTACCCGATCGAGACTGACGCGATTGCCGCTCAGTTGGGTGGCTTTGACGCTCATTTCTTGATGCCAGCCTTTTTTGAAGGGGGCAGAATTACCCGCGATAGTATCCATTATCTGATCGTTGATGGGGTCGAGACTCCAGTTCACAAAACTGAGTTTGCGCGGGACTCAGTATTTGCCTACAGTCATAGTTATTTGCCCGATTATGTCGCCGAAAAAACTCACGGTCAAATTCCTGCCGATCGCGTGGTACAATTTTTGCTCGCTGAAGTCCGTAGTGGTAGTCTCGATCGATTGATGCAATTAGAGCGCAATCGATGTTGTGTCGTCGATGGCGAACAGCAATCTGATTTTGATAGGTTTGCCGCTGATATTCTCGAAGCTGTCAGTCAGGGCAAAAAATTCCTATTTCGCAGTGGTGCCAGTATTCTGACTTCGTTAGCCAATTTAGGTCCCCAACCGATTCCCGCCACCGAAATGTCCAAATACGTCCGCGATGGCAAACCCGGGGCAATTATTATCGGTTCCCATGTCAAAAAAACTACCGAGCAACTCACCCAGCTCCTCCAAGCTTCGGGAATTGTGGGCATCGAAATCGATGTATCTCAACTCATCACCGACAATGCCACCATGAGAGCTGGGCTATTGGCATCGATCTTAGAGCAGATTCGCAGCAGCCACGCGGCTGGCAATACTCCCGCTATCTACACCAGCCGTCACGAACTCACCTTCGACAGTATTCAAGCCCGCCTGCAATTTGGCGAAGCAGTTTCAGCACTGCTAATGGATATTATCCGCGCTCTCCCCCCCGATCTCGGCTTTTTGATTAGCAAGGGTGGGATCACTTCCAATGACACCCTCAGCAAAGGTCTAGCCCTATCTACAGCTAGATTACTCGGTCAGATCCTCCCCGGATGTTCGGCAATTGTCACCCCGTCCACTCATCCCCAATTCCCCGATCTCCCCGTCATCCTCTTCCCTGGTAATGTCGGCGATGCCGATGCCTTGGCTACAGCTTATTTGCGCTTGGCTGGGGATAGAGGGTAATGGGTAATGGGTAATGGGTAATGGGTAATGGGTAATGGGTAAATGCATATTGCCAGCTCTGTAGTGAATCAACTGGATACCGATTGCATCTCAACCACCATACTTAATTTCAGATCGATATCGCTCGACACAGATCGAAACCCATTACCCATTACCCCCCATCCCTCTACTCCCTAACAAGGTATTATTATTCATACCAGTCGCTCAAAACCAACTCAACTAATTCATAAATGTTATGACAGAAGGCGATCGCAAACCTGAATACAGACCTGGATTAGAAGGAGTTCCTGCTGCCAAATCGAGCATTAGTTATGTGGGGATTCAAACTACCGAGCAAGGTGACAAAGCAGGTGTTTTAGAATACCGCAGCATCCCCATCCAAGCCCTCGCCAAGCACAGTAACTTTGTCGAAACAGCGTTCTTGCTAATTTGGGGTAGATTACCATCGCATAGCGAACTTGCCGAATTTTCGAGCGAGATTTACTCCCATCGCCGGATCAAATATCGGATCAAAGACATGATGAAATGTTTTCCCGAAACCGGACACCCAATGGATGCGCTGCAAGCCTCAGCCGCCGCATTAGGATTATTTTATTCGCGCCATACCTTGCCCAATCCTGAATACGTCAGTCAAGCCATTATTAGATTGCTGGCAAAAATTCCGACGATGGTGGCGGCATTTCAACTGATGCGGAAAGGTAATGATGCCGTCTTGCCACGCGACGATCTCAATTATGCTGCCAACTTTCTCTATATGTTGACAGAAAAAGAACCCGATCCGCTCGTCGCCAAAGTCATGGATGTGTGTCTGATTCTCCATGCCGAACATACGATGAATGCGTCTACTTTCTCCGCACGGGTCACCGCTTCGACTCTAGCAGATCCTTACACGGTGATTGCCTCAGCGGTCGGTACGCTGGCTGGACCGCTGCATGGTGGCGCGAATGAAGAAACACTCCTGATGTTGGAGCACATCGGTTCTGTCGCCAATGTCCGTCCCTATGTCGAACGATGTCTAGAGTTAAATCCCAAGCACAAGTTTATGGGCTTCGGGCATCGTGTTTACAAAGGTGTCAAAGATCCTCGGGCGGTCATTCTCCAGGATTTAGCCGAACAATTATTTCAAAAATTTGGTTACGATCCTTACTATGACGTTGCCTTGGAATTAGAGCGCGTTTTGGAAGAGTATTTGGGAGCACGCGGAATTTATCCCAATGTCGATTATTATTCGGGTCTGGTGTACCGGAAGATGGGCATTCCCACGGATTTATTTACACCCGTGTTTGCGATTGCCAGAGTCGCTGGCTGGCTAGCACATTGGAACGAACAACTTCAAGAAAATCGGATCTTCCGTCCTACCCAAATCTACACTGGATCGCATCAGCAAGCTTATACCGCGATCGAGGATCGAGTTTAGTGGACAAGGATTGTTCCTTATTTAAATCCTCTTGCTTCTAGGAAGAGGTAGCTATTAACTATCAACTGTCAACTGAATGACCCATTCATGAATAATCCCGTCCTCATTTCCACATTCATTTTGACCCTACTCTTGGCGGTAGGATTGCTTTTCTTCATCCGCGCTTCGACCAAAGATCGGATCGAGCAAATGGTGCTAGAGTCCAACGACTCAGAAGCCGTCTTATTACCTCGCCTCGATGCTTATTTTACCGAGCGTGCTTACAAAATTGCTGCTGTAGAGGCAGATACTGACATCGTGACATTTGAGGGCTTAGTCCGTCCTAGTGTCTTCCTCACAGTCTTGCTGACGAGCTTGGCGGCAATCGGTGCCCTGTGCCTCTCCTTAGTGCTATCGATGCTCTTTCCCGATGCTGGCAATGGCTTGTTGCTCTTGGTGCTATTTGCACCCTTAGCAGGCTGGTTTTACTGGCAAGGATCGTCGCGAACCGAGCAAGTTCGCCTCAAAGTAGAAGGGAGCATCGATCCGCCAGCCGCAACTACGATTAAAATTAGCGGACATCGGGATGAATTAGCAGTATTTCAATCTGCACTGAAATTAAGTGCCCGCGAAGATATAAAATAGAAAAGCACTTCAATGACATCGCATTAAAGTGCTCAATTGTGAAAAATAGAGATTTTTGTTCCAGGAAGTCAGCTTAACTAGTAAGTACTGCTGCCAACAGTAATTAGTTGCTGACTTTCTGTTTCTGGCTCTAGCGATCGTAGACTGGGGAATAGAAAATGGTTTTCTTCGACGTATTGTGCGCCAAATAAACCTTTCTCTGCCCAAAAATAGCGATCGGTCGTGTGTTCGTTACGTTTTACCAGCAGCAGAGCTGGTGGCGCGATCCCTTCAGACAAGATATATTTACGTGCAGCAGTAACAGGTTTATCTTCGCCACTTTCAATGCTGAACTGTGGCACCTGCTCTAAAATTCTCCGCCCCTCTTGCCGTCTCCGACTCTTTCGTTTGCGTCTTCTAGCCAAAAGTCTTACCTCCTCTTTGGTGCAGACAGATGTAATGTCTGTTACAAAAGCCGTCGCTATTTTATCCGCTTCGTTCCAAAAACTCAACCCCCACCTAAATTGGTCTCTAATCTGCTCAAAGCCAGCAACATAAAGAAAAAATAAAGATCGCTCAGTCATTTAACGATCGCAAATTTTAATAATTGTCACAAATCTTTATTTAATTAGGAGTTTGACTCCTGACAAGCTTGGCTGCTGTCGCCAAATCATACCGATCGTGCCAAAATAAATTAATGGCAACTATCGACTAGCAGCGATGGTTACATTGACATCCCACCCACTACCAGCAACTACCAATCGTGTCTACCGCTGCGAGTTCTGAATTCATGGCTTTGTGTCGCGCACAGTTACGACTGTTGGCGGAAGGCTTGGGTGCGACTGTCAGCATTGTCTACATCACTGAGGAATTAGAAGGCGGTGGGGAATCAAAGTTATTACCAGTGGTGGTGTATCCCGAGACTGAGGTAGTCTGGTCGGAGATGACGACCAAGATTGGGGATCGATCGCTAACATCGCCGCCAGTGGGCACAAATAGTGGTACTGATGCAAGTCGATTTCTAAATTATGCCACTTCACAGCTAGTCAGCACCGCAGCTACTCAAGTGACGACTCTCGCCCCGCCCAAACCAGTCGAGCTGAGTCCAGATCCCAGCAACCGCCATCAAATCCTGTTACCGCTAGTTTCCGATGGGACAATTTTGGGATTGCTAGTCACCACGCGAGAAACTACCCCGTGGAACTCCACAGAGCAAACCGAAATTCAACATATCGCCCAAACGATCGCGTTTGCAGGTGTCCTCGATCGCAAGCAAATCTGGCTAGCTCGGGAACTCAAACACCAGCAAAAATTACAATCTCAGCAGCGAGA
>Ga0136639_10000930_pt1 | contig 10205 bp, 6 predicted proteins | sample AntDrymUQ8592106_2_FD_113739 | JGI IMG/M metagenome (GOLD analysis project Ga0136639, IMG submission 113739) | Polar desert sand microbial communities from Dry Valleys, Antarctica - metaG UQ859 (21.06) | ecosystem: Environmental > Terrestrial > Soil > Desert | place: Antarctica: Dry Valley...
AGGTTTACGAAGAGGTGCTTCCTCAAAAGTACAACGAAGCAACCGAGCTGACAATCGAAATCAAGAAAGGGAGTAACGAAAAAAACTGGGATCTGAAACTAAAATAGAACTTCGGGGTCGGGGAGCGGAGTGATTCCAAAATTGAAAACGAGCAAAGCCCTGAAAAGAGTTCCAGTGTCTTTTTGGTCTGCTTTTCGTAATTGTCCTGTCCTGTTTTGCCTCAAGCCAAGAGGCAGTCTCGGATTGGCTAACCCGATAGCCGTTCTGATCGATTTTCTGGATGGATCACTTCTTGTTCATGAATGGTACGGGCTTTAGCTCAATCTGCTTTAACGATTGGGTGCCATTCGTGCCAGGCACCTATCGCTCATTGGTTTTTCCACTCTAAAGTGCATCAGGAGCTCCTCGTGACCATTCAATCCCAATCGAGGATCTTGACAGAGTAGAACGATTGTCTTCAATCGTTCCCGTACTGGAAACCCGCAATCCAAGTAGATCAAATCTCAAATCGTTTCAGGGCCGTTTCACCAAAACGGCCCTGAAGTGCCCGAAAAGCGATTGAGGACAATCGCTCTACTCTCGAACCAATCGCGATTCAGCAGGTCAGCAACGCATTCGCGTAGCTGCCAGGTCTCGACAAAAATTGTACTTAAGCCACGAACTCTTCTTCGCCGTCAGAACCGGGACGTTGTAGTTGTCCGGATTCTTCGAGCGTTCGAAGGATATCGACGATTTTTTGTTGGACACCTTCCACATCGCTCACCTTGACGCGTCCCAGGAATCCGATTTCTTCCTTTAGAATCTCGGCAGCGCGGGTCGACATGTTCTTCATGACCTTCTCCTGAAGTTGTTGGCTTGCTCCCTTGAGCGCCATGGCCCATTGGTTTGTTTCGACGTTCTTGAGAATTGTTTGAATGTCTTTGTCTGCGAGTTTCTGGATGTCTTCGAAGACAAACATGAGCCGGCGGATTTCCTCGACCAACTCCGGATTGTCTTTGGACAGTGACTCCAGCACCAATCGCTCCGTCGCACGATCGGTGACGTTCAAAATCTCGGCAACAGCCGGTACACCACCCGCCTTTCGGAACGATTGGCTCATGACGAGTGACATGCGCACCTCAAGCGCGTTTTCGATTTCTTTGATCGCCTCAGGATTGGTTTGCTGCATCGCTGCGATACGCTTGATGACGGACAGTTGCTTCGTTTGAGGCAAAGCGTTCAAGATCGCAGCTCCCGTTGCAGCTGGCAGGTGGCAGATTACCACTGCAATGGTCTGTGGATGTTCCTCTATAATGAAGGACAGAATGTTTTGTGGGTCTGCTTTTTGCAGGAATCCAAAGGGCAACGATTCCAACGTTTGCTGGAGAATCGAAAGCATGTCGGCTGCGTCTTTGCCGAGCGCTTTTTTGACAAGAGACTTGGCGCGATCCAGTCCACCGCTCGAGTGACCAAGAGAGCTTGGCTCACCACCAAAAAACTCCGTAATGATCTCTTCTTGGATCTGTCCGGAAATGTTGTCTAGCTGAGCGATAGCCAATGAAACTAGCTCAACCTGCTTGGGTGGCAGTTTCCCCAACAAGACGGCGGCATCGTCCTCCTCAAGAGCCATGAGAAGTACGGCCGCTTTAACAATTCCATTCTGCTTTTCAGACACGAGTACTCTGCAATCGGTTGAACGAAATTCGTTGGATCGTGGTTGCCACGTTTCCCTTTGACAGGACTATGAGGCAATCCTCAATCTCGACCTACAACAAGTCTATTGCTCAACAATTCCGGTCAGGCTATCGCGATGGCTACTTCTGTTCTATCCAGGGCAACCGGCAAATCCCCCACTGACCATGGTTTTCATCGACTCCAATTTCAATCGCGCTTAATCGCGGACCAATCTCAGGGTAGAGTGTGTCCCGAAGTTGAGTCGCCATCCACCACGCGATCTCCTCAGCCGTCGTGTTGACAATCGGCAAAAGCATGCAATCCTCGCGTGGAAAAACCCAGCGTTTTTTGCGAAACCGCACGGTTATCTCGTCCTCTTCCTCCTCCAACAAGATCATCGCGTGCTTCGTCGGTAGGAGCATGTGGTGATCCAGCTGCTTTACTAGACGACTCAACGCATCGCGAAACGCAATAAAGTCAATGACATAACGGTTTTCGTCGAGCTGCCCCTCGACTTCCGCGCGAACACCGTAGTTGTGCCCATGGACACATTCGCAGATATCCCCCGCAAATGTGATGAAATGGGCGGAGGAAAAAACCAATTGTTCCTTTTGGAGAAGAACACGAAACGCGGATGTATTCGAAAGTGTCATTTGATTTTCCGGTTTGGAGTTCGATTGAGTTGATAAACCCGACTTGGAGGAATTGTGTAGGGTGGGCTCAGCCCACCCTACGGCTACTAATTTTAACTCAAAGGCAAGAGTTCACTGAAAAATCGCCGAAAGTCATGTATCCTAGGACTTTTGCCGCAGGCTCGCTTCGCATCTAATTTCACTATGGCAGATGAGCAAGAAGAAGGTAACGAGACGGAGTTAGATCGAGCGCTGCTTGATTTCATGCGCCGCTTTGACGCCGGGGACATCCAAGATCGAGAAACCTTTCTCCTGGAGTATCCAGAGATTGCGCCTCAACTGCGAACTCTTCTAGACGCAGCCGATCTTATCGAGAGGATGGCGGGGCCAACACTCGCGGAGCTCGCCAATCCGAGAGCGAACTCCGAGTTGCTGACCGGACAAGCGTTTTCTGGGAGCCGCTCGGAACCGGCTGATCCAAATGCATTGACATTGCCACCCCCGCCCTCCGGCAAATTCGGATCTGGCAGACCTGCTTCGATTTCGCCTAACGATTCAACACTGCCGCCTCCAAAAAATCAATCGGAATTTAGTCTCACAAGTCTGGGCAATACTAACAACTCGCAATCCATCCTTCCGTACCGCTTTGGCGATTACATTCTGGAACAGGTCTTAGGCCGCGGCGGAATGGGGGTCGTTTACCTTGCGTTTCAAGTTCAATTGGAACGCCGCGTCGCCATCAAAATGATCCGCTCCGGCTGCTTGGCCAGCGACGATGAAGTGAATCGTTTTCATACCGAAGCGAGAAGCGCAGCCAGTCTTGACCACCCAAACATCGTGACAGTCTACCAATGCGGTGAATGCGATGGCCATCACTACTTCTCGATGGACTATGTTCCTGGCACCGATTTGGCTAAACGAATAACCTCGGGCCCGATGAGCCCAAGAGAATCCGTTCGGTATGTGCGGGATGTCGCTCGAGCCATCGACTACGCGCACCAACAAGGAGTCGTCCATCGCGACCTCAAGCCAGCCAACGTCCTCATTGATGAATCCGACGCTGTTGTCGTAACCGACTTTGGATTGGCCAAACAAATGGGCTCCGACAAGGGGCTTACTGCGACCGGTGCGACGTTGGGAACACCAAGCTACATGTCTCCGGAGCAAGCGGCCGGTAAAAGTGAAGAACAAGGTGCTTCGACCGACGTCTATGCCATCGGAGCCATTTTATACGCCTTGCTTACCGGTAAGCCACCGTTTCAAGGCGAGTCGGTTTTGCAAACCATCATGCAAGTCATCCATCGACCTGCTCCGACCGTTCGACAGAGCAATCCGAATGTCCATTCGGACTTGGACACGATCGTTACCAAGTGCCTCGAGAAACTACCGTCACGGCGCTACGCAACGGCGGGCGATCTCGCGGAAGATTTGGATCGATTTTATCAAGGGATCCCAATCACAGCGCTCCCACCGTCGATTTTTCGACGCTGCAAACACTGGTTAGCCAACGTGCCCTTGGTGGCTGCAGTGACTGGCACTAGAAACATCGAACCAACTCCATCGCAACGTATCGCGCAAAATGTTGTCATGGTTTCCATGATGGCTCTCGCATTCCTCTGGCTCACTGGCGGCCAAATTGTGGAGTACATTCGCAACGCCAACATGCCACGCAACATTTCAATCGCCTCCGGCGCGCCTGGCGGAATGTATTTTGAAGTGGCTGGGAAGCTGGCAAAACGATTACAGACCAGCAGCGGTCGTGCGCCAAACGTCGTCGCGACGAATGGATCGGTGGAAAATCTGAAGCAACTAGTAAACAGCAACGTTCAACTGGCATTGATGCAGGAGTCCTCGGTTCGAGCGGATCAAGTTTCTGTAGTCGCACCGCTCTTTTACGAAGCGGTGCATATACTTGTTCCGAAAGACTCCAAAGTGGAACATATCGTCGAGCTTGTCGGCAAAAAGATCATGATGGGCACCAAGGATTCCGGCACGTACCAAACGTCGACGAGGTTGCTAAAGCATTTTGGAGTTACGCCCGAAAACACAACGCCGGTGGATAGCGATTGGACCCATACCGATCGGCTGAATGAGGCCGATGTCGTCATTGCGGTTACGAAAGAAGGACAGCAAGGAATCGTAGAACTGCTAAAGGACGCTCGCTACCGATTGTTGTCCATCGACGATGCCGCCTCTCTCGCTTTAAAAGAACCTATGTTTCGTTTGTATGAGATCCCAAACCAGGTGTACGGCACTTCGTCGAATACTCATATATTTACATTGAGAACCACTGCATTGCTCGTCGTTCGCAAAGACGCATCGGCGAGGATGGTGGAAGAATGCCTAAAAGCAATTTACAGCGGCCCCCTGGCGGGAGACGGGCTTATTGCGTTGGAGCTTGCCGCCAACTGGCAGGGACTGCCCTACCACGAAGCAGCTCGAAGATTCTTCTCCACGAGTCTGGGGGCTCCATAGCGATGGCAAGAAATATCCGACATCGTTGGTACAGTGCACAAGGTCAAAGTCGAATACACTCCAGCGCCTTGCAGCAGTCCAGCGGTACTCGGAGATTGATCTCGCTACTGGTCCTGCTTGGAATGGTCTTGATTCTCATTCAGCAGACTTCAGACGTAAAGAAGGTTGAGAAGGTAGCGACCGCCATCGGCCTGCTGCCCACTTCAAACTCGCTTTCGCTATCGCAAAGCTCCTCCCTGACCTCGCTCGATCCGGCAACCTTGCGAGAAATTCCATCGACGCCGGACGACTCCATACTCGAAGAAGTGGCGTTAGAGCCTGCAAACGAAACCGTTCGAGTGTACCAGCAGGTGTGGGCTTCGCTTCTCAAGAAAGCACCGGTTTCCGTCATCGGTGCTATGTCACGAAAACTATTTCGTCGACTAAACATCGACGCAAACGAAGTCTTGCCTGAGATCCCTTGGGCCGGAGTTCAAGAGTGGTACGATGCCTCAATCATTCAGCTCGCCCAATGGAATGAAATCGAGCTGGAGAATGCAACAGGGCAATCGGCATCAGAACCGAAGTCTCCCATTCCTCTGTTTATAGAAGCGTTCCAAAAACACGACGGTTGGTTTGCTTATTCCGTCTCCAGCGAAAGCGAAGTGAATCAAAACAGCTTTTTTCGAGGACTGCGTATCGCTTTAGATGAACGACTTTTGGAACAGATTGTCGACAACTCCCCATGGTGGTCAACAGACTGGTTCCCATTCATTAGAACTTGGCAACGCATCGAGACCCTTCGCGAACTGATTGCCAGTCGAGTCGCTCTTCCTCAGCATTTTACTCGGCTCGACGCATCGCAATTGCAAATGAGTGGCCATGGCCATCGCGGGCGACCGATTCGATTCGACGGAACGGTCTATCAGGTTGACGCGAGCGCTTCTATTGCAGAAACCGGATTCGCCAATTTTGAATACAGGGCGTTTTGGTTAAGACCAGATGACACTAGCGGACAACCCATCAAAGTCTACGCACGGGCAGAGAACATCGACGGAAACGTCAAGCTGGACAAAGATTCGCACGTCTCCCTCGTTGGCTTTTTCTTTAAAAAGATCGCTTACAAATCACAGCGAGGGCAAGAATTCTCACCGCTTCTACTTGCAGCGTACGTTGCACCGTTCGGTTTAGCAGACACAGCGGATGCAGGCGATCCTTTTCTTAAAATCCAACAATCGTTGCCACGCGACCAACAATGGCAACCGCCCGTCGATACAAATCACGCACTCTCCATCGTACGGCCAAGTTTGGAAAGAGCTTTTAGCTCGATGGACGACAAGGCTCTGGTCGATGCATTCCAAGGAGCCAACGCATCGGTTGCAATGAAACCCATTTTGGAATTAGAACGACTCGCACCAGAATTCGATCTTCTATTGAAGCAACGATCGCAATGGCCGATCACGGATTCGGTTGCCGTTGCTCAGTTCGCCGGAATAGTGACTAAGGCCGAGATCGTCAAAATCGATTCGAATCTAGCCACAATGCGGGAGGTTCCGTACCTGTATCGTCTTCAAATCGAAAGCGATGACACACCGATACAGTTGCTCTGTTCGAAGATTCCAGACGGTTGGCTGCACCCCGACGGTTCGGTGTTGAAACCACTTAGGCAGCCTTGTGTGGTCAATGGTGTGTTGTCAACCCAGAGCGATGGTTCACGACTTGCATGGTCTCGAACGGTTCAATGGAAACGAACCGACGCAAGTAAAGGCGTTGACGCATCGTTACTCCGGCCAGAGCTTTCAGAATCTGCTATTTTCCTGATGGATCACGGATGGGATTTAGCATGGAGAGATCAAATAGGCGAGCTGCAAAAGGATTCCATCAAGCCGCTTTCGGCCAAGGAAATCGAACCGTTCTATAGACTGATGCAGATTGCCAAACGTGCACCGTTTACGGCTTCTAAGTCGGTTGCAGAATCCGAGCACACGGATCGTTCCATTGTAAAACTACTGGATACACTGACGCTCAAGAATAAAAAAATGAAGCCGGTTATGGAACGCGTATCCATGAACATGCGCATCGTGCGAGTCTCAAGTGTTCGAGTGGAGGACCCCGTGCAGGCTGCCATGTTGGGGAGCGACCGATACTACCAATTGGATGGAATGGCAGATATTGGAAATCGTGCTTACGAAGACCTTGGTTATAAAAATTCCGCTGGCAACAAGGTTCCCATCCTTTACCAGAAAGAGTATCCAGTCACTTGTGTCTGCCTTGAACTACCGTCATGGCTGATTTCCGGTGACCAAGATCCGAAAGGTGAATCTCGTTCCGACTCGGAAGCCGTTTGGTACCCGCGAATGAAATCGTCGGCGTCGGGTTGGTTCTATCGGTTCTGGAGTTACACGACACAGGAGACAGCCCAATCGCTTGGTGAAAATCATCGCCAGATCGGACCGCTGGTGGTTTTGGACTCTCTGACACTTGGTATCAAAACCAACGATGGCGATAGCTCCGGCGACACCAATGCGAGTACGGCTAAAACACTCACGACGCTTATTGGAGTGGCAGGGGCGTTGGGGATATGGTGGTTTGTGCGTACCAAAGCTACATCAAAACGGCGATCACTCAAATCAAGAGCATAGACCCGTGTGGCACGCTCTGAGGGACCATTGCGATTTCTCCCCCTCGCCCCTTTTTAGGGGAGAGGGGGTCGGGGGGCGAGGGGCGCAAGCACAAAGATGTGGTAACGCTTTCGCTTTCGCCCGTGCCTCCAACGCAATCGAAAGTGCGAACTTCTTTCGATTTACGATCGGTCGATCAATAAATGCGTGAGTTGTGCAGTGGGATAGGCTTCTCGCCTGTCATTTTCGGCTTGAAAGGCTGGAAGCCTATCCCACTTAATTCGAAGCGGTCGTTGCTCGTTCATTACTCCAAGCAGATGCGTTGGATTGGATCCAAGAGCCTATTTCTTCAGCGTCCATGCCGCCAACTCGGTCGGCGATCACCTTGCCATGGAGGAACAAAAACGAGTGAGGTATGGATCGGACGCCATAATGTTGCGAAAGCTCTCGACTGGAATCCACGTCCATGATCACTACTTTGACGTCTCCGTTAGACGTGCTTTCGTATTCGGCTAATGCTTTATCCGTGGAGCGACATGGAGGGCACCATGTCGCTCCGAACTTTACCAATACCGGCCGCGATTCCTTGGCCACTGCGGATTGGAAATCTGCGTCCGTTGATGGTTCGATGTCTCGTTTGCTGGTCGGCTTAAAGTACAGTAAGCAGACACCAACCAATAAAGCACCAATCAGCCAATTGCTGTATTTGTTCATTAAGTTGAGCATTTTATGTTTTCGATTCGTTAGGACGATCAACCGCAGACTTTTTCATCTCGACCCACCCACAAACCATAACACATCGAGGGTGCCAAGGCAAAGGCTAGGAATCGTCCAGTGACCAAATACAGTCGATTGTGCCGGGAAATAGATGGGGTATAACTTGCTGATGGCAAAACCAACAAAAATCATCATTATTGGCGTCGGAGACGATGGTTCTGAAGGACTGACCAAAGTCGCGCGCGACTGCATTCATGCGGCAAGCGTTCTCGTCGGCTCCCCTGCCCTGCTCGCAAAGTTTCCTGACTTTACCGGTCGCAAGGAAGTGATAGGAGCTGACTTGGACCGACTTGCAAACGCATTGGATCTGTCCGATGTACGAACGGTGGTACTCGCAAGCGGCGATCCGCTTTTTTATGGTACGGCTCGGTTTCTATGCGATCGATTGGGAAAAGATCGCTTTGACGTACTTCCACACGTGAGTAGCATGCAATTGGCATTTGCCCGCGTGAAAGAGAGTTGGGATGAAGCCTATTTGACAAACCTCGCGTCGCAACCGCTCGATCGCGTCGTTGACCGAATTCGTTCAGCGGAGAAGGTCGGCGTCTTTACCTCCGAGGACGTGCCACCTGCTCGATTGGCCGAAGAACTCCTCTCCAAAGGGATCTCGTACTTTACCGTTTATGTTTGTGAGAACTTAGGCTCGCCAGACGAACGCGTCACTCGGAGCACGCTCTCTGACATCGTCAACCAGCGTTTTGCACCTCTGAATGTCATGGTGATGGTCCGCCAAACAGGCGTGCCCGATAAACAATCGGAATCCGACAATCGGCGCCTATTTGGAAATCCAGACGAGTTGTTTCGTCAAAGTAAGCCGAAACGCGGGCTCCTAACGCCCAACGAAGTGCGTTCAATCGCCTTGGGCGAAATGAATTTACGATCAACCTCCATTATTTGGGACATCGGTGCAGGGAGTGGTTCCATCGCCATCGAGGCGGCGCAAATCGCTAGAAACGGTAAAGCCTACGCCATCGAAATGGATGCCGAAGACTACAACTTGCTCGTCGAAAATGCAAAGCAGTTTGGTGTTACCAATCTTGTTCCTGTTTTAGGTGAAGCACCCAAGGCTTGGGAATCATTACCTGACCCCGAAGCCATCTTTGTTGGGGGCACAGGCCGTGCCGTAACGGAACTTGTTTCGCACGCTTGGCCACGGCTCCAACCAGGTGGCTGCCTCATCGCTAACATGACGAGCATGGACTATGTTGTCGCCTTGCAGCAGCTGTTTAACGCCAAGTTGGGAATCGAACCTATGCTCTGGATGGTTCAAATATCGAGAGGAAACTATCAAATGGATAAATTGCGTCTTGAATCCTGCAATCCAACCTTCCTTCTCAAAGCCGTCAAGCCGCTTGGAGTGCCGCGATGAGCCTAAACGACGAACGGCTAGATGTCATCGTGGTTGGAGCACATCCAGACGATGTCGAGATCGCATGCGGCGGGACGATTGCCACCTTGGTCGAACAAGGCTACCGGGTCGGGATCATCGACCTAACCGATGGCGAGCCAACTCCGCTGAGCCCATCGCCACACGTGCGACGCGCGGAAGCGATGGCCGCGGCCAACGTCCTCGGTGTACACGTGCGAAAGATACTCGACTTCACCAACCGTCGATTGATGGATGGTTTTGAGGAACGCGTTGCGCTGGCCAAAGAATTCCGTCGCTATCGTCCCAAGATGGTTATCGGCTTCGGAAACAAGACACCTATGGCTTCCCCAGACCATTTTCAAGCAATGCAGATCACTGACGCTGCGGTATTCTACTCTCGTTTGACAAAATGGGATGATTTTTTTGAAGGCCTTCCCGTCCATGCCATCGAACGCCAACTGTACTTTCGACTGCAATTCGAACCAGCCGCAATCGTGGGTTTCGACAGTCAAATAACTGTCGACATCAGCAAGACGCTCGAAAAGAAAATTGCAAGCATCGCTTGCTATGCGACCCAATTCCCACCGGCAAAAGCGCACGTGTTTGAACGTGTACGAGGGTTGGCAATCGCCGCTGGAGCTGCAGCCAACTGTAGTGCCGGCGAAGTCTTTGCCTGCACGCGACCGTTGGCCACACATG
>Ga0136639_10000931_pt1 | contig 10202 bp, 12 predicted proteins | sample AntDrymUQ8592106_2_FD_113739 | JGI IMG/M metagenome (GOLD analysis project Ga0136639, IMG submission 113739) | Polar desert sand microbial communities from Dry Valleys, Antarctica - metaG UQ859 (21.06) | ecosystem: Environmental > Terrestrial > Soil > Desert | place: Antarctica: Dry Valley...
GCGGGCGTGCCATTCTTCACCATCTCGGGCTCGGACTTCGTCGAAATGTTCGTCGGCGTCGGCGCCAGCCGCGTCCGCGACATGTTCGCCGAGGCCAAGAAGTCGGCGCCATGCATCGTCTTCATCGACGAGATCGACGCCGTCGGCCGCCATCGCGGCGCCGGGCTCGGCAATGGCAATGACGAGCGCGAGCAGACCCTGAACCAGTTGCTGGTCGAGATGGACGGCTTCGATGCCAATGAGGGCATCATCATCATCGCCGCGACCAACCGGCCCGACGTGCTCGATCCGGCCCTGCTCCGCCCGGGCCGCTTCGATCGCCGCGTCACCGTGCCGCTGCCCGATATCGAGGGCCGGATGAAGATCCTCGACGTGCATATGCGCAAGGTGCCGCTGGCGCCCGACGTCGATGCCCGCACCATTGCGCGCGGGACGCCCGGCATGTCGGGTGCCGATCTCGCCAACCTCGTCAACGAGGCGGCGCTGGCGGCCGCGCGGCTCGGCAAGAGATTGGTGGCGATGGCCCAGTTCGAGCTGGCCAAGGATCGCGTCATCATGGGCACCGAGTGGAAGTCGCTGGTGATGACCCCCGAAGAGAAAAAGATGACCGCGTATCACGAGGCCGGCCATGCCTTGGTCCGAGTCCATGAAAAGGCCTCGGATCCGATCCACAAGGCAACCATCATCCCGCGCGGCGGTGCGCTCGGCATGGTGGTGTCGATGCCCGAACGCGACAATTACAGCTATCACCGCGACAAGATGTACGCCGATCTGGCGTCGGTGATGCGCGGCCGCGTCGCCGAGGAAGTGATCTTCGGTCACGACAAGGTGTCGTCGGGCGCGTCGAGCGACATCCAGCAGGCGACCAAGCTCGCCCGGGCGATGGTCATGCAATGGGGCATGTCCGACAAGCTCGGGCCCTTGCAATATGAGGAAGCCCAGGGCGAAACCTTCCTCGGCTAGTCGCAGACCCAGCGCCACAATATGTCGAACGAGACCGCGCTGCTGATCGACGCCGAAATCCGCAAACTGGTCGATGGCGGCCATGCCCGCGCGACCGAGATCATCAAGGGCAATGTTGATCAGCTGCACGCGGTGGCCGGGGCGCTGCTCGAGCTTGAAACGCTGACCGGCGACGAGATCAAGACGATCATATCCGGCGGCAAGATCGATCGCGCGGCCGACGTTCCGGCGGTACTCCCGACCGCCGGCTCGTCGATCCCCAGGGCCAAGCGGCCCAAGCCGGGCATCGGCGGCCCAGCGCAGGCCGGCGCTTGATCGGGCGTCGGTCGGTGCAGTTGCGCGTGTTGGTCGTGGCCGCGGCCCTGTTGGTTCCGGCGGCGGCTTCGGCCCAGTCGATGAGTGCCGAGACGTTTTTCCAGAAAGCCCAGGCGCTCCAGCGCAAGGGCATGATGGCGATGTTCTCGAGCGACGTGAAGAAATTGATGAAGGAAGCCAAGGCGGCCGGCGAGACCGCCCGGGCGCAGCGGCTGGCGGCACTCAAAGCCAAGCTGCCACCGCGCTACTGTCCGCCGCCGGGGGCGCAGCGAATCGGCTCGGACGAATTCATGCAGCGACTCGGCGCCTTGTCGCGCGCCGATCGCCTGCGGATCGACATGACCGAGGCGATGACCCGCATCATGGCGGGCAAGTTCCCCTGCCGCTGAGCGCCTCGTCCTGCCCCCTTCGCTCAACCGCTAAGCCACGGCGGTGGCGCCGGTCGAGGGGGGATGCTAGCCAGCGGGCCAATGGCGCGGCGCATCGGTCTTCTCGGGGGAAGCTTCAACCCGGCCCATCGCGGCCATCGCGCCACGAGCCTCGCCGCGATCGACGCGCTCGGGCTCGATGAGATCTGGTGGCTGGTGTCGCCCGGCAATCCGCTCAAGCCGAGCAAGGGCATGGCGCCGCATGCCGCGCGGCTTTGCTTCGCCCGCCAGATTGCCCGGCGAAGCCGGATCAAGGTCAGCAATTTCGAGGCCGAGGTCGGCACGATCTACACCGTCGATACCGTCGCCGCCTTGCTCGGCCATTGGCCAAGACATGATTTCATCTGGCTGATGGGCGAAGATACTGTGGCCCAATTTCACCAGTGGAAGGACTGGCGTCGGCTGGCCGGCATGGTGCCGATTGCGGTGCTATCGCGCCCGGGGTATGATGGCGCTGCCCGCGCGGCCCGCGCGATGGGCTGGTTGAGGCGTTTTGTCCGTCCCTCGGCCACGGCACGCAACTGGACCAAGTGGAGTGCTCCGGCGATCACCTTTCTTCGCCTGCCGCCCGATCCGACCTCCGCCACCCGCCTGCGCGTGCTCGACCCCCTTTGGTATCGCCGACCCCCTGGCCTCACCGCCCGGCGATCCACCCTGTCATAGGAGCCATCTTGGCCGACCCCCGTTCGAAGTCCGAAAATGCCCCCAAGCCTGGCCCCGGCGCCGCCGATGTCGACGCGCTTCACGCCCTCATCACCAAGTCGCTCGACGACGACCAGGCGGTCGAGATGATCTCGATCCCGCTGGCCGGCAAATCGTCGATTGCCGATCATATGGTGATCGCCAGCGGTCGCTCGTCGCGGCAGGTCGCGTCGATGGCGGCGAAGCTGGCCGAGCGGATCAAGGCCGAATTCGGAAAGCCGGTGCGGATCGAGGGCTTGCCCACCGCTGACTGGGTGCTGATCGACGCCGACGATGTCATCGTCCATTTATTCCGCCCCGAAGTCCGCAGTTTCTACAATCTGGAGCGGATGTGGGCGTTTGGCGACGAAACGCCGGCCGCCACCGCCTCCGCCGCCGCGCCCGGCGCCTGATCGCATGATCCGGCGCGCGGGCTGGCTTGCGCTCGCCGCCATTGCGCTTGCCAGTTCGTCCATCGCCGGGGCGCAGGCGCTTGCCGCACCAATTGCCGTCCAACCGGCGTCGCTCAACCAGCAGCTGGAGGCGATCGCCGCCGTCCCCACCGGCCGCGTCGGGATCGCCGCGATCAACCTTGCCACTGGCCGCGAGGTCGCGGTTCACGGCGGCGAGCCCTTCCCGATGGCAAGCGTGGTCAAGATCGCGGTCGCGGCGGCCTATCTGGCCGAAGTCGATGCCGGCCGCCGCTCGCTGGCGAAGACCATCACCCTCGACGAATCGATCCGCAGCGGGTCCGACGGAATCGGCAAATTGATGCCGCATCCCGGGGTGACGCTGTCCGCCGCCAACCTCATCGAGCTGATGCTGGCGGTCAGCGACAATACAGCGACCGACATGCTGATCGCCGATCTCGGCGGAACGCGGGCGGTGCAACGCTGGCTCGACCGAAACCGCGTCGCCGGGGTCCGCATCGACCGCGAGATTGCCCGGCTGGTGCTCGACAATCTCGGGCTGCCGCTGCTCGCGGGCAAGACCGCCGCGCAGACCCTGTGGGCGTCCGACCCGCTGACGCTCGAAGCGCGCGCCGTCGCGGTGGCGTCGTTCGACAAGGATCTGCGCGACACCGCGTCGCCGCTGGCGATCGCGCGCTTCCTCGCCCGGCTCTACAAGGGCGAGATGCTGGCGCCCGCCAGCCGCACCTTCCTGTTCGACGTCATGGCGCGCTGCCGCACCGGCGCCGACCGAATTCCGGCGGGCGTTCCGGCGGGCACCCCGGTGGCGCACAAGACCGGCACGCTGGCCGGGATCAGCAACGACGTCGGGATCGTCACCTTGCCCGACAAGCGCCGCTTTGCGATCGCGCTATTCACCCGCGGCATTGCCGAGGGTCCGGCGCGGGCGAAGATCATTGCCGACTCAACTCGCGCCATATTCGACGCCTTTTCGCCGCGCTGAGCCGATGCTGCTCCACCTAATCGCCCGTGGGAAGATCGGCCGATCGCCCGAAGCCGAACTGGTCGAGCGTTATCTCAAGCGGATCGCGTGGCCCACGAAAATCACCGAATTGCCCGATCGCGGGGGCCCGCTGCCCGCCGCGCCGCCGGCCAGCGTCACCATCCTGCTCGACGAGCGCGGCACTGTCCTGTCATCTACCGACTTCGCCAAAAAACTCGAAGGGTGGCGCGATGGCGGCAAGCGCGAGGCGCGCTTCCTGATCGGCGCCGCCGACGGCCATGACGCGGCGCTCCGGAGCTCGGCCGATCTGATCCTGTCGTTCGGTCCCGCGACCTGGCCGCACATGCTGGCGCGGGCGATGCTCGCCGAACAATTGTTTCGAGCAACATCGATCCTTGCGAACCACCCTTATCATCGCGAAGGATGAGCGGGTGAAGCGCGCGCTGATCATGACGTTGGTTCTGGCTCCGTTGGTGGTGGCATCGTCGAGCCTTGCCCAATCGTCGCCCGAAGCCGCAATTGCCAGGGTTCGAGTCGAAGCGGAGCAGGCCGAGGCCGAGGCCGCCCGCCTCTCGACCGCCGCCGGACAGGCCCGCGGAGAAGCCGCCCGGCTCGCCGCCGACCGGTTGGCCGCCGCCGCCGCGATCGCCGCCGCCGAAGCGCGGATCAGTGAGATGGACATCAGCCTGGCAGCGCGCGAGGCGCTGGTCCGCACCAATGCCGCGCGGCTCGCCGAACAGCAGGCGCCGGTCGCGTCGCTGGTCGCGGGCCTGGTCAACCTTGGCCGCCGCCCGCCCCTGGTCAGCCTGGCCGACGATCATGATTTGACCCAGATGGTGCGGATGCGCGCCTTGCTCGATGTCGCGGTGCCGCGGATCCGGGCCAATAGCGCCGCGCTGGCGGCCGAACTCGCCGCCAGTCGCCGCCACGCCGACGATGCCCGCCAGGCGCGGCGCGAAGTGGCGAAGGCTCGCGCCAATTTGGCCAAGCGCCAACAGGCGTTCGCTGCGCTCGAGGCCCGCTCGCTCGAGCGCGCCGCGCGGCTCGACGCCGGTGCGCTCGGCGCCGACGACCGGATGCTGGCGGCGAGCGAGGGGGTCGCGACCCTCGGCAATCAATGGGAACGGGAGCGCGCCGCGCGGCGGCTGGCGGTCGATCTGGCGCGATTGCCGGGCGCCCCGCGGCGGCCGTTCGCGCCCGATTCGCGAGCCCCCGCGCCGCCGTTCGCGTTCATCCTGCCAGTCGAGGCGCCGGTGACCGACGGCTTGGGCCAGGTCAGCGCCAGCGGAATCCGATCGCGCGGCACCACCTTCGCCAGCCGCGCAGGATCGCCGGTAATCGTCCCCGCCGACGGCATAATGGTGTTTGCCGGCCCCTATCGCCGCCACGACGGGATTGCGATCATCGACCATGGCGGGGGCTGGATGAGCCTGCTGGTCGGGGTCCGCCCGACCGCCGCCAAGGGCACGCGAGTCGCCCGCGGTGCGTTGCTCGGCCGCGCGCTTGGGCCGGTGACGCTCGAATTGTCGATCAACGGGCGGCCCCAGTCGGCAGCCTTCATCGCGGCTTCATCTCAGTCACTGTCCATTAAGGCCAATGCGGGCTAAAGTCGGCCTAACCCAAGCGAGGAATAACCCATGACGCGTCTCGCCAAGTTCCTCCAGCCGCTCGCGGTGGTCGGGGCGCTTACCATGATCCCGCTGACGACCAGCTCGCTGGCGGCCGCCGACGCCAACACCATGAAGGAGCTCGACACCTTCATGGACGTGTTCAACCAGGTGCGCGCCAATTATGTCGACAAGGTCGACGACCATGTGCTGGTCAAGGGCGCGATCGACGGCATGCTGGCCGCGCTCGACCCGCATTCTTCCTATATGGAAGGGTCGGACTACACCTCATTGAAGACCACCACCGACGGCAATTACGGCGGGCTCGGCCTGTCGGTCACGATGGAGGATGGCGCGGTCAAGGTGATCACCCCGACCGAGGACACTCCGGCCGACAAGGCGGGGATGAAGGCCGGCGATTACATCACCCACATCGACGGGCAATTGCTCTACGGGCTCGAGCTCGACGAGGCGGTCGAGAAGATGCGCGGTGCGCCGGGTACCAAGATCACGCTAAGCGTGGTTCGCCGCGGCCGCGACAAGCCGTTCGATGTCACCATCACCCGCGCCAAGATCGAGCTTCGCGTGGTCAAGTGGGAGATCAAGGACGGCATCGGGATCATCAACATCAACAGTTTCGCGGGCAATACCGGCGCCGCGACCGAGGCCGCGCTGACTGCGATCGACAAGGCCACCGGCGGCAAGCCGACCGGCTATGTCATCGACCTTCGCTCCAATCCGGGCGGATTGCTCAACGAAGCGGTGCGGGTCAGCGATGCCTTCCTCGAGCGCGGCGAGATCGTGTCCGAGCGTGGCCGCGACAAGAGCGACTTCCAGAGCTGGAGCGCCAAGCCGGGCGATATGGCGCACGGGCTTCCGATCATCATCTTGGTCGATGTTGGCAGCGCCTCGGCGGCCGAGATCGTCGCCGGCGCGCTGCAGGATCATCGCCGCGCGATCGTGATGGGCGAGCGCAGCTTCGGCAAGGGCTCGGTCCAGGGCGTGCAGGAGCTCAACGCCGGCAGCGCGCTGCGCTTGACCATCGCCCGCTACTACACCCCCTCGGGCCGCTCGGTGCAGGCCGGCGGGATCGACCCCGACATCAACGTCCCGCAGCTGTCGGACCCCGATTACAAGGATCGCCCGGCGATTCGCGAGGCCGACCTTCGCCGCCACCTGGTAAGCCAGGCGGGGGTCAAGGACGAGGTGCTGGAGAAGGACAGCACTGCCGACCCGCGGTTCAGCGCGACCGCCGAGGAGTTGAAGAAGAAGGGCGTCAAGGACTTCCAGCTCGACTATGCGATCCGCACCCTGAAGCGGCTGGCACCGGCGGCGCCCGCGGCGCCGACCCGCGTCCGCTAGGCGCCGATGGCGATTGACGCGATCAGCCCGGCGCGACCGGCGATGCCTGCAGCGCTCGCCCGGATGCTCGCGCTTGGCGTCCCGGCGGCGTTGCTCGCTGGCGCCTATCTGTCGCAATATGTCGGCGGGCTCTATCCGTGCGAGATGTGTTACTGGCAGCGCTGGCCGCATTTTGTCGCGGTGGCGGTCGCGGCGCTCGCGTTCCTGTTCGTCGCGGACAGCCGCAATGCGCGCTGGCTGACTGCCCTCGCTGCCCTCGCGATCGCCGCCTCGGGCGCAATCGGGGTGTTTCATGCCGGGGTTGAATATGGCTGGTGGCAGGGGCTGACCCGCTGCTCGAGCGGCGGCGCGATGACCCTCGACGAACTGCTGAATGTCCCGCTGGTGCGCTGCGACCAGGTCCAATTCTCGTTCCTCTCGGTCAGCATGGCGGGGTGGAATGCGATCATCTCGCTCGGCTCGGCAGCGCTGATCGCATTGCTGCTCGCCCGGAAAACCGCATGACCGGCGGCTGGCGCCCCGGCGATGCCAGGCCCGATGTGGCGAGCATGCTGCGCGTCAACCAGGCTGGCGAATATGGCGCGACGCGGATTTATGCGGGACAATTGGCGGTGCTCGCCAAGGGATCGCATGCGGCGCACCAGATTGCCCGCATGGCGCGGCAGGAGCAGCGCCACCTCGATCGGTTCGATGCCCTGCTCGCGACCCGTAAAGTGCGCCCGACCGCGCTCCAGCCGGTGTGGAATGTCGCCGGCTTCATGCTTGGCGCGGCGACCGCGCTGATGTCGGAAGAAGCGGCGATGGCCTGCACCGACGCGGTCGAGACCGAGATCGACCTGCATTATTCGGCGCAACTCGACGAATTGGGCGACAGCGACCCCGAGCTGTCCGCCGACATTGCCGAATTCCGCGAGGAGGAGCTCGAGCATCGCGAGACCGCGCGCGCGCTTGGCGCCGAGAACGCGCCCGGCTACCCCCTGCTGACGGCGGCAATTCGCGCCGGATGCCGCCTGGCGATCGGCCTGTCGAAGCGCATTTGAGGAACTTGGGCGGACCTTGTCCGCTGTACCAGTTGAAAGGATCGTCCTGATGTCGAAACTGCCCCTGAGCCTTGGTTGCGCCGCGATCGGCCTCGCCGGGATCATCGCGCCCGCCGTCCCCGCGCTGGCGCAGAAAGGCAAGGTCAGCGAGATCATCGTCTACGGCACCGATCCGTGCCCGCGCTCGACCGACGACGCGATCGTGGTCTGCGCGCGCAAGCCCGAGACCGAACGCTACCGCATCCCCGAGCGGCTTCGCCAGGGCGGATCGCTCCAGTCGCGTCAGTCGTGGGCGGCGCGCGCCAAGACCTTCGAGACAGTCGGCGCGACCGGCACCAACAGCTGCTCGCCGGTCGGCCCGGGCGGGTTCACCGGCTGCGTCAACCAGGTCATCAAGCAGGCCTTCGACGAGCGCGGCGAGCAGGTCTCCAGCGACACCACCCCGCGCAACTAAGGCATCTCAGACGCGGTTGCGTTCGGCCTCGATCCACCGGCTGATCTGCGCGTCGAGCACATCGAGCGGCACCGCGCCCTGCCCGAGCACCGCGTCGTGGAAGCGCCGCAGGTCGAACTTGGCCCCCAGCGCTTTCTCCGCCCGGCCCCGCAGATCGCGGATCTTGAGCTCGCCCAGTTTGTACGCCAGCGCCTGCCCCGGGTTGGAGATGTAGCGGTTGACCTCGGCGTCGATATTGGCGTCGGTCAGCGCGCTATTGTCCTTCATGAACGCCACCGCCTGCTCCTTGCTCCAGTCCTTGGAATGCAGCCCGGTATCGACCACCAGCCGGCACGCGCGCCACATTTCGTAGCTTAACCGCCCCATGTCCTTCTGCGGCGTGTCGTAAATCCCCATCTCGATCCCGAGCCGCTCCGAATAGAGCGCCCAGCCCTCGACGAACGCGGTGTATTGAGACGTCGCCTTGCGCCACGCCGGCATGTCCAGCTCCTGCTGCGTCGCGATCTGCATGTGGTGGCCGGGCACCGCCTCATGCACCGTCAACGCCGGCAATTCCCACAAGGGCCGCTGGTCGAGCTTCGATGTGTTGACGTAATAAGTGCCCGCGACTCCGGCTTCGGGGCTTCCCGGCTGGTAATAAGCGGTGGTCGATCCGGGCGCGATTTCGGGCGGGATTTCCTTCAATCCGTACGGCAGCCGCGCAAGCTTGTTGAACAGGCTGGGCATCTTGCCGTCGATCGTCTTGGCCATCAGCGCCGCCGCGGCCATCAGTTCGGCCGGGGTTTTGGCGAAATATTTCGCATTGGTGCGCATGTCGGCGATCATCGCCTCGCGGCTCGCAAAGCCGGCCTTGATCGCGACCTGGCTCATCTCCGCCCGGATCCGCTTTACTTCGCCGAGGCCGATCGTGTGGATCGCGTCGGGGGTCAGGTTGGTGGTGGTCTGCTGGCGCACCTGGAAAGCATAATAAGCCGCACCATTGGGCTGCGACGAGACCGAGACACTGGTCGAACAGCGATCCTTCAACTCGCGGTCATAGGTCGTGGCGAATGCTTGGTATGACGGGTTGATCTTGCCCGTGATCAGCGCCTTGGCGCGGCCCTGCAACTCGCTCCATTGTCGCTCGGTGACGTTGGCGGGGCGCGATTCCGCGAACGGCGCATAAAAACGCGACTTGGCGGGGTCTTCCGCGATCACCCCGGTGATGGTCTTGGGAAAGCCGGTCATCGTCACGCACGGCTGGACGAAGCCTTCGTTGGCCGCCTTGACCGAGATCGCGCCATAATCGCGCATCCGGTCGGGGACGAAGGCGATCCGCGCGAGATAATTGTCAAAGTCGGCATAGCTTCGGAACGGCTGCTGCTCGCCCATCCCGGCGATCCCGCCGTGATAGCTGCCGAGGATCGAATAATAGAGCTGGCGCTGGCCGAACTTGCTGGCCTCGATGAAGCTTTCCAGACTGTCCTTGAGGATCGAATAATTGGCCTGCTGAGCGGGCGGCAGCGATTTGGGTGCAATCACATTCAACCGGCGGAGAAGCACCGCCGCCTCGGCGACCTGGCGATCGGCCGCAGCGAGGCTGATCTCGCCCAGCTGGCGATCATAGGTCGTCACCCCGACCGAGGTCGCCAGCGTCGGGCTGTTCTTGAGCAATGCCGCCCAATACTCATCCTGCAGCTTCTGGAAATCCTGGGTCGGCCCGGCCAACGCCGGCGCGGCGATCGCGAGCGCGGTGGCGGCAAGCAGCAAATGGTGGTGGCGCATGGTCAGTCTCCCCGGTTGCCGGGGAGATTAAGCCGCGATCGCCGCACCGCAAGTCGCCTTTCGACGAAAGGCGGAGCGCCGCTGTTCAGGCATTGACCCTGATGTCGTCGGCATGCGCCGGATAGGGCGCCGCGACCGCCCGCTCGACCTTGGTACCACCGAGCTTGCTCGAATA
>Ga0136639_10000932_pt1 | contig 10198 bp, 8 predicted proteins | sample AntDrymUQ8592106_2_FD_113739 | JGI IMG/M metagenome (GOLD analysis project Ga0136639, IMG submission 113739) | Polar desert sand microbial communities from Dry Valleys, Antarctica - metaG UQ859 (21.06) | ecosystem: Environmental > Terrestrial > Soil > Desert | place: Antarctica: Dry Valley...
ATAGGAAAAGACCGACGGCAAGAGAACCCGCCGGAAATATAATGTTTAGAACCTTACCAAGACCTGCTAAAAGGCATAGGGTAGTAATCAGTAATAGTCCCAGGATTGCCATCCAAGCTGCTTGGGGTTGTAGTGTTAGAGAAAAGCCCTGTTTTCGAGAGTTATTCGGAATTCCCTGCATTTGACTCATTACTCACTACTGTTGCGGTTTGGGCTATCTTTAGCTAGGTCAGTCCTGGACGCACTCCCGACAAAGAAACCGGGTTTTTAACCTAATCTGCGGACTACAGCGGAGGATTTTCGTCCATCAAACCCGGTTTCTGGCCACCCGTGCGTAAGTTTGATAGGTATTAAGTTTTAAGTCTGAGCTTTTAGGAATCTTTAACAAGGTTTTAGGTTTGAAGAATTTTCCGCCCTAGCACCTAACACCTTACACCTTTATTTGGATTGTTGCCATGTCTCCCAAGCTTGCCAACGTCCACGTAGAGATGCTAGTAATTTCTGTCCTGCTAAGGTTCCTTCTTTAGGTAGGAATCGTAACCATTGTAAGAAACCAGGGGCATCTCGTGTTCCCACGAATGTTGCCCAGAATACAAATGCAGTACGTCGAGTCGATGGTAGGTTTTCTAATAAAACTAAAGTTTCATTGTGTACGGCATTAATCAAGGCAATGTCATTAAATTTATTTCGCTGATCTTCGTCAAAACGTTGTGCTGGGTAGTGATTGACTGCGACTTTGGGATCGTAGATCAGCTTCCAGCCTGCCCGTTTCAAGGCTAGACTAAATGCTAGTTCAAAGTGTACCTGGGCTCCTGTACCTCGCATCCGCGGGTCGAAGTGCATTTGGTCGATCGCACTCCGCCGAAAACTCATGTTTACACCCTTAAGTACATCTACCTCACGGGCTTCTCCCACCCCTAAGTGATGTCCGCCGATGACTCGTCCAAACCACTGCACCTGTCCCACTACCTCGCGTTCCCCCTCTTCTAACTCGGTGCCATGATACACCCAATCCCGCCCCCCTACACCACCGATATTGCTATCTGACAGAAAGTGAGCCTCGATGCGTTCGAGCCAATCAGTGTGAGGTGTGGCATCATCATCGGTAAAGGCGATGATATCTCCACTGGCGGCATCCATTCCTGCATTCATGGCTGCTACCACACCAGACTCGCTCACTGTGGCAGTTCGCAGTAGTAAGAATTCTGGGTTCAATGTTTGGACAAATGTCCAAGTTTCAGTATCGGTATCTCGAACAACTACTAAGACTTCATCGGCAGGAAGTTTTTGCTTTTTGAGTGCGTCTAAGCAGCGTGCTAAGTCTTTCGGACGGCGGTAACTGGGAATCACAACTGAGATCGTCAGCACGGCTGTAGTTCCTCAAATAAATTCACATAATTACTTGCCATATTAGCCCAACTATGATGTTCTGCTATAGCTCTAGCTATTTTACCCATTTGCTGTCTTTGTTGCCGATCGCATTTAACTAATTGAGTTAACGCTTCAGCTAAAGCCTGTGTATCGTCTGAGTCTGGCAAAACTACCCCACAGTCTGGTGTCACCAACTCCGCCGCCCCCGTCGTAGCAGCCGTAATCACGGGTATTCCTGTCGCCATCGCTTCTAGCACTACTAAACCAAAAGTCTCATAACGGGACGGAAAAACTAAAAAATCTGCTGCTTTCATCAAGTCGGGGACATCTTGCCGGAATCCCAGAAAATGCACCCGATCCTCTAAGTTTAGCGATCGCGCTAACTCAGGATAGGGACTACCTCCCGTTCCACCCACAACTGCGAGGTGCAATTGAGGAACTTGCACTAAGGAATGTAGGACTGTATCTAAGTTTTTCCGAGGTGTACGGATATCCCCAGCAAATAGCGCCAGAGGAACTTCCTCTGGTAAACCCCATTTTTGCCGATCGACAATACCTGGAGCAAACTCTTGTAAATCAATGCCATTTAAGATCGTCCGAATGCGATCTCGTGGGACACCGATCGCCACTAATTCTTGGGCGACTTTCTCAGAAACGGCTACTACTACTTTTGCGCGATCGAAGGCTTTTTTCTCCCAATCAGCATTTAAAGCAGTATAAAACCGCTGATAAGTGCCACGCAAGCTCAGATTTCGTGTTGAGAGATTGATCGGCGATCGCAACCAGGAATTATGAACAAAATGTACTGCATTCACATCTCCCCTAGCAGAAGTAATTGCACCATTGAGTTTGATTATGTCAAATTCTTTTTGGTGCTGATTTAACCACCAAGCAGTTTTGGTAGAGAAAGCCATTTCGCGAACAAGTTGCAATGGATATCCTTTAATTGAAATAGGAATCCAATCGACCTGACTGTGTTGTTCCAATGCCAAATCCACGCTACTTGCTAATAAAGTAACATGATGACCGCGACGAATAGCTTCCCACGCAACTTCATAGTTGACCCGACCTTGACCATCCCCAGTCGCAACTTTATGAGTAACAATACAAAGCTTCATTTAATACCTCTTTTATGAGACAAAGCTGCTTCGTACAAAGTCAGATTATCACTGGCAATCCGCTGCCAACTATACTTTTGTGCCGTAGCATAAGCATTACGGCGCAATTTTTCCAGGTAGGGGCGGTCTGTAATTAAGCGCTCCAAAGCTTGCACGATCGCCTCACTGTCGCGCGGTGGAACTAGAATACCATTATCTCCATCACGCACAACTTCCATCGGCCCTGGCGTTGTGGTGGTTACAGGAGCTAAACCACAAGCTATAGCGTCCATCAGGGCGACGCTAAACCCTTCCGAGAGGGTAGGAAAGAGCTTGATATGATGTCCGCGCAGGAGTTCGGGTAGTGTTTCATGTTGGTAGCGTGGCACAACTCGGATGCGATCGCGTAGAGATGGCTCAAAATCTGCATAAACCTGTGCTTCAGGGCAGCCCGTCCCCACAAAACTCACCTCTACTTGGGGATAACTGGCAAGAATTTTATTTAATGCCGGAACACCATAATAAATCCCTTTACGAGGGATATAAGTTGCCACCAAGGCAATCCGAATGACTGAATCTTCTGCTTCGGGAGTTGGCTCAAAAGGGAGATTCAGAAAAGTCTCTGGAATCCCATTTTCACACAAACTAGCCCGATCGACATCGACCCCCAATTTTTCAACAGCATATTCTAAATCGTAACGATTAGAGAATAAGCTCAAGTCTGCATCCCGCAAAGAATTAGCCACTTCCCAGAGTCGGAAACCTCCATGATAAAGCGGATATTTCCAACTCAAGTGCAATTTGCCAAGGCGGGCTTCTTCTAAGTTTTCCAGGTGCATAATATGCTCAAGACCATGACTTCGCGTCACTAGAACCGCACTATTTGAGGTACTGCGCAGTTTTGCCCACACCCAGGCATCACCTGTTGAAGCATCTATAACATCAACAGCTTGTTTTTGGGAGAGTGCCAATATGTGACTAGCCAGAAATTCAGGAAACATCATTGACTCTAGCATTTCTGGCAATTTGTGTGGCAGGTTATCAAAAGAGTAATAATACACTTCATGACCCAGTTTTTGATATTCCTGCCCTAGTTTCCATGTTATGCCAGGAGCACCGGCATTGGGATCTAGATTGTGATGAATCGTGAGTAAGATTTTCATGATTTCGGCAAGCTGTTTATAAGTTCATAACTTTAATGTCAAAAAAAGCAAAGAGATAGATGATGTTAAATTACTTAATTCGATTGATGTTGCATTTGATGATAATTCCAAAGTTTGCCGCGTAGGCCCAGTAATTCATTGTAGGTTCCCTGCTCTACAATTTCTCCCTGCTCGAGTACAATAACTTTATCGGCTCGCATAATGGTTGATAGACGATGGGCGATCGCAATTACAGTACGACCTACAGCAAGCTTTTCTATAGACTCCTGAATCAATCGCTCTGATACAGAGTCTAAAGCACTGGTTGCTTCATCTAATATTAAAATTTCTGGATTGCGTAATAGGGCACGAGCGATCGCAATTCGTTGGCGTTGACCACCTGACAAGCGTACCCCTCGGTCTCCGAGTTGAGTCTCAAATCCTTCAGGCATCTCTTGGATAAATTCTAGAGCATTGGCGAGTCGAGCTGCTTCTTGAATTTCCTGCTCTGTTGCGCCTTCTTTTCCATAAACAATATTGTTTCGGAGAGAAGTATTAAAAATGAAGGTATCCTGGCTCACTATAGCCAGCTTGCGGCGCAGAGAGTTAATCTCAAACTGTCGCAGCTCAATTCCATCAATCAGAACCTTACCTTGTGTTGGGTCATAGAATCTAGGAATGAGGTCAGCTAAAGTTGTTTTACCAGCACCGGAAGATCCTACCAGCGCTGTCATCTTTCCTCGTTCAATTGATAGCGTAATGTTTTTGAGAACTAAATGATTAGTATCGTAGCCAAAATCTACATCGACAAACTCAATTGAATGCTTTAAGCCTAAAAATTCAGTTGTACCATTTTGAAAATATGTTTTATTATCGGTTCTCAAAAGCTCTTTGATGTTCTCTGCTGAGCCGTGTAAACTACTAAGAACTGCTGTAGTTCCATTGACATCCTGGATGATGGGAACTAAGCGCACCAGGATAAAGAGAAACGTTAGTAATGAAGCGACTTTGAGGGGGCCATTCGTTAAAACTCCAGTGAAAGCTACAAGAATCATACCAATTAAAATTGTAGTTGCTATCCCTTCTGCAAGAGGCTTTACCATTGCCCAACGTCGGATAATTATTACAGAGGCGCTGACAAAATCTTCACTAGCTTTGTAGTAACGCTTTCGCTCAAAATCCTGAGTAGCAAATGACTGAATTGTCCGAATTCCACTAATAAATTCTATGGCGGTTGTGGTAAATTTTCCATTAGCAGTTGATATTTCAAAACTTCTTTCACGAACTTGCTTATTCAACGTGGACAAGCCTACAGCCATCAGAGTGAAGAGCATTATGGAAATGAGTGACAACTGCCACGAAATCAAAATCATGGACATCAGGTAAATGGCGATGGTTAGCCCTCTAGTGAACAAGAAAGCACTGCCATTAAAAATGTTTTTGAATTTTTCAATTTCCGAGGTAATTGTATTAATCAATTCTCCTGATTTTGTCGTCGCAAAGTAACTCAGATTTACAGCCTGAAGTTGTTCAAAAATTTGTTTTCGGAGCCTATCCATCAAATTAAGTTGGCAATTTTCCGTATAAGTCTGCGCTAAATAATTAAATAATGCCCGTGTCCAGGTACTCAGCCATATTAAAGTCGATATTCGATAGAACCGACTGGTAGCAGATGTATTGACTCCCAAAACCCAAATATCAAACCAGCCAATTCCTGTCTTAATCGGTGCTGCATCAGGATTGGTCAAGCTTTGTAAAAATGAAAGCAGAAACCCAATACCAACTCCTTCAAAAGTCGCTGCCAGGAATGAAAATACTAGGGCTAAGATTACAACTTTAGGAAAGTATTTGAATTCTCGCAGGAATATGTAGTTATTCTGCCAGAACTTCGTAGCCTTCAGTAAACTGCGAACTGGATTAGGGAGTTTAAATGACATGATTTTTTTTAGCCAATAGGGACAAACAAAGAGACTGATCAATATATTCGGTGATATTCATTATCATCCAGAATCGACGCACTACTAAACTGAGAAATAAAGTTGGAGAAAATCATCATAAGGTCAAATCCCCAGCATAGCATCAAGTTTTGAGTAGATGGCTGAATTTGAATATTCGCTTTCAAACGTCAGCGCAACTTCTTCAGAAAGCTGTTGAGCGAGTTTTGGTTCTTTAAGTAAATTTAAGATTCTCTCTGCATACACCTCTGGTTCGTCTGTAATAAAGGCATTGATACCATCTTTGAGGCTAAGTCCAGAGGCTCCGCATCTAGTGGTCACAATTGGAATTGCGTAAGTCATTGCTTCTTGAAGCTTAATCTTAGTTCCAGAACCATGAAGCAATGGGCAAATTACCACTCTTGATGTTAAGTAAAGTTCCGACAAACTATCCACAAATCCTAAGCAGTCAATGTTTTGCTTGAAAGCTGAATCAATTTGGATAAAATCACACACTTTCCCAGCAACCGCAAATCGAATATCTGGCTTTTTTGCAACGATTTCTGGAAAAATAGACGACAAGAAAAAGTTCATTGCCTCCACATTCGGATGGTAAGATGCACCCACATACATCAGATCGTATTTAAACTCTCTATTCGAGTACGGAATAACTGAATCTGTAGGATTTGATTCATCAAGTGGATATGGAATTAAGTGGAGTTTGTCAGAGGGAATATAGGGCTTGATTATTGCCATCTCTTCCTGGGAAGTAATAATCAAATCTTCATACTGATTTAAAAGTTGAATTTCTTTTTTCAGATTAGCTTCATAGTCAAATTTAAGACCTTTTAGTGGTGGTATATTTTGTCTAGCTAGACGAAGCTGACAAAGAAGATCGACTATATCGAGTACAGTATGCACAGGATGAACAGAAGAGCGTGTTGCTTTCAATCCTAGCTGGGCGTAGTCTGGGTTTTGAATCCAGACTGTATCGTATTTGTGTTCTGAGATCAAAGAACGCAAAAATTTGACATAGCCAGGAGGGCTAAAGTAATCGCTATCAACAGGAATTTGCTGTTTCAATAATTTTTGATAATAAAAGCTCTTGCTTCGAGAATACAAAAAATCAAGTAAGTTATTCTCCCCGTGGTGTAGGAAAAAATTGTTCGCAGTTTTGAGAACTTCTTCCTTTTGTTCTGAAGTCCATATATTCTGGCGAAAATCATTTCTGCCAAAGACATCCACTGCAAAAAAATCTTTCCGCTCTCTGAAATATTTTAGTGTTCCTAAAAACTTGCGTTTAGCACCAGTATCAACAGGTAGGAGTACATTCGGCAGGTGAAGCAAAAGTTTTTTTGGTGTCTGGTTCATATTATCCTCATTGATAGTAACTTGCGTTTGTATTGCTTGAAAGTGTTATTTAGATGGTATTTTGTAGGGATAAAAGTTTTGACTAAGACGTGGATATACCAAATATCTCATCAAGTTTTGAGTAGACCGCTGAACTTGAGTGTTCGTTCTCAAACGTTTTAGCAACCTCCTGGGAAATCTTTTGAGCTAATTCTGGCTGATTAAGTAAGCATAGTATTTGCTCAGCATAGACCTTTGGATCGTCTGTAACGAAGGCATTTACCCCATCTATCAAGCTAAGTGCGGAAGCTGAGATTTTAGTAGCAACAATGGGCATTGCATAGGCCATTGCTTCTACAAGCTTAAATTTAGTACCAGCCCCAGTTATTAAAGGACAAATTGCCACTCTCGATTTGAAGTAAATCTCTGCTAAATCCGGAACGTATCCCAAGCAATCAACATTTTCTTTGAAAGAGGCGTCAATCTTAATTGCTCCGACTATATTGCCTGCAATGACGAACCTAGTATTAGGTTTACGGCGAACAATCTCAGGGAAAACTGAATTGAGAAAAAACTTTAGACCATCTTTATTTGGTTGATTATTAGCACCAACAAACAGCAAATCATAATTAAACTCTCTGCTTTGATAAGGAACTATATTAGACCCATAGATCAACCCTTCAATTAAAGTGGGAACTAAGTGTAACTTGGTAGCTGGAAGATGTGAACTCAGAATTTCTCTCTCATCTTGAGCATCAATAATTACAGTATCAAATTTATTGATGAGTTTTACCTCTCGTTTGAAATTAGATTCATAGTCAAATTTTAATTTTTCAAATCCCGGTATATTTTTCCTAACTAGACGAAACCTAGACGTGATATCGTGCATATCAATTATTCTAGTAGCTTCACTGGTTTTCTCTGCTGCTAAATTAGCATAATCGAGATTATTTATCCAAACAAAATCGTAATTTTTCCGAGAAATCAAATTCCTAATATATTTAAGATAACCCGGTGGGGCAAAGTAATCAGAATCGACCGGCAATTGTTGCTTTAATATTTTTTGATAATATAAGCTTTGAATGCGAGTATAAAAAAAATCAACTAGGTTGCGATCGCCTTCATATACAAATATATTATCCACAAACTTTAAAATTTCTTGTCTTTGTGCCAAACCCCAGTCAACAATTCCAAATTTGTTTCCACCTACAGCATCTATTTCAAAAAAATCTTTTCGATCACGAAAATATTTAATCATCCCGAAAACCCTACCCTGAGTTCCGTTGTAACTGCCAAAATCAATGGGAATTGGCAGGTGGAATAGAATTTTTTTCTTGGCTTGGCTCACTTGGTTTACCTCCCTCATATCTTATTTCAAGTTGAATTAAACCTGCACCCCAATTTAAACTTAATTAGATTAAGTTTTCAGTAAAGTTTTAATACCTTCACTGAGACTAATTTCCGGCTCCCAGTTTATAAAGGCTTTGAGTTTAGAGATGTCAGCTAGTAAATGCATTCGTTCTACTTTCCTCACTCTGGATTGATCCACTTTAATAGTAATTTCTTCCCCCAGTTGACTCTCAAATTCTTTGACTACATCTATCACCGAATATTCTTGACCACTGCCTAAGTTAAACACATCAATTCCGGAATCAAATTTATTCAGTAATAGAAGAATTGCTCTTGCCATATCATACGTATGGATAAAATCTCGTTTTGGTTCGAGATTGCCCAGCTCAATAGTTCTTAGACCCGAATTAACTTGTTTTTGAATTTCAGGAATTAAGTGTAGATTTGTTTCATTCGGACCAAACGCATTGAAAAACCGACAAACTACTGTAGGAATAGATGTTTGAAGATAAAATTCATTCATCAAATGTTCACCCGCTAGTTTAGATAACCCATAAATATCTAGAGGGTTAGTTTGCTGAGTTTCAGGGATAGCATGGTCACAAATTGGATAAACTGCCGCTGTCGAAGCAAAAAACATCTTTTCTAGATTTTTTAAGCTTTTCGCAGCGCTTAATACGTTGATAGTCCCTTGTATGTTAATGTTACTGGACTTGAAAGGATGTTGATTGCAGTAGGGAATAAAGTGTATGGCTGCCAGATGAATAATCCAATCAGGATCGATTTTATGAATAACTTCTGTTAAGCCATGTCCGTTTAAGATATCTAGCTGATGAAAACATACATCAGGAATCGTCAAAAAATCTCTATTCCCAAAGGATAAGTCATCAATTACATAAATATCATGACCATACTTTTGCAATTCAGCTATTGTCGCCGAACCGATAAAACCTGCTCCACCAGTCACTAAAATCTTTGTCATTTTTTCCCTTACCTATTTACAGTTCAATAGTTGGAGTTTTCACTGGCTATGTTTATCTACAACTAAATCAACCTGATTTGAATTATTTCCCTGAATCTGAGCTTCTGCAATTCCCAATAGACATCTCCCAAAAAGCCTGTTAAGGGCAGGCAGGATGCTTACTCCACAAGAATTATGGGAGATGTCTAATAATGTACTCACCTATTGTTAACTTTCCAACCTGAGCTTGACTGCCTCCGATATAGTCAAAGGATACAATGAATCCTTTAAGCTAATGTCACCCCGTAGCACGTTCAACAACTGTGGTAACTTATCCAGGTTGTACTTACACATCCAACTAATTAAATGTGTAGCACGAGAATCGTCATTCGCTACTGTCGTGCGAAACTCGAACAGCCGGAAGAACTTGCCTCCTGTGCCAATGTACCATTGCTTAGGGGAAATTGGCTCTGGTGAATAGAGGTGGATCAATGTAGCTGTCGCCAGGATAATCGGACTGAACAATAAAAGCAAAACAAAGGCGGAAACGGAGTCCATCCATTGCTTGAACTGGGGACTAACTTTGCTTTGCTTTTGAAATGTTTTTGTAATATTCCCACGTAGAAACACGGGTTTGTTAGCTTGCTCGCAGGCATCTGCCCAGAGCTTTAGCGTTGCCTCACCTAGGTTTGAATGGAGGCAAACCAGCCGTACCGGAGATGGCTTCAAGCATTCTACTAGCTGTTGCTGAGTCTCAAACGCCGAGATATAAGGCTGTTTGCTCTGTTCTCCGAGACTGACAAATAACAGTCCCTGTCGCCATTTAAGAATGCAGTGAGGTAAATAATTACTGGAATGCTGTTGCTCTACGGAAGAATAGATATTGAAATTGGAGAGTGTTGACTGGGGCATAAGTTATTATTACCTGACGCTAATCTTACTAATGATTCTTGGTAGAGTAAAATCACCCATAATAAATTAAAATCTCCCTAT
>Ga0136639_10000933_pt1 | contig 10196 bp, 9 predicted proteins | sample AntDrymUQ8592106_2_FD_113739 | JGI IMG/M metagenome (GOLD analysis project Ga0136639, IMG submission 113739) | Polar desert sand microbial communities from Dry Valleys, Antarctica - metaG UQ859 (21.06) | ecosystem: Environmental > Terrestrial > Soil > Desert | place: Antarctica: Dry Valley...
GACTCCCTCCCTGCCCAGCCAGGTCTCACCCCCCGAGTTCGCGATCAGTGGGCTGCGACCCCACGCGATCCTCGGGGTCGACGTCGTCGCCGTGCCGGTCCTGCCGGCCGACGACGGCGGCTCGGTGTTGCTCGGTCCCGGTGCGGTCGAGCTCGGCGAGGTCCTCGACCTGGACCTGCTCGCGATCCTCGAGGTCAGCCGCGCGACCGGTGCCGTCGGTGAGGTCCACAGCGTCCCCGTGCCGTTCGGGGCGCCGGACAACTCCGGCCTGCGGCTGGTCCTCTTCGTGGGCGTCGGCCAGCAGACCCCGACCGATTTCCGTCGGGCCGGCGCCACGCTGGCCCGTGCGGTGCACGACCGCACTGCCGTGGCGACCACCATCCCCGCGCTCGACCCCGACCAGGGCCTCAGCGCCTTCGTCGTGGGCATGATGCTGGGCTCCTTCGGCTTCCAGTGGCGCTCGACGCCCCCGGCATCGGTGCCGGTGCCCCACGTGGTGCTCGCCGACCTGGCCGACACCGCTGAGCAGAAGGCCGTGCTGGGTCGGGCGATCGCTGCCGGCGGCGCCGGTTGGCGTGCCCGGATGCTCGCGACGGTGCCCTCCAACCTCAAGAACCCGCAGTGGCTGGCCGATCAGGCCGCCGAGCTCGCCGATGCTGCCGGCCTCGACATCCGCGTCTGGGACGAGCAGGAGCTCGCCGACGGCGGCTTCGGTGGCATCGTCGGCGTCGGCCAGGCCTCGGCCACCCCGCCGCGCCTGATCCGCCTCGACTACACCCCGCCCAAGACCAGCAGGAAGGCCCGCGGCAGGACCGGCACGGTCGTGCTGGTCGGCAAGGGCATCACCTTCGACTCCGGTGGCCTCTCGATCAAGTCCGGCGAGGCGATGTCGACGATGAAGCGCGACATGACCGGCGGCGCGGTCGTGATGGCTGCCATGGCCGCTCTCGCCGACGTCGGCTGCACCCTGCGCGTCGTGGGCCTCGTGCCGGCAGCGGAGAACGCCGTCTCCGGCAACTCGCTGCGCCCCGGCGACGTGATCCGCCACTACGGAGGCCGCACCAGCGAGGTCAACAACACCGACGCCGAGGGCCGCCTGGTGATGGCCGACGCGCTCGCCTACGCCGTCGCCGAGATCAAGCCCGACGTGATCGTCGACGTGGCCACCCTCACGGGGGCCATCAAGGTCGCGCTGGGTCAGCACACCGGTGGCTACTTCGCCAACGACGACGCCCTCGCGCAGGCGCTCTTCGATGCAGCCGAGCAGGCGGGGGAGCCGCTGTGGCGCTTCCCGCTCTACGCCGGTTACGAGGACAAGCTCGCCTCGAAGATCGCCGACGCCGACAACGCCGCGGGCGGGCCCGGAGCCATCACCGCGGCGCTGTTCCTGCAGCACTTCGTGGGCTCCACACCCTGGGCCCACCTCGACGTGGCATCGGCAGGCGACGCGCCCGAGGACCGCTACGAGTGGAGCGCCGGGCCGACAGGCTTCGGTGCCCGCGCGCTGCTGGCCTGGCTCGGCTCCGAGGACCCGCTCGCCGGCGTGCGCTGATCGCTCAGTCGGTCTCGGCGAGCCATTCCTTCTTGGCGACCAGCAGGCCGTCGCCGACCGGGAGCAGGACCGAGACCAGCGACTCGTGCTCCGCGACGGTCTTGCCGAGGTCGCGGATCGTGACGGTCTCCTCGTCACGGCGGGCCGGGTCGGCCACCCGGTCGTGGCACAGCGCGTTGTCGAAGACCACGACGCCGCCGGGGCGCAGCAGTCGCAGCGCCTCGGTGAGGTAGGCGGCGTACTCCGCCTTGTCGCCGTCGCAGAAGATCAGGTCGTAGTGGCCGTCGGTCAGCCGCGGCAGGACGTCGAGGGCGGCGCCCGCGATCGTGCGGACCCGCTGGTTGGGGAAGCCGGCCTCGAGGAACGACTCCTTGGCCAGACGCTGGTGCTCGGCCTCGATGTCGACCGTCGTCAGGACACCGTCGGAGCGCATGCCACGCATGAGCCACAACCCCGAGACCCCGGTCCCGGTGCCGATCTCGACGACCGCTCGGGCATCGATGGCGGAGGCCAAGAAGCGCAGGGCGGCACCCCCGCCGGAGCTGATCGGCGTGACCCCGACCTCCTCGGCGCGCGCACGGGCGGCGGCCAGGACGTCGTCCTCGGGCACGAAGGCCTCGGTGTAGGACCAACTCGCGGGCGTGAGCGGGGTAGTGATGACGGCCTCCTGGATGCGGGTGATCGAGCGGGCAACACCGTATCGCCAGCAAGGCCCCGGGAGCGGGAACACCGCCTGCGCGCCGGCCGTTGGGACAGTCAAGCCCGTTCACAGGGAACCTTCAGACAGGACCACTACCGTGAGACTCACCCAGCGACGAACGACGTCGCGAGATGCCGACCGGGGAGAGACGATGCACGAGACGAGGCAGGAGCCGCGCGAGGACGTTCCCTCGTGGGACGAGATCGTCGAGCAGCACTCCGATCGCGTCTACCGCCTCGCCTACCGGCTGACCGGCAACCGTCACGACGCCGAGGACCTCACCCAGGAGGTCTTCGTCCGGGTGTTCCGCTCGTTGTCGACCTACACGCCCGGCACCTTCGAGGGCTGGCTGCACCGGATCACGACCAACCTCTTCCTCGACCAGGCCCGCCGCAAGCAGCGGATCCGCTTCGACGCGCTCTCCGACGAGCGCGCCGACCGCCTCACCAGCGCCTCACCGGCGCCCGACGTCGCCTACGCCGACCAGCGCTTCGACGACGACATCGAGCGGGCGCTGGCCACGCTGCCCCCCGACTTCCGCGCCGCCGTGGTGCTCTGCGACGTCGAGGGGCTCACCTACGAGGAGATCGCCACCGTCCTCGACGCCAAGCTCGGCACGGTGCGCTCGCGTATCCACCGCGGCCGCGCCATGCTCCGCAACGCCCTGTCGCACCGCGCGCCCGCCGACGGGAGGGCCCGCTACTCCGGACCCGCTCCCGATCCGGCTGCTGCGTGGAGCGCCCCGTGATCGGGCACCTCGGCCCTCGGATCAGCGCGCTCCTCGACGGACAGCTCTCTGCCGAGGAAGCCGAGCGAGCCTGGGCCCACGTCCACGTCTGCCACCAGTGCCGCGACCTCGTCGAGCACGAGGGCTGGGTCAAGACCCGCCTCGCCGGACTCTCCTTCGCCGCCGGCGGCGCTGCTCCCGAGCACCTGAAGGGATCGTTGCTCGGCGTGACGCCCAGCGATCTACACCTCTCGATCGCCCAGCACGACCCGCAGCGCTCGCGTCGCAACGTCGGGCTGGCGGCGCTCGGCGGAGGGGCCGTCGGAGCCGCCGTGATGGGCGTCCTCGCCCTCGGAGCCGCACCCGCGGACGCACCGCCGCTCGAGCGCCATACGCCGGTCACCTCGGTGGTCTCACCCGCTCCCTCGCCGCTGGGCGGGGTGCCGCAGCGCGACCTGCCCTGAGTCGCCACGGGCCGCGAGGTCCCCGCATTTTCACCCGCAGGGGATGATGGGCCCGTGAACGAGCCTGAGCAGCCGTCGTACTCGGACGACGCCCGCGAGACCACCCAGCCCATCGCTGCCCCGCCGGGCGCGGTGGGCCAGCCCGGTCAGTCGGCCGCGCCGTCGTGGTTGCCGCCGTCCCCACCGCCGGTGATCCCGCCCCCCGCTCCCTGGGCGGGCTTCCCCCCTCCGGGCATGCAGCCGATGCCGAACGAGCCCGCCCACCGGGCCCCGGACCGCCCGCGCGTCAGCGGCTGGGTGTGGCCGCTGGTCGCCTGCGTGGCGCTCGTGGTCGGAGCGATCGGTGGCGTCGCCGGCAGCGTCGCCTACGACGAGCTGCGCTCCGACTCGCCCGGCACCGTCCCGGGCGGCCTGGCAGGCGTCGACACCATCTCGCTCCCGCCGCTCTCCGACGCGGCCGCAGGCTCGGTGGCCAAGGTCGCCCAGGAGTTGCTCCCCAGCACGGTGCAGATCTCGGCTGCTCTCGACGGTCAGGACGGCGGCGCCACCGGGTCCGGCTTCGTGCTGGACCGCCAGGGCCACATCGTCACCAACAACCACGTCGTCGAGTCGGCCGCCGAGGACGACGGGCTGATCGAGATCGTCGACCAGGACGGCAACCGCTACGAGGCGACCATCGTGGGCCGCAGCCCGGTCTACGACCTGGCCGTCCTCTACTCCGAGGACGCGACCGGGCTGAAGCCCGCCTCGCTGGGCTCCTCCCAGCGGTTGCGCGTCGGTGAGGGCGTCGTGGCCATCGGCTCGCCGCTCGGGCTCAGCTCCACCGTCACCGCAGGCATCGTGAGCTCGCTCAACCGCCCCGTCACCACGGGGGAGTCCAGCGACCAGTCGTCCTACATCAACGCGGTGCAGACCGACGCCGCGATCAACCCCGGCAACTCGGGTGGACCGCTCGTCGACCTCCGCGGCCAGGTGGTGGGGGTCAACTCCGCCATCGCGACCACCGGTGGCGGCACGTTCAGCGGAGAGGCCGGCAACATCGGCGTCGGCTTCGCGATCCCGGTCGAGCAGGTCATCGTCACGGCCGACCAGATCCTCAAGACCGGCAAGTCCAGCTATCCGGTCATCGGCGCCCAGGTGCAGACAGGGGTGCGCGACGGCACCGGCGCCGAGATCTCCGAGGTCATCGAGGACAGCCCGGCGCAGGCCGCCGGCCTCGAGAAGGGTGACGTCATCGTCGCTGTCGAGGGGGAGCGGATCACGGACGGCATCGCGCTGATCGTGTCGATCCGCACCCGTCAGCCGGGCCAGACGATCGAGTTCACCTACGTGCGCGGCAACGACGAGCGCACCACCGAGATCACCTTGGAAGGCGAGACCGGCTGATCTCAGTCGGTCGTGGTCTCGGCATCGACGAACGGGTGCTGGGCCACGAAGTCCTCGGCCTGCTTGTACATCCGCGCGATGTAGTCCTCGAGCATGCTCGACTCCACGCGCCACTGCCCGCGGCCGCCGATCTTGATCGCGGCCAGGTCGCCACGGCGCACCAGCGCATAGACCTGCGCGCTCGAGGTGTTGAGCACCTCGGCGACGTCGGCGAGGGTGAGGAAGCGGGGCGTGGCGGCCATGGGTCCATCGTCGCACCTCCTGCCACATGCTCCACAGGGCCCGGTCACCCGGCTGTGGAGGAGCAGGTGACCAATCCGGCTCGACGCTGCATGATGTTCTCGTGGCCAGGAAACTCGGGAGCCCGGGCGCGTCGGCGCCGCCCTTCGCTGTGCGTGCGACCACGCCCGGTTGGCGCGACCCACGGCTGTGGATCGGCATCGCGATCGTCGCGGTCTCCGTCGTCGCCGGCGCCCGTCTCCTCGCCTCGGCCGACGACACCGTCGACCTGTGGGCGGTGTCGGCCGACATGGGCGCAGGTGACGTGGTGACCGAGGCCGATCTCGTCGTCCAGCGGGTGCGCTTCGCCGATGCCCGACGGCTCGACCTCTACTTCACCGCCGAGGAGCAGCTGGCCCCGGACCTCGAGCTGGTGCGCGGCGTCGGGGAGGGGGAGCTGCTCCCGCGGGGCGCGGTGGGTTCCTCGGCGCAGTCCGACGTGCTGCAGGTGCCGATCTCGGTGGCCTCGGAGCGGGTGCCGGTCTCGATCGAGGCCGGCTCCGTCGTCGACGTGATGATCGTGGCGCGTCCGGCCCAGCCAGGGGGGCGCGCCCCGATCGGTCCCGGTGAGGCCGCCCTCGAGGGCGTCACCGTCGTGGCCGCGCCGCCGCTCGCCGACTCCTTCGGCACCTCGGGTGAGCGTCAGCTCGATCTCGCTGTCCCCGAGGCCGACGCCCAGGCGTTCTTCGAGCTGCTCAACTCGCTGGAGAGCCCGGTGCTCACCGTCCTGCGGCGCGGCTGATGATCGTCGTCCTCGTCGTGGCCGCCGGTGCTGCCTGGGAGTCCGCGGCCCTCACCCAGCTCGGAGCCCACCGAGAGATCGTCGTGCTCAAGCGGTGCGTCGACGTCGACGACCTGCTGGCCTCGGCTTCGTCGGGTCAGGCGGAGGTCGCTGTCGTCGGGCTCGATGCGCCGGGGCTCGACCCGGCCGCCGTCGGTCACCTCCGCGGGCACGGGGTCCGGCCGGTGGCCGTGGTGGCCGCTGGGTCCCTGGAGGCCGGTCGGCTGCGAGCAGCACGCATCGGCATCTCCACCCTCGTCGCCGACACCGACCTCGCGGACCTGCCGACGGCCGTCACGACCCCGGAGGTGCGGGTGGCGCCGGTCGGAGCGGTGCCCGGCGACCTGATGACCACGGACGACCTGATGACCACGGACGACCCGGTGCCCACGGTCGACGTCGCCGGTGGACCGGCCCCGGAGGCCCGGGTCGTCGCGGTGTGGGGCCCCGCAGGCGCTCCCGGACGCACCACGGTGGCGGCCGCGATCGCTGCCGAGCTGGCCCGTCGGCGCCAGCGCACGATCCTGGTCGACGCCGATCCCTATGGCGGCACGGTGGCCCAGCAGCTGGGCATCATGGACGAGGTCTCGGGCCTGCTCGCCGCGGGCCGGCTGGCCACGGCGGGGGAGCTGCCCCAGCGCTTCTCCTCGGTCCAGCGCCGCGTCGACACGCACCTGTCGGTCGTGACCGGGCTGCCGCGGGCCGATCGATGGGTCGAGATCCGGCCCGGGGCGATCGAGCACGTCCTGGAGACAGCACGCGAGCACGGCCACGTCGTGGTCGACACCGGCTTCAGCCTCGAGGACGACCCCGGTCAGGACTACGGCACCCGCCCCTCGCGCAACCAGCTCACGCTCGGGGCGCTCGCGTGCGCCGACGAGGTGGTGGTCGTCGGCACCGCCGACCCGGTCGGCCTGTCCAGGCTGGCCCGGGCGCTGGTGGAGCTGCGCGAGCTGACCGGTGGCGCGCAGGTGCGCGTCGTCGTCAACCGGATGCGCCCCAGCCTGGGCTGGTCGGAGAAGGACATCGGGGGCATGGTCGGCGGCTTCGCCCGGCTCTCGGGGCTGCACTTCCTGCCCGACGACCGTGCGCTCGTCGACCGGGCGCTCGTCGCGGGGCGCACGCTCCTCGAGACTGGCGACTCACCGCTGGTGCGTGCCGTCTCGACCCTGGTCGACGCCCTCGTCGCGCCCGTCAGGCCGCGAACAGCAGATACAACCCACCCACGGTGAAGGCCACCATCGCCAGCAGCAGCGAGAGCTGACCGGTGAGCTGGTGCCGCCTGGGGAGCAGCTTGATCGCCCGGTCGTGGGCTGCGACGACCCCGAGGACGTGGCCGACGACCACTGCGACCACCTTGACGTTGGCCAGCAGGGTCGGGTGGTAGGACAGCCAGTAGTTGACCGACCAGTCGCCCGTCCCGAGGATGTCGGCCCCGTTGCTGAACGGGTCGCTGGCCTGGATCAGGGTGCGCTGCCCGAACTCGACGAGGTAGGTCAGGTAGTGGGCCACGATGTAGCCGACGACGATCGGCACGATCGAGTGCGCGAACTTGTCGGGCAACGACCACCGGCTGGTCTCGGCCGTGACGCCGGTGAGCATGGAGCCGGCCGCGAAGACCAGCCCGGTGCCGACACAGAAGGCGAGCAGCATCAGGTTGTTGAGCAGGTAGGACGAGGTCTCGGTCGACTGGATGTACTGCACCCAGTCGGAGGAGTCGCGGAAGGAGTCGAAGGCCGTGCTCCCGAACAGGACGGCCAGCACGGCCACCAGCCCGGGGCGTACGACGACCGTGTCGAGGTTGGCCAGGGGGCTGCGGACCAGCAGGTGGCCGTCTCGCCAACCCCAGACCGACAGCTTCGCGACGAGGCTGGAGTAGACCTCGAAGGGGTCAGCGTGCTCGTAGAAGGTGTTGCCGAACAGCGCTCCACCCACGAGCATCACCGCGACGTAGATCGCGGCCCACAGCCGCACCGGACCGAGCTCGGTCATGAACGGGTAGACCAGCTCCATCCAGACGAACGCGAAGAGCCCGAGGGCGGCGGGCCAGTGCCCGAGCCACCGGGGGTAGGTGAAGACGCCGATCTCCGGGTCGCTGCCCGAGAGCCTGGCGAAGACCAGGTTGATCGTGCGGACCGGGCTGATCGCCTTCCAGACGGGGCCGAGGAAGAGCGACAGAGGGACCAGTCCGACCCACCACCACACGTAGAAGATCCCGAAGAACGGGTTGGTGAGCAGGTCCTCGCCGAAGACGGCGACCGTCGCGGCGTAGGCGAAGACCACGAGCCCGAAGGTCCGCAGCGCGGCACGGAAGCCGGTCGAACCGACCAGGGTGTCCAGCCCTGCCCACGCCAGGCGCCCACTCGTCTCCTCGTCGTAGCGCGGTGCGCGCCAGGCGACGGCCAGCACGGTGAAGGACACCACGAGGGCAGCGACCGCCCCGGCGATGGCCAGGGACGGCGAGATCGGCAGGTCAGCAGCGCCACCGATGCCGTGGGCGAAAGGGGTCTCGCCCGACACTCAGCTGACCTCGAGCTGGACGATGACCTGCTCGAGATCGTGGGACTCGACCTCGACGACGCCCGGCTGGTCGATCACGAGCTTGATCGTCGTCGTGCCGGCGGCGTAGGCGAACTGCTGCTCCGGCTCGGAGTGCACATGGATCTCGCCGGGCTCGTCCGCCTTGACGACCAGGTCGACCGGTTGGCCGGCCGCGACCTCGATGCGCTCCCCGTTGGGGGTGACGCTGCCGGCCTCGAACGTGATGTCGATCGTCTCGATCGTGCCGGCGTCGCTCACGGGGGCGTCCTCCCCGCAGCCGGACGCCAGACCCACCGTCGTGACGAGGATGGCCACGGTCGCCACCAGTCGGCGCATGGTGTGATTCCTTACGTTGGGCGGACAGGTGCCACGACCGCGGCACGCCTCTGTCAGAATCCCATGCGTGGCAAACGTGACCGCTGGGGGGTCACGTCGGCACGGACGAGGATGGGAGGACCCCGATGAGTGAGCGGTTGCGCCCGCGGGACCTGGCGTTCCTCGCCGAGGAGACGGCTCAGACGCCGATGCACAACGCCACGATCGAGATCTTCGATCCCGGTGACTCCGGCTTCGACCACGAGCGGCTCATGCAGCTCATCCAGGACCGCATCTCCTTCGTCCCGCGCTATCGCCAGCGGCTCCAGAGCGTGCCGGGTCAGCTCGCCAACCCGGTGTGGGTCGACGACGACCAGTTCGACCTCGGCTACCACGTACGACGCTCCGCCCTGCCGCGTCCCGGCTCGCTCGACCAGCTGCGCGAGCTCGTGTCACGCATCGTGTCGCGCCAGCTCGACCGCAGCCGGCCGCTGTGGGAGGTCTACTTCGTGGAGGGGCTCAGCGAGGGGCGCGTCGCGCTGCTCTCCAAGACCCATCAGGTCCTCGTGGACGGCGTGCACACCGTCGACCTCGGGCAGGTGCTGCTCGACACCAGCCCCACGCCCAAGGCGATGGAGTCCGACGACTGGCGCGCCCGTCGCGCACCCTCGCCGTTGACCATGCTCGCCGGTGCCGTCAAGGACTCGCTCACCGAGCCCGACACCCTCGTCGACACCGTCCGGACCCGCACCGATGCTGCCCTGCGCACCGCCGGCGGCGCGACGGCCAACGCCCGGCGGGTCGCCAACGCGCTCAGCGGACGCCGCCCGGTCAAGGAGTCGCCAATCTCCGGGGCGCTCTCGCAGCAACGCCGTGTGGTCACCGTCGACACTCCGCTCGCCGACTACCGCACGATCCGTGCAGCGCACGGCGGGACCATCAACGACGTCATCCTCGCCACCGTCGCGGGTGGCCTGCGGGGCTGGCTGATGACGCGGGCCGAGTCGATGAGCGGGATCCGTCAGATCCGCGCGGTCGTCCCGGTCTCGGTGATCGACGCCGAGCTCGAGGCGACCTCGCTGGGCAGCCAGATTGCGGCGCACTTCGTGGACCTGCCGATCCTCGAGGCCAGCCCGGTGGTCCGCCTGCACCAGGTCTCCTACTCCTTCCAGGCCCACCGCGAGACGGGTCGGGGGGTCGCGGCCAACCGGCTGGCCGGGATCGCCGGCTTCGCCCCGACGACGTTCCACGCCATCGGCTCCCGGGTCGCAGCCCGCGAGCGCCGCAGCTACCAGCTCAGCATCACCAACGTGCCTGGCCCCCAGTCGCCGCTCTACGCAGCCGGCGCGGAGATGGTCAGCAGCTATCCCGTCCCGCCGTTGCTGCCCGGGCACCCGCTGGCGATCGGCGTCACCTCCTACAACGGTCGGGTCTTCTACGGCATCACGGCC
>Ga0136639_10000934_pt1 | contig 10191 bp, 4 predicted proteins | sample AntDrymUQ8592106_2_FD_113739 | JGI IMG/M metagenome (GOLD analysis project Ga0136639, IMG submission 113739) | Polar desert sand microbial communities from Dry Valleys, Antarctica - metaG UQ859 (21.06) | ecosystem: Environmental > Terrestrial > Soil > Desert | place: Antarctica: Dry Valley...
GCCGCGTCGGCGGCATCCGAGATGGCGACGTGCACCGCGCGCGGCTTTTCGCCGGCCACGGAGGCGAGAGCGCGGCCGAGTGGCCACCGCGGGAGGTCGGCGGCCGCACCGATGCCGATGACAGCGGAGCTGTCGGCACGGCTGTTGAGCCTCAGCGCGATGCGGAGGGTGCAGTTGGCGAGGATCGAATCGCGCAACGCCTCGGCGGGACGCTGAGTGCACAGCACGAGGTGGATGCCGAGGGACCGGCCTCGCGAGGCGAGATCGGCGAACAGACGGTGCAGCTCGGGGAACTCCGATGCGAGAGCGGCGAATTCGTCGACGACGATGACGAGGCGAGGCAGCACCGGTGGTTCCAGATCCTCGATCGACCTCGCTCCCGCCCTGGTGAGGACGCGCTCGCGAAACAGCACCTCCGCTCGCAGGCTCTCGAGCGCACGGTGCGCGGCACCGGCGTCGAGATCGGTGATGACGCCGACGCTGTGCGGAAGCGCACTGATCGCGTTGAACGATGCCCCACCCTTGAAGTCGACGAGCAGGAACGTGACCGTTGACGGCGGGTGGGCAGCTGCCATTGACAGCACCCACGAGATCAGCAGCTCGCTCTTGCCGCTGCCGGTCGTTCCGCCGATGACCGCGTGCGGGCCGTCCACGACGAGGTCGAGGAGCCAGGGCTCGGCGCCCGCACGACCGACAGCACAGCGCAGTCCCCCGCCCCCGGCATCCGGCTGTTCGAGTCCGGCCAGGAGCACCCGCTCCGGCAGCTCCCCCGCCGCGAGCCCCTGCGATTGGGACCGGCGGTGCAGCGCGTGCGCGAAGAACGCGGCCTCGCACTCCGATGCGAAGTCGACGAGCACGTCCCCCTCCTCGCCCCGTGGCCCCCGGAGCCGAGCGGATGCCGTGCCGCCGGTGCCCACCGTGACGATCACGCCGCACTGCAGCGGCAAGTCACTGGCCCGGCCCGCGATGCCGATGGTGATCACGTCGGGCTGGCCAGCACGCATGACATCAGCCAGGTCGGTGGCACGCAACACGAACTCGAACGCCTGCGCGGTCGAGAGCACATCGGCGTCGGGCTCGAGTCGGTGCGGCAGTGCGCCGGCCCAACCACGCGATGAGGCATCCGCTCGAATGGTCGCCGTTACAGGACTGAGTGCTCCGGCCAACTGCACAATGATGGCCCGCGCCACCGAAACCGCCGCCGCGCGCGGCCCGCACACCCCGATCCCTAGCCGGGCATCGACGACGACGGGTGCGTCCTCGAGCACGGCGACGACCGCCCGCGCCTCGTGAAGGGAAGCCGTCACCCGGGAATCAGGCACACGCGCTGGCGGGGAGTCTCCCTCGAGTGTGAGAGTGCTCCGCACCGTCCCGCGGCCGAGGGTGACCGGGAGGGCGAGCCCCGCCGGCCCAGCCCGGCCCGGCCGGCCGCCCGATCCGCCCGATCCGTCCCATCCGTCCCACCCGCCCCATCCGTCCCACCCGTCCCATCCGGCCGACCCGGACCACCCCTCGGCGACCGCCCGACCCGCGGCCTCGGTGCTCTGCCGAAGAAGCGCGTGCACGCCGGGATAGCGCGCATCCAGTTCCGCCCGCTCCGCCTCGTGGCCCGCGAAAATTGAGCTGAAGGTCTGCGCGAGTTCCGCGTCGAACCGGCGCAGCTCGGCCCGGCGCCGCCGATGCCGCTGCACCCTCGAATCGGCAAGGCTCGCGATGGCGACCACCGGGCCGAGCAGCGCGAAGATGAGCGCGAAGGGCGACTGGGTGACCGTCCAGATCAGGCCTGAGACGGCGACCGGCACGAGTGTCGCGATCACGGGGAACGAATAGGGCGGATGCTCGGCTGGAACGGTAGGGAGCGAGGGCGGCTGTCGCTCCGAGCGGACCGGATGCCGGGGAATCGGAAGCAGGGAGTCCACGAGCCAAGCACACCACGTCGCCCGCCGGCACGAACAGGCGGCGAGACACCGGTGCTGAAGCGGGATCGCATCCGAGGCGGGGAGGAGGGAAAGGACGGACGGGAAGCAACCGAGCGAGGAGCGCGCCTAGCTCACGACGAAGAACTGCTCCCCGATGACGACCCGTCCCCCGCGCGACACGATCTGGCGTTTGCCGGGCTCGCATCGCATCCCCGGGCGATCAGGCTCCCGTACGATCGTGCCATTGCCGGAATACCGGTCGGCGACCCAGAACACGCCTTCCTGCTGCCCGAATTCGAGATGGGTCTTCGACACCGAACGGGTTGAGTCGAGCACCCGCACCAGATGGTCGAAGTACTCCCCCGGCTCGGAGACCGGGTTCCGGCCGACGAGGCCGGTGCCGCTCACCGTGACACTCTCGCCCGTGCTGAACTGCAGCACGAAACGCTCCCCCTGGGCCGCCGCGGAAGCGATTCCGGTCGATTGGGCACCAGGGGCGTCACCGCGGGCGGCCGGCGCCGGCGCGCGCACCGTCCGAGAATCGATTGACGATTCCGGCGCGCGAAGCCGCGATGCGGCAGTCCCGTCGACAGGGCGCTCCGGCGACGTCGGACGGATCGATTCGATGACGGAGGCGGTGTCGCGTGCGCTCGAGAAGGCCGCGCTCACCGTGGGCGACACGCGTCCGCAGACACCACAGAAGATATCGGACACCGACATGACTGCGCCGCACTCGTCGCAGGCGTTGTATTCGGCGACGCCAGCCAGCTCAGCGCTGTCGGCCTGCGGACGCACCACCTGTGGCGGCTCGATGAACAAGTGGGCCTGGGCAGGGGCGAGCACGGGCGGCGCGACCGCCTGGCCGCACGCGCCGCAAAACAGGGCCTGGGCTGGCAGTGACTGTGAACAGTTCGGGCATTTCATCACGACACACCTTACGTCGTTCTCTTGCCGCCCAGCGATCGAAGCGAAATGCGCGCCCGCAGCCGCTGGCGTCCCGTGAGCCCGCTGTTGAGGGAAAGGCGGAGCACCTCGACCGACCGCCACACCAGCTTGGCCTCGGTTGCGCTCGGGTCCTTCGGACCGAACACGGCCCGGTCAGCCGCTGCCGCGAGCAGCAGCGGCTCGACGCCGCCGACGGTCGCGGCGTATTCGGCGCGGGTGGCCCCTCCTGGGGGCGCATAGCCGTGGTCGACCACCGCGTCGGCGAACTCATGCCAGCCCCCGCTGATCCGATCGAGCGGGGAGAGCGCGGTGCGACGCAGGTGTCGCCGTCGCAGCTTCGCCCCCATGATCACAAGGAACGGCGAGAGCAGGATCGTGATGCCGAGCAGCGTCCACGCGGAGATCTGCAGCACCAGCAGCACCAGCGCGAGCAGCGGGTCGGCCGTGTCGCCCTCGTCCTGCGCCGTCTCGGGGGCCAGCTGGTCCTCCGGCACGTCCCGATCCAGGACCGGCGGCTGCACGGGCGATTGCGGGCGGGCGACCTGGGTCGGCTCCTCCGGTGCCCGCTCGGGGATGTCGCGTTCGGGCGGTGTCGGGTCGATCGTGACCCAGCCGTACTGGGCGGTATCGACCTCGATCCACGCAGCTATATCGGCACCGGTAATCACCGTTGTGCCGTCCGGTGCGGCATCCGCAGGGGCAAAGCCCACGACGACCCGAGCGGGGAAGCCGATTTCCCGCGCCATGAGCGCAGCGGCTACCGCGTACTGCTCCTCGTCACCGATCATCTGTTGGCTGGAGAACAGCTCAGCGATGCGGTCAGCGGAATGGCCCGACCTGCTCGTCGGCTCGTCGTCGGCCACGCCGTGGCTGATGTATCCCTCGGCCCGAAGCCCGGTCATCGCCGCAGACAGGCGTTCGCCGAGCCCCTTGGCCTCGCCCGAGTAGCGGTCGAGGGCGACAGTCAGCTCCTCCGGAAGCACCGGGAGCGCCGGCAGCTGTGAGGTGCCGGGCGTAACTCGCGCGAGCGCCTCCGGTGTCGGATCGACCGGCAGCACGGAGAACAGCCGATAGCCGTCTCCGGTGCCGAGCTCCCCGAGCACAGCCGCGCTCCTCGAGTTGTCGTTGAAGTAGAACGACCCGCGCAGTCCGGAGGCCCCCTGCCCGGTGAAGCGGATGCTCTCGAGGGCGCCGACGGTCGGTAGCCACACGCCTGAATAGCCGCCGACGTTGACATCGACGCTGACCCGGTCTCCCTCGAGGCTCGACCTGTCAAAGCGTGAGGGGACCAGGGTGAACGATCCTGAGTCGCTGGTACGGCCCTCCGCGCCGACCGAATAGACGATGCCGTCGTAGGTGTCGAGGGTGGCGATGCGGATGCGGGCCCCCTCGGGCAGTCCGTCGACGGTGAGCATCGTCGCGTCGGCGTTGGGGTCTTGGTGGTACCTTCGGAATCCCGACAGCGGGCTCGGATAGTCGCGAGGATCGAAAGGCTGCACAATCGCGGACCGCAGCACCTCGCGGTCGCTGGCCGGCGGCACGAATGCCGTTGCGGCGACCGCGCCGCCTGCGGCAATCGCGATGATGAGCGCGGCGGCAAGGACCGAGCGTGCCCCGACGAAGACCGTGTCTTCAGAGACGCGGGTGCTTGTGCCCCCTGCGTCGCCCGCCCCGCCGTATTTGCGTGACGACGTGCGGCGACGGTACCAGCGCAAGTAGATGAGCCAGAGGAGCAGCGCGGCGGTGAGGGCGAGGGCGGATGCCACCGGGAAGAATGCGGTGGTCGAGCCGAGAATGATGCCGACGATGAATAGGGTGACCGGTGCGATCACCGCGAGCTGGGGGACGCGCGTTCGGAGCGCGACCGAGAGCCCGACCAGCACGGTGACGAGAACGAGCACGAAGGCGGGCACGAGGAGGGATTCGTAGCTGCCCACCGGCAGGGTGATGGTGAGAAGCTGCTTCCACCCGGCGATAGTTCCAAAGCCGAGGTCGGCGAGCCCGGGCAGGGTGGGTAGCACACCGTAACGGGCCTCGCCAGGCACCGCGAGGGGAACCCCGAGCACGAGGTAGGCGAGCACCCCGGACAGGGCGACGAGGTGCGCCGGAAAACGGAACACCGCCCCGGTGATGGCCAGTGCCGAGGCCACGACGGTCGTCACGCCGAGCATCAGCAGGAACGCTCCGCTCTCGTAGATGGGCCAGAGGGCCGTCGCGGCGATCGCGGTGGTCAGCCACATCATCGCGGTGGTCGCGACGGTGAAGTTCAGGGTCGGTCGTCGCCGTTTCATACCGACGCCGATCTGGCGAGGGAGCGACCGAGGTCCTCGAGGTAGCCGATCGTGAGCACACTGAGCCCGGCGAAGCGGCGAAGTCCCGGCACCGCATCCGGGTCACAGACGACAGCAATGACCTCGACCCCCACCGGGAAGAGGACGGATGCTGCGCGCAGCTGGGTCGGCGTTGTGAGCGACCCGCACACGAGGAACGCGACCGAGATCCCGGCGAGCTTCTCCGACGTCACCCGCGCGACATCGACGATCGGCAGTGACGATTCCGCGCGCTCGACACCCGCGAGGTCGTCGAGCAGCCGGGTACGGCTGAGCGAACCGAGCTGGCGGATGCCGAGCACCTTGCGCTTGGCGAACTCGGGGGTCACCTCACCCACGACGACCGACACCTCCCGCGCATCCCTGATCGCCCGAAGGCCCAAGGACCCCGCCGCACTGACCGCCATTTCAAACTCGGCATCGTCGGCGAAGTCCGACGCCGCGAGGCTGAGGGCGACGACGAGCCGGCTGCGCCGGGTCTCCTCGAACTGGCGCACCATGTAGGTTCCGGTCTTCGCCGTGCTCTTCCAGTGGATATAACGGCGCTCGTCGCCGGCAACGTATTCGCGGAGCGCGTGAAACGACACATCACTGTTGGTGAGATCGCGGGTCGGCTGTCCCTCCAGATCACGGATGAGGCCCGTGCTCGTGCTCGGCACGTCGATCGTCATCGGATGCACGAACAGCTGAGTCGTCCCCGTCCAGACCAGCTCTCGGCGCACCATTCCGACGGGGTCGGCGCGAACGCCGCGCACGGGTCCGATGTCGAGAACCCCCCGGCGCGAGGTGGGAACGGTGAACTCGTGCCGGGACTGTTCGCCCGCTGCGAGGCTCGGGGTGGCGAGGTCGATGAGCGCCCGGCCCACCGGCACCTCGACTCGCGTGCCGAACACCCGATGCCGGGTGGGGTTGCGCAGGGTGACGACCCCGGTGCCCGGCTGACCGACGATGAGGTGGCGGTGCGGAACCACCAGTGCGACATCGAAGGCGACCCGGCCAACAAGGTAGAGCACCGCAATGGCGAGCAGGATGACTCCCGCGTAGCCGACCGCGACGAGCTCGAGCCATCCGAAACGGTAGCCGAGCAGGAAAGCCACCGGCACGAGGATCGCGGTGGACCAGCCGAGCGGGGTGACGACGCCCGCAATGCGACTGGCGACCAGGCGGACGAGCCCGAGGATGGCTCGGCCGGCGCGCACGAGAGCGACGACGATGTCGGCGAGGAGCCCCGTGCGGTCCCCCACGATTCGCGTTCGCGCATTCGTGGGGCCTGCCACGGAGGCCGAGGTCGTGTACTGCTCGCGGCCGTTCGCGGTGCGGGAGTCGCTCCTGGTCGAGGTGGGAAGCGACGACGTCCGCTTCGCCGCGCTCCTGGTGTCCTCCTGCTTGAGGGTCACACCGCTTGCCTGTCGCTCGGTGGCGGCGTCTCGATGAGCAGCTGGCCGATGATGCTCAATGCGGTGACGCCGTCGAACTCGGCCTCGGCATCGAGGATGAGCCGATGGGCGAGCACGGGCTCGGCGAGCAGCTTCACGTCGTCCGGGATCACGTAGTGGCGGCCTGATGCGGCCGCGAGCGTCTTAGACGCACGGACGAGGGCGAGCGCGCCGCGCACCGAGACGCCGAGGCGCACCTCGACCGCGCTGCGGCTCGCGTCGACGAGCCTGGAGATGTAGTCGTTGATCGACGGGTCGACGTGCACGGTGCGCGCCAGGGCGGCCATTTCGACGATCGTGCTCGCCGAGACGACAGCCGGAACGGTCGTCTCGTGCGCCTTAGTTCCGGCACCCTCGAGGATGCGGACCGTGGAAGAGTGATCCGGGTAACCGATGGATGCCTTCATGATGAACCGGTCGAGCTGCGCTTCCGGCAGGCGGTAGGTGCCGGCCTGCTCGATCGGGTTCTGTGTCGCGATGACCATGAACGGGGATCCGACTCCGTGTGTGGTGCCGTCAACGGTGACGTGCCCCTCCTCCATGACCTCGAGGAGCGCGGACTGGGTCTTCGGGCTTGCCCGGTTGATCTCATCGGCAAGAACGATGTTCGCGAAGATCGGTCCGCGGTGAAAGTCGAAGCGACCGCTGCGCTGGTCGTAGATGCTCACGCCCGTGATGTCGCCGGGCAGCAGGTCCGGGGTGAACTGGATTCGGCTACTCACGCCGGCAACACTCTGCGCGATCGCACGGGCCAGCGAGGTCTTACCCGTTCCCGGGAAGTCCTCGAGGAGCAGGTGCCCCTCGGACAGCAACGCCGCGAACGACAGCCGCACCACGAAGGTCTTGCCGAGGATCACCTGTTCGACGTTGCCGACGAGTCGGTTGAACGTCGCGGAGAACCATCCGGCCTGCTCTGGTGTCATGGTCATGTCGTGGCCCCTCGGGTCGCGGTGTGCTCGAATTTCGGATGCTGGGTGGTTTCCGCCCGGGTCGTGCCGGGCCGGCGGATCAGGGCCGCGGTGAGCACGTGAACTGCACGTACCCATCATCGGTGAAGGTCGAACCGTCAGAGAGCGACACAACGACCTTCAGCCGCACGCCGGTCTCACCGGGGCCTACGGCCGCGGGGTCGGGAGCCACGGCATCCTGCGCGAACTCCGACCAGCGGTCGAAGGGCGGACCGCCGTCGTTATAGGCATAGAGGTAGCGGTAGGTCGGCGAGCCCTGGTTGGCGGGCGGGTTCGATATCGGCGTCGACCCGGCCGCGCACGACACGATCGAACCGCGGGCGTTCACGGGCGTCAGAACTTCGGCTGTCGATGCGACACCACAGAAGAACTCCGACGAGTCCCGGCAGGCCCGGTAGAGGACCGACTGCTGGGCGCCGTACACAGCAAGATTCCCAGCGGAGGTGAGCCAGTCGCCCTCCGCGACGGTGAACCACTTTCCCGAGCCGTTCAGCTGCGCCTGGAACCGGCTGACGATGCCCGAGGACACCGAGAGGGATCCAACGCGAAGGTCAAATTTGCCGTCGCGTTGCTCGACGACGGTCGATGCGAGGGCCGCGCCGGGGGGCGCCTTGCTCTGCACCGACCCGGATGCCGACGAGGTGCAGAACAACCCGTTGTCGACGTATACGACGTAGCGGTAACCCACACCGTCGGTAGCGCGATCGTCGATCCATCCAGAGCTGGCGGGAGCCGACGCCCCCGATGCAACGCCGGGGTTGGCCCCGCCCGGCACGCACGTTGACGGGATGGTCGCGGCGGCTTCGAACCGGCCGACCGAGTAGACGACGCCGGGCGCGCCGTTGGGCCCTCCAGCGCCCCAGGTCACCCGAATTTTCCCGGCGGCCCCGTTCACCACGTCGGCGGCCACGCTCACCTGGCTCGGCGGGCCGATCACGGTGACGGCCGCGGAGGAGGTCCTGCGCCAGTCGGCGTCGCTCAACACCTCGGCCGCGTTGCGCGCGTACACCGTGACCGAGTACTGCGAGCCCGGCACGAGAGCGCCCGATGCGGTCGTAGTCAGAGACGCCGTCGTGGGGCCCGTGGTCGTCTGGAAATCGACCCCGGGGCCGGAGATCCGTACGACGTAGCCCGAGACCGGTGTGCCGAGCGCCGGGTCAGGAACGGGCGACCACGCCACAGCGAGCGCGGGACGGGCTTCGGCGGCCGTCGCGCGGGCCGTGACCGATCGCGGAGCCGCCGGCAGGTAGTCGGCCGACAGGGCGACGCTCTGTGGGCCCGCCGCCGACGCGCCGATGGAGTTCGTGGCGATAACTGAGAAACGGTAGCGGAGCCCCGCCTCGAGGTCGGTCAGTTCGCAGCGTAGCGCGGTTCCGCAGTCCTTGCGGTAGCTGCCGTGGCTCGTGCTCACTACCTCGTACTTGACGATCGGTGAGTTGTTCGACGGCGGGGCCGTGAGGCGCAGCGTCAGAAGCCCCTCCTCGTAGCCGCCGTCGGCCCGGGCTGGGGCAACGGGAGCGTCGGGCCGGTCCTGCACCGAGATGGTGATCGATCCGAACGCGTAGCGGCTGGGATCGCGGGTCGCGTCGGCGACCTGATATTGCAGGTTGGTGTCGATGGGAGCGGCCGTCTCGGATACCGTCACCGACAGCCTTGTCCTCGTGGCGTTGGGGGTGACGGTGATGCCCTCGGGCAGCGCCGATCCGGCGAGGCCGGTGATCGCGACGACGGTCAGTTCGCCTCCCGGGAACGGGTTGGTCGCCTGGTCGTTTGCGAGCACATCGAGGCTCGTTGTTGTGCCGCGCTCCGCGATGATCGAGTCTGCTGCGGGTTTCGCCAGCGGCCTAGTGGACGCCACGACCGAGAGCTGGATGCGTCCGGATTGGCCAGCAGCGAGATCGTCTCGCACTCCGATCGTGAGGCCGGTGGAGGTGCCCTTTTGGGCGCCGTCGTTCGCTCGGATGATGAGGTTCGTGCCGCTGATCTCGTAGTCAAATCCGGATGGCGGGGTCGGCCCTGCGCTGTAGGTGAGCTCGTCGATGTCTTCCGGGTAGGGGTAGGTCGTCAGGCGGAGCAAATCGAGGGTCTTCTCCTCCCCTGGTTCGAAATCGATCGCGCCACCGGTGAACACGGGGGGCTGGTTCTCACGGGGCGTAACACTGATCGGCAGCACGAGCGTCGCACGGCGGCCGTTCGGATCGTCGATGCTCGTCCCATCGGTCACCTCGAACGAGATCGAGGCCGGACCGAAGTAGCCGTCGGCCGAGGTGAAGGCGAGGGTGTCCTCGTCGACAACCAGGCTGTCGCCATTCGCGTTGGTCGCCTGCACCGTTGTCGAGTCGACAAGGCGCACGTCCCGCCCCGCGACGGCGAGCACGTAGTCGTTGAGGTCGAACTCGATCCTCGACTCGCTGACGGCAGTCAGCGTGGGGGCCGTACGGTCGAGCTGCGGGAGGGCGTCGTTGAACCCGGGGACACAGACGAAGGCATAGGCGACAATCGTCGGGTCGTCGGGGTTGGCGACTGAGAACGGGATGATTTGGCGCGTGTCGGTAATAGTGATGTTGAGCCGTTTGCCCCGCACCACCGACGC
>Ga0136639_10000935_pt1 | contig 10160 bp, 12 predicted proteins | sample AntDrymUQ8592106_2_FD_113739 | JGI IMG/M metagenome (GOLD analysis project Ga0136639, IMG submission 113739) | Polar desert sand microbial communities from Dry Valleys, Antarctica - metaG UQ859 (21.06) | ecosystem: Environmental > Terrestrial > Soil > Desert | place: Antarctica: Dry Valley...
CATTGCTGCCACCATCCTTTCAAGAATGATGTCGAAGTGCGTGCAGCATGTCGTTGTCGGTGACACCGTGCTTGCGGGCGCTCGCCTCGATGTCCACGCGGACAGCGCACGAATCGGAACATCAGCCGTCAACATCTGTTGACGAACCTATTCGGAAATCTCCGGCTTGTCAGCCCGCTCCGGTAGCGCATCCTCCGGCATTATGTGCGGGTCGACGTCGCCGAAGCGGCCAACACTAGGCCCTCGATATTCTCATCACTGACTCGTAGTCGCTGCGGTCGTGAGTGGAAACTCAGCGGTGTGCCCGACGACGATTCGAATGGTGCGAACGACGGTCTGCCCCGGTGCCTCGATCGTTGGATCTTGGGCTTGCTTCCGATCGGGCTGATGTGCCGATCACGAGCGGGCGAGCGGCGCGCCGAGGTCGCGTTGTTATGCGTCTGTGGACGAATCGATCATCGGTGCACCAAATGAGAGGACCGCTGGCAGCTCACCGCGCGTCGCTTTCGAAGCGCGTTTGACGTTCACGCGTCTCCTGTCTGTATCGGACAGCTACGCGGCTACTACCAGCTCTGTCGCTGACGTAGGTGCGATCAGGGTGTCGATCTACCTGGAACGGGTACAGCCCGAATTGTGAGCATCACCCGACATGACGATGGATCCCTGACCGTGCCCGTTGCACCAGGTCGACACGACGACGAGGTCACCGACGCCGAGCCCGTTCAGGAGCCCGGATCCGTGGTGATCAGACCGGGCCAAGGCGGTTACATCGAGGCGCTCGCTGAGTGGGAAGCGGACCAGCACCCCGATCGTGGCGAGGCTGTGTCGACCGCATCGGGCCGCGCGCAGGCTATGGCTGTGGTGCATTCGGTGGCCGAGGAACGAGACAACGTCGTCGACGCAGTCGATGCCCTCGGAGACCCGGAACCGGGGGCCGAGGCTCTACGCCACGTACTGGTCGGTGGCACACCGTCCGTCGAGGCGTTCGCCGGGGAGCTGGCCGACGCCGAAGGTGGAGAGGTGTTGCCGTCTCACACCACGACGAGCATCATCGGCGAGGTCTTGGCCGAGATCGACAAGCGATCCGACTGAAGGCTGGCTGCCGGGTCGCACCTCGAACGGTCCATCTCAGTGAGGATGCCTCGAGTCGACAGTCGGTTCGCACTTGCGGGTCAGCGAATCTCTCCTTTCGACGGGAGGCACATCGCGACAGCCCAAGCGCTGCACGGAGCATTCGGAGCGCACCGCAAGCCGCGCTGCGATGGTCGCATCGAAGAAGCGTCGACCGACATCTTCGCTGCCCTCGGTTCGGTAGTAGCGAGTGCGATCGACCAGATCGCTTTCGGCCTGAGGCCGCAACTGAGCTTCGGTCACGGTCCGTCGCTGAACGCACGGTCACGAAGTTCGTCGACCACGGCGTCGGTGACGATTCGTCCCTCACCAGACTCGAGTCCCTCGGTGATCAATGCTCGCAGGCGAGCAGCTGCTTCGTTCTGTTGATCTTGTCGGATGAGATCGCGCAGGTACTCGCTCGTGTTGCCGTAGTTCCCTGATCGGACACGTTCGTCGATGTAGTCGCGGAGCGACTCCGGAAGAGCGAAGCTCATCGTGTTGCGACTCATTGTCCTATGCTGCCTCGACTATCAACAGCTGTCAACATTGGATATGTGGCGGTCGCACAGTTGATCTTCGACACGAAAGACGACTACTACGTCACGTTGGCTGCATCCACGACCGACTGGTTCGATGACGGCGCCCACAGCGTCTGGCCGTGGGCCGGCTACTTCTTGGACCGGATCGCCCGAGCGTACGAACGGTTCGCAGCTCGCGTCGCAGCGGGCACGTCGGCAGGTACGAAACAGGACCGGATCCGCGACTACGTGCTGTTGCACGCACCAGCCCAGTTCGCGATCGCCGACATCCGTCGTGCGGTGCCGGCGTGTCGAACAACACGATCCGGTTGGTGCTCACCGAACTGAAATCGGCCGGCAAGGTCACCGTCGATGGGACCGGACGCCGTACGACCTGGTCAAGGACCTGACCAGGCCGTTCCTGCGGCTGCGTGAACGTCACCGGGTCATGCCGTGTTTCGGCAAACATCTGGATTGTCCGACGACGAGGGTTCCGACGACGGCTGGGCGACTCAATCGGATCCGTACCGGATCGACGCTGATCAGCGATGCGGCGTCGTCGGGTGAAAGCCAAGCTCCCCCACGCCATCGATCCAGCCGACGGTGAGTCGGCTGGCGTGTCTGAGTGGACGACGTTCCCGAAGGTGTTTCGTGGAGCCCAGAGCGAGAATCGAACTCGCGACCTACGCATTACGAATGCGTTGCTCTACCGACTGAGCTATCTGGGCGCGCTGTGAGCGCAGTGCGTGATGTTATCGGTGGGCCGGATCGTCACGACGATGATTCCTCTGGCACACGTTGCTGGCTCCGAGATCGCCCACCTGTTGACCGCCACCCGAGATGACCGCCATTGCGACACGATCGGCGGTGATGCCACTTGCTCCCTCATGGCGAATTCCTGCGGAGCGGAGGCGGGGTCAAGGGCGGCCGCAGGCCGTCCACCAGGACCGGAACGCAGCGGAGGCCCTTGAAGCCGCCGAGCACCGTTGGAGAATGGACTGTCAGGAGCCGGCTGACTCGTGCTCACGTATCGTGTCGCTACGTCACCATTTTGCGTGACGGGAACCACTACCTGATGTAATATTGTTATCTCGTGCGAGCGAATGTTGTCGTGGTCATCGGAACCCGCCCCGAGGCGATCAAGATGGTGCCGGTCGTCGCTGCCCTGCGACGAAGTGAGGTGTTCCAGCCCGTGGTCGTTGCCACGGGCCAGCACGGCTCGATCGTGCACGACATCCTGGAACGCGGTGGGGTGAGCGCCGACGTCGATCTCGGCGTCACATCGACCGGCTCGCTGAACGGCCTCGTGAGCGATGTGATGAACGCGTTCGGTCGATGGTGCAGCGAGCGCTTCGAACCGATCGGCGATCGCATGAGCGCTCGCACGGCCGACGAGGCGTTCGGCAACGACGTCATCGCAGGAGTCCTCGTTCACGGCGACACCAGTTCGGCAATGGCCGCAGCCCTCGCCTCGTTCAACCTCCGTCTGCCGGTCGGACACGTCGAGGCCGGACTGCGCACCGGCGACATGCTGTCGCCGTTCCCTGAAGAGATGAACCGCCAGATCATCACTCGTCTGGCGGCGTTCCATCTCGCCCCGACCACGTTGAACAAGCAGAACCTGATTCGCGAAGGCATAGACGGCGACCGGGTGTTCGTCACGGGCAACACCGGGATCGACGCGCTCCTGCTCGCTGCCGACCGGCCGTCGATGTCGGGAGTCGATCGTCTCGACGAGATGCTTGCTTCATCACGCCCGCTTGTGGTGGCCACCGCGCACCGCCGTGACAACTGGGGCGGCGGCCTGGCCCGCATCGGCGAAGGCATTCGTCGCATGATCGAGCGGCATCCCGACGTCAATGTCGTGCTCGTGACGCATCCCAATCCGGCGGCACGGGCCGAGGTCAGCGGGCCGCTCGTCGGGCTCGAACAGGCTCTGATCCTCGACGCGCTCGACTATCCGACGTTCGCTCGGGTTCTCGCTGCCGCTCGCTTCGCGATCACCGATTCGGGTGGCATCCAGGAGGAGGCTCCCGCGCTCGGCACACCCGTTCTGGTCACCCGCAGGTCGACCGAACGCAGCGAAGGCGTCACGGCTGGCACCCTCAAACTGGTCGGCACTCAGCCGGACGTGATCGTGGGCGCCGCGAGTGAACTGTTGCGCGACGACATCGAACTCGAACGTATGCGTTCGGTGCCGAACCCTTATGGCGACGGGCATGCCGCCGAACGCGTCGTCGCCGCCCTGGAACACATCGCGGGCGCAGCTGGCGAGCCCATCCCGTTCGGACCCGGCTTCGATCGTGCCCGGGTGCTGCACGCCGGCGGATACGAGGGGACGACCGCAGCCGATCTCGCGCAGAACCTGGACGTGTTCTTCGAGTGATCGACTCGCTGACACCGTGGGAGCAGGTGGCCTTCTTCGCCGCCCTCGCCGTGATCGTCGTGAACCTGGTGTGGACCATCTGGCTGTTTCGTCGGGCGAGAGGGCCAGCGGGTCAGGTCGACGAGGGCGAAGCGACCACTGATGACTTCACCTGGGTGTTCTTCGTGCCGGCCCTCAACGAGGAGGTCACGATCGCCGACAGTGTTACCCGGCTACTGGACGTGAGCTGTCGGGATCGGCACATCGTCGTGATCGACGATGCGTCCGACGATCGCACCCCAGACGTGCTCGCGGCGCTCGACGCGCCGGGTCTGGTGGTGGTGCGACGCGAACTCCCTGATGCCCGGGTCGGCAAGGCCAGCGCATTGAACGATGCGTGGCGTCGACTCCCGTCCTTGTTGGGCGATGTCGACTCGGAGCGAACCATCGTGTGCATCGTCGATGCCGATGGCCGCCTCGATGCCGATGCGCCGTCGAAGGTGGTCGATCACTTCGCCGACCCGGGCGTCGGTGGCGTCCAGGTGCGCGTGCGCATTTACAACCGTCAGCGCATGCTCACACGCGCGCAGGACATCGAGTTCGGCGTATACGGCCTGCTCTACCAGGCGGCTCGGTCCACGGTGGGCACGGCCGGAATGGGCGGCAACGGACAGTTCAACCGGCTCGCCGCGCTCAACGATGTGGCCGACGAAGAGGGGCCGTGGCGACACAAACTCACCGAAGACCAGGACATCGGGCTGCGGATGCTCGAGGCGGGTTGGCGATGTGGCCACGACAATCGCGCCAGTGTCGAGCAGCAGGGGCTGTCGAATTTACGCCGCCTGTTGCGTCAACGAACGCGTTGGTCGCAAGGCAATCTGCAAGCAATGGTCCACCTCGGCTCGGTGCCGGGCTACCAACTGACTCGGCGGGCTCGCCTCGATCAAGCGTGGTATCTGCTGCAGCCCGTTGCGTCGGCGGTTGTCGGCGTCGGTGTGCTCGCCGCCCTGGTGGCATCCATCACGCGCGGCGTCGAACTGCTCCCCGAAGCATGGATGTGGCTGGCGGCGGCACTGGTGCTCGCATTCGGAGGCGTGGTGCTCGGGGTGACCGCCCGCACCGGTCGCGACCCGCAAGCGTGGTTGATTGCCGTGACGATCGGCATCGCGTACTCCTTCTACGCCTGGTTGCTGTGGCCGGCGCTGATGCGCGCGACATGGCGCCAGCTCCGGGCGAAAGGAGCGTGGGCCAAGACCGAGCGCGAGGCGATCACTGGCGCACCGGCTCTGGCCGCCGCTGTGCAAATGGTGCAGCCGGTGCTTCGCCCCATTTCGTCGCCACTGCCTTCCACCCCCTCTCGCTCGCCGTCGCGACCTGCAAACCGACCGACGCGACGACCGCCGACGGAGTCGTGCGGGAACCGGTATCGATCGAGGGGTCGCGAACGAGACGCAATCCGCAAGATCGGGGCCGAGCCAACCATCCCGGTCCATCAGGTCCTTTGGGACGTGATTGCTGAGCTGCCCCTCAATGAGCGGGCAGCCGCCGTTCTCCGTTTCTACGGCGGCTCGCTTCGACCAGCTCTTGCAGCGCAGTCAACACTTCGTCGGGTGCCGTGAGGGTGCTGAGGTGGTTCGCGTTGAGGGAGATCGTGGGCCAGTTGCAATCCATGGCTTCTTTGCGGTCGGCGTCGTAGGCCGGGCTGAGCTGCAGATACCCAATGGCCCTGCTCGTCCACTGGTCCGGCATGACGACCTCCTCGTCGTAGAACGCCCGTGGAAGCCGCGGCATGTCGTCCAGCAAAAGGCTGCGCTGCTCGAGGTCGGGCACGAGTCCGCGAACGACTTCGTCGGGCCACCATTCCAACCACCTCCGAAGTACCCCATCGACGTTCTGCTGATCGAGCAGCTGAATCAAGTTCGTGGAGGTGCGATGGGCACCCGACGTTGGAGGTACGACTGCGTCCATAAAGATCACCGAGGAGCAGCGATCGCCGAGCTTCGCCGAGATCACTGGGAGCCCTACACCAGCGCCGGAGTGACCCACGACAGTGACCGGTCCTTCGAGGTGCTGGACGGCACTGCAGGCTTCATCGACGAAGTAACACCACCGGGGCGACCTCGCGATTGCCACTCCAGTGAGGTCAGGGACTACGACATCAGCTCCCGCCAGCCTCGCGAGTGATGCAAAGTCCGACCACGACGAAGGTCCAACCAGCGGGCTATGGACCAACAGCAACGTGCTCGACACCTATCGGAACCTACTGCGGAGTCCCCTCCGTCACAGACGGTCGCTGCCAGCTGCTGAGGCGCTCGGAAATCTTCACTCGAGGGGACGGCGCAACTGACGTTCCGCACTTCTCGGAGGTCATTTGCGCCACCACCTGTTGTCGGTGTCGATGATGTCGAGGGTGAGTGCTTCGAGGTCCTTGATGAGCTGTTTCAGTTTGCGGGTGTTGTCGAACCAGGGCTGGTAGTCGGCGAGCTGTTCTTCGGTGAACAGCCGGGTGACGGTCTTGTTGTTCACCTTGCGGGTCCAGGAGATGTAGGGCCCGTGTAGCTGGGGTGGGTCGTCGTGGCAACGACAGTTGGCCTTGCCGCAGCGTGGGGTTCGGTAGGTGATGCTGCCCGGGGCGACGAAGTCGATTTCGGCGATTTCGTCGAGGATGCGCCGGCGGGCTTGGCGTTGTTGTTTGGTCAGTTTCATGTGTTCACCTCCTGGGTCCACCACCCGGGTCCGTGTCCACAGTAATCCTACTGTAGACACATCGACGCAAGGATGGTTCCACATGGACAGCAACGAGTTCAGCCTGCGGTCCGAGACCCTCGGGGCATTGCCGGTCATCAACCACTTCCTGGGCCGCCTCGGCCTCGACAGCATCGTTGCCTGGCATCTACGCTCCGATGACGCCCGGCTACGACTGGCACCGGCAACGGTGATTGGGGTCGTGGTCCGCAACCTGATCATCGATCACCGCCCGATCTATGCGCTCAACGAGTGGGCGACCCCATTCGAGCCGACACTGTTGGGCCTCGACAGCCACAACGACGCAGCAGCACTCAACGATGACCGCATAGGTCGCATGCTCGACCGGTTCTTCGACGCCGACCGGGCCAGCTTGATCACCGAGGTCGTGCTGTCAGCGGTGCGTGGCTTCAACGTCGAGTTGTCGCAACTCCACAACGACTCCACCACCGTCACCTTCACCGGCAACTACCCCACAGCAACCGGCACCGCCCGCGCCGGTGTCACAACAGCGAAGATCACCCACGGACACAACAAGGACCACTGAGCCTCCCCCGTTGAGCCGGTCACCTTCTGAAGGAGGTAACCATGTCAACGATGGAGAAACAGAACGCGCCAAGGTCTCGGCGGTCGTTCACTGAGGAGTTCAAGGCCGATGCTGTTGCGATGGTGCTCGATGATGATCGCAAGATCGTCGACGTCGCCGAAGCAATCGGTGTCGGCGAGGGCACTCTTGGCAACTGGGTCCGATTGGAGAAGATCGAGCGCGGTGAACGTGCTGGTCTGACTTGAGACGATCGTGCCGAGATTGTCGAGCTCCGCAAAGAGAACGCCCGTTACGGATGGAACGAGACCTACTCAAACGAGCGACGGCCTTCTGGGTGAAGGAGTCGGGACAGTGACCCGCTATCTGTGGGTGCTGGACCGGAAGGCCGAGGGATTCCCGATCACGCAGGCGTGCAAGATTGCCGAGGTGAGCCGCCAGGCGTTCAACGATTGGCGCAAGAAGCGTGCCGCCGGCCCAACCGAGGCCGAGTTGGTCGAGGAGGCGGTGGTGGCTGAGATGCGCGAGATCCATGTCGAGTCTGATGCCACCTACGGCCAACCGCGGATGACACCGGAGTTGGCCGAGCGCGGCTTCGAGGTGAACCACAAACGCGTGGAGCGCCTCATGCGTGTGCACGGCATCGTTGGAGTCCACAAGGCTCCCAAGGTGCGCACCACGATCCCGGCGGAGAACAACGCACCAATGCCTGACCTGATCGGGCGTCGGTTCGACCCGGGCGCACCGGATGTCGCGTGGGTTGGCGACATCACCTACATCCCAACCGGCGAGGGTTGGCTCTATCTGTCGTCGGTGCTCGATCTTGGCTCACGCCGCTGGTTGGGTTACTCGATGGCTGATCACATGCGCACCGAACTCGTTGGCGACGCACTCGACATGGCCGTTGCCACACGCGGCGGCCACGTCAACGGCGTCATCTTCCACGGTGATCGTGGCAGCCAATACATGTCGCACGACTACCGCGACCAGGTGACCGGCTACGGCATGATCCAGTCGGTCGGAAGGACCGGGGTGTGCTGGGACAATGCGGTTGCTGAGGCAGCATGGTCGTCGCTGAAACTCGAGCTCGTGCACCGCTACCGGTTCGCCACCAGAGCCGAAGCCCGCCGGGCGATCTTCGCGTGGATCAACCGCTACAACTCACGCCGCCGGCACTCCGCCCTCGGCTACATCGCTCCCATCACCTGGGAGCAGCACTACCATCAACCCAAGGCCACCCCGGCCGCGTAACCAACGTGACCGGCCAACGGGGGGACGCTCAGTGGTCGATGTGGGCGAGCAGGAGCCCGGCGACGGACTGGTCGGCCTGGGTGCCGATCGAGTCGATTTCGGCAACGAGTTGGGCGGGTGCTTTGTTGGCGTCTCGCTTGCCGCCGTGGAACGATCGGCTCACATATCGGGGTCGAGCGGTGATCGGATCGGGTCCTGCGTAGGCACGAAGTTCCCAGTAGTCGGGTTGCCGCTTGAGGCGAATGCTTCCCCGTGCCACGAAATCACTGTAGCGAAATATGGGACAGATATGGGACAACCGGGTTTTTGGCCCGCTCCACTTGGAGTCTCATGCCTATCTAGTTGGTGTTTTGTGGAGCCCAGAGCGAGAATCGAACTCGCGACCTACGCATTACCAATGCTTTGCTTAACCGACTGAGCTATCTGGGCGCGCTGCAAGCGCAGTGCGTGATGTTATCGGTGGGGCCGGATCGTCACGACGATGATTTCTCTGGCAGCGCGGCGAGCGGGTCTCGGCCGTTCCATGTGCCGCTGGAGTCGTAGGGCTCGAAGCGGGCGAACATCTCCTCGGCGTACCAGTCCTCGTCGCGCGTGCGGCGAATCACCTCGCGATGGTCGGGCATCTTGTAGGCGAAGTCACGGGCTGCGGCGCGCGACTCCCAGAGGCTGAACGTGGCGAGGCTGCCGATGGGGGTCTCGCCGATGCCGACCACGTCGATGAGCCCTGGTGCCCGGTGGAGTTCGGTGTCGACCACCTCGCTGGCTGCTCCGAACGCTTTCCACGACTTGCGACGGACGGTGGCCCGAGTAATGATCGCAACTGCTCCGTCAGCGCTGCCCTCGTCGAGGCCGGCCAGCGGGTCGACGCCCTTCCAGGTCCCGTGCCCGCCAACGGAGCGGAGTCGGACATGCCAGCTCTCCTCGGCGCTGCGCCACCGGCGGGCGATGCGACTGTCGGCCAGGAAGGCGTCGAGATCGCGCTCGTCGTCCCACACTGCGAACAGGGCGCTGCGAGACAGGTCGGCGCCGCGCCCCGTGTCGTCGCCGCTTCCGGTGCCGAGCAGCCGCCAGAAGGCCAGGCCCGGCACCCGTGGCAGCCGGAGCCGGTCGGCGCCGAGCCGCCCGAGCACGAGCAGGGTCTTCCACGTCGGCTCGCTGACGAGGTGGAACGATGCGATACGACCCATGTATCGGCCATGCTGTCACCGATGGGCATCACGGTCGCAGTCACGGTCGTGGTCGGCTACCTGATCGGGTCGATCCCGATCGCGAATCTGGTCGCCGCGCGGCGGGCCGAGGTCGACCTGCGCGATGTCGGTGACGGCAATCCCGGGTTCTGGAACGCACGCGAAACGCTGGGCCGGAAGGCGGCGATCCCGGTGTTCGTCGGCGACAGCCTGAAAGGTCTCGCTGCCGCGCTGATCGGCTCTGCGTTGGCCGACCCTGGTGTGTGGGGTCTCGCCTACGTTGGCTGTGGCGCAGCGATGATCGGCCACTCGTTTCCCGTGTTCGCCAGGTTCCGGGGTGGGCGCAGCATCCTCGCGTTCGCCGGCGGCGCGGCGGTGTTCACCACGATCCCGTTCCTCATCGCCATTGGACTGTTGCTCGTGACATTTGCGATCCG
>Ga0136639_10000936_pt1 | contig 10154 bp, 9 predicted proteins | sample AntDrymUQ8592106_2_FD_113739 | JGI IMG/M metagenome (GOLD analysis project Ga0136639, IMG submission 113739) | Polar desert sand microbial communities from Dry Valleys, Antarctica - metaG UQ859 (21.06) | ecosystem: Environmental > Terrestrial > Soil > Desert | place: Antarctica: Dry Valley...
CATCCAAGATGCCCGCACGCAAACGCTCGCTGCAGCGCAGAGCGGCCAAAGCTTTTGGCGATTCAGGGTTTGCAGGTGGCCTGCCATGCGGTGGAAGAGGGGCGCATCTAGTCAAACGGGCCGCAGAGGTTTCATCTTGTGGAGACAGCACTTCACTGGAAGTCATCCTCGCGCTGGTGACGCAGGGCAGAGACCACCACCTCGCCGTCACTGATGATCTCGAACAGCGCCAAGTATCCTGAGCCACCAAAGGGAATGATCAGCTCACGTTCCAGCGGGTTGGCTTCAGCGACTCTGCAGGTATAGGGGTTGCGCTGCAGGATCCCGAATTCGCTGCGAATCGCGTCCAGCGCCCGCGCTGGTAGCCCGTAGTCTGCGTGCTGCAAGGCCAGTTCAATCAAGAAGTCTTCGATGCGAGTCAGGTCTTCTAGGGCCTCTGCCGTGAAGCTGACCGTATAGCTCACAGCTTGGCTGCTGCGTCGGCTTTTGCAGCGCCCGCCGACCCTTCTGCGCGCAATGCCTGCGCATGCTGATTGATGCGCTGTTCCAGCCGTCTGCCCATATTGATCAGTGTCTCATCCGCTGCATAGAGCTCGCCGCTGAGCATGGCTTTGGCCAGCGAAGCGCGGCCGCGGGCCAAAAACTCGTCCTGCGTTTTGCGCCTGCGCGCTGCCTGCAAGGTCGCGGTTTCAACAAATTGCGACAGACTTTCACCTTCGCGCAATACGGCCTCGATTTCAGAACGCACTGTAGGCTCGACACGGACGGGGGGCAGTTGAGAGGTCTTCATTTACGCAATGTAGCGCATTTGCTATGCCCGGGCAATTTTGGCTCTGAATGATTTGGATTCAACCACCGACCAGGCAGCAACTACCAGTAAGCCTGAAGCGCCTTGACGCCCCCTGACGCCTCGCCTAACCCAGCAATTTCTCGCCCGCCAACAAGCTGGCGACTGTCTCCCGATCGCGAATCAGCCGCGCCTGGCCGCCGACCAACATCACCTCGGCCGCACGCGGCCGGGTGTTGTAGTTGCTGGCCATGCTCATGCCATAGGCACCCGCAGACAGCATTGCCAGCACATCGCCGGTTTGCACGGTCAAGGCACGCTGGCGGCCCAGCCAGTCGCCGCTTTCGCAAACCGGGCCGACGACGTCCCAGACTGACGCCGCGCCATCGCGCAGCACACAAGGCTCGATCTGCATGTAGGCGTCGTACATCGCGGGGCGCAGCATGTCGTTCATTGCCGCGTCAACGATGCAGAAGTTCTTGCCGCCGTCATCGTCAGGCGCGGCTTTCAGCACCAGCACTTCTGTCAGCATCACACCGGCGTTGCCGACCAGGCTGCGACCGGGTTCGCACAGCACCTCGCGCTGGCCGTGGCCGCGCTGATCCAGTCGCGCCAGCAGCTTGGCTATCAATTCATCGGCGCTGGGCGGGGCTTCGTCGCTGTCGCTGTAGCGAATGCCCAGGCCGCCGCCCACGTCGACGTGATGAATGGCGATGCCAGCAGCCTCGACCTGTTCGACCAGGTCCAGCAGCCGGTCCAGCGCGTTGATGTAAGGAGCAGTTTGCGTGATCTGCGAGCCGATGTGGCAGTCGATTCCCACCACCTGCAAGCCGGGCAAAGACGCTGCGTGTTGATACGCCGCCAAGGCCTGGTCATGGGCGATACCGAACTTGTTGTCCTTCAACCCGGTGCTGATGTAGGGGTGCGTACCCGCGTCTACATCAGGGTTCACGCGCAGGCTGACGGGCGCGCGGCGGTCCATTGACAGGGCCACGGCGTTCAGCGTGTCGAGCTCTGCCGTGCTTTCAACGTTGAAGCAGCGCACACCGGCCGTCAGCGCCTGGCGCATCTCGGCGGGTGTCTTGCCCACGCCTGAGAACACCACCTTGCCCGCGTCGCCGCCTGCGGCCAGCACGCGTGCCAGTTCACCGCCGCTGACGATGTCCAAACCGCAGCCAGCGCGGGCAAAGGTTTGCAACACGGCCAGGCTGGAATTGGCTTTCATCGCATAGCAAATCAGGTGCTTGCGGCCCTGCAACGCACGCTGGTAAGGTGCCAATGCCGCCAGCATCGCGGCTTGTGAATAGACGAACAGCGGGGTGCCAAACTCGCGCGCCAAAGTGTGCAGCGCCACGCCGTCCAACTGCAATTCAGCGCCCGCACGGGCCAGGTGCGGGGCGCCGGGCAAGGTGCTCATCGGGGCGTTGCGGCGGGGGATGAAGCGGTTGCAGCGGCTGCAGCGGCTGCAGCCGGTGCGCCAGGTGCAGCGGCCACAGGCTGCGACAGCGGACCCTTCTGCCCGCAGCCAGCCGTCATCAACAGCACCATTGCCGCGAACCCTGCTGCCAGGATGGTGGGCAGTCCCGGCCTGCAGGCGACCGCTACACTCGTTTTCAACGCTTTCATCATGCCCCGGATTCTAATGAGCACGCCCCTGACAGACGCTGAATATCAAAGCCACACGCACGCTTTGCTGTCGCGCATCGAAGCCCAGGCCGACCGCTGGCTGCAAGACGATGTGATCGACATCGACACGCAACGCAGCGGCGGTTTGCTCGAGTTGAGCTTTCCCAACGGCAGCAAGCTGATCGTCAACACCCAGCCCCCGCTACAAGAGGTGTGGCTTGCAGCACGGGGGGGTGGTTTTCATTTCCGCTGGGCCGATGGGGCCTGGCGGGACACGCGTGACGACAGCGAATTCATCACAGCGCTGTCGCAGCACGCCAGCACGCAGGGCGGGAAGGCGCTGAATTTCTAGGCCGCTGGCCAGGAACGGCATTCCTGTGCTTGCCGCAGCATCGGGTCTACAGCTACCTGCGGAACAAATCCAGAATGCTGCCGCGCTCTTCTTCGGTGGGCGGCTGGGGCACCACATCTTCCAGCCCGACGCTGGTGATGCCTTCACCCTGGCTGAATTCCTCGAAGGTCCAGTAGCGGCCGACCCTCACCACGCCTGGAGGCGGCGCAATTTCACGCACCGGCACATTTTTCAGCGCGTGCTGCATCAGCTCTATCCACACCGGCAGCGCCAGCCCGCCACCGGTTTCGCGGTCGCCCAGCTTTTTCGGGTTGTCAAAGCCCATCCACACCACGGCCACCAGATCAGGCTGGTAGCCGGCAAACCAGGCATCCATTGAATCGTTGGTGGTGCCCGTCTTGCCATACAGGTCCGGGCGCCGCAACGTGCCCTGGGCGCGCGCTGCGGTGCCTGAACGCGTCACTTCTTGCAGCAAGCTGCTCATCACAAAGGCATTGCGTGCGCTGATGGTGCGCTGGCTCTCACCGGGGGGCTTGGGTTGCGCGTCCAGCAGCAAATTGCCTCTGCTGTCGGTGATGCGGGTGATGAGCTGCGGCGTGACGCGGTAGCCACCGTTGGCCAGCACCGCATAGCCGCTGGCCAGCTGCATGGGCGTGACTGAGCCCGCACCCAGCGCCGTGGGCAGGAAAGGCGGATGTTTGCTGCGCTCGAAACCGAAGTTTTCCAGCCAGCGCTGCGTGAAGTCGATGCCGGTGGACTGCATGACCCGAATCGACACCATGTTCTTCGACTTCGCCAAAGCCGTTTGCAGTGGCATCGGGCCGTCGAACTTGCCGTCGTAATTCCTCGGCTCCCAGGGCTGGCTGCCGGTCTGGCCTGCGCTGAAGAACAAGGGCGAGTCGTTGATGATGGTGCCCGGCGTGAAGCCTTTTTCCAGCCCGGCTGAATAGATGAAGGGCTTGAAGCTGGAACCCGGCTGCCGCCACGCCTGCGTGACGCGGTTGAACTTGTTGCGGCCAAAGTCGAAGCCACCCACCAGCGCCCGCACACTGCCGTCACGTGGGTCCAACGCCACCAGCGCGCCTTCGACCTCGGGCGCCTGAGTCAGCGCCCAATTGCCTTTGTTGAAACGCGGCGTGCGGTACAAACGCACCACGGCGCCCGGTCGTATCTGCACTTTGGGTGGCGCATCCTTGGCCAGGCCAGACGTGACAGGGCGCAGTCCGTCGCCTGTGACGGTGATGCTTTCACCGGACTGCAGCATCACCACCACCGAGCGCGGTGACGCCTCCAGCACCACGGCTGCCAGCAGGTCGTCCTGGTCGGGGCGCTCAGCCAGCGTTTCGGCCACACGGGCGTCCAGCAAAGCGGGGTCTGTGGGCAGGTCCACATAAGCCTCAGGGCCGCGATAGACCTGGCGCAACTCGAATTCCATCAAGCCACGGCGCAAGGCGCGGTAAGCCACCATCTGGTCTTCGGAATTGATGCTGCTGTAGACATTCAGCCCACGCGCATAAGCGTCTTCACCGTACTGGGCAAAGACCAACTGGCGCACGGTTTCGGCAACGAATTCCGCATACACAACGGTTTCTGGCTGCTGCCGGTAACGCAGTTCAGCCGCCAGGGCTTCTTCTTGCTGTCCTTCGGTGATGAACCCCGTCTCATACATCCGGTTGATGATGTAGCGCTGGCGCACCAGAGCTCGCCTGGGATTGCTGATCGGGTTGAATGCCGAGGGCGCCTTGGGCAGGCCAGCCAGCATGGCCGCTTCGGCCACCGACACGTCTTTCAGGTTCTTGTCGAAATAGATCTCTGCCGCTGCCGCGAAGCCGTTGGCGCGCCGCCCCAGGAAGATTTGATTCATGTAGAGCTCAAGAATCTGGTCTTTGCTGAGCTGGCTTTCGATCTTCAACGCCAGCAAGATCTCGTAAATCTTGCGCGTGAAGGTTTTCTCGGTCGACAGATAGAAGTTGCGAGCCACCTGCATGGTGATGGTCGACGCACCCTGGCTGCGCGCGTCGCGCAGGTTTTCGAACGCAGCACGCACCACACCTTTGTAATCAACGCCGCCGTGCTGATAAAAACGCGCATCTTCTGCCGCTAAAACTGCGTCTTTCATTACCTGCGGAATCTCGCCGATCGGTACGAAAGTGCGTCGCTCTTCGCCGAATTCCCCGATTTCCACGCCATCGGAAGAAAACACGCGCATCGGCAGCTTGGGCCGGTAGTCGGTCACGCTGCTGATCTCAGGCAGATTCGGGTAGGCCACTGCCAGAGCCAACGCCACCATGCACAGCAACGCCACCAGACCCGCGGCGGCCAGGCCAAAGCCCCACGCCAGCACGCGCGCTGGCATCTGCAGCCAAGCGGGCAGCGCAGCCAGGCGGCTTGCGGGTTGGGCGGGCTTGTTCAAGACTAAGGGCGGCTGAAGGGGTGGTGCACAAGGGGTGGTGCACTCGATGCGAACGTCTGCATACGCCATTCTGTCTGAAATCCAGACGCTGGCCTGCGGGCTGGGTATGGCAAACACGTGTGGCAAACATGTGTGGCAAACACAAAGCCAAGCTCAGGGCAAACGCCAACTTGTCCACGCTAAGGCCCGCGCGTTCGGGTCTGGGTGTCGCGGACCCGACGGAAGTATGGGCATGCTAGGGCACTTACCGCTGAAAGTAGTTCCGGTCGTTATCGCAACCCCCGTTTGCAGCAGTCGTTGATGGGGGTGTTTTGCCCCGGTTTTCCGGCTGTTGACAAGGGCTTTACTGCTAGGATTCAAGTAACTTCTGAAGAGTCCGATATCTCGGTAGAAGGCACTTCAAGTCGCCACCCATGAACGTCTTGACCCGCTTGGCCATCAGGCCAAGCCACAGCCGGGAGCATTCCATTTGAGTTTTCTGGACGCACTGTTGGGCCGCAAGGCCGCGCCGATGATTGGTTTGGATATCAGCTCGTCCAGCGTGAAACTGGTTGAATTGGGGCAAACGTCATCAGGCGAATTCGTGCTGGAACGCTTCGCGACCGAGCCTTTCGAAAAGGGCTGGATCACCGACGGCCAGATCGAAAAGTTCGATGAAGTGGCTGACGCCGTCAGGCGCGTCGTCAACAAGAGCGGCACACGCACCAGGCAAGCGGTGTTGGCCATGCCGCAAAGCGCCGTGATCACCAAAAAGATCATGCTGCCGGCCGGCCTGCGCGAAGAAGAAATGGAACTGCAAGTCGAGTCCGAGGCCAACCAGTACATTCCCTTTTCGCTTGATGAAGTCAGCCTGGACTTCTGCGTCATCGGCCCCAGCCTCACGTCCGCTGGCGACGTGGAAGTGCTGATTGCCGCCAGCCGCAAAGACCGCGTGCAAGACCGCCAGGGCCTGGCCGAAGCCGCCGGCCTGAAGCCCGTGGTGCTGGACATCGAATCGCACGCCTCGCGCCTGGCCATGAGCCGCATCGTCAACGGCCTGCCCAACGAAGGCCGCGACGCGCTGGTGGCGCTGTTCGAGATTGGCGCCGACAACACCAGCCTGAAGGTGCTGCGCGACGAAGAAATGCTGTATGACCGCGACCAGGCGTTCGGCGGCAGCCAGCTGACGCAGCTGATCAGCCGCCAATACGGCTTTTCGTTCGAGGAAGCCGAAGCCAAGAAGCTCAGCGGTGACCTGCCTGAAGACTACGACAGCGCCATCCTCGAGCCCTTCGTTGACAGCCTGAGCCAGGAAATCGGCCGCGCCTTGCAATATTTCTTCACCAGCACGCCGCACCACAAAGTGCATTACGTGATGCTCGCCGGCGGCACGGCCACGCTGCCGCGCCTGAAAGAACGCGTCACCGACCTGACCGGCTTTGCCACCAGCGTCGTCAACCCATTCGATCAGATGCAAATGGGCAGCAACGTCCGTGAAGGCCGCCTGCGCCGCGAAGCAGCTTCGTACCTGACGGCCTGCGGCCTGGCCATGCGGAGGTTCCTGCAGTGATCTTGATCAACCTGCTGCCCCACCGGGAAGAAAAGCGCAAGCAACGCAAACGCGCCTTCTTCGTTGGGCTGGGTGCTTTTGCCCTGCTGGGCGCGGTCATCGGTTTGCTCTGGCACACGGTGCTGGGGCAGATGACATCGGCGCAACAAGCTCGCAATGACTTCTTGCAAACCGAAGTGGCGAGGCTGGACTCACAAATCAAGGACATCGCCACGCTGCGCCAGGAAATCGAAGCCTTGAAAGCGCGTCAGAAAGCGGTCGAAGACCTGCAGACCGACCGCAACACACCCATCCATCTGCTTGACGAACTGGTCAAGCAGACACCCGAAGGCGTGTACCTGACCAGCATCAAGCAAACCGGCCAGGTCGTGCTGGTCACGGGCGTGGCGCAAACCAACGAGCGCGTCAGCGAATTCCTGCGCAACACCCTTTACAACTCGCCCTGGCTGGAAAAGCCAGAACTGATCGAGATCAAAGCCGCACAACTCGCTCCGGACGACCGATCACAGCGCCGACTGTTCGACTTTTCGATGCGGCTGAACCTGAAGCGCCCGGAGGCTCCCGTGGCGGCTGAAGGCGCTATTCCCGCAGCATCAGCGCCTGCGCGCACCGACGGGAAAACCTGAGATGGCGACCAAAGCACGTGCAATGAATATCGACTTGAGCGGCAAGTTCGAGCAGGCCAGCGCGCAGTTTCGTGGCCTGGACTTCAAGGAACCCGGCCAGTGGCCCACCCTGCCGAAGATGGTGGCTTTTTTGCTGGCAACGGCGGCCGTGGTTGGCGCTGGCTGGCTGCTGCTGCTGTCGGCTTCCACTGAAACGCTGGAATCTGAACGCGCCCGTGAACCGGGCTTGAAAGAGCAATATCGCAACCGCTTGACGCAGGCGGTGAACCTGACGGAACTGCGCAAGCAGAAGCTTCAGGTCGAGGAATACGTCATTCAGCTGGAAAAGCAACTGCCCGGCAAGGCCGACATGGACGCGTTGTTGTCAGACATCAACCAGGCTGGCCTGGGTCGCGGCCTGCAGTTCGAACTGTTCCGCCCCGGCCAAGTGCAGATCAAGGACTACTACGCCGAACTGCCGATCTCCATCCGCGTCAGCGGGCGCTATCACGACATCGGCTCTTTCGCTGCTGACGTGGCCAACCTGTCTCGCATCGTCACTTTGCAGAACTTGTCGATCGGCCCGGTGCAGGCACGCGACAGCTCGGGTCTGCTGGTGATGGACGCCACCGCCCACACCTACCGGTACCTGGACGCCAACGAAGTGACAGAACAGCGCGAAGCTGCCGCCAAAGCCGCTGCTTCGGGGGCCAAACAATGACGCCAGGTCACATCAAGCATGTCAAGGCCACGCCCGGCTGGGCTTGGGTCGGTGTGCTGGCAGCCAGCCTGCTGGCGGGCTGCGGTGCCAACACCGAAGAACTGCAAACCTGGATGGAACAGCAGCGCCGCGATGTCAGGCCCAACGTCACGCCCTTGCAAGAACCGAAGAAATTCGATCCCCAGCCTTATCTGGCCGCGCAAGGCGTCGAGCCCTTCAGCACCCAGAAGCTGAGCGTGGCCCTGCGGCAGGAAGCGCGTGGGCCCAATTCGCTGCTGGCCAGTGAACTGAACCGCCGCAAGGAACCGCTGGAGGCCTACCCGCTGGACAGCATGAGCATGGTGGGCAGTGTGGCGCGCAGCGCCAACCCCTTTGCGCTGCTGCGGGTGGACAACCTGCTTTACCAAATCAAGGTCGGTGACTATCTGGGCCAGAACTATGGCCGCATCACCACGATTTCTGAAACCGAAGTCAGCTTGCGTGAAATTGTCCAGGACGCCGCCGGCGAATGGATCGAACGCCCTGCCACACTGCAACTGCAAGAGCAGGCGCGATGAAGACATCTGAGGAGAGCCGCAACATGTTCCAAGGGCCCAAATGGCGCGCCAAGCTGGCCGCGCTGGCCACGCTGGCAGCCACCGTCAGCATGCTGGCAACACCCGGTATTGCCTGGGCGCAAGTCGCCATCCAGTCCATCACCAGCAACCAGCAGGCCGGCACGGAAGTCATCCGCATCGAACTGAGCGAGCCGCTGGCAGCCGTGCCTAACGGCTTTTCGGTGCAGACACCGCCGCGCATCGCCATCGACCTGCCAGGCGTGGTCAATGCGATGGGCCGCAACAGCATCGACATCAACCTGGGCAACCTGCGCACCATCAACGTCGCCCAGGCTGGCGACCGCACGCGCCTGGTGTTGAACCTGAAACAAGCGTCCAGCTACCGCGCCACGTTGCAGGGCAAGGCCCTGGTGGTGGTGCTGGACAACGTGGGCGGCAGCGCTGGCGAGGCCTTTGCTGCGGCACCCAATGCCACAGGTGGGCCTGCGGCCACCGCAACACCCCCCAGCACCAACTTTGCGGCGCCACAGAACCTGGACCCGCAAGGTCTGCGCGACATCGACTTCCGCCGTGGCAGCGACGGTACCGGCCGCATCGTGGTCACCCTGCCCAGCACCCAGGTGGGTGTGGACATCCGCCAGCAAGGGCAGAGCCTGGTCGTCGAATTCCTGCGCAGCACGCTGCCTGATGCATTGCGCCGCCGCCTGGACGTGACCGACTTCGGCACCCCGGTGCGCAGCGTTTCCACGTTCCAAAGCGGCGACCGCGTGCGCATGGTGGTTGAACCCAGCGGTGCCTGGGAACACAGCGCTTACCAAAGCGACAACCAGTTCGTGCTGGAAGTGCGGCCGGTGAAAATCGACCCGAACAAGCTGACGCAAGGCGTGGGCTTCCAGGGCGAGAAGCTCAGCCTGAACTTCCAGAACATCGAAGTGCGGGCGCTGCTGCAAGTCATTGCCGACTTCACCAACTTCAACGTCGTCACCAGCGACACCGTCACCGGCAACGTCACGCTGCGGCTGAAAGACGTGCCTTGGGACCAGGCGCTGGACATCATCCTGCAAGCCAAGGGCCTGGGCGTGCGCAAGAACGGCAACGTGCTGTGGATTGCACCCAAAGATGAATTGGTCGCCAAGGAACAAGTCGACCTGGAATCGAAGCGCAAGATCGAAGAACTGGAGCCACTGCGCACCCAGTCCTTCCAGTTGAACTACACCAAGTCTGAAGAAGTGGCCAAGGGCCTGACCGGGCAGAACCTGGCCCAGGGCGGCGGTGGCAGCAACAACAACACACGTATCCTGTCGCCGCGCGGCAGCGTGATTTTCGAGTCGCGCACCAACCAGCTCTTCGTCAGCGACATTCCCAGCAAGCTGGAAGAAGTGCAGTCGCTGATCAGCAAGATTGACATCCCTGTGCGCCAGGTGCTGATCGAAGCCCGCATCGTCGAAGCCGACGACAGTTTCGGCCGTTCGCTGGGCGTGAAATTGGGCGGCAACGACCTGCGCGGTGTGCGTGGCGGCACGCCAGGCTACAGCGTGGGCGGC
>Ga0136639_10000937_pt1 | contig 10154 bp, 4 predicted proteins | sample AntDrymUQ8592106_2_FD_113739 | JGI IMG/M metagenome (GOLD analysis project Ga0136639, IMG submission 113739) | Polar desert sand microbial communities from Dry Valleys, Antarctica - metaG UQ859 (21.06) | ecosystem: Environmental > Terrestrial > Soil > Desert | place: Antarctica: Dry Valley...
GAAATAGATCGCACGGCATCAACTGAAGTCTAGTTAGCTGTGCTTTGAAGAACAGCTTCCGAAGCCATTGGTCGGGGGTTCGAATTCCTCCAGACGCACCAATCTCATAACGCTTTCCGATTGCGGGCTTTGACATCCGGTATGTTGTCAAAGCCGGCCTAACTTAGTGCATAACGCTCAGGCGTTCATTGCCGCGCGCGTCATCTCAAAACGCCGCGCGAACCAGCGAAGCACAACAAACTTCAATGCCAATAACAAAACGGCCCGCTTGCGCGGGCCGTTCGTGTTGCTGTTGCTTTCGTGGATCAGTTGACGCTGACCGCACTCCAGGCTGCCGCCACTGCGTTGTACTTGGCGGTGTCACCCGGATACAGGTCCGCGGTTGCGCTGAGGGTTGCGGCACGAGCACCCGCATAGTTGGTGCTGGAGGTCATGTACACGGTCAATGCGCGATACCAGATCTGCTCTGCGGGACCGCGACCGATGCCGGCGAGCGAGGTGTTGCCGTTGCAAACCAAAGATGAGGGGCTCAGGTTGGCCCAGCTTCCTGCACCGAAGCCGGCCGGCACCACTGCGCCCTGGGCGAGCAGGTAGAAGAAGCGGTTGGCCGGGCCGGAGGTGAAGTGCACGTCGTCGGCACCGAAACCGGGCGCATAGCAATCGTACGAGACACCATCCAGGCTGGGCTTGAACATCCAGCGGATCGCCTTGGACATGTTGGCGTTATTCGGGAACAATTTTTCACCGATGACGTAATCGGGGGTGTCATTGGCACTGTTGGTCCGGTACTCGACCATGGCGCCGAAAATGTCGGAATTGGCTTCATTCAGGCCACCTGACTCACCGCTGTAAACAAGGTTGGCGGTGCTGCTCATGACGCCATGTGACATTTCGTGCCCGGCGATGTCCAAGCCGACCAACGGCAGGATCGACGCGCCATTGTCGCCATCACCAAAGGTCATGCAGAAGCAACCATCACTCCAGAACGCATTCTGGTAATTGCGGCCGTAATGCACGCGGCTGAGCGCGCCCTTGCCATCACCGGCAATGCCATTGCGGCCATGTACGTTCTTGAAATAGTCCCAGGTCATGGCAACGCCGAAATGGGCGTCCGCGGCAACGGTTTGAGAATTGCTGAGCAAGCCATTGCCCCAGATGTTGTCGGCATCGACATAATCACTACCCAGGCCCGCGGTCTTGAGCGCCATGTTGGTGGTCTTGCCGCCACCGCGGCTCAGGTCCTTCAGCTGGTACTGACCGCCGCACGCGGACGTGTTGAGAACCACGCCGCCAAGTGTCAACGAATTGCCGGTGCCCACTGCTGCGGTCGCCGTGCAGCTACCGCCGCCCGGGCCTGGACGTGCGGTATGGACGCCGTCCCACTGGTCCAGGATCTTGCCAGTGCCGGCATCGACGAAATAATGCATCTCGGTCGGTGTCTGGTCAGGCTTGATGCCGTTGAGGGTGACTTCATGCGCCAGCACCGGGCTGGTACCACGCGCGTAGATCACCAGCCGCGAGGACGGCGCGCCAATGAAGCTGCCGCCGAAGCGGGCGCCGGCTTCCACAATCGCCTGATCGCGGTCGATGCGCGGGGTGGTGCTCGGGCGAGCGCTGCTCTTCAGGGTCTGGCTGACTTTAGCCAGCTTACCGTTGCGCGAATGCACCACGAAATCACCACCGATAACCGGCAGGCCGCGATAGCTGCGTTCGAAGCGCACGTGTTCGGCACCGTCGACATCAACGACGGCGTCCCTGGCCTTGAACGCATCGGCATTCGCGCGGCGGACTGCGTTGGCTGCCGGACCATTGACCATGGCGCTGGCGCGACTGATGGCGGCTGCTTTCTGGTTTCCGGCCGCATCCACTGAACTTGACATGGCAAGTCCGGAAGCGACGGCAAGGCTCAACAGGCAAATATGGACGTTCATGGCATGTTCTCCGTGGTGATCAGGACCGGCCGCTGGTGCGTCCGGGGGTAACTTGAATGATGGCCCGTTGGCCAACGAAATTTGTGCTGGGTGACACCTGGACGGGCGTCCGCATCGGTACCGGCGGCTGCAGGATGGCGCCGTCGAAATACGATACGTACATGTGCGCGCCCCGCGGCGAATACCCTATGAACGTTGCATCGAACGCCGGTTCATGGGCGTGTGGATAGGCGGTGTTGAGTTTGGCGTTTTCGGTTTCAATCAGGAGTCCGAGGCTCTCTGGCTTCCCCAGCGAGCCGTTGTAATCCTGCAATATCTGCTTTGTCTGTCGGTACACCGGAATGAACTGATTCTTGCCACGCAACGACTTGGCGAAATATTGCCGGAAGTAGTACATCGGTTGACGCAGGCGCGGCAGTACCTTGATGACCGATGTACTGACGCCACACAGCGTGCCAGCCTCGTCGCGGACGATGCATACAACCTGTGTTGCGCGCACGGCAGCGGCCGTGTCGTCGACGATCGCCTTGTTGCTGCGCCAGAACGCCATCAACTCTTCGCCCAACGCTGGAGAGAGCTGCTTCCAGACTGGGAGAATCTCGACCTTCACTGTGGCTTCACCGAATCATCTTGCCTCGGGGCCAGGGTTTGCACCAGTTTCAGATATTCAGTTAGCTGAAGCTTGCCGTCCTTGTTTGAATCGAAGGTGGAAAGTGGCGGTGCGGATTTGCCGGCATTCTTGATCAGAACCAACGTGCTGTATTCGGACGGATCAATCGCGCTGTTCCTGTTGCTGTCGATCACGACGAATTGGCGACGTAGATTGGCTTCCCGCTGGCTGGCCCGACGCACATTCTCCCAGCCATTGCGGAATTCCTGCTGTGACAGGCTGCCACTGCGGTCGGCGTCCCATGCGGCGAATGCAGCGTCGGCGGCCTTGGGCTCAGCGTTCACTGGCGCAGACGTTGCTGGTTTGTTTTGCGCGTGCGCGTTGCCACAAACCGATGCGAGTGCGAACGAAAATCCGGCGATGATGAGTACGCGCTTCATGCAGTTAAAGCCTCGACAGGCAGGTCGGATTCAAAGGTGATCAGGTCGCGGATCTCGGCGGTCCGCAAGCCAATCATCATCGGGTTGCGCACGTTCGGCAGGAAGCTGATGTCGAAGACTTCGCTGATATCGCCTTCGAAGCGGATCCAGTTCGAGACGTCGCCATTGGCGAGCGACACAATCTGCACGCCGCACCAGGGCTCTGCATCACGCTTCTTGAGTTCCTCGTCAAGCTGAAGGCCTTCGAAGCGCTGGTTTCGCGGCTTCGAAAGACCGACTGCGGCCACGTTGCCAATGATCGACAGGCCGCGGGCGAAGCCAGGCACGAATGCGTGAGGCACGAATTTCTTCGTTTCGAAATCCACCCAGCCCAGGAAGCCGGTACCGGCATTCAGTACCCACAACCGGCCGTTGTGCCAGCGTGGCGAATGCGGCATGGACAAACCTTCGCAAACGATCTCGTCGGTCTCGATGTCGATCACCACGCCGCCATCCTGGCGGCGGTCGCGCCAGCCATCAACGCTGTCGCTTTTGCAAACCGCGGTGACGTACTTCGGTCGTCCATCGACCATCGCCAGGCCATTGAGGTGGCAACGATCCTCGGGCGCCAGCTTGCTGATGAACTTCGGCTTCCAGATCGCCTTGAAGCTGTGGGTCTGGCTCAGCTCGGCGAGGCATGAGTACTTGGTGTTGACGAACACCACCTTGCCATTGCTGCAGATACCGAGCTCGTGGATGTCGAGGTCGCCGATGGTCTGCGCGTTGCGCGGTACGTAGCACTTGTCGAACTGGCCATGGATGACTTCGTTCGGACGCAGCACGTTCTCGAACCGCCACAACTGGTAAAGACCACCCAGGTAGATGCGCTGAGCGTTGCCGACGATCCCCATCGCACGCTCGAAGATGCGTTCGAAGAAGGACACCCGGCCCTGCTTGTCGCTACCGACCAGGTAGATACGCCCGGTCTGGTAAGAGGAAATGGCCAACGACATGTTGTGCTGGGCCAGCCAACCGGCCAGCCCGCGCGAGCAGCTTTTCTCGACCTTGAGCTTGGTCAGGTCTTTGGGTTGCGTGCCAGCGGGGGCCTCCGCGGTGGCATTTTGGGCCGGCGCTTCCACGCCAACTTCGTCAAGGCCGGTTTCGATCTCGGCCTTCACGGCGGATTCCTGGATTGATGCTGCGTCTGGGGTTTTTTCGTTTGCCACGTGGTCTTCCAGCTACTTATGCCAAGGGCCGGGCATCACGCCAGGCCCGTCTTTGCTTGCGAATTACCAGGCGAGGCGAACGATCACCTGGCCGCCCACGACGCTGTTGAACGCGCCGCCATCCACCCAGTTCGCACCTGCGGTGACGGCCCAGCCGCCCTTCTGCAAGCCGATACCCAGATCCAGCATCGAACTGGTGCCACTGGTACTGGTATTGCCGAAGAAATTGTCGGCAACCGTGTAGTTCATTTCGCCATCGAACTCACGAACCGCATTGATCGAGCCGTACGGCGTGATGCGCATGCCGCCGGCGGTCTGGAACGCCTTGCTCACCTCCACGCCCAGGCGCCCACGCGACGACGTGCCGCCATTTCCTTCGAAGTTCGCACGATCACCGAAGACCGTCAGGATGCCGTCCACCACGGTCCGGGTGTACTGCACTTGCGGTGTGATCACGAAACCACCTGCGGTGGTCCAGTTGTAGCCCGCTTCCAGATTGGTAGCGGCGGTATGTGCGCGTGATACCAGGTTGCCTGCAGCCGAGGTCGAGTCAACGTCAACCGCCATCCAGCGGCCGGACAGATCCACATAGAATCCTCCTGGCGAGAACCAGGTCGCATACGCGCCCCAGGTCATGCCGTCCAAGCGGTTCTGGCCAATCCCGGCGCCAGTCAGGCTTTGGCGGCCGTCAGCCGTACCAAGTGTTACGCCAGCATGGAAACCTTCGAACAGATTGGCATTGACCCCGACTTCACGACCAGACGTCCTGAGGTCGTAGTTGAAGTTGCCTCCCTGGCCGAAATTGGCCGCCACGTGATCCGGTGAAACATCTCCTTCGCTGGTGTAGAAGCGCACGAACGCGCTCATGACCTTGCCCTCATCCCCATAAGGATTCACACCAAGACGCTGGCGCAAGGTTCCAATCTGGGCGTTCAACATGCCCGCCGCACCCGAGGCGACGTTTGCCGCCAGCGTGCCGCTATCCAGCAAACCGGCAACATCCAGCTTGATCGAGAACACATCAGGTGCGGTGTTGGCCACATTGATGTTGCTGCCGATGGTGTACCGCAGGTCGATGAAGTTGCGCGGAGCGTTGTAGCTCAAGATCTGTCCGGGCACGAAGTTCCCCGCAACCGAGGTGCCGGTTACGCGCGCGAAGTCGATCGAAGTCTGGCGGGTCGTCGGCAATCCGGCGAACTGAATGTCCACGCGCTGGGCTGCATTGGCGACCATGTTGCCGGTGACGACAAGCTGGTCACTGGAGGATGTAGACAAATTCACATCCAGCGCCAGCGAGCCGGTACCACCCAGGTTGCCGATGACGTTCAATTTGTCGTCGGTCTGGCCATCCACGAAATTGACGATGCCGTTGTTGGTGAAAGCACCCAGGTTGCCGGCACCCATGTCGATCAGGTTGTTGCCGGCGACCTTGATCGTGCCCAAGTTGACGATATTGTCGGTTCCGGCACCCATGTGGATCGTCGATTCAGTCATCGTGATCAGTGCACCGGCGTTGTTGGTGATGCTGTCGTTGCCGGCACCCATCTGGATGGCGCCGTCCTCCATTCTGATCCAGCCGCCAGCCGCGTTGAGAATAGAGTCATCGCCATCACCGAAGTCGGTCGACTGGTTGAACACGTGCCAGACACCACCGCTGTTGTTGTTGAGGCGATCGTTTCCGCCAAGCAGCACCAGTGCGCCGTAGATGTCACCGGTATTGTTGATGACTTCAACACCATCACTGCCGAGGACGGCGACCCGACCCTCAAGCGGTGCATCCGCACTCAGCGTGCCGCTATTGTTGAGCGTGGCGATGCCATTCAAAGACCCCATCTGGATCGCCGCCACGTTGGCGATGTCGCCATCAGCGATCGCCGTCACGTCACCGGAGTTGTTGATGGTGACATTGCCGTATGCACTGGCAAGGATGCCGAATGCAGTGTCGATCGACATTGCGGTGATGTCACCGCTGTTGGTCACGGAGACCGTCCCAGCACCCGCTTGGGCGACGATGCCATAGCCGCCGTAAGCGCCTGTTGCATTGATCGTGCCGCTGTTGTTGGCGGTGGTATTGCCCAGCAACGAATAGCCGCTTTCGCCAATCGCCTGGCCGTATTCTGAGCTGGCCACGATAGTTCCGGAATTACCCGTCACCACATTGCCCTCCCCGCTATAGGCCTGAATGCCAACCGCGCCGCCGTAGACGCCATTCGCCATGATGCTGCCGGCATTGGCCACGGCAACATTGCCGTATTCCGACCGCCCTTCGATACCGATGGCGACCAGAAGCGCAGAGGCTTCGATCTCGCTTGCCGCACTGGTGGTTACCGTGGTGCCGTAGTCCGAGCGCGCCGCGATACCAGTCGCGTAGTCATTGCCGTCGGCGATGACGCTTCCCGAGTTGACCACGTTTGCATAAGCGCCACGCGCAAGCACGCCGTATGCCGCTGAACCGGAAAATCCGTTGACGCCGTCATCTGAGGCCAGGATGTCGCCACTGTTGTTGACCGACGCCGTTCCGTTGTCGGCCCGGGCAAAGACGCCAACCGCGACATTGCCGCCGCTGATCGCGGTAATGCTGCCGCTGTTGGTCACGGTGGTGTCACCCGCCGAGGCAACTCCAAACACACCAGCCGACTGGCCGTAGCCATAGACCTCGATCAAGCCGGCGTTGCCCACCATGACGTCGCCCTGGGTCGCAATACCCAGCACGCCGAAGCCAGTGCCTGCGTAGGAATAGGCCTCGATCGAACCTGACGCGGTATTGGTAACTGACACGTCACCGGTGCCGGAGCTGGCATACACGCCGTAGGCGTACTTGCCGTTGGCGTACAGCGAACCGCTGTTCACCACGGTTGAACCAGTGAACCCCGAAGCATCCACTGCCTTGGCGGTTTCGCCAGCGGTTGCCGACACCGAACCGCTGTTGTTGGCCGACGCCGCACCATTCTGCGCAAACGATACAATGCCGCTCGCGCTGTACCCCAGAACTGCCGTGCTGTTGACCATGATGTCGCCGGCATTGGTGACACTGGCATCACCCGCGAAAGACAACGCGGTTGCGCCGCTGGCACCGCCTGCGGACTCGACGGTGATCGAACCAGTCGAGGTGTTGGAAACCGTCGCGTCACCATCGGCGGAAGACACGATGCCGTAAGCGCCATAGCCATACTTGGTGTACTGCGATGCATACACCGAACCGCTGTTGGTGATGCTGGCCGAGCCGTTGGTGCCGGTTGCGGTGGCTGCAATACCGGTGCCGCTTAGATAGCCGACTGCAGACACGCCACCGTTGTTGGTGATGGTGATCGCGCCATCCTCGTAATTGGAGGTGGCATTGATACCAGTGGCCAGCAGGCTCCCGGACACCGATGTGGTGTAGGTGTAGGGATCGTAATAGGTGGTGATCGAACCGGCGACGATGTCGCCGTCATTGGTGATAGTGACCGAACTCCCGCCTTGCGCTTCGATGCCGGTGGCGACGTAAGACTGGACTTCGATGCTGCCGCTATTGGTCACCGTCACCATGTCGCCGGTGGCATAGATGCCGAACCCCGCCGTCTGGTCCAGGCCAGCCACATAAATGTCACCTGCATTGGTCACCGAAGTAGTTTCGGTGCCCTGCGCCTCGATGCCCGCTGCCCACGTGTAACCGGTGACCGCGATTGAACCGGAATTGGTGACGTCTACATTCGCGCCGGAAGCGAAGATGCCGTCGGCAAGGCCGTAATAAGAAATCGCGGTGATGTCGCCACTGTTGTTGATCGACACGTCACCGGCAATCGAATAGCCGTAGAGGCCGATCGCACTGCCGTACAGCGAACCCGCGTAGATATCGCCGCTGTTGTCGATCTGGACGTCGCCGTAGGCGTAACCCTGGATGCCCTTGGCACCCGTAGCAATACTGACTGCTTCGATGTCGCTGGCATTGTTCACGCCCGCAGCGCCAAAGGCCGATTGCGCGTCGATACCGATCGCTTCGCCTACTGCAATAGCGAAGATGCTCCCGCCCGTGGTGTTCACGTTCGTGCCGTAATACGAACTGGCCGCGATGCCGGTGGCACTGGCATAACCATTGGCGGAGATGTCGCCGCTGTTGCTGACGTCCACGTCCGCGCCGCGCGCCAGCACACCAAATGCCGCGCCGGTGTAACTCTCCGAATCAATCAAGCCGCTGTTGTCCACCGATGCAGTGGCGTAATCGGCTCGCGCGAATACGCCTACGGCGGTGCTGTCGACGCTGTAGGCGGAGATGCTGCCGCTGTTGGACACATCGACACCGCCATACGTGGAACTACCCAAGACACCCACGGACTGTCCACTCACGGTGGTGTTCAGATCGCCGGAGTTTTGAACCGATACATCACCCTGGGTGCTGGTCGCAAAGATGCCGTACGCCCTGCCAGCGTAACCGTAGTAGCTACCGTAGGTTGCGTAGATCGAGCCTTCGTTGGTCACCGACACATCGCCCGCACCGGCATTGGCGCGGATACCGAATGCGCGATAACCGTCGACTGCGATGTCGCCGCTATTGTTTGCCGTGGTGCCTTCCAGGCTGCTGGCATCAATGCCCACGCCGATATACAGCGTGGCCACATCGATGCTGCCGAGATTACCCGCATACGCGGTACCGTTCTGCGCGAACGAGACCATGCCGTAAGCATTGTATCCAGAGAATGCGGTACTCACGACATTGATGACGCCCGCGTTGGTCGCGCTGGCATCGCCCGCGAATGACAGGGATGCAGCGCCCGTGGCCCCGCCGGCCGAGTTCACCGTGATGCTGCCGGTAGAACTGTTGTTGATCACTGCATTACCGTCGGCGGACGCCACAATGCCGTACGCGCCATAGCCGCTCCCGCTGTACTGCGAGGCGTAAACCGAGCCGCTGTTGGTCACGCTGGCCGAGCCGCCGGTGCCGCTTGCGGTTGCTGCGATAGCAGTGCCGCCTTGATAGCCAACGGCGGACACGCTGCCGTTGTTGTTGATGGTGATCGCGCCGTTCTCGTAATTGGAGGTGGCGTTGATGCCCGTCGCCAACAGGCTTCCCGACACGGAGGTGGTGTAGGTGTACGGGTCGTAATAGGTGGTGATCGAGCCAGCGACGATATCGCCGTTGTTGGTGACCGTGACTGAACTTCCACCCTGCGCCTCGATACCTGTGGCGGTGTAGCCCAGGGAATTGATGTCACCGCTGTTGGTGACGTCGATGGCGTCGCCCGTGGCATAGATGCCAAACGCTTGGCCGTATTCGGCAAGGGCAGTGATCGAGCCGTCATTGCTGACCGTTGTCAGGTCGGTGCCTTGCGCCTCGATACCAGCCGCCCAGGCACCGTTCACGTTTTCGGATTCGATGTTGCCGCTGTTGCTGACGTCCACGTTAACGCCTGAGGCGAAGATGCCATCGGCCAGACCGTAGAAGGAGATCGCGTTGATATCGCCGCTGTTGTCGATCGACACGTCGCCAGCGACTGAGTAGCCATAGATGCCGATGCCGTTTCCGTAGACCGACAAGGCGAAGATTTCACCTGCATTGTCAATGCTGACGTTGCCGTAGGCATACCCTTCGATACCGGTCCCGTTGGCATACAAAGAGACAGCTTCAAGCGTGCCGGTCGCCTGGTTGGTGATGTCAACGCTGCCGCCGCTGCTGTAACCGCTGATGGCCGTGGCGTTGGCGTAGATACGCGCTTCGCTGATCGGATCAGCGTTGTCGATCACCACATCGCCCGGGTCCGATTCGCTGATGGCAAGCGGCATGATGAATGCGGCCGGAGCGGCAGCATGGCTGACAAGCGTCAGATCCAGCACCGGCGCCATATCGGCAGCAGTCGGAGTGCAGGACTCCAAGACCGTGTTTGGGGTCTTGCAGCTGGTGGCGAACGCGCCGCCACTGACACCCAGTGCGAGTGCTGCCAGCGAGGCGGTCATGGCCATGCGCACCGCACGCGTCATCGGGGACACTTTA
>Ga0136639_10000938_pt1 | contig 10151 bp, 6 predicted proteins | sample AntDrymUQ8592106_2_FD_113739 | JGI IMG/M metagenome (GOLD analysis project Ga0136639, IMG submission 113739) | Polar desert sand microbial communities from Dry Valleys, Antarctica - metaG UQ859 (21.06) | ecosystem: Environmental > Terrestrial > Soil > Desert | place: Antarctica: Dry Valley...
CAGGCGGTGTTAGAATTGAATACGCTGGATGCCTTTCGGGGCGTAGTCAGGCAAGGTAAATTAATCGCACTGTTGCCGCGATCGGCATTACTTGATATCCATAGCGATCCAACTTTGGTGGTGCGATCGATCGAGCCGACTCCCAAAACTGGCATTACCCTCTCTCGTCAAGTTGTCCTCGTGACGACTAGCGACAGGCTCCAAATCCCCCCGATTCAATTTTTCTGCGATTTAGTCACTCAGCAATTGACGGAGGGTAGAGGGTAGAGAGTGGAGGGTAGGAATTAGATTTGGGCTTGAGGTTTTAGGTTCTAGGCTTAAGGCTCTCTCTATCCCAGCCTCTATCCTCTCCCATCTACCCTCTATCCTCTCCCATCTACCCTCTATCCTCTCCCATCTACCCTCTACCCTCTCCCAATGAGCGATCGATTTCGGACATTCGTCCAAATAATTGGCAGTGGACCTCACACCGGCAAGAGTTTAACTCGCGAACAAGCAGCCGAAGCAATGGAAATGATGCTGTTGCAAACAGCTACACCAGCCCAAATTGGCGCATTTTTAATCGCCCATCGCATTAAACGTCCCACGGGTGCAGAATTAGCCGGAATGCTGGATACTTACGCGCAGATGGGGCCACAATTACAACCTGTTGCCAGTCATCGCCGCGCCCCAGTTATTTTGGGAATTCCTTATGATGGTCGATCGCGGACTGTCCCGATCGCCTCAATCGTAGCACTCATCCTGACTGCGGTTGAAATTCCAGTCATCTTACATGGAGCCGAGCGGATGCCCACCAAGTACGGGATTCCCCTAATCGATATTTGGCAAGCATGGGGGATTGATTGGACGACAGTATCCCTCGATCGGATTCAAAATATCTTTGCGGCAACGGGGTTGGGATTCATCTATACACCCACTCATTTTCCGACGATGGCGGGACTGACCCCCTATCGCGATCAAATTGGTAAACGCCCACCGCTGGCGACTTTGGAGCTACTGTGGTGCCCTTATGCTGGCGATGCTCACCTGATTTTTGGTTACGTCCATCCGCCTACCGAACAGACGGCACTAGTTGCCGCCACACTCCGCAATACCCCCCACAAAATTACCACAGTTAAGGGTTTAGAAGGAAGTACCGACTTGCCCCGCGATCGAGCGGTAATTATCGGCGTTCACCAGTCAGGACGGGATTTAGAGCGCATCTTTCTGCATCATTATGACTATGGATTGAGCAATGTCAATCCAACATTGGGATCTACCCCAGAATTAATGGCTGATTTTGCTAGCGTTTTACGTGCTGAACCTTCAGATCTGTTCGATTCAGTTATCTGGAATGCTGGATTTTATCTATGGCACTGTGGCGGTGCTAGTGATATGACAGCAGGAATGAAGTTGGCAACAGATTTATTAGCTAATGGTGCCGTGCGCGATCGATTAGAAAATATTAAAATCCAGCTTCAGGAATAATCGATCGCCTAGATTTCACCCAAACATTTGATAAATTACCAATCATAGAGTTAAAAAATTAAATGGCAGCGACAGCCGGAAAATTACCAAAAGCACAGCCAACGATCGTCCGATTATTTCATTGGATTAATATCATCAGTTTATTTGGCACGATCGCCAGTGGATTACAAATTTATAATGCCAATCCCGTATTTGGCGGACGAGAGGGCATTCATATTCCGTGGCTATTCACACTCGGCGGCTGGTTGGCTGGTGGTCGAAATTGGCATTTTGCTTTGATGTGGATCTATGGTCTAAATCTTTTAGCTTACGGAATTTACATCTTCTGGACTAAAAGATGGCGCGATCGATTTGTAGACGATCGTGACCTCAAAGCACTGCAAGCTAGTAGCAACCCCAAACGGAAGGCTTATGCTTGGCATCGGCTGGTTTATACCAGTATTATCCCGATTTTATTACTCGCGATCGCCAGCGGTTTATCAATGTATCAACCCGTCCAATTTTATTGGTTATCCACACTATTTGGTGATTGGCAAACCTTACGAACGGTACATTTCATGACTGTGCCACTCGTGTTGTTATATACACTAGTCCATTCAACTTTAGCATTAGGAATTGGTGATGGGAAGATTGCCACATCATTTTTAAATCTAAAAAGTAGCGATCGCTAATGAAGATAATTGAAAAATTCATACCAATCTTCAGCTTCAAGTCTAACTCCTAAACGCAAATCCAAATGAACGAAGAAACACCAGCAGCAACCGGACGAATATCTCGTCGCCAGCTCCTCCAATGGGCGGGAGCAGGATTACTAGTCAATGCCGCCGGTACACTACTCTACGACCCGATCGGCCGCTTATCGATGCCCGTAAATGAGGCATTTCAATCACTAATACTTTCATCAAAACCAACACCAGAATTTCCCATCTCCGCGATCGAACCCGATCGATCGATCGTAAATAGCTTTCGGGGTACACCCGCGATCGATCTAGCAAACTTCAAATTGAATATTACCGGAGAAGTGACTAATCCGCTCAGTTTAAAGATGACAGAGATTCAACAGATGCCAGTTACCTCAATGACGATCCGTCAGGTGTGCGTTGAAGGCTGGGCGGCGATCGTCCAATGGGGTGGCGTGAGATTACAAGATTTATTGGTACTCGCACAACCTCGATCGAGTGCTAAATATGTGTACTTTAAATCTGCTGATGGGTACTATGAAAGCTGGGATTTGGCATCTGTCGTCCATCCCCAAACTTTGTTAGCCTACCAAATGAACGGTCGCGATTTGCCGGCTGAAAATGGTGCCCCATTACGATTGGCATCACCAATCAAACTCGGTTATAAACAGAGCAAATGGGTAACAGAAATAGTCGTCACCAGTCAATTATTACCAAAACGTGGCTATTGGGAAGATTTGGGTTATGAATGGTTTGGCGGATTATAAATTTTGTGATGAGCTAATCATGCCCCCATACTCTTTGGTTGGCTAGTTAACGTGAGTGTCTCCTGCGGAGAGGCTGTGCCAACGCCAACGCCAATGGGATCGGAGTAGCGAGGAGACTGAAATCGTTCGTGTAGCGTTTGCCAATACCTGATGGTAGGCTACGTCAACCGAGGGCAGTACTTGAACGAAGCAAAAGCAATTGATGCGATCGAGATTCGTAAATTGCGATTTCGGCACATGACTAGACATAAATTGACAAATATGTTATTATCAGAAAATACGCTGGTGTAGCTCAGTTGGTAGAGCAGCTGATTTGTAATCAGCCGGTCGGGGGTTCGAATCCGTCCACCAGCTTTAGAGAATCCTGTTTAACGGACGATCGACAGTAATAATTAAGAAAGGAATGCCGGTTGAAGAATAAACTTCAATCGGCATTCCTTTTTTTGCTAAGGTCGCGGGTGGCTCTGACTGCCGCGCCTGGATCGGTATTCACATCGCCGATTTGAGGTTCGACTTCCTACATAAAATGTGTCATCCCTAAGGTCTAAAGTCTATAGCCTAGCTTTTCAGACCTTGATTCAGCAACGCTAGATATTTTTTACTCGACAAATGCGATCGCGATCGCACTCGATCGAGATGATGGCGATTAAGATCCGAAATAAGGTTGCCACAGCGAAATTGAGAGCTGGATGGGATGATTTACAGCGATCGATGACAGATTTTGTAAAGATTCTGGGCAATATAAGAGTACAACATTGCACCTAATTGATGACCGATCGGCCGAGGCAATTGTCTTGAGACAATCGCCAATGCGATCTGGGACTCCATCGCTACTACCGAAATATTTGTCCAGATTCGATCGACTACCTACTTCCTCCCCATTCTGATGAGATGGGTAGCTCCGAGATCCCCAAATTCTGAGTAACTGACAGTGAATAACAAACCGAACCCCGATCGATCCTTTCTCCACTTCCTGTTGAGAGCACAGCAGCTAGCCCAGCGAGATGCTCGATCGGATAAAGGTTATGCGATGATGATCGTTTCAATTATCTCGATCCTGCTGTTTAGTATGCTGGCTGCGTACATGATGATGACTAATCTCAGTAAGTCATCTACTAATGCCTACATAGACGGAACCAATACTTTTTATGCGGCTGAATCAGGATTAAACAAACGAGCCGAACAACTTCGCCAAAGATTTATTGGTTATGCCGCTCCAGCAAATAAAACGGCTGCGACTAACCCTGTTGATATCACTACTTGCTTTCCGCTACCTCTAACTACCAGTCCCACGATCGATAATGATTTCGAGTGTCGGAACTATCCCTTTAAGTACAATAACAATATCGCTCAGACTAATAGTACTGATGGTAATGGTGCGATCGTGTTGAGCGAGCAAGATGGTGGCAAAAATAGCATTCAATATACCGCCTATACATTTGTCAGGCCTAAACAAGATTATACGACCATACCACCAACCTCCAGCCCTATCCCTGCGGGAGAGGTCTACGCTGGCTTGAATGCGCTCGAATATCGTTATACTGTCTATTCAACTGCCGCTAAACCAGATCCGCTCAATCCTGCTAACCCAGTCGAGCAAAGTGATGGCAAGACTGTATTACAAATGGACTTCAGAAGTCGGATTATACCGCTATTCCAATTTGCAATTTTCTATGATGACGATCTGGAGATGAACTCGACCTCTCGAATGGATATCACTGGTCGAGTTCATACCAATAAAAACTTTTATCTTCAGCCGACACAACCATATGGTGGCATTACCGATACCACCACCGGCACGTTTTTTACAGACAGTATTACAGCCGCTGGTAAGATTTATAATCGGATTGATGCATTTAATAATGTTACTCCTGGTATGCCTCGAATGAAGACTGGGGGCACTGATGCCGCGCCTATTTATACAAATATTACGCCTACTCGCTCGGCCGCTACGACACCCCTCACCGCAGGCGATTTGAGTGGGTTTGGCGGTAAAATCAAAAATGGTGCCACTGGCGCAACTGTATTAAATCCGCCCGAGGCAGGCTTTCTGCGTAAACAGAATAAAGACGGTGTAATTGGCGAATACTATAGCAAAGCTGATATTCGACTAGAGATGGTGCCCGACCGGACTGCGGTGCCATTTGAATTTACCACGATTCAAACTGGTGCTGGCGCGAGAGGTACAACTTGTGCAACTAGCCTTAATGTATCGTCTGAGCGTCAAGAATATAGCAGCGTAAAATGTAATATATTCACGGAAGGTCAACTTCGCAGCTTGATGCAACCAGTACTGGTAATGCCAAATAGTCTCGAAGAAGCAAAACGCTTTTGCAATCCTGCTTTGACTGCCTGGACTGCACCTAATGCCGCTGATAAAAGCACACTTCAAGGTTTAGCACTAGCGGTTGCTGCCAATCCCGCTCCTTTGTCAATCGACAGCGATCTCAAAAGTAACGTAGTCAGTGGGAGTAAGTTGGCTACCAATTTGGCTACGTTGGGAGTTTCGTTTACTGGTAATCCCGATGCCTTTGCACGGACTAAAAATAGTTGCTTCATTCCCGCACCGATTCAAAGATTGGCAACTGAGAGTGGATCGCTGACGGCTCCTACCGTCACATCTACATATACAGAGCGACGGGAAAACCGGTTACTGACAATGTTGCAAACTAATATTGCAAGTTTGACAGTCTGGAATCGAGATGGGGTGTTTGTCCCACTGGATGGAATTAAAACCCAGCGAGATGATGTTGTTACAGCTACGCTCACTACTGCATTTACTCAACTTCAGACCAATGCGATCGATCCGCTGGTTTCTGCTAATGGCTTAGTCTTCAAGCGTGCTGCTGCCAATACCACAGATCCAACTTTAGCATTGGGCGGCTTTCAGCGGCTAGGATTAGCTGCGGCAGATCGCACAGAAGGTGGACTGGTATATCATGCTTCAGTGAGGGACGATCTCAATGGCGATGGAGCGATCGATGCTAATGATGTGGATTATGACACGGCTTCACCAGTCTTGAATAAAGCTGGTGTGACAGTCGCCTATAAACGCAGGTACCCGTCTACTACTGGTGTCTCAAATAGTCCTTACGGATTTGCCTTTAGTGGTGGCATCAATCTCCCTGGTGCTTTAACTATCGCCACCGATCTGGGTGCATATATCCAAGGTGACTACAATGAATGTGCAGACTATTGCCAAAACACGAATGCGGACAATACGCCCCTGCCAATTGTACCGGCACCTAGCCCTTTGCCTCGACGGACGAAACTCCCTGCATCGCTCCTTGCAGATACGATTACGGTACTTTCTAACAACTGTCAATCACCCGATGATAAAAGGTTGAACTGCGGAATTGCCGGCGCAAATGGAGTATATAACGCTGCGGTGAGAACTAGAGTGAATGCGGCTTTTCTCTCGAATACAGATATCAGTATCGGTAATGTCAATCCCCTCACAGATACCTTACCTGGTGGGGCAACCAGATATAGTGGGGGGATCAACAACTATATGCGGATGGTCGAAAATTGGACTGGTGTCCCCTTTGTCTATCGCGGCTCATTCATCAGTCTGGGCGCACCACTAGAATTTAGTGGTGCATATAGAAGTGGCGGTGGTTATTACAATATTCCGATTCGGGACTTTGGGTTTGATACTGACTTCAAAAGTTTCGATCTGCTTCCACCACTGACTCCACGGGCGATCTATCTCCAGCAAAATGTATTTAAGCGGGCATATAACTAACTAGATTGGGATCGCCAACGACAGATCGATCGCTGTGACTAATCTCATCAGCAGGAAGGTATCGAATCCTTCCTGCTATTTGTAGCTTGAGTACTGCCAGGGTGATTAGAATTCAAAGCCCAGACCGAAGTTGACTCCAGCATTGGGGCCGAAATCAGTATTGTAGCTGCTGACTAGGGCGATGCCGTCAAATAGATTGACATCGACACCGATCGTCCCGAGTAATCTGAAATCACTATTAGAACTATACTGGACACCACCACCAGCGTGGAAAGTCACCACTGGATTGCGCTCGAAGGGTTCTTTGTCACTAAATACGAAATCATAAGTGAGGGGCAGCCGGACGATGGTGCCGTTGCCACCAAAAACTGCCGAAGGACGCAGCGAATAATTTTCCCCAAATGGGAACCTGCTAATCACGCCAAAGGAACCGCTACCATTGCCAGTTGATAGAGCTGGACCGATGTAGCTGCGAGGAATTCTGGATGGATAACCGCTACCGGTATCGATAATACTTGGTGCTGGTGGTGGGCTGGGAGGGGGAGGAGTAGATCCCCCTGGTAGTTCGGATTGGGCAATTTTTTTAGGTGCGGTGGTGGTGTGGAGATCGGGGCTAGATATCGGTGTGCGATTTTTCCAATTTGACACTGCAATTGTGGAAAATGTACCAGATGGTGCTGTCTCGGTTGTGGGTGGGGAGAGTGCGATCTGAGACTGCACGAGTGGAGCTGTTGTGGTAGAGATGGTAGTGACGGGTGGGGTTGGATGAATCACTGGTTACTCCTCAAAGATTAATTATTTTATTTATGAACGAATAGTCTAAATACTGATAAGGATTTAGACTGATAATTGATTATATAGTTTCTTCAAATCAAATCTGTGCGATCTATATCTCGATCGAGACATATTTACGACAATTGTTAACTAAATCGGTAATCCTAGACCCAGATTTGCGCTAATTATGGTGCCTTGTCTTGCTAAATATCCATTTTTAAGGAGACTAGGCAGTAAGTATCTTCTCGCAGCGGTTGGGTTTGATGCGATCCCATCTACTCGATCGAAATTTGTTCGTAATTACATCCACTCGAAGCCAGTCAACCAGCCGTTAATAATACTTTGGATATCTATCAACTTGCCGTTCGTCCCCTTTTATTTTCCGCTCTCAAAGCCGACCCAGAAGTTGTCCACAAGCAGTCTCTAGCCTTGTTACACGCGATCGATTCGACTCCGACATCTCCTCTGACCAAACTCACTAAGGCAAGCTTCCAGCAGTATTTTTGCCGGACAGATCGACGATTAGCGCAATCTGTCTGCGGGCTGAATTTTGCCAATCCGGTTGGCTTGGCGGCTGGGTTTGACAAAGATGGGATCGCGGCTGGAATGTGGCAATATTTAGGATTTGGGTTTGCTGAATTGGGGACGGTGACTTATCATCCACAACCAGGCAACGAGCAGCCTCGGTTATTTCGACTACCGCAAGATCGAGCTGCATTAAATCGGATGGGTTTCAATAATTTGGGTAGTGAGGCGATGGCGGTAGCACTTGGGCAGCGTCACCAGGGTGATTTTACCATTCCGATCGGAATTAATTTGGGTAAGTCCAAGCTGACACCTTTGGAGGATGCAGCGACAGATTATTTAGGCAGTTTTCAGCGGTTACAAGATTTGGGTGATTATTTTGTGATTAATGTCAGTTCGCCGAATACGCCTGGTTTGCGAGACTTACAATCGATCGAGCCTTTACGGACTATCTTCGATACTTTACAACAAGAAAATCAAGGTCGAAAACCAATTTTAGTCAAGATTGCTCCCGATTTGGCGTGGGAAGATATCGCAGCGGTAGTTGAGTTGTCTCAAACTTATCAATTAGCTGGAATTATTGCTACCAATACAACGATCGATCGATCGCAATTAACTACTAAAATAGTTGCCGCTACAGGTAAAAAAGTTACCGAAGAAGCTGGTGGAATTAGTGGCGCACCAGTGCGCCAAAAGTCTACTGAAGTCATCCGGTTTATTTATCAGCACACGGGTGGAAGTTTGCCGATTATTGGTGTGGGTGGGATTTTTACCGCCGATGATGCGTGGGAAAAGATTACCGCTGGCGCGAGTTTGATTCAGGTGTATACGGGTTGGACTTATAATGGTCCGTGGATGGTCGATCGGATTTTAACTGGATTACTGGCTAAATTAGAATCGCACAGATTGGGATCGATCGCTGATGCGGTCGGTATTGACTGTTTAGGTGCGATCTCGATCTGTAAATCTGCGGACGGGTGAAGTAGCGGATGATTGCGTGTAGATCGATCGTCCCGATCTCAGTCCCAGAGTAGTCTCGATCGCCAGATTTTAGCCCACAGGTACCAACTGCTATCGATCTTGAGTAGCAGCAATTTTGCGATGAGCTGGTTAGCACAGCATAACCAGTCAGCAGCTCAAGTCCTCACCGCCTGAGAAAATCGATCGATTCGCGCCACGTTACGGACGTATTTAGACCAAAAATATGCCGTCGCCAAAAGCGAACAGATCGGCTGGGGGTCGTATCCGGCTGTCGTCAATTGGGCACTGGCGATCGAGTAATAACGCTCCCCACCAAATCCGCAGAAATACCCACAGCACAGTACGCGTTCGATGATAAACTAAACGATAGCATTGCCAAATATTAATAGTAGCTAAAAACTGAATCGATTTAGCAACCAGCCACCAATGATGACCTCTGGCATAGCCAAGTCGATCGGCGCGCGATCGAGAGTGTAAGCTTTCAGACCGACCGCTCGATCGTCAAGACCCCAGATCCAAGCAATGGAGCCGATCTCTGACAACTGTAACCCAGATCGTCAGGTCTGCGATTTGGTTTGTGACATCGATTCGCCAGAGCCGAGGCTACGCCAACGCTATAGACAAAATCACACAATAATAAGTAACGCGCACATGGCTAGCACCGCAGAAAAAACAAACGTGGGGAGACTCACCCAAGTTATTGGTCCAGTTGTGGACGTAGAATTTACTGGTGGTAAGATGCCCCAGATCTATAGTGCCCTCAAAGTTGAAGGGAAAAATGAAGCTGGACAAGATGTGTCCGTAACCTGTGAAGTTCAACAACTTCTGGGCGATAACCAAGTTCGTGCCGTCGCCATGAGCACCACCGATGGTTTGGTGCGGGGGATGGAAGTAGAAGATTTGGGCGCACCGATTAGCGTACCTGTTGGCACTGCTACCCTCGGTCGGATTTTTAATGTCTTGGGTGAAACTGTAGACAATCAGGGACCAGTCAATACCACAGAAAGATTTCCCATCCACCGGGATGCTCCCAAACTGACCGAACTCGAAACCAAACCTTCCGTATTTGAAACCGGAATTAAGGTGATCGACTTACTCACACCCTATCGTCGGGGCGGTAAAATCGGTCTATTCGGCGGTGCTGGTGTTGGCAAAACCGTAATCATGATGGAACTGATTAACAACATCGCCACCAATCATGGTGGTGTATCG
>Ga0136639_10000939_pt1 | contig 10149 bp, 10 predicted proteins | sample AntDrymUQ8592106_2_FD_113739 | JGI IMG/M metagenome (GOLD analysis project Ga0136639, IMG submission 113739) | Polar desert sand microbial communities from Dry Valleys, Antarctica - metaG UQ859 (21.06) | ecosystem: Environmental > Terrestrial > Soil > Desert | place: Antarctica: Dry Valley...
CGAGTTGGTAGATCAGGCCGGGCTGGCCGCGTCGCTGCAGAAAGACACCGAGGGGCGTCTTCGGATTCCACCATCCAGACGAGTCGCCGAGGGCCACGACGACATCGAGTTCAGAGTTGACGGGCGTTCGATTTAAGATCCGGCTTCCACCCGGCTTGGGCAGCAGGCGAAGGATCGACTGATCCGGATCGAGGGCGAGAGCGACGGAGGAGGCCAGTAGGGAGAGACACCAACGCGTCATTCCTTGAGTATAGATTGGGCTTAGGCTGATAATATAGAGGATTGTCTCGCATCTCTTCCTCTGTTGCGTCTGGGCTACCTACGAGCTGGCCCCAGGTATATCTCGGCGTTGCCTTCACCACGATGGCGACGCTGCTGCTCGAACTGTCGATGACCCGAATCTTTTCGGTCGTCTTCTACTACCACTTTGCGTTTCTGGCCATCTCGATCGCGCTGTTCGGCTTGGGGGCCGGAGGGGTGTTTTCGTACGTGGTGGCGGCCCGGCCGGGGGGGATGTTTCAGAAGCTCGGCTTCCTGTCAGCGGTGAACGCAGTGGTTCCGCTGATCACCTTGATCTTCATTCTGACGCGCGGCACGGAGCTTTCGAACACGACGCTCGCGGCGGTCTACTTTCTGAGCGCGCTGCCGTTCTTTATCGCCGGGGCGATTGTGTCGTTGGCCATCTCGGAGACGATTGAGCGGATTGACAAGGTTTACTTCTTCGACCTGCTGGGCGCGGCCGGCGGCTGCTTGCTGCTGATCCCGCTGCTGAATACGTTCGGCGGGCCAAACACGGTGATTGCGGCGGCTATCCTGTTCGCCGTTGGTTCGGCCGTCTGGTACAACTTGGCGGGGGAGCGGCAGATGCGTGCGGCGGCGGTGGCAATGGCGCTGCTTTTAGTCGTGCTCGTGGTGGCGAACGCGAAGTCGCCGTTCATCGACGTGAAGTACGCCAAAGGGCAGACGCTCGATAACGAGGTGTTTGTGAAGTGGAACAGCTTCTCGAGGATCGCGGTGGCTAAAGAGCGGGAGAGCGGGCAGTTGCAGGTGGTGATCGACGCGGACGCTTCGACGGGCATTGCGAACTTCGACTTTGCCAACCTATCCGAAGGCGAGAAGAAGGACCTGACCTTGCAGGGGCCGGCGTTCCCCTACAAGATGCGTCCGGGGGCGAAGACGCTGATCATTGGACCGGGCGGCGGATGGGATGTTTCGCGAGCCATCGCGACGGGTAGCAAGGACATTACGGGAGTGGAGATCAATCCGATCATCGCGACGACCGTGATGCGGGAGCGGTTCCTGGATTTCTCGCGGGGCCTGTATAAGCGGCCCGAGATCCGGATCGTCGAAGAAGATGGACGCGCGTTCATCCGGCGGTCCCCGGAGAAGTATCAGGTGCTGCAGGCGACGCTCGTGGACACTTGGGCATCGACCGCGGCCGGGGCGTTTGCCCTGTCGGAGAACAACCTCTATACGACGGATGCGTTCTATGACTACTTGAGCCATTTGACGGACGATGGCGTACTGGCCATTACGCGTTGGGGCTTTGATCCGCCGCGTGAATCCGTCCGGCTGCTGACCTTGGCGCGAGATGCTTTAGGCCGGTTAGGCGAGACGGACTACGCCAAGCATGTGATGGTGGTCCGCGAAGGATCGACGCAGGGCTGGGGTGCTCGCGATACGGTGCTGATTGCGCGCAAGCCGTTCACCGAGATCGACGTGGAGCGGGCGAAGCTGATTGTGGCCGAAGCCAAGCTCGAAGTGGTTTATCTGCCGGGCACGACGAAGGACAACCCGTTCGTGAAGGTGCTGACGCTGCCCGACCTGAAGGCCTACATCTCGGCTTACCCGTTCGACATCTCGACCGTCGATGACAACCGGCCGTTCTTCTTTTACACGGTGCAACCGCGCGACCTGTGGAGCTTTCTGACGAGCCCGGAAGGCAAGAGTGCTGATTACAAGATCAACAAGGCCGTGCCGTTGCTGTTCTCGCTCGTGGGCATTAGCCTAGTGGCGACGATCGTGATTCTGGCGCTGCCGCCGATGATGTTGGGTACAAGACTGCCACGGGAGAAGGGTGTGTTGCAGTTCCTGCTCTACTTCCTGTGCATCGGCGTGGGGTACATCCTGATTCAGGTGGCGCTGATCCAGAAGTTCGTTCTGTTCCTGGGGCATCCAACGTACGCGCTGACGGTGATCATCTTCTCGATGCTCGTCTTCAGCGGATTGGGAAGCTTCTTAAGCCGGAAGCTGGTGGGCGAGAACGATAAGAAGCTGTGCGGGGCGTTGGGACTGGTGAGCCTGTTCGTGCTGCTGCTGGCGCTGTCCGCCGCGCCGGTGACTTCGGCGCTGGTGGGTCTGCCTCTGGCGGCGAAGATGGCCATTACGACGTTGATGATTGCACCGGCGGCGTTCTTCATGGGCATGCCGTTTCCGCAGGGCCTTTCCCGCTTGGAACACTTCCATAAACCGTCGGTACGTTGGGCTTGGAGCTTGAATGCCGCGTCGAGCGTGCTCGGTTCGGCGGGGGCGATTTTCCTGGCGATCTACTTGGGATTGCGGGAGACGCTGCTGGTGGGCGGGTTGCTGTACCTGGGTGCGCTGGTTGTGATTCAGCGGACTTCGCGATATCTTCGGACGACCTAAATGTCACTCGAATCCTTATTCTCGTTGAAGGGCAAGACGGCCCTGATTGCCGGCGCGAGCCGCGGCATTGGCTTGGCGATCGCCAAAGAGATTGCCGCCGCCGGAGCGCATACGGTGCTGGCTTCGCGGTCGATGGAGAAGTTGCAAGCGGAGGCCGATGCGTTGAACGCGGCCGGCTATTCGGCCGAGGCCGTTGCGTTGGACATGGAGAGCCGCGAATCGATTCAGGCCGTGGGAAAGGCGTTCGCGGACAAGGCGGACATTCTGATCAACGTGGCGGGGCGCAACGCTCGGCGGCACATGGAAGACTATTCGCGGGAAGAGTATGACTTGATCCTGCAGACCAACTTGCACAGCATTTTCGAGCTGACGCAGTTGGTGGGTAAGGGGATGGTGCAGCGCGGGACGGGCGGCAAGATCATCAACATCGGCAGCTTGATGTCGACGCACGGGGTGCCGTATTTGAGCGTCTATGCCATCTCAAAAGCGGGTATTGCGGGGCTGACTCGGGTTTTGGCGGCGGAGTGGGGCGCGCACAATATTCAGGTGAACTGCATTGCGCCGGGGTTCATCATCACGGACATCAACCGGGAGATGTGGAAGGCTCCGGTGATGCATGGCTGGCTGCAAGGGGTGCAATCGATTCCGCAGGCGGGAACGCCCGAGGACATCGCGGGCTTGGCCGTGTTCCTCTCCGCACCGGCATCGAACTATGTAACGGGGCAGTGCATTGCTTCCGACGGCGGGTTTACGACGACGGCACGCTGGCCGTTTGAGCCGGTGTGATCCGAGCCATTCTTTGATGAGCTCGCGCACAACGGACACGCGAAGGCACGGTAGGATGGGCGAGTTCCTCGTTCGCGCGAGCCGTGCCTTCGCGGCCTGTGCGCTTCTGATGAACCCGCGCACAACGGACACGCTCCGGCATGGCAGGATTGGCGAGTTCCTCGCCCATTGGTGCCGTGCCTTCGCGGCCTGTGCGCTTCTGATGAGCCCGCGCACAAAGGACACGCTCCGGCACAGCAGGACAGGCGAGCTCCTCAATCGCTCGAGCCGTGCCTTCGCGGCCTGTGCGCTTCTGATGAGCCCGCGCACAACGGACACGCTCCGACACAGCAGGATAGGCGAGCTCCTCGTTCGCTCGAGCCGTGCCTTCGCGGCCTGTGTGCTCCTCCTCGGTATGGCCTTGAGCGCCTGGGCGCAAGAGGTAAATTTCTTGTGCCCGATGGACCCGGAGATACGCTCGAAAGGTCCGGGGAAATGCCCGCGTTGCGGGATGAAATTAGAGGCCGGCTTGCCCGATCCGGTGGAGTATCGGGTGGCGATGAGCACGGTGCCGGAGCGGCCGTCGGCGGGGCGGACGGTGATGCTGTCGTTCCGCATCATCGACCCGAAAACGGGCAAGGCGGTCGTCGAGTTCAACGAAATCCACGAGAAGCTGTTCCACCTGTTTGTAGTGAGCGAGGACCTATCCTTCTACGCACATGAGCATCCAGAGCGGTTGGCGGATGGTTCGTTTCGGTTGGCGGTACTTCTGCCGCAGGGCGGAATGTATCGGGTGCTCGCCGATTTCTACCCGGCGGGCGGGACGCCGCAGTTGATCGCGAAGACGGTGCTGGTGGCGGCGGGCCCGAAGCTAACGATTCCGGAGCCGAAGGGCAACATGGGCGTGAAGCTGCGGCCTGAGCCGGCGCAGCCGATCGCGGGGCAGAAGACGATGTTGTTCTTCGACGTGGACCCGGCCGAAGGGTTAGAGCCGTGGTTGGGCGCGTGGGGTCATCTGCTGGTGGCGAGCGAAGATTTGCTCGATATGGTGCATGTGCATCCGCAGTGGGAGTACCAGCCGGAGATCTCGCCGACGGTGCAGTTCAATGTGATTTTCCCGCGGCCGGGCCGGTATCGGCTGTGGGTACAGATGCAGCGGAAGGGCGTCGTGAACACGAGGTGGTTTGACGTGGCGGTGCGCGCTCTATAGACTGGCCCGATGATCTCCAGACGGATGTTCTTATCGGCAGTAGCCGGAGCGGGCGCGGCAGAGGCCGCGCTGCCCAAGATCAAAGTGAAGCGGGTGCGGATCTATGAACCGCCCAACGTGAACCCAACCTTTAACCAGAGCAACATGTTGGTGACGGTGGAGACGGACAACGGACTGGTGGGTATCGGCGAGGGCGGCAAGAAAGATACGCTTGAGCAGTGCGCCGGAACGCTGATTGGCCAGAACCCGTTTCGGATCGAGGCGCTGTGGCAGGAGATGTATATCGCCTGGTTCTACCCGCCGGGGCGAGAGAAGATTCACGCCCAGGGCGCGATGGACTTGGCGCTGTGGGATCTGAAGGGTAAGGCGCTCGGACTGCCGGTGCATGATCTGCTGGGCGGCGCGGTGCGGAACCATCTGGAATGCTACGCGACGGGCGGAGCGCCGCGACCGGCGGGGTCACCGCCAATGACGCTGCGGGATCGCGCGCGGGCGACGATAGACGCGGGGTATCGGGCATTTCGAATGGGCGCGGGAGACACGCCGTCGGGCGGCGTATACAACACGCATGAGCAGGTGAGGAAAGTGGCGCGGGATTGCAAAGAGGTGCGCGAAGGCGTAGGCAAAGAGGGGGACTGGTGCATCGACTTCCACCAGCGGTTTGACTATGCCGACGCGGTGCGGGCGTGCAAGTTGATCGAAGAGTTTGAGCCGTACTTTGTCGAGGACCCGGTTCGCGACGAGCATGCTCATCAAGACCTGCCGAAGCTGCGGCAGATGACGACGGTGCCACTGACGCATGGCGAAGAGTGGGGCCAACGGTGGGACTTCAACCGGATTGTGGAGAACCACGACATCGACTACATTCGGGCGACGCTGCCGAACGTGGGCGGGATTACCGAGATGATGAAGATTGCGGCGATCTGCGAGACGCATGCCGTCGGGATCATCCCGCACTTCACGGGGCCGGTGGCGACAGCGGCGCTGGTGAACTGTCTATCGGCTTTTCCGGGGCCGGTGATCATGGAGTACAACTACGGCGGGCGGCCGATCCCGTACTTGCCGGAGTGCCTGGATTTTAAGGACGGCAAGGCGTATCGCAATGACCGGCCGGGGCTGGGCACGACGGTGGACCTGACCAAATGCAAGCTGATTGGAGAGGTGACCGAGCCGGGCAAGAAGAACGTGTACTACCGGCCGGACGGATCGCTGACGCATTGGTAAGATATTGCCCATGATGACCCGACGTGCGTTGTTCGCTGCCGCCTTGGCCCCGGCTCAGATGGCCGAGGCGGTGAAGCCGATCGAACAGGCGGTGGCCAGCGGCAAGCTGAAGGCCGCGGTGCTGCGGGTGACGCAGGGGGACGGGGTGTTCGAGAAGGCGTTTGGGACGGCGAAGGGGAGTTCGCCGTTCCTGATCGCATCGATCACGAAGCCGATGACGGCGGCGGCGGTGATGACGCTCGTGGACGCCGGGAAGCTAACGCTGGACGCTCCGGCGGCGCAGCATTTGCCGGGGTTAGATGGGCGGATTACGTTGCGGCACTTGTTGACGCATACCTCGGGGTTGCCGGACATGTTGCCGGAGAATACGGAGCTACGGAAGCGGCATGCGCCACTGCGGGAGTGGGCCGCGCTGGCGGTGAAGACGCCGCTGCTGTTTGCTCCGGGGAGCAAGGTGAGCTACCAGAGTATGGGGATATTGCTGGCGGCGACGATGGCGGAGAAGATGTCCGGGAAGACGATGCCGCAGTTGTTGGCCGAGCGGGTTTATGGGCCGCTGGGGATGAGCGATACGGCGTTGGGATTGGGTCGGTATCAGGTGGCTGAGGTGGTGAAGAGCCAGACCGAACATGCTGACCCGCCGGGAGATACGGGCTGGGATTGGAATAGCCGATGGTGGCGGGATTTGGGGGTGCCGTGGGGCGGGGCGCATTCGACGGCGGGGGACATCACGAAGCTGCTCCGCTACTTTCTGAAGCCGGGGAAGGGGCCGTTGAAGCCCGCTACGGCGCAGTTGATGGTGACGCCGCAGAACGCGGAGTACGGGTTGGGGTGGTCGGTGAAGCCGGAGCCGTTTGGGCATGGCGGATCTACGGGGACGCTGTGCTGGGCGAACGCGGCGAAGGACGTGACGTTCGTGCTGCTGACGGGCTTGCCGGCGAGCGTATCGCAGAAGACGGTGCTGGATCCGGCGTCGAAGGCGGTGCGGAAGGCGTTTGGGATCTAGCGTTCGAAGCTGATCCGCAGGCGGCTCCCGGTTGCCCTGGCATATTTCTGGAGCGTCCTCGTGGAGGGCTTGCTGCCGCCGCCTTCGAGCCGTGCCACGGCGGCTTGAGTAGTGCTCATGAGCTGCGCCACTTGCGCTTGCGTCAGACCTGCGCGGGAGCGGGCTTCTATCATGGCTGCCGTCAAAGAGAACTCCTCTTCGAGTGCTTCGTACTCGCGCTTATACTCTGGCTTTTCCATCCATTGCTTGTGCAACTCATCAACGCTGGTCCGTGTCATTTCTCACTCACCTTTTTGGCTCTCTGCAAGGGGATGTCGATAAGAACCCGATCGTTCTCGACGACGCATCGACGATTGGGATTGTTGCGCCCTGGTCTGTTTCTTAGCTATCGGTCGTTAGAAGGGTCCGCTTGCTGACGCGCGCGGTTCGGTGCTGTTGACGATGTACGCCAACCGCGACTCTGAGCACTAGAGTTGTTTCAGGCGGAAGTTGCGGTACTCGACTTTCATGGGCGGGCCGACGTGGACTTGCACGCCAATGGAGCCTTGGGCGGGATGGCGGGTGGGGTCGGGATCGTCGTCGATGACGATGCTCATGACGTGGCCGTTGATCGTGTGGATGAGGGTATTGCCGCGGATGAGGAGATGGACGGCGTTCCAGTCGGCAGTGAGGTGCTCCTTGGGGTCAGCGAAGGTCGAGAGGGCGATGGGCTTGCGGTCTCCTAAGACGCGGGTAACCTGGCCTCGAACGGCGAGGAAGAGACGGCCCTTCTCCTCATAGTTCTGACCGGTGTAGACGTTGCGGCCGTCGATGTCGCACTGGTAGCCGCGCATGGCGAACTTGTGGTCGGGGCGGACAGGGTCCGGGATGAGGGCACTGCGATAGTTGATGCCGCTGTTGCCGGCGGGGGTGATGCGGTAGTCGACCTTGAGTTCGAAATCCTTGGGCTGGCCGCCGCGCCAGACGATGAAGGTGTTGCTCTTGATGACCGTTTCCGGGGTGATCTCCCCGACGAGGATGCCGTTTTCAACCCGCCAATACTTGGGGTCGCCTTCCCAGCCGGCGAGGGTTTTGCCGTCGAACAGAGGGACGAAGCCGGGCTCGTCACCGGTAGCGGTTTCGGGGCGGTCACTTTGCTTCGGGACGAACTTCTGGGCCAGCGCGGTGGCGGTGGCGGCGAGCAACATGGCGCGGCGGGTGAGAGAAAGCATAGGCAGAATCTATCACATTGCGGGGGCAAGGCACTTCTGTTGCAGGCCGATCATCCAGCGTTTCTGGAAGCCTTTGAGAGCGCCGTCGAGGTAGGGGCGGCGGGTTTCGTCGGCCTTGAGATGAAGGTCAAGGAAGGCGGAGATGAAGTGCTGGTTGATGGCGTTGAGCCGGTCCTTGCGCCAGACGAGTTCGTCGAAGCTCTCTTTAGTTTGGAAGTCGAGAGGGATGGGGGGAGGGGGGTTGCCGCCCACGTTGTGGCGGGCGTTCTCGTAGACGAGGAGGCAGCGGTTGGAGTTGACGGACTGGTCAAAAGCTTTCTTGACGCCTTGTTCGTAGCCGGAGATGTCGTCCTTGTCGCCGACGATGAAGAGGGAGGGGACGCGGATATTGGCGAGGGCGGTGGGGTCCCAGGTGTTGATGGGAGGCTGGGCGCCCCAGGGGGCGAGCGCGACGATGGCGCGGACATTGGCCGGCAGTTTACTGGCGGCGGGGAGGAGGCCAGCGGGGAGCATTTTGGCAAGGGAGGAGTTGGCGCTGGGCGCGGCACCGGCGCTGATGAGAGCCCCGTAGCCGCCCATGGAGTAGCCGATGATGGCGACGCGGGTGGGGTCAATATTGGGTTCCGAGGCGGCGAGGGAGGCGATGGTGAAGAGTTGATCGGGGGAGCGGTTGATGAGCGTGGACGGGAAGGGCTTGACGGCGCCGAAGACGGAATCGGTATGGTCGATGGCCGCGACGACGTAGCCTTTGGAGGCGAGGTTTTCGGTGAGGTAGGTGAGGAAGGTGCGGGAGCCGGGGTAGCCGTGGGAGACGATGACGAGGGGGAAGCGTTGGTCGGGAAGGGGCGCGGCGTTGCGGAGGGCTTTGCCGTCGATCGTGAAGGGCTTGGGGCTGCGTCCGGGGAGGGTGCTTTCGTATTGGGTACGGGCTTCGGTGCCGGCGGGGATGAGGGCGGGATACCAGAGTTCGACCTTAAGGGGACGATCGTAGAGGGGGGCCTGGTTGGTCTCTTTGTTGAAGTTGAGGACGTCGGGTTGGGCGGCGTGTTTGAGGTCGAGGGTGCGGACGCCGATTTGATGGGTGCCCCAGGCGGCGAGTTCGGGTGCATCGACGCCGGGGACGCTGAAGAAGGTCTGGAGAAAAGCGAGGAGAAGAACGGACATCTCGTTAGGTTACTGCATCGCGGCGATGAGGTCTTCGACTCCTTTCTTGTTGATGGGGTCTAGGGCTTGCGGCAGGGGGATTGTGGCGTGTTCGAGGGCTTTGGCTCTGTTGCCGAGGTCGGCGTAGCCGCGGGCGAGGCCGACTTGAATGGGCCAAGCATTGCATAAAATCCTTATCTTCCAAGAAGTTAAGCACATAGGCCGGAGGCACAAAGTTAGGTTCCTTTTTGGCGTGGTCGGATAAGGCGAGCAGTTCGGCGACGAATTCCGGCTCTGGTCCAGGGTCCTCTAAGTTATTCGTGTCAACGGAGACATCAATGGGCTCCGGCGGCTGCAACGGGAACAGTTTTCTGGATTGGGCCAGGAGCTTCATGAGTTTTTCGTAGGCCGCGAGATGTGCGCGTTTGTTGCGCTCGATCGAGTGGAAAAGCTCCTTCTGCGTGATGGACCGCTTGTGCCCGTTGAGAAATTGGGTGTCCATATCGATATCGGGATACTCGCGGAGGACGATGTCGAGTTCTTCCTACATGGCCCGGGTGTAAAGGGACGTGTTTCGATCGAAGCTGAACATTTCCGAGACCATGCGGCGGACGTAGCCTTGTTCGACTTCGGCATCTGGCTTGAATTTCCGGTAGTGCGCTTGGAGACCGCCGAGGTGAACGTGAGTTTGCGCATCATTGCGGCGATGGATTGAGCGGGTTTCTGAAATGATTTGAGAATGCCCACCGCGCGCATCGCTACGCAAGGGACTCACAAGGATCCGCTTGGGGGCAACGGCTTCGGCGCTGTAGCCTTCCCTGGTGCGTCGCTACCCTTGCGTCAGTCCCAGTTCCATCCAGTTGGCCGCGCGGTACACGCCGCAATGAAAGCGCTGGGGATCGACAAAAGTCTCCAGCAAAAATAACGGGTAACCGAACCGTGTC
>Ga0136639_10000940_pt1 | contig 10147 bp, 4 predicted proteins | sample AntDrymUQ8592106_2_FD_113739 | JGI IMG/M metagenome (GOLD analysis project Ga0136639, IMG submission 113739) | Polar desert sand microbial communities from Dry Valleys, Antarctica - metaG UQ859 (21.06) | ecosystem: Environmental > Terrestrial > Soil > Desert | place: Antarctica: Dry Valley...
CCACCTTTTTCATTTGCTTATCGCCATATAATTCCAGTTGGTCGGCAAAATATGGCGAACCTTCTTTATTACTTTCACCATACGCCAGAACGGAGTATGCCCGTGGAGTTTTTCCAAATTCGACTGCGATAACCCAGCCATCGCCGCCGCGGGTTTCACGTTTTAACTTATCCGTTTTGTGCGGCACAAACCACAACACGCTAAACGTTCCCAATTCACCGGTAGCGCCGCTAATGGGAATGTCCTTATTGCCAATGCGCGCACGGTTAACATCACCCCAGGCTAAATCCCAGGTGCCGTATCTTTTGTTCGCTGTCTCCAAGGCTCGTTTGAAAGCTTCCACTGCGTGGCTGGAGCTGGCCAAACCTTTAGGCGTGCTCATAGGTTTTTCAGGCGACCAGACCTCTGCAAATAGTGCTTCTGCCGGAGCAGGAAAGTTTACAGATGCTGCTGTGCCGGGAACGCGCTTCCCACCGTTTGCAAGTTCCACATAGTGCTCCCACCAAATTTCAAATAACACCCCACCCTTGCTTTCACGGTTTACGGTATTATCCCAGTTTTCCATTTGTTTCAATGCCTCCGATATCTCCCCGGTAGGAGAGGTTTGCTTCACGGCAGTTATCAGGTCTGCTTTTACACGTTCTGCTAATAGCATCCGCTGGCTGTATTTGAGTTTAACGACATCCTCCAGAGAGAATTTTTTCTTGTTGGCGATCATGTCGAGGGCGTGCTGACTGCGCAGCCTGAGAATAGGTTGTGAGAAATGCGGCGGAAAATTACTTGCTTTCATTACTTCGTTCATGTTGGTGTAATGGAACGGGTCGTTCTCATTATGTATGTAGCCTCCTTTGGGATTAAGTAATTGCGGTAGCGAGTCGAAGGGTATGATTTTTGTCCATACCTGGTCGCTCCGTGATGCCGCAATCGCAGCAGTATCTCCGCCCGAAAGATGCGGCAGATTGGGTGTCATAGCATTCCAGACGTAAAAGATGTTGCCATCTGCATCAGCATATGTAAAGTTGGAACTTGTTTTTGCCTGGATGCGCATGGCGTCTTTATATTCGGCCAGATTCCGTGCTTTCATCATCATCAAAAATTGTTCTGCCTGACGATATTCGCCATCACCTGCATCACGGATCACGAAGATTTTTCCATCACCGCGGTGGAACACTGGCCCGAAAGGAGTAAACAGAAATTCGCGTGTTTCCTCGCCCAAACCTTCGCCATTTTTGAATTTGACAGTAACCTTTTTCTTTTCCAACGGCACAGATGCTCCATCAAGCAGGAAATAGTCAGGGAGTGTTGGCGAAACCTGAAAAGAATAGATTTCATCCGTGTCCGGATCGTTATTGGTCGTCGAAAAACCTAACCGCTCGTTATATCCTCCGATGGTGATGAGCGGACCGCCAATGCGAAAATCGCCATAAAAATTTAATACTCCCGGAACCTCTAATTGCGCTTCATAATAACCAGCATCCCAGGAAAGATGCGGGTTCCGGAGTAAGATTGCCTTTCCGGATTTAGTACGGCTTGGCGCCAATGCAAAGGCGTTTGATCCTTCATCGGGATGCGGCGTTTCGTTAAGCTCGGCTAATCGTGCCCATACAGAGCTGCCTTCAGCTGCTCGCATGCCCACACGACTATCAGCTGAGCGAGTGGCTGCGGCCTGTCGCTGCATCGTTCGCATAAACGTTTGCACAGATCCACCACTAGTGCCGCCAATATCCCGCGCATGCACATCATAACCGGTAAAGTTGGGCTTGATCCAGGCAGGGAATTCGCTCTTGTGTACCTCAATGTACCTATTCATTCCATAAGCAAAACCGATCAAAATATCTTGTGTCTCTTTTTTTAAGAGTGAGAAGGTTTCAAGTGCCCGCGCATATCGTAGTTTACTTGAAGCGTCTCTGTCGATACTCTCACTTCGTTCCTGCGCGGTAAGGTCATGGAACTGGCTCCATTCACCACGCGCCCTCACCATTCCGTCAACTACCCCTTGTCCATAATCTTCAAGCTGAACATAGCCTAGTGCAAATCCGGCGGCCTGCATGTTGTCTGCTTTAATATGCGGGACACCATAAGCGGTTCGCCGGATGACAACCTGGTCAGCTAGGTTCTGTGCACTAACAGACAGGCTTGTAATTTGGAAAGCAATCAAAAGGCTTGACAGCCCCAAATAATACGAACGTGATTTCATGCGAAAAATTAATTAAGACTTTAGTTTACCCGTTTGCTCTTCATCTCCAAAGTAATGTAGCCTAATTTATAAACTAATTATATATCGTGTTAATAAAAATGTCGATACATAGCAAAGCCAGATCGGCCTGCCTCTTATCAGTTTTTCGGCCTTTTTCAATTACCACAATTATTTTACATACGAATAAGCACAAAGACGCCTTTCACCTACCTGAATTTCCTTGAAATCCGTATATATAGTATGGTACGCTTAGATAAATTAACTTCAGAAAGAGCAAAGGCCTATCATCGAATAGGCGCCCTATACATCCTGTTAAGCAACATGAATGCGGAGTCGTTGAAATATGCAGAACACCGCAGGGAAATTGCGTCGTTGAGATTGCAGGTAATTAAACTGCAAAGGCAGATAGTGATATCAAGAATGAGGAAAGCCGAGCATTTTTTTAGCTAAAGCTTTTCCCCGTTTACGGGCTGTATTTGAAAGATCGTGCCGGTCAATCTGAATAAAGAGAAGCGAGCTGCGAGCGTTGAGGATCTAAAAAGCGATCGGGTTAAAGGATAAACATAACAGCATCTTAACAATTATCTCATTATTATTTCCTTGTTTTGGTGAAATATAAATGTGAATGCCACACTGCGCCGTTAACTTGTTCAAACAAACTATTTACTCCGACTCCGTAATATTTTCGGTATATTCGTATACTACCCTAGGCAATGTTAGCTAACCAAAACATCTTGGATCAGGAACTCTGCGCTCTTTTAAAAGAGGGAAATGAGAAGGCTTTTGCAGAGATTTTTAACCATTATCAAGCTCTCTTGTTTGATTTTGCCTACAAGAGGATTCGAGATAAGGATGAAGCAAAAGATATTGTCCAGGAAATATTTGTCAGGCTTTGGAACAACCGAGCAGAACTTCAGATCAAGACCAATCTTCGCAGTTACCTATATCGCTGTGTCCTCAACAGCGTACTTAATATTCTGAACCGCCAGGTTATCCGTGAAGAGTATGTGTATTCTTTGCAACAAATGATTAATGAATGCACTCAGCAAGCAGACTACCATATCCGGGAAGCGGATATGGAGAAATTGATTAAAGCTGAGATAGCAGCATTGCCCCCCAAAATGCGTGAAGTATTTGAGATGCGAAAAAAAGAATATCTAAGCAATAAGGAGATTGCCTTCAAACTTGGCATCTCCGAGCAGACCGTTGAAACCCACATGAAAAGAGCGTTACGGGTGCTGCGTATGCGGCTGGGTGTGGGAGTGTTTCTGGTCGTGCTGTTTCTATTAAGCTGAATTTGAAAGTCTGTCAAAGTTTATTTCCCACATCTTTACCCACTCCCCACTTCACAACTGTCTTAGTTGTATAAAAGGCAAAGAAACCTTTAACAAAACAATGAAAAACGCCAGGGAAATACTTAATAGATTTAAAGCCGGTACCTGCACGGATGAAGAAAGATTATTAGTTGAAAAATGGATGTTAAGCCACCGTGCCGGCGAATCAAGCGGATTGTCTGATGAAGACCTTGAGCAAAGCCGTAAGGATATTTGGTATATGGTGGAACAAAATAGGCAACGTGACCCGTCTGCAATACGTTTGTGGGCTCGAATGCTTGCTGCAATTATTCTAATCATTTTCTCTGCGGGTCTTTGGTTCTTTAAAGGGGATAAGCCTGTTGATCTAAAATCGCAAAACACACATCATGATATTAAGCCAGGTGGAGATAGAGCCATTCTAACTCTTGGTAATGGAATAAAAATCGCACTTGACGAGGCGGCGAATGGTGATATCGCGAAGCAGGCCGGCATCCAGATTACCAAAACTAAAGATGGCCAGATTATTTATAAAGTTTTAGAGACTTCCCCGGTATCGGGAACAAACCAACCTATCTTTAATACAATAGAAACACCACGAGGGGGACAGTATCAGCTTATATTGCCGGATGAAAGTCGCGTCTGGTTAAATGCCGAATCATCGTTACGATATCCTACAGTTTTCAACAACAGGGAACGCAGTGTAGAACTTAAAGGGGAAGCTTATTTTGAAGTGACACATATCAAGCACCTCCCATTTAAAGTTGAAACCAATGGACAAATAGTGCAGGTTTTAGGTACTCATTTTAATATCAACTCGTATTCTGATGAACCTTCAACCAAAACTACACTGATTAACGGCTCAGTGAAGGTTTTTGGTTTGTCAGCTAATGAGTCTGAACTTTTAGCACCAGGTGAGCAATCTACATTAACAAAAAACGGCAGGTTAAACAAGGTCGTTGGGGTAAACGTACAGGAAGCCACTGCCTGGAAGAACCAGTTATTCTATTTCGATAATTCTAATATCGAGACTGTCGTGCGTCAACTTTCCAGATGGTATAATGTCAAATTTGAATACGAAGGAAAAATTCCTCAAGTAAAGCTTTCAGGAGAGATGTACCGCAGTACCAATGCCGCAAAAGTCCTTGAAATGCTTAGCTATTTTAATATACAGTACAGAATAGCAAATGCTGGTACTAAGGACCAAAAAATTATTATTTCACAACAGTCTAACCTATAAAAATAAAACCATGGAACAACAAATACGAACGAGCCAGTAAGGGGAATTGTAATTCAGAAAAAACCGCATTCCGACGGCTATCGGAATACGGCGAATATCTGAGTTAACCTTCCCGGCAAACCGGGAAACTATTTAGGATGAACCAAATATCTATTAACTCAAACCTTACAAAAGTAATGAAATTTGCTACCGCTACTATGGCCGCACTTTACAAAGTGCAAGTGCCAAAACAAATTCTGCTGATTATGAAGTTGACCGCTTTTATTATAGTCATAACGCTGTTACAGGTAAGCGCCGCCGGGTACAGTCAAAATATTACCTTGAATGAACGGAACACTCCCTTGGAGACAGTTATTCAATCAATTAAAAAACAAACAGGTTATGTTTTTATTTATGACACCCCGGACTTTAAAAAAGCAACTGTTTCCATTAGGGTAAATAGCGCTACCGTTGAAGAAACGCTTGAAAAAGTTCTTAGGAATCTGCCATTTACTTTTAAGATTATTGACAACAACATCCTGATAAAGCAGCGGGAATTTGTTGCGGAGAATGTCAGGGATGTTAAATTGCCGGCAACTGTTAGGGGAAAGGTGACAGATGCAAAAGGCGTCCCGCTTCCCGGCGTCAGTGTAAAAGTCAAGGGAACTACAATAGGCGTAACTACTGATACCGATGGAAACTACTCTCTATCAGTTCCAGACAATAGTGTTCTGGTATTTAGTTTCATCGGATTTCTATCCCAGGAAATTATTGCCCAGGGCCGGACAGCCATTGATATTACAATGGTTGAGCAATCCCAGTCGCTGAGCGAGATGGTCGTTGTGGGATATGGAGTCCAGAAAAAGGCAAATCTCACTGGTGCGGTAAGCTCAATAGGAACTAAGGAGTTGGAAAGCAGGCCAATAACAGCAATTTCTTCAAGTCTGCAAGGTTTGTTGCCCGGTGTTACAATCAGGAGCTTTACGGGCTTACCAGGCCAAAACGGAGGCACCATACGAATCCGCGGTATCGGGACATTAGGCGACTCCGGGCCTCTAATAGTTATAGATGGAATTCCGGGCGGTAGCATGGATATTTTAAATCCAAATGATATCGCAAGTATTTCTGTATTAAAGGATGCAGCGTCATCATCTATCTATGGGGTTCGTGGAGCTAATGGAGTTATCCTGGTAACAACCAAGAAAGGAAAAACTGACTCTAAGCCAACCATCTCGTATAATAACTACATAGGTACTCAGACTCCTACAGCTCTTCCTGAATTTTTGGCCTCACCAGAATATATGGCCCTGTTGAACGAATCACAACTAAACGTTGGCCGTACACCAACTTACACAGATGCCGAAATCGAAACCGCAAGAAATGGGACGGATCCTAACCGCTATGGAAATACAAATTGGTTAAAAGAAATATATAAGGACAATGCAGCTCAGCAAAATCACAACATCAGTGTAAATGGCGGATCAAACAATTTGAACTACTACGTTTCATACGGATATCTGAAGCAGAATGGACTGGTAACTGGCGATAATTATGGCTCTAACCGTAACAACATTCGCCTTCGTCTTAACACTAAACTCATAGACCGTGTGGATGTTGACGCCAACATCGGTTATATCGATCGACGTTATAAGGAGTCGTCAGAAGGACTTGATAATAATTCAGGACCATTATATGCTTCGCATCAGATTTCACCTTTGGTGCCATTAAAATTCAGCAACGGGAGCTGGGGATATCTTGGCGGCTCACGTAATCCGGTTGCGGTTGCGACGGATGGCGGTGCCAACGATTTCTCATCACAGGAGTTAACAGGTAATCTGGGGGTTACATTAAATCTATTTGAAGGTTTTAAATTGAGGGGGCAATACGGGTTGATCAAAGCTAATTCGCAACGTGAAATCTTCAATAAGCTGATCGATTATATTAGCCCTGTTACTAATGCTATAATTTATCAGACTAATTTCCCCAACAGGTTAGATAACCGCGATTATTTTAACACCTACCAAACTGTTATCGGTATCGCCGAATACGGAAAGGTATTCAACAAAAAGCATGATTTCAACATGCTTGCCGGAGCTTCTCAGGAGTCAAATATAAGTGAGAGTTTTACTGCCAGCCGAACTGGTTTGGTTTCCCAGGATGTTGCAAACATTAGCCTGGGTACAGCAAACCAGCTGAATACAGGTTCTGCTGATCAAACAGCTTTGCAATCTCTTTTCGGAAGAGCAACCTATGCTTTCAATCAAAAATATCTTGCTGAAGTGAATCTGAGATATGATGGCTCCTCCCGTTTTGCCCGTGGAGTAAGATGGAACTTGTTTCCTTCTGCATCAGTTGGATGGAGGCTCTCTGAGGAAAAATTCTTTGGCAAACTTAAAAACATATTTGAAGAAGCAAAAATCAGAGCCTCATACGGGCAGCTTGGAAATGATAAAGTTGGAACCAATTATGCATATGGAGCGACAATTATACCTGTTACAACTATGCCAATCGGTAATACTATAACTTCAGGGTATGCTCAAACCGTAATTCCAAATCCTGCCCTAACATGGGAAAATGTGATCAAGCAGAACGTAGGGTTGGATTTGTTGATGCTTCGCGGACGCCTAGGAATAACTGCTGATTATTTTATTCACGACACCGACGATATATTACTCCGTGTAACGTATCCAGATGTCCTTGGTGCTACCGAACCTTCTCAGAATGCAGGTAAAGTTCAGAACAAAGGATGGGAAACCGCTTTGAATTGGAAAGACAACATTAGTGCGTTTACTTACGGCCTTACTGTTAACCTTGCTGACGTCAAGAACAAAGTAACAAGCCTGGGGGGCGTGCCGCCAACTATAGGTAGTCAGGTTCGTTTCCTTGGTGAGCCTATTGATTCTTTTTACGGTCTCGTAGCCACACGACTAGCACAAGAATCTGACTTTGAATACAACTCAACAACTAAAGTGTATACTCCCAAATTCCCGTTTATTTCTGGAGATAAAGTGGGACCCGGCGACGTAATTTATCAGGATCTGAACGGTGATGGAAAGCTTACTCTGGCAGATGATCGGAAAATTATAGGTAATCCATTTCCAAGATATACCTATTCTTTTAGAGGCGATATGGGCTGGAAGGGTGTTGATTTAACAGTCTATTTCCAGGGAGTTGGAAAAGCAGACGGTTATATCGACGGTGCGGCTCGACATGCATTCATTAATGAATCTGCAAACCCGCAAAAGTTTCATCTGGACAGATGGACACCGCAAAATACGGAAGCTTCTTATCCCAGATTTACATATCAGCTTAGTCATAACCAGCGTTTATCTACAAAATGGATTGAAAATGCATCATATCTACGTTTAAAAAATGTACAGGTAGGTTACACGTTACCAGCAAAACTAACTGACAAATACAGAATAAGCAGGTTTAGGGTATTTGCTTCAGGCGATAATCTTTTTACCAGCACAAAATTCTTTAATGCGTATGATCCGGAGACACCAGTTAGTAGTGGAGGGTATTACCCGCAGGTGAAAACATTTATTATGGGACTTAACTTTAATATTCAATAATCATGAGGAAGATAATTTATATACTTTTTATAACCGTGTTCGTTTTAGGTTCCTGTCAGAAAGACTTTTTAGAGCGTCCGCCGTTGGATGAGCTTGTTGATGAAACCTTTTTTAAAAATGAGGAGCAGCTTCTGCTAGCGTTAAATGGATGCTACGCTTACATCAAAGGCAAAAATACTGTAGACATGGAAAATTTGGGTGATAATACCCTTAACTCCTCACTTAATGATAACCTCAGGATTAGTACAGGAAATTATAATGTGGATCTGGGCGTTTTAAACAGCGAATGGACGAGTGCCTATGACGGAATTAGACGCTGTAATGCATTTCTTGAAAACTATCAGAAAGCAGAGGGTAGACAAACCGTAAAAGATGCTTATGCATCGGAAGTTCGCTTTATAAGGGCATATCTGTACAGCTATCTCACTTTGTTTTTTGGCGACGTGCAACTGATTAAAAAAACCTTATTAATCACAGACCCGGAAGTTATGGGGACAAGGAATAAAAAAGCAGAAGTTGTAGATTTTATCCTGACCGAACTGCAGGAAGCCTCTGTTAATATGCCTCTTACTCAAACAGGAGCGACATTAGGGAGAGCCACCAAAGGTGCAGCATTGGCCTTGAAAGCAAGAGTTGCGCTCTACAATCAGCGATATGACCTTGCTGAGAAAGCAGCCCAGGATGTTATGGATTTGGGTATTTACCAGTTATATACCGCAGGCACTCCAGCTACCGCATACAATGATTTTTTTACATACAAAGGCAAGATTAAGAACTCTGCGAATAAAGAAACAATCCTGGCCCGGCTCTATTCCACCGAAGCGCTGGCTTATCATAATATGAGCCGTGAAGCACTGGTTCCGGATCAGGCTTCACGATGGAATCCAACTAAGTCACTTGTTGATGCCTATTTAGCCTCAGATGGTTTGCCAATTGAAAAATCTCCTTTGTATAAAGAATCAACTTATGCAGATGTTTTCAATAACCGCGATCCAAGAATGAAACAAACCATTTTGGCGCCTGGGTCAGCATGGAGTGGTAGGCAGGATGGTCGGAATGAAGCAAGCACCGCCAATTGGGGCACCTATACTACTCCCAAATTCATTTCGAATAAACTAGGATCTGTAACTATCACAGGGTATTATTTCACCAAATACGTTGAGCTCTCCACTGTTAGCCTCGTAGGGAGGGATGAGAACGACATCCACCTGATTCGCTTCGCAGAAGTATTACTGACCTATGCTGAAGCAAGGCTTGAACGCGGCACTTTGACACAGTCAGACGTTGACTTAACGATCAATAAACTTCGTGACAGGGTAGGGATGAAGCGGATGACGATTGCTGAACTAGCACTAAACGGAATGGATTTAAGAACAGAAATCCGTCGTGAGCGTCGGGTAGAACTGGCATTAGAAGGCCAACGTTATTTCGACATCATTCGTTGGAAGCAGGGTAATTTACTTGCGGCTGATGTAAAGGGGATAAAAAAATCAATGGCTCCACGTCCGTCTGATGTTTCCAATCTTCCAGCAGACGCACAAGGTTATATTATCGCCAATTCAGGCCGGATTTTCGTGAGCCCTAAGAACGACTTGTGGCCGATATCTTTAACTCAAATAGAACGTAATCCAAATCTGGGGCAAAATCCCGGCTGGCAATAATTTTTTGCCGGAATTGTTTATCAAGCAATTCCGGCAATTTCATTTTATTAATTCTGCCTTATGAGATTTCTGATCATAATTTTTGTCAACCTCGGACTGCTTGGCGTGGTATCCTGTTCGAAAGGAGGTTCCGAAGCCAAGCCTTCACCTGTTGTGAACCCTCCTTCGACAGTTCCACAGGC
>Ga0136639_10000941_pt1 | contig 10142 bp, 6 predicted proteins | sample AntDrymUQ8592106_2_FD_113739 | JGI IMG/M metagenome (GOLD analysis project Ga0136639, IMG submission 113739) | Polar desert sand microbial communities from Dry Valleys, Antarctica - metaG UQ859 (21.06) | ecosystem: Environmental > Terrestrial > Soil > Desert | place: Antarctica: Dry Valley...
CGCGGGGTCGCTGCTGGAGCGCTCTGACTGGACCGCCGACGTCGTCGAGATCGACCTGGTCCCGGCCGGCGCCCTGTCCGAGGACGACGTGCCCGACGTGCCCGACGTGCCCGACGTGCCCGACGTGCCCGACGTGCCCGACGTGCGCGACCTGATTGATGAGACGGAATCACCCGACGTGGTCGCCACGGCCGATCACCAGCAGGAGCCCGAGGGGGACGACGAGCCCGAGGAGCCGACTGCCGCCAGGACGCCTGCCTTCGCCAGCCCGACGCCTTCGCCGACCTCCAGCCCGACCCCCGGCCCGCTGCGAGCGCTGATCAGCGCCGCTCGCTCCGAGAGTCGTCGGGAGACGGTGCCGGAGCCGGTCGTCGGGGAGCCTGTCGCGAGCCGGGAGAGCGTCCACCTGATCGGTGCCAGCGGTGCCAGCGGTGCCCCAGAGACCAACGACGCCACGATCGTCATCGACGACGCGGTCGCCGCCCCGGTGCTCGATCCTGTCGTCGGCCCGCAGCTGGCCGTGGCCCGCACCCGGCTCGGCCTCGGGGTCGACCAGCTCGCCGAGCGCACGCGCATCCGCCCCCACGTGATCGAGTCGATCGAGATCGACGACTTCGGTCCGTGCGGTGGCGACTTCTACGCCCGCGGTCACCTGCGCACCCTGGCCCGGGTTCTGGGTCTGGACGCAGCACCCCTGCTGGTCTCCTACGACGAGCGCTACGCCGATGCCCCGGTCGACCCACGACGCGTCTTCGAGGCCGAGCTGGCGACCGGCGCCCACGGTCCGATCCGTGGCACCCGTGGTGGCCCCAACTGGTCGGTCCTCGTCGCGGCCGTCATGGCCGTGGTGCTGATCTGGTCGGTCGCGCGCCTGGCGATGGATGGTCCCGTGCAGATGGCGGACACGCCGCGTCTCAACCAGTCCAGCGGCATCAACAACGGCACCAGCAACGCCGGCCCCAAGGTCCCGGTCGTGCTCACCGCCACCGGTGGCGGCGCGGTGGTCGTGGTGCGTGACGGCAGCGGCGCGGTCGTGTTCGACGGCGACGTGGCCTTCATGCAGACCGTGGACCTGCAGGTCGTGCCCCCGGTGCGCATCCAGTCCACCGACGGCTCGCTGACGGTCAGCGTCGACGGTGAGGACGAAGGCGCCCTCGGTGCGACCGGCCAGGAGTCGCAGAACACCTTCGTCGTCCGCGACTGAAGGGCGTGCAGCCCGCAGTGACGCGAGCGACACAGGTCCGACCGGGGCGGCATTTCGCCACGGTCGGACCTCGGCGGCATACTCGGAGGCGACTATGACGACCGAGACGACTTCTTCTGCCCCTCCCGCTCGTGGCCTGCTCTCCGTGGCCATGGTGACCCTCGGGTGCGCCCGCAACGAGGTCGACTCCGAGGAGCTCGCGGGTCGCCTCGAGGCTGACGGCTTCCTCCTGGTCGATGATCCCGCGCTGGCCGACACCGTGGTGGTCAACACCTGCGGCTTCGTCGAGGCCGCCAAGAAGGACTCCGTCGACACGCTGCTCCAAGCCGCTGACCTCAAGGCCTCCGCCAACCAGGGCGGTCGCGCGCAGGCCGTCGTCGCGGTGGGTTGCCTGGCCGAGCGTTACGGCAAGGACCTTGCCGAGTCGTTGCCCGAGGCCGACGCCGTGCTCGGCTTCGACGACTACCCCGACATCGCCGCGCGCCTGCGCTCGATCGTCGCTGGCGAGGTCCACCACCCCCACACTCCCCAGGACCGGCGGTTGCTGCTGCCGATCTCTCCCGTCGACCGCGCCGCCTCGACCGCTGCAGTGCCGGGCCACGGCGATGCCGCTGACGTCACCACGGTCGGCCTGGGCGGGCCCGCGACCGGTCCGCGCGCCGTACGACGTCGCCTCGATGCCGGCCCGATGGCAGCGCTCAAGCTCGCCAGCGGCTGCGACCGCCGCTGCTCCTTCTGCGCCATCCCCTCCTTCCGCGGCTCGTTCGTCAGCCGCCGCCCGAGCGACGTGATCAGTGAGGCGCGCTGGCTGGCCGAGCAGGGCGCGCGTGAGGTGTTCCTCGTCAGCGAGAACTCCACGTCCTACGGCAAGGACCTCGGCGACCTGCGCCTGCTCGAGACGCTTCTGCCCGAGCTGACCGCGATCGAGGGCATCGAGCGGGTCCGGGTCTCCTACCTCCAACCCGCCGAGACCCGTCCCGGGCTGGTCGAGGCGATCGCCACGACGCCCGGGGTCGCCCCCTACTTCGACCTGTCCTTCCAGCACGCCAGCGCCACGGTGCTGCGGCGCATGCGCCGCTTCGGTGACCCGGAGAGCTTCCTGGGGCTGCTCGACCAGGTGCGGGGGCACGCGCCCGAGGCAGGGGTCCGGTCCAACGTGATCGTCGGCTTCCCCGGCGAGACCGAGGACGACCTCCAGACCCTGTGCGACTTCCTGGTCGCTGCCCGCATGGACGTGACCGGTGTCTTCGGCTACTCCGACGAGGACGGCACCGAGGCGGCGTCCTACGACGGCAAGCTCGACGAGGACGAGGTGCGAGCCCGCGTCGAGCACGTCAGCGGCCTGGTCGAGGAGCTCAACGCCCAGCGGGCCGAGGAGCGCATCGGTGAGCGGGTGCTCGTGCTCATCGAGTCGATCCGAGACGACGGCGACGGCGACGGCGACGGCGAGGTGGCCGAGGGGCGCGGCGCTCATCAGGGCCCCGAGGTCGACGGCACCACCACCGTCACCGACCTGCCCGCCGGCGTCCGCGTCGGTGACTTCGTGCCGGCCGTGGTGGTCGCCACCGAAGGCGTCGACCTGATCGCTGAGGGGGAGGCTGGGTGAGCGCCGTCGACCCGCAGATGTCCACCGGCTCCAACTGGAACCTGCCCAACGCCCTCACGACCCTGCGGATCGTCATGGTCCCGTTCTTCGGCTGGGCGCTGCTCGTCGACGGTGGCGACTCGGTGCTGTGGCGCACGATCGCCTCCGTGCTCTTCGCGGTGGCCATGATCACCGACAAGATCGACGGCGACATCGCCCGCGCCCGCAACCTCGTGACCGACTTCGGCAAGATCGCCGACCCGATCGCCGACAAGGCGATCACCGGGATGGCCTTCATCGGCCTCTCGATCGTGGGCGACATCTGGTGGTGGGTCACCATCGTGGTGCTGCTGCGCGAGTGGAGCGTCACGATCCTGCGTCTGTCGGTCCTCAAGCACGTCGTCATCGCTGCCGCCCAGAGCGGCAAGGTCAAGACCACCCTTCAGGCGCTCGCGCTGGGTGGACTCACCCTGCCGCTGCGGCAGGTCGACGGTGCCCTCGACATGCCGGGCGAGGTGCTGTTCTACGTCGCTCAGGTGCTGCTCGCCGGCGCGGTCGCCATGACGCTGTGGTCGGGCTACGAATTCTTCCGCGACGTACGCCGCCAGCGAGCGGCCCAGGCCGCTTCCTGAGGCACTGGCCGGAGGATCTCCGGTCCGACGACTTCACCGCGCGTTAACGTGCGGGACTGCTCGGGGGAGGCTCTCCGTCCCGAGAGGGGGCTAGGGTGCTGCAGATCACCCTCGTTCCCCATCGAAAGGTCACCCCGTGCTCTTCAGTTCTCGAGCTCGTCTGGGCTCGCGTGCGCTGGCAGCAGGTGTGGGTCTCGCGCTCGTGGCGACGCCCCTCGCGTTCGCCACCCCCGCGGCCAACGCCGCCGACCCGGTCAGCGTCAACATCCTCGGCATCAACGACTTCCACGGTCGGCTCACCGCCGACGGCACCCAGGCTGGTGCCGCCGTGCTCGCGGGCGCCGTCAAGCAGATCCGTGCCGCCCAGCCGAACACCGTCTTCGCCGCCGCTGGTGACCTGATCGGCGCCTCGACGTTCGACTCGTTCATCCAGAGGGACAAGCCGACGATCGACGCCCTCAACGAGGCCGGTCTCGAGGTCTCTGCCGTGGGTAACCACGAGTTCGACCGGGGCTACGACGACCTGATGAAGCGCGTCATCGCCGCGGAGTCGGCCAGCAACCCCGAGGGTGGCGCCATGTGGAAATACCTCGGCGCCAACGTCGAGGTCAAGGCCACCGCCCCCGCGGGCACCCCGGTGCTGGACCCGTCCTGGACCAAGACCTTCGGCACGGGCGACACCGCGGTGAAGGTCGGCTTCGTCGGCGCCGTCACCGAGGAGCTGCCCTCGCTGGTCTCGCCGTCCGGCATCTCCGACATCACCGTCTCCGACATCGTCGAGGCCACCAACACCGAGGCCGACGCGCTCAAGGCTGCGGGATCCGACCTGGTCGTGCTGCTCGTGCACGAGGGCGGCACCAACTGCGACACGGTCAAGGACCCGACCACCCCCTTCGGAGGCATCGTCGCAGGCGTCAACGACAAGGTCGACGCCATCATCTCGGGTCACACCCACCAGCTCTACGACTGCAAGATCCCTGTTGCCGGCTGGGCGACCCGCGCGGTCAAGGAGCGCCCCGTCGTCTCCGCCGGCCAGTACGGCATGAACCTCAACCAGCTCACGTTCTCGGTCGACCCGGCCGACGGCTCCATCGACGGCCTCACGACCTCGATCCTGCCCCTGGTCAAGACGCCTGCCTACCCGGCCGACAAGCCGACCGCCGACATCGTGGCGGCCGCGGTGGCCAAGGCCAACGTGCTCGGCGCTGTCGAGCTCGGTGACCTGGCCGGCGACTTCCGCCGCGCCAAGGGCAACGGCAGGGACGCCCAGGGCGCTCCTGTCCTCGTCGAGAACCGCGGTGGTGAGTCCACCGTGGGCAACCTCGTCGCCGAGGTGCAGCGCTCCGAGACCGAGGCGGACATCGCCTTCATGAACCCCGGTGGCCTGCGCGCCGACCTGCTCGGCAACAACACCGATGGCTACCCGGCAGCGCTCACCTACCGCCAGGCAGCCAACGTGCAGCCGTTCGCCAACACGCTGGTCAACATGACGATGACCGGTGCCCAGATCAAGCAGGCCCTCGAGCAGCAGTGGCAGCCGGCCGCCGCCTCTCGCCCGTTCCTCCGCTTGGGGGCATCGAAGGGCTTCGAGCACACCTACGACCCGACAGCACCCGAGGGAAGCCGCGTCACGAGCGTGACGCTCGACGGTGACCCGATCGGTGCCACCGAGACGTTCTCGGTCACGGTGAACGGGTTCCTCGCCTCCGGTGGCGACAACTTCGGCGCGTTTGCCGACGGCACGGCTCGCCGGGACACCGGCAAGATCGACCTGCAGGCGATGGTCGACTACCTCGAGGAGTTCGCCTCGGCTGCTCCGCTGCCGGTGGACTATGCCCAACGGGCCGTGGGTGTGGACTTCCCGGACGCGGCTCCCGCGACCTACCAGCCGGGTGACACGGTCGCCTTCGACCTGTCCTCGCTGTCGTTCAGCAACGCGACCGACGTCAAGGACGAGTCGGTGACGGTCTCCTTGGACGGTGCCACGCTGGGCACGGCCCCGGTGGACAGCAGCCTGCCGGCACTGGTCGAGGGCCAGGACCCGAAGACGACGATCTCCGACGAGGTCGGCACCGCCTCGGTCAGCGTCACGCTGCCCGCCTCGGTGAAGGCAGGCGTGCGTCAGCTCGTCGTCAAGGGAGCTGCCACCGGCACCGAGATCGAGGTCCCGGTCACGGTCGTGGCCGCTCCTGCGTCCGACCCGATGATGAGGGTCACTGCGCCCACGAGCGTCCCGCAGTTCAAGGCGGCCCTGGTCAAGGTGGTCGTCAAGGTCGCCGGGATGCCTGCTGACGGCAACGTCAAGATGACCTTCCGCGGGACGACGGTCATCAAGAAGCTGCGCGACGGCGTCGTGCGGACCAAGCTCGGGATCTTCAGGCAGCCCGGTGTGGTCAGGGTCGGGGTCAAGTACCTCGGCAACGCGACGACGTCGAGCGCGTTCGACAAGATCGAGATCCGCATCATCAAGAAGTAGCACCATCCGAGGGGCTCGCCGGTGACCGGCGGGCCTCTCGGTCCTGCTCTCCCCCCGGGGGTGAGCACCTCCCCCTCTCGGAAGGCTCTGTCATGTCCAGATCCATCGGGGCGGCCCGCGCGGCCGCTCGACCACTCGCGGCGGCCGTCGGTCTCGCCGTGGCCGTCACCGGACTCGCCGTCACGGCGCCGGCCCAGGCCGTCAGCCCCTCCCTGGTCATCAGCGAGGTCTACGGCGGCGGAGGCAACTCCGGTGCGACCCTGACGAACGACTTCATCGAGCTCCACAACCCCGGCACGACGCCGGTCTCCGTCGACGGGTGGTCCGTGCAGTACCGCTCGGCAGCACCCTCTGCGACGACGGCCACGCAGGTCACCACGCTGAGTGGCACCGTCGCTCCGGGTGGCTACTACCTCGTGCAGCAGGCGCAAGGCTCAGGCGGCACCCAGCCGCTCCCCACCCCCGATGCGACCGGCACGATCGCGATGAGCGGCACAGGCGGGCAGGTCTGGCTCTCCAACGGGACAGCCGCCCTCAAGCCTGCGGCCGGCAGCGTGCCCACCGGCGCCGGGATCGTCGACTTCGTCGGCCTGGGCGGCACGGCCACGTCGTTCGAGAAGGCCCCGACGGCCGCGACGTCCAACACGACGTCAGCGGAACGCACCAAGCAGGACGCCGACGACAACAGCGACGAGTTCACGACCGGGGCTCCCCGTCCGCAGAGCTCCACCTCGGACCCGGGCGAGGAGGAGCCGACGGAGCCGACCGAGCAGACGATCGCCGAGATCCAGGGCTCGGGCCCGACCACGCCGTTCGCCGGCAAGCCGGTCACCACCAGTGGTGTCGTCACCGCCGCCTACCCCTCGGGTGGCCTCTTCGGGTTCTACCTGCAGAGCCCCGACACGGGTGGTGCGCGCGACCTCGCCACGCAGCAGAGCTCCGACGGGGTGTTCGTCTACCAGGACCGCAGCGCCGGCCCCGTGACCGTCGCTCCCGGCGACCACGTCGAAGTCACGGGTGTCGCCGGTGAGTACGCCGGTCTGACCCAGGTCACGGCCAGCGCCGTGGCTGACATCGTCGAGCTCGTCGAGCCGGCCGCCGCGCCGACGCCAGCCACCACGGGCGCCTGGCCTGCCACCGACGCGGAGAAGGAGTCGCTCGAGGGCATGTTGTACGCACCCGGGACCGGCTTCACCGTCACCAACACCTTCTCCACCAACCAGTACGGCGAGGTGGGGCTGGCCCAGGGCGACCAACCGCTGATCCAGCCGACCGAGGTCGCCGACGCGGGCTCCGCCGAGGCCGCTGCCGTGGCCGCGGACAACGCCGCTCGTGCCATCACCCTGGACGACGGTGCCTCGACCAACTTCACCGCGCAGTCGTACTCGGCGACCGTCTGCGGCACCCGCCCCACGCCGTGCCTGCTCAACGGCGACCTGACGCCGCCGTACGTCTCGACGACCGAGCCGGTCATCGTCGGAGCCGCCGCCGAGATCACGGAGGCGGTGATCCTGAGCCAAGGTGGTTCGCCGTCCTCGCCGACCTACCGCTTCCAGCCGGTCGCGACCGTCGTCGGTCCCGAGAACACGACCTCACCGGCGACGTTCGAGAACACCCGGACGCCCGCGCCGGAGGTGTCGCTGATCGACGCCGAGGGTGCGAGCGACATCAAGGTCGCGTCGTTCAACGTCCTCAACTACTTCACCACCCTCGGTGATGCCGACGACGACAACGTCGGTGACGCTGGGTGCCAGGGCTACTACGGCCGCACCGGTGACGGCACCAACGTGGCCGGTGGCTGCGACCAGCGCGGCGCCTGGGACCCCGAGGACCTGCAGCGTCAGCAGGAGAAGATCGTCGCGGCGATCAACGCGCTCGACGCCGATGTCGTCGGTCTGATGGAGATCGAGAACTCCGCGGCGCTGGGGGAGACCCCGGACGAGGCCACGCGGACGCTCGTCGGTGCGCTCAACGAGGACGCGGGCTCTCAGGTGTGGGCCGCCAACCCGTCCTCGTCCGAGCTCCCCGCCCCCACCGATCAGGACGTGATCACCAACGCGATCATCTATCGCACGGCGACGCTCACCCGTCTCGGCGAGGCCCGTGCGCTGGGCACCTTGAGTGCCGAGGGCCAGGCCTTCGGCAACGCCCGCGAGCCGATCGCCCAGGCGTTCACGCCCGTGGGCGGCGGCGAGGACTTCATGGTCGTCGTCAACCACTTCAAGTCCAAGGGCTCGGGTGCCAACGACGGCACCGGACAGGGCAACGCCAACCCCGACCGGGTCGCCCAGGCGACCGCCCTCGCGGCGTGGGTCCCGACCGTCCAGGACGAGACCAGCACGGACTCGGTCCTGCTGGTGGGTGACTTCAACGCCTACACCCAGGAGGACCCGCTCCAGGTCCTCTACGGCGCCGGCTATGCCGACAGCGAGCAGCTGAGCGGCAACGACGAGTATTCCTACTCCTTCGCGGGTCTCTCGGGGTCCCTGGACCACGTGCTGCTCAACGCGGCGGCGCAGGAGAGCTTCACCGGCTCCGACATCTGGAACATCAACTCGGGGGAGTCCGTGGCCCTGGAGTACAGCCGCTTCGACTACCACGCGACCGACTTCCACCAGCCCGGTCCCTACCGGTCCTCCGACCACGATCCGGTGGTGGTCGGGATGGACCTGATCGACGAGCCGGTGCTCCTACCGGCCACGATCTCGATCAAGCAGACGCCGGGCAAGGTCAAGGTCGACAAGACCCGCGCCAAGCTCACCATCACGGTCGACGCCGAGGGCATCGAGCCGACCGGCACCGTCACCATCATGGGGACCGAGGGCCAGCCGATCACGGTGCAGCTGGTCCGGGGGATGGCCAAGGTCAGGCTCCCGGAGTTCACCAGCGCCGGTGACAAGGAGCTGACGATCATCTACTCAGGTGACGATGAGGTCGAGAGGACCACGACGACCCACGTCGTCACCGTGGTCGGCTGAGGACAGCACCACCGACGTACGACGGGAGCCGGCCTGCAGGGCCGGCTCCCGTCGTACGTCCCGGGCTCCTACGATCAGGGGCATGGCATGCAGGGAAGGACCCGACGACGCGGCAGCGGTGCACGCGCTGCTGCGGTCGCGACGAGCCACGGTGGCAAGTGCTGAGTCCCTGACCGGCGGCCAGCTCGCGGCTCGGTTGACCGCAGTGCCTGGCGCCTCCGCGACCTACGTCGGCGGCGTGGTCACCTACGCCACTGCACTCAAGGTCCGCCTGCTCGGCGTCCCCCAGGAGGTCGTCGACCGGCACGGGGTCGTGTCGAGGGAGTGCGCCCGCGCGATGGTCACCGGGGTCCTGGCGCTCACGGGTGCCGACTACGCGATCGCCACGACCGGAGTGGCCGGCCCCGACGAGCAGGAGGGGAAGCCGGCCGGCACCGTCTACGTCGCGATCGCCGGCCCTGGACTGGTCCAGGTCCTCTCCCTGGAGCTCAGCGGCGAGCGTGCGAGCGTGCAGCAGCACACGTGCATCGAAGGATTGTCGGCGCTTGCTGAGATCCTGCGTCAGGAAGAAACGCCTCTCCGGTAGCGTTGGGGCAGTTCACCGGCCACAGATCTGGGAAGGGACCTCGCATGGTGCTGTTTCGTCGGCTCCTGGGCGACGTGCTTCGTGCTCGTCGCATGCAGCGCGGCATGACCTTGCGCGAGGTCTCTGCCGAGGCCCGCGTGAGCCTGGGCTACATCTCCGAGATCGAGCGCGGGCAGAAGGAAGCGTCTTCCGAGCTCCTCGCCTCGCTCTGCACGGCTCTCGACGCGCCCCTCTCCGAGGTGCTGAGCGAGGTCTCGCTCGCGGTCGCCGTCGAAGAAGCTGCCCTGGCAGCCACTCCGATCTCGGTCCACGTGCGCACCCAGCGCCGCGACGTCGTCGCCTCCGCCGCCTGATCCGACCAGCGCGCTCGGACCACGTCACCTGCTCGCTTGCGTAACCGGCCCCCATCGGGATCGTTTGCACACCTGACGGCACCTCGGCCGTTGAGGTTGTCCGACGTGTCCTCGCCCTGGGAGCTCCTCTCGTGTCTGTTCGCCGTGCCCGCCCGCTCTCCCTCTCCCTCGTGCTGGCGCTGGTGGCAGCCGTCCTCGCGCTGCTGCCCGCGACCCTGGCCTCGGCCGCGCGACCGGCGCAGGGCAGCCAGCCCGCACAGCTCGCCGACACGGTGTTCACCGATCTCCGAGGCCTGCGCCTGACCGGTGAGCGGGTGCGCGTGGCGCC
>Ga0136639_10000942_pt1 | contig 10142 bp, 8 predicted proteins | sample AntDrymUQ8592106_2_FD_113739 | JGI IMG/M metagenome (GOLD analysis project Ga0136639, IMG submission 113739) | Polar desert sand microbial communities from Dry Valleys, Antarctica - metaG UQ859 (21.06) | ecosystem: Environmental > Terrestrial > Soil > Desert | place: Antarctica: Dry Valley...
CAGTGATGGTGAGGGAGCCGGCGAAGCCCGAGATTATGCGCGTCATCTCCTTCACCGTACCCACCCGGGCCACCTGCTGTAGAACATCCACAAACGGTTAGCCTCCAATCAGTGGATCATCCACACTGGCGGCATGGCCACAGTCGACCGCTCCATCAAGCCCTCTTTCACCAAGTCGCTCTTCCTCGGACGCGTCGCGTCTGAGCTGGTGCTGCCGTACCCGGTGATGGTCGGCGCCGAGCACGAGAAAGTCGCGCGCCTCGCCGCATCCGCGCGCGACTACCTCGCCAACGTCTATGACCCCGCGAAGGCCGAACGCGACGGCTGGGTCGGCGATGACACGATCCGCGACCTCGGCGAGCTGGGCCTGCTCGGTCTCTTCGTCGACGAGCAATACGGCGGGCAGGGGCTCAGCCAGAGCGGGTACTGCCGCGTCATGGAGGAATTCGGCCGCGTCGACGGAGCGCTCGCGGTCGTCATGGGCGTGCACCAGTCCATCGGCACCAAGCCGATCTACCTGTACGGCACCGACGAGCAGAAGGCGCGCTGGCTGCCCGACCTCGCCGCCGGCCGCAAGCTCGCCGCGTTCGTGCTCACCGAACCGAATGTGGGGTCCGACGCCTACAACCTCGAGACCCGCGCCGAGCGTCAGTCCGACGGATCCTGGCTTCTTAACGGCGAGAAGCGCTGGATCGGCAATGGTGCTGGCGACGTTCTCACGGTCTTTGCCCGGTCCGAGCTCGGCCACGTCGCCCTCGTCGTCGAGAAGGGCATGGAGGGGCTCAGCACCGGCCCACGATTCGAGACTCTCGGACTCAAGGCCAACCGGCTGCAACGAGTGCGATTCGACAACGTTCGCGTGCCGGCCGAGAACCTCCTCGGCGACGCCGGCGACGGCTTCCGCATCGCCATGAACACCCTCAACAACGGGCGTATGTCGATGGGCACGTCGATCGCGGGCGGCATGAAGCGGTTCCTCGACCTCACCCTCGAGCATGCGACCACCCGGCACCAGTTCGGCCGGCCGCTCATCGACTTCGAGCTGGTCGAGGAGAAGGCGGCGTGGATGACCGGCCAGATCTACGGCCTCGAGTCGATGTCGTACCTCACGACCGGCCTCGTCGACCTCGGCGTCGCCGACTTCTCGCTCGAGTCGGCCATGACCAAGGTCGTCGCGAGCGACGTTGGTTGGAAGGGCCTCAACAAGGCGTTCCAGGTGCACGGCGGAACGGCATACATGGACGACCACCCGCTCTCCAAGGCACTGCGCGACTTCCGCATCTTCCCGATCTTCGAGGGCGCGAACGACGTCATGCGCGCGTTCGTCGCCCTGGGCGGGCTCAAGGCACTCAGCGAGGACCTCCCCGATATGCGCTCGCTCAGCATCGGCGACCCGGCGAAGGCCATCGGGGTGCTCGCGCCCTACGTCTCCGGTCGCATTAACCGTGCCATCCGCCCCGGCCGCCTCGTCGGCGCCCACCCGGTGTTCGCGAAGCACAACGCCGCGGTGAGCGAGCAGACCGTGCAGCTGCGCGACGCGGCGGAGGCAGCGCTGCGCAAGCACGGCAAGAAGGTGCAGGAGAAGCAGCTGCTGCAGAAGCGGCTCACCGCCGTCGCCTCCGGCATCTACTCGCAGGTCGCCGTGATCGGCCGTGCCTCTGCGACGTTCGAACGCGACGGGCTGCAGGTGTCCGGCGCGGAGAAGACCGTGGCGATCCACTTCCTCAAGCGCAGCCAGCGCGAGGTGGCCCGGCAGCTGCGATCGCTCGAGATCAACGACGACCGCCACACGGCCCAAATCGGCATTTCGACCCGGCAGACCGGCGGCTACGCCTTCGATCTCTGACGACGCGGAGCAGCCCGGGCACGAATTCCGCACGGTCGGGCTAACGTTCACGCATGGCATCCGATTTCCTGAAGCGCTTCCGCGGATTCGCGCCCGCGCGGAAGTCCACCGAGGAGCTGCCGGAGCCCGTTCAGGTAGCGGCCACCGCTCCAGAGCTCCGCGCCTCCCATGTCGTCGACAACGCCGTCTACCTCGACGGGATGCGCATCGCCTCGCCCGGCACTGTGCATGAGACTATCGTCGAGCTCGACCGGCAGCCCGGCTCGCTCGGGTGGGTGGGCCTGTACCGCCCGGATGCCGCCGAGTTGCACGAGCTCGCCCGCCAGTTCGGCCTGCACGAGCTCACCCTCGAAGACGCGATCAACGCCCGCCAGCGTCCCAAGGTCGAGCGGTACGACGGGATCACCTTCCTGGTACTAAAGGCCGCACGGTACATCGACGTGACCGAGACGGTCGAGTTCGGCGAGCTTCACCTGTTCGTCGGCCCGAACTTCGTCATCACCCTCCGCCATGCTGAGGCCCCCGACCTGCGGAGCGTTCGCTCCCGGCTCGAAGCCGACCCGCAACTGCTCGCCCGCGGTACCGACGCGATCCTCTATGGCATCCTCGACGCGGTCGTCGACGGCTACCGGCCCGTTGTCGAGGGACTCGAGAACGACATCGCCGAGATCGAGGCGCAGGTCTTCGACGGGCATCGGAACGTGTCTCGGCGCATCTACGAACTGACCCGGGAGGTCATCGAGTTCCAGCTCGCCGTGCTCCCGCTCGCCGACCTCCTCGACACCGTCAAGGAGACGTTCGATCAGAACTCCGACGACCCGGCGCTGCGCCAATACCTGCGTGACGTTGCCGACCACGTCGCGCGGGTCAGCGAGCGTGTCGACCGGTTCCGGCAGCTCCTGCGCGACATCCTCACCGTCAACGCGACCCTCGTCGCGCAGCGCCAGAACGACGAGATGCAACGGGTCGGCATCGCGAGCAACCTGCAGGCGGACCAGACCCGCAAGATTTCGGGGTGGGCGGCGATCCTCTTCGCGCCGTCCCTGATCGGGTCGCTGTACGGGATGAATTTCCGCTACATGCCGGAGCTCGAGTGGTACTACGGGTACCCGTTTGCGATCGCCCTGATGCTCGCCGTGAGCGGCGCGCTCTACCTCATCTTCCGCGGTCGCGACTGGATCTGATCCGCGTTCGAGAACTGACAGTGGTGGCGAATACCATCGAGGCATGCCCGGATCGCCGCTCGACGCCAAGCTCAGTAGCGCGCTCGGCGGACGCACGGCCGCGGCGCTGAAGAAGGGCCTCGGCCTCGACACCGTCGGCGACCTGCTGAGCCACTACCCGCGGCGATACGCGAAGCGCGGCGAGCTCAGCGCCGTCACCGATCTGCCCACCGACGAGAACGTGACGATCGTGGCGCAGGTGCGCGGCGTGAGCGAGCGCAGAATGAAGGCGAGGAGCGGCTCGATTCTCGAGGTGAGGATCAGCGACGGCACCGGCATCCTGACCCTCACCTTCTTCAACCAGCCCTGGCGCAGGGCCGAACTGGTCACGGGAGCGCGCGGAATCTTCGCCGGCAAGGTCACCGACTACAAGGGCACAAGGCAGCTCGCCCACCCCGACTACGAGCTCTTCCCGCCCGACGAGGATCGCTCGGCCGACGATGCAAAGGCGTGGGCCGACGTCCCGATCCCGATCTACGCGGCCACGGCATCCGTCGCCTCCTGGCAGATCCAGAAGTCGATCGGGATCGTGCTCGACACGCTCCCGCCGCTCGACGACCCGGTGCCCGACGGCGTGCGCTCCGCCCGCAAGCTTATGAGTTACTCCCGGGCGGTCGAGCTCGTCCATCGCCCGGTGAAAGATGCCGACTGGGGCTCCGCCCGCAAGACGCTGCGGTTCCAGGAGGCGTTCGTGCTGCAGTGCGCCCTCCTCGAGCAGCGCGCGCTGCTTCGCCTGCAGCTGGCAGAACCGCGCATCCCGGGCGAGGGTGGGCTGCTCGACCGGTTCGACGCGAGAATGCCGTTCACCCTCACCGGCGACCAGACGAGCGTCGGTGCGGAGGTCTCCTCCGACCTCGCGGCCGCAGTACCGATGAACCGCCTCGTGCAGGGGGAGGTGGGCTCCGGCAAGACCATTGTCGCCCTGCGCGGGATGCTCGCGGTCGCGGAGTCCGGCGGCCAGTCGGCGCTGCTCGCCCCGACCGAGGTGCTCGCCGGCCAGCACCTGCGGTCGATCGTCAAGACCCTCGGGCCCGATCTCGCCGCGGAGCTGCGGCCGACTCTGGTCACGGGGCAGCTCACGGTGGCGGAGAGGCGCAAGGCCATGCTCGCGGTGGTCACGGGGCAGGCGCGCATCGTCATCGGAACGCACGCGTTGCTGAGCGACAGCCTCGACTTCTTCGATCTCGGCCTGGTCGTCGTGGACGAGCAGCACCGGTTCGGCGTCGAGCAGCGCGAAGCCCTGCGCCGCAAGGGCCAGACCCCGCCGCACGTGCTTGTGCTCACCGCGACACCGATCCCGCGCACGGTCGCGATGACGGTGTTCGGCGACCTCGATGTCTCGACGATCGCCGAGCTGCCCTCCGGGCGCATCCCGATCGAGACCCACGTGGTTCCCCTCGCCGAGAAGCCGGCCTGGGCGCCGCGCATCTGGCAGCGCGTCGCCGAGGAGCTCGCGCTCGGGCGGCAGGCGTTCGTCGTCTGCCCCGCGATCGACAGCACCGCCGTCGAGGCGGAGGAGGGCGGCGCTCCGCCGAGTGCGGATGCGCCCGACCCGGCGGCGCCCCGCGCGAATGTCACCGACACCCTCGCAGAGCTCCGCGCCAACCCGCGGTTGGCCTCCGCCCGCATCACCGAGCTCCACGGGCGCATGCCGAGCGACCTGAAAGACGCCACGATGCGGGCGTTCGCGGCCGGTGAGATCGATGTGCTCGTGGCGACCACCGTGATCGAGGTCGGGGTCGACGTGCCCAACGCGTCGGTCATGGTGGTGCTGGATGCCGATCGTTTCGGCGTCTCCCAGCTGCACCAGCTGCGCGGACGCGTCGGCCGCGGCGGCGTGCCCGGGCTCTGCCTCATGGTGACCGGGGCCGAGGGGGAGACGCTCGCCCGGGAACGGGTCGAGGCCGTGGCGTCGACTCTCGACGGCTTTGAGCTCGCCCAGAAAGACCTCGAACTGCGACAGGAAGGCGACGTGCTCGGCAACCTGCAATCCGGTGGTCGCTCGTCGCTGAGGCTGCTGCGCGTGGCGAAAGACGGAGTGCTCATCACCGAGGCGAGACAGATCGCGGCGGAGCTGATCGATTCCGACCCGTCCCTCGCGGCGCATCCACACCTGCGCGACGCCCTCTCCCGCCGGCTCGACGAGGCCAGCCGGGACTTCCTCGCGAAAAATTGACCGGATGCCGGGGCGCCCGCCGTGTCACCTGACGGGAATGCGGGGCAGATAGGGTGAAGCAATGAGCAGGATCGCCGTCGTCCCTGGTTCCTTCGACCCCGTGACCCTGGGTCACCTGGATGTGATCGAACGCGCATCGCGGATTTTCGACAAGCTCCACGTGCTCGTCGTGCACAACCCCGACAAGGCGGCCATGCTGCCCGTCGCCCAGCGGGTCGCGCTCATCGAGAAGTCGATCTCCGACGCCGGGTTCGGCGGCAACATCACCGTCACCTCCTGGAGTGTGGGCCTGCTCGTGGACTACTGCCTCGACGTCGACGCCACAGTGCTCGTCAAGGGCGTGCGCTCCCAGGTCGACGTCGCCTACGAGACGCCGATGGCTATCGTCAACCGCAACCTCGCGGGGGTCGAGACCGTCTTCATGCTTCCCGACCCCGGCCACGCCCACGTCTCCAGCTCGCTCGTGCGGCAGGTCGCGGCTCTCGGTGGCGATGTGAGCCCGTACGTGCCTGCGGCCGTCTACGAGTTCCTGCAAAATCCTCGCGGTTAGGATCGGCGCATGAGTTCGCTGCAGATCGGCTTCGCCGCCATGCTCGAGCAGTTCCACCCGACCGAGGCTGTCGCGCTGAGCGCCTACGCCGAGAGTCGCGGCTTCACCGGGGTGATGGCAGCGGACCACTTTCAGCCGTGGGTCCCCGCCCAGGGGCAGAGCGCCTTCGTCTGGAACGTACTCGCGGCCGTCGGCGAGCGCACAACGGGTGACTTCGGCCCCGGCGTCACCGCGCCGACGTTCCGCTGGCATCCCGCGATGGTCGCGCAAGCGAGCGCGACGCTCGCGGCCATGTACCCGGGTCGTCACTGGCTCGGGCTCGGCTCCGGTGAGGCACTCAACGAGCACGTCGTCGGCGGCTACTGGCCCGAGGCGCCCGAGCGCATCAACCGCATGTTCGAGGCGATCGAGATCATCAACAAACTCTTCACGGCCTCGCTCGCGGGCAAGGACACCAAGCACTCCGGCCAGTACTACAAGCTCGAATCGACGAGGCTGTGGACGATGCCCGAGATCGCCCCGCAGATCCTGGTGGCGTCGGGCGGCCCGGTCACTGCCAAGCGCGCTGGCAAGCACACCGACGGGCTCATCACGGTCGGCGCCCCGCTGCAGAAGGTGGCCCAGCTCATCAACAAGTTCGCCGAGGGTGCCCGGGAGGCCGGAAAAGACCCGGAGACAATGCCCAAGGCGCTCCAACTGCACCTCAGCTGGGCGCCGACCCACGAGGAGGCACTCCGCAACGCCATGGTCGAGTGGCCCAACGGGGCGATGAAGTTTCCCAAGGCCGACATCCGCTCTCCATTCGAGCTCGAGCAGATGGCCAAGATGGTGCGCCCGGACGACTTCGAGGGGCGCCTGGTCATCTCGGAAGACCCCGACGTGCACCGCCAGTACATTCAGGGATTCGTCGACCTCGGCTTCGACCGCATCTACCTGCACAACGTCGGGCGCAACCAGCGTGAGTGGATCGACGTCTTCGGGCGCGATGTGCTCCCGCGGCTGGTGCGCTAGGTGTTCTCGGTCTGGGCCATCGCTGGCATCCCCGAGATCGTGGCCGGCATCGACCTCGCCGCGGTCATCGGCGACGCGATTTCGCACACGGGGGAAGGGCTCGCCGACGGCGACATCCTGTCGATCACGAGCAAGATCGTCTCCAAGGCGGAGGGTCGCAGCGTCGCCGCGGAGGATCGGGAAGACGCCATCACCGCGGAGACGGTGCGCGTCGTCGCGACGCGCGAGTATCCCGGTGGGGTCACCCGCATCGTCGAGAACCGACAGGGTCTGGTGCTCGCGGCGGCGGGAGTCGACTCCAGCAACACCCCCGACGGCACCGTTCTGCTGCTGCCGCTCGACCCGGATTTCTCGGCGCACGCACTCTGCGCGGCGATCCGCGCCCGGTTCGGTGTCCGCGTCGGCGTCATCATCACCGACACCCTCGGCCGCGCCTGGCGCGAGGGGCAGACCGACGTCGCTATTGGGGCGGCGGGTCTGCGCGTGATCGACGACCTGCGCGGATCGACGGATGCCGGAGGCCGCGCCCTCAGCGTGACCCTGCCCGCCGTCGCGGACGAGATCGCCGGCGCAACAGACCTCGTCAAGGGGAAGGCGGCGGGCCTCCCGGTGGCAATCGTGCGCGGTCTCGGCCATCTCGTCAGCGGGCTCGACGAGCCGGGCGCCCGCGCCCTCGTGCGCCCGGCCGCCCAAGACATGTTCCGCCTCGGCTCCGACGAGGCCTACGCCCAGGGTTTCGCCGCGGGTCGCGCCGACCCATCTCCGTAAAATCTCATTACTCTGTGGCGCTCCCGATAAATAGCTGGAAGGGTTCGCGCAACCATCTGGCAGACTTACCACGACGACAGCGATAGGAATGGTGAGGTCATCCGTGAGCAGCATTCCGCGTGAGATCGAACATGATGTCGCCGAAGTGCAGATCGAGCAATCCTCGACCCTGTCGGCGGCCGAGCTCCAATCACTCAGCCGCGCGATCATCGACAGCGTCGAGCGTGTCATCGACGGCAAGCGCACCCCCGTCGAGCTCGCCCTCACCGTGCTCCTTGCCGAGGGGCACCTGCTGATCGAGGATGTCCCGGGTGTCGGCAAGACGATGCTCGCGCGAGCGCTCGCGCGTTCGGTCCACTGCACGGTCAACCGCATCCAGTTCACCCCCGACCTTCTCCCGTCCGACATCACGGGGGTGTCGATCTTCAACCAGGGCTCCCGCGAGTTCGAGTTCAAGCCGGGGCCCATCTTCGCCAATATCGTCATCGGTGACGAGATCAATCGCGCGAGCCCCAAGACCCAGTCGGCATTGCTCGAGAGCATGGAGGAGCGTCAGGTCACCGTCGACGGCGTGACCCACGTGCTCGCCGCGCCCTTCACCGTCATCGCGACCCAGAATCCGGTTGAGATGGAGGGCACCTACCCGCTGCCGGAAGCGCAGCGGGATCGATTCATGGTCCGCCTCTCGATGGGGTACCCGGACGCCGCGGCGGAGCTCGCGATGCTTCGCCGGAGGGAGTCCAGCAGCCCCATCGACACCCTCGAGGCGGTCATCACCACCGACCAGCTGCTCGCGATGATCCAGACCGTCAGGGAAGTGTTCGTGTCGCGTGCGGTTGAGCAGTACGCCGTCGCGATCGCGCACGCGACCCGGGACGACGGCGAGCTCCGCCTCGGCGCCAGCCCTCGCGCTACCCTTCAGCTGGTGCGCGCCGCGAAGGCCCGCGCGGCCCTCGATGGCCGTGAGTTCGTGCTGCCCGACGACATCGACGCGCTCGCCGTGGCGGTGTTCGCGCACCGGCTCATTCCCTCATCGAGACTGTCGGGCGTGTCAAGCGCGGCGCACACCAGCTCGCTCGCCGACGTGATCTACAGAATCCTCGCGGCCACCCCGGTGCCGCTCGGCTCCGCCTGAGGCCGTGATGGCGCGACTCCGACCGACCCGGTTCTCGCGTTCCGCGCGGCTCACGCCGAGGGGCGCGACGCTCGGCGTTGTCGGAGTCGCGAGCGTCATCGGCGCCTACGCCACCGGGCGGCCGGAGCTGCTCTCCCTTGCGTGCCTCACCCTGTTGCTGCCGGCTCTCGCGGTGGCATTCGCGAGGTTCCGGCGCATCGGGCTCACCGTCTCCCGCTCGTTCCGACCGGAGCCCGTCGGCGTCGGACAACCAGCCGTCGTCGAGCTCACAATCGTGAACGGGGGCCAACGGCCGACCCCGCAGGTCGAGTGGCGTGACTACCGGTCGTGGGTCAGCGGCGGCAACAAGTCGAGGGCGCTGCCGGCGCTCGCTTCCCGCGGGACCCGCGGCGCCACCGCCCGGCTGAGGTACGAGCTGATTCCGCCGCACAGGGGAGAATTCCCGATCGGCCCGCTCGGTGCTCGCCTCGCCGACCCGTTCGGCCTCGCGAAGGGGGAGGTCGCGGTCGGCACAGTTGACTGGCTGGTCGTAACCCCGGTCATCCACGAGCTCCCCGATACGGGCCTCGCGATCCTTGCGAGCGATGGAACGTTACTGCTCGTCCGCCGCTCGATCGGGGGCGAAGACGAGCTCTCGGCGCGCGAGTACCGCACGGGCGATGCGATGCGGAGGGTTCACTGGCGCGCGACGGCCCGGCACGGCGAGCTCATGGTTCGTCAGGAGGAACCGCGCAGCCACGCCGAGGCACGCATCGTTCTCGATACCCGCCGCAGCGGGTACGCCGACCACCAGCTCGGCAGGCAGAGCAACGAGCCGGAGAGCGAGTCGTTCGAGCTGGCGGTGTCCATCGCCGCCTCGATCGCCCTGCACCTCGCGCGCGGCGGCTTCGCGGTCGAGTTCGTCGAGACGGGCGACCGGCACCTCGCGCCGGTATCGCCGACACAACCGTTCCTCCGTTCGCTCGCCACCCTCGGACTCCACGGCGCCACCGGTGACTACCCGGTCGGGTCCCCGTTCACTAGCACGAGGCCCGACCGCATCCACGGGTCGGTCTTCGCGATCGTGGCGGATGCCGACGCACCGACGATCGACCGGCTCATCGCCCAGTGCGGCAATTTCGACCTCGCGGTGGCGTTCGTCATCACGTGGCGCGACTCCCACGCGCTCGAGGCCCTGCGACGGGCGGGATGGACATGTGTGCCGGTCGCGCCTGGTGACTCGATCGAGGATGCCTGGCGCGCAGTCGCGGATCTGCAGGGATCTCGCCATGGCCGCTGAGCGGAAGGGCACTCCCATTGCGTGGCAGGTAAGCCTCGCCCTGGTGATGGCGATCGCCGTTGCGACGGGGGGCCTCCATGTGCTCTTCACCGACCAGACCTGGTGGCTTCTGGTGTTCTTCGTGCTGACCGCGGTACTGGGGGCGGCCGCGACG
>Ga0136639_10000943_pt1 | contig 10130 bp, 9 predicted proteins | sample AntDrymUQ8592106_2_FD_113739 | JGI IMG/M metagenome (GOLD analysis project Ga0136639, IMG submission 113739) | Polar desert sand microbial communities from Dry Valleys, Antarctica - metaG UQ859 (21.06) | ecosystem: Environmental > Terrestrial > Soil > Desert | place: Antarctica: Dry Valley...
GGCAAGTACCAGCAGCGCATCCAGGCCACGATCACGGGCCGCACGCCGCATATCGCGGTCGAGTTGGCCAGCGACAAGGAAGAGACCAACAAGATCCTGGGCTCGCTTGGCCTGCCGGTTCCGCGGCAAGTGCTGGTCAATGCCCAGACCGATGCATTGAAGGCTGCGCGCCACCTGGCCGGTCCTGTCGTGCTGAAGCCATACAACGGCAATCATGGTCGCGGCATCACCATCAACATTACCGAAGACGACGACATCCGCGCCGCGTTCCAAGCCGCCCAGGAGCATTCGAAGTCGGTCATCGTGGAAACGTTCCAGGTCGGCGACGACCACCGCTTGCTGGTGGTCAATGGTGAACTGATCGCGGCGACCAAGCGCACACCGGGCCACGTGATCGGCGACGGCAAATCGACGCTGACGCAGTTGCTCGACGTGGTGAATGGCGACCCGCGCCGTGGCGTTGGCCACGAGAAGGTGCTGACCCGGATCGAGCTTGATCGCGAAGCCAACATGATGCTGGAGCGGGTCGGCATGACCGCCGACTCGGTGCCGACGGCGGGCGACATCGTCTATCTGCGTTCCACCGCAAATCTCTCAACAGGCGGCACTGCCACCGACGTCACCGACATCATCCATCCCGACAACCGCGACATGGCGGTGCGTGCGGTGCGTGCGATCGGGCTGGACGTGGGCGGCGTGGATTTCATTACGCCCAACATCGCCGAGAGCTACAAGTCCATTGGCGGCGCCATTTGCGAGGTCAATGCTGCGCCGGGTTTCCGCATGCACATCGCACCCAGCGAAGGCACGCCGCGCGATGCCGCAGCGCCCGTGGTTGATATGTTGTTTCCGCCAGGTACGCCGTCGCGGGTACCGATTGCTGCCGTAACCGGCACCAATGGCAAAACCACCACCGCGCGCATGTTGGCGCACATCGCCAAGATGGCCGGTTTCACGCCGGGCCTGACGACTACCGACGGCGTCTACATCGACGGCCAGCGCACGGTCGAAGGTGACATGACCGGGCCGATATCGGCGCGGATGGTGTTGAGCGATCCGCAGATCGACCTGGCGGTCCTTGAAACCGCGCGCGGCGGCCTGCTACGCGCCGGCATGGGCGTGCCAGAGGTCGATGTTGGCGCGGTGATCAACGTCGCTTCAGATCACCTGGGAATCAAGGGCATCGACACGCTGGAGCAACTGGCGGAGATCAAACGCATCGTGGTCGAAGTGGCGCGTGACTGCGCGGTGCTCAATGCCGATGATCCCAACGTGCTGAAGATGTCGGCCTACACCGATGCCGCCGTGATCTGCTACGTCACCATGAATCCGTCGCACCCGCTGGTGCGCGAACACATTCGCGCCGGTGGCCGCGCCTGCGCGCTGGAGGCCGGCGTCAACGGTCACATGATCACGTTGTATGACAAGGGCAGCCACATTCCATTGATGTGGACGCATCTCATTCCCGCCACGATGGAGGGCCGCGCGCTGCACAACGTGCAGAACGCGATGATTGCCGCGGCCATGGCGTTTTCGCTGGGGATGAAGCTGGACGCGATCCGCCACGGACTGCGCACCTTCGACACGACCTTTTTCCAGGCCCCGGGCCGGATGAACGTGTACAACGAGCATCCGTTCAAGGTGCTGATGGACTACGGCCACAACGCGCATGCGGTCGGGGTAATGGCGGAGCTGGCCCAGCGCCTGGACGTCAGCGGTCGTCGCATCGTGGTGCTGTCCGGTCCGGGCGACCGCCGCGACGAAGACCTGCGTGCGATTGCACAGACCGTTGCCGGCAAGTTCGACCATTACATCTGTCGCCGCGACGACGGGCTGCGTGGCCGTGATGGCGACGAGGTGCCGCGGATCATGGCCAAGGCCTTGCAGGCGGCGGGCGTGGCCGAGGACGCAATCAGCCAGATTCCCGACGAACAGCAGGCGGTGGATGCCGCGCTGAGAATGGGCAGCACCGGGGATCTTGTGCTGGTCTTCGCCGATGCGTTGACCCGCACCTGGAAACAGATCATTCGTTTCACGCCGGATGGCGACATGCCAAGGCCCACACCGCGCGTGGAAATTCCCGAGCTGCAGACCTCGATGGACGAGCATCTGATCGCGGCGATGGAGGGCGTGGTCCGTGATGAGCGTGGGCTGCGCTTCGAGCGCGAGGAAAACGATTGAGCACGAGTGTGGGCACGCCATTCCGTGATTCGCGCCGGCTGACCGGCAGCAATCTGTACTTCGATGGCCCCGGTGCGGCGCTTGAAGTTCCGTTCAAGCAATCATCAGGCGTCGCTGTCGATGCAGCGTTGCTGCAGCGTTGGCGCGAGAACATCGCGCGCTTGCGCAGCACGCTGGGTTGGACCGACGGCGCGGTGTTCGTGCGCGAGCATCGCACCGGTGCGTCACTCGCGTTTGCTGCGCCGATTGATCAGCTGTACACCGCAGCAGAAGCCATCGAATGGGCGCTGTATGCGGCGCTTGACCAACATGCCGACGACACACCTGTCGCGGATGACAACGCGCCGCCTCGTCCGCACGTTGCGCATTTCGATGAAGGCGAGGCGCTTCGCCGCTTGCACGCACTTGCGCAAGCAGAAGCCAATCCCGCCTTGATCGCATTGCTGGATGCGGCGCAGGCGCGCGGGGTGCCTGCGCATGCCGACGATGACGAAGTCTCGATCGGCGAGGGCCTGCACGCGCAGGTGTGGCCTGTCTTGTCTTTGCCTGATATCACGGCGGCGCCGTGGAACACGCTGCACGCCATCCCGAAAGCGGTGGTGACCGGCTCGAATGGCAAGACCACCAGCGTGCGCCTGCTCGCCGCGATGCTTCGCGCGCATGGTTTGACGCCCGGCTATAGCAGCACCGACGGACTGATGGTCGATGGTGAATGCATCGATGCCGGCGACTATTCAGGCCCGGTCGGCGCGCGCACCGTGTTGCGGCACCCGCGTGTGCAGGCGGCCGTGCTGGAAACGGCGCGTGGCGGCCTGCTGCGGCGTGGCCTGGTTGCACGCGATGCCCGCGTGGCGCTGGTCACCAATGTCAGCGCGGATCATTTCGGCGAGTACGGCGTCCACACGCTGGATGACATCGCGGCAGTCAAGCTGACCGTGGCCAAATCGCTGGCCGATGACGGCGTGCTGGTGCTCAACGCCGACGATGCGGTCTTGATGCGCGTTGCTGAGTCGTTACGCGCGCGCCATCGCGTCGCCTGCTTTGCAATGACGCTTGAAACCGCACGCGCTGCAACTGATGGACTCGCTTGTGGCGTCAAAGACGGGCGCCTGCTGTTGGCCGATGGCGATGCCATGCACGACCTTGGCGATGTCACCGAGATGCCGCTGACCCTGCGTGGCAGCGCGGGCTACAACATCGCCAACATCGCAGGCGCTGCATTGGCGGGATTCGTGCTCGGCATTGCGCCGGCCGAAATCGCCGGCGTGCTGGCGCGGTTCGGCAATGACAGCCATGACAATCCCGGTCGCCTGCAGCAATGGCGATTCGGCGAGGATTCGCATGCGCTACGCGTCCTGCTGGACTACGCGCACAACCCGGACGGTCTGCGCGGACTGTTGCAGGTCGCGCAAGGCCAGCGCGGGCATGGCCGCTTGGCGTTGCTCCTCGGCCAGGCCGGCAATCGCGATGATGAGGACGTGCGTGCGCTCGCCGACGTCGCCGCCGATGCGCGGCCAGACCGGGTCTGGCTGAAAGACATCGGTGGCGAATACCTGCGCGGACGGCCGCCGGGCGAGATCGCCGCGATCCTGTTCGCAGCCCTGCGCGCGCGTGGTATTGCGGCAGAAGCGTTGCCGGTCTGCCTGGATGAAGCCGAGGCCTCGCGCGAAGCCCTTGGCTGGGCGCGCGCCGGTGACACGTTGGTCTTGCCGGTACACGAACTCTCCGCGCGTGACGCCGTGGTTGCACTGCTCGAGCGTTTGCGGAGCGATGACTGGCAGCCCGGTCAACGCCTGCCGGAGCCGTGAACCCAGCCGGGTAGAATGGTGTTCCCCGCAAGCGCTCCGCAGCCAAAACCACTCATGCATGACATCCTGAAGCGAATCCTGGCCCGCAAGGTCGAAGAAGTTGCCGAGCGCAGCACGCATCTTCCATTGGCCGAGGTGCAGGCACGGCTCACCGATGCCGCGCCGCCGCGCGGGTTCGCCAATGCCATCGCATCACGCATCGCCCGTGGCGAACCAGCAGTCATTGCCGAGGTCAAGAAAGCCAGCCCTTCGAAGGGCGTGATCCGCGCCGATTTCGATCCGGCCGTCATTGCTCGCAGTTACGAAATCGGCGGCGCGGCCTGCCTGTCGGTGCTGACCGATGTCGACTTCTTCCAAGGCAGCGACGCCTACCTGCAGCAGTCCCGTGACGCGTGCACGCTGCCGGTGCTGCGCAAGGATTTCGTGGTCGATGCCTACCAACTGTACGAAGCCCGCCTGCTCGGCGCGGACTGCGTGTTGCTGATCGCCGCCGCACTGGACGATGGCCAACTTTCCGAGTTCGCTTTCATCGCCGATCAACTCGGCATGGACGTGCTGGTGGAAGTGCACGATCTGGACGAACTCGAACGAAGCCTGCCGGTGCCGGCGCGCCTGCTGGGCATCAACAATCGCAACCTGCGCACGTTCGAGGTCTCGCTGGACAACACGCTTGCGCTCAAGGACATGGTTCCGGCCGACCGCGTGCTGGTCACCGAAAGCGGCATCCTGGTACCGGCTGATGTCGCATTGATGCGCGCTGCTGGCGTCAACGCATTCCTGGTCGGTGAGGCCTTCATGCGCGCGCCGGATCCGGGTAGCGCGCTGCGCCAGATGTTTGCTGGATGAGCGCACGCTTCCCCGAACCGACCGCCGATGCGCCGCTGGTGGTCTTTGACTTCGACCACACCCTGTATGACGGCGATTCCGGCAGTCACCTGTTCAAGTGGTTGATCGAGCGTGATTGGTGGCGGCGCCTGCTGGCGCTGATCATCGCGCCGGTGGCCGGGCCGATGGTGGCCTGGTTGCCGACCCGACGTGCCGGAATTTCTGCGTTGGTCTGGGTTGGAACGATTGGTCTGCATCGGACACGCGACCTGAATGCAGTGATCGATGATTACGTCAGTTTGCACGCGCCCAGCATTCGCGCACGGTTGTTGCCAGTCGCGCTGGACGTGCTGCATCGACATCGCGAAGCCGGCGACCGGGTAGTCATTGCCACAGGCGCGCCGCCGGAACTGGCGCGGGCGATCCTGGCCTTCGTTGCGCATGAGGATGTACCCGTCATCGGCACCTTGGTGGGCCCGAAGCTTGGCGCTGTCGTTGCGATTCGTCACTGCCACAGCCATATGAAGATGACGATGTTGCGAGATTCCGGTTATACCCAGCCGGTGGCGATTGCCTATTCCGACAGCAGCGCCGACCTGCCGCTGTTGCAGGCTGCGCAGCACCCTGTTGTGGTCAATCCCAAAGCTTCAAGCGTTGAGATGTTCCAGCGCGTACTTCCTGCAGGTACGCCAATTCTCAATTGGGGATGTCCGGGACGTGCGGGCGTTGTTCCGCAGAAGCTTGACGATGGCGAGACCGGCAGGTGAACCGCGAAGCGGCATTTCGAGCCGCGTAGCGGGCGCATGCCGGTAGGCGCCGTCTCTCCGGGCAAAGACGCCCCAGCGCTTGCGCGTTGCTTTGGGCCTGGTTTTTCAGGCTGCTACGCGCCACCAAGCTGCTTGACGAAGCGAACCGAACTGTCCTTGTAGCCGCAGGCCCGATAAAACGCATGCGCCTCGGTGCGCTGCGCACCACTGGTCAGTTCGATGCGCGACGCGCCGCCGGTGCGCGCGCGGCGTTCGGCTTCCTTCAGCAGTTGCCGGCCAATGCCGAGCCCCTGCGACGTCGGTGTGACCACCAGCGCGGTGACCCGGCAGGTGGTCGTGCCGAGCGGCAAGTAGTACATGAAATCGAGAGCGATCAGCCCGCACACGGCACCCTTGCGGCGCGCGACCACCAAAACCTGGCGGTCGTTGCTGGCGATTACATTGATACGCTCCACTGCTTCGTCGATCTCGCAGGGATAGCCCAGTTCGCACAACAAGCGGGCAACGTCATCGCCATCGGCATGAACGGCGCCGCGTAAGTCAGTTTCTTGGGCGTTGTGACCGGCGGAGAACGCGCGGCTCATTGGTGCAGCGCGGCCTCAGCGGGTGCCATAGATCACGACGGTCTTGCCGCGGGCATGCAGTTTGCCGTCTTCCTGCAATTTCTTCAGTACGCGGCCGGCCATCTCGCGCGAACAGCCGACCAGGCGTGCAAGTTCCTGTCGCGAAACCCGCAACTGGGTGCCATCCGGGTGACTCATCGCCTCCGGTTCGCGTGCAAGGTCGAACAGCGTGCGGTAGATGCGATCACTGACGTCCAGGAACGCCAGATGTCCGGCTTTGCGGCTGGTGTACAGCAGCCGCTGGCTTATCTGGGCACCGATCGAGTACAGCAACCGCGCGGCGTCGTCGGACTGCGTTGTCAGCAGCCCCTGAAGGCGCTCATAGCTGATTTCGGCCAGTTCACAGGCGGTGCGGGTGCGCAGGGCCACGCCACGCCGATCGGTTTCCACGAACAGGCCCATCTCGCCGACGAACTCGCCGGGACCGATATAGCCCAGCACCAGTTCACGCCCCTCTTCCTCGCCCGCAATAATGCTGACAGAGCCTGACAAGATGTAGTACAGGGTTCCGGCTGCATCGCCCGGACGGAATACATCGGTCCGCGCCGGGTAGCGGCGGCGGTGGCAATGGGCAATGAAGCGCTCGATCGTCGCGGCGTCGGCACCCAGCGGGCTTGAGACTTTGGCAAGCGCCGGTTTAGCGAAGGTGGAGCTCTCAGCAAGATTTTGTGCAAGGCTATGTGGCATGTGTTGAAGCTTAGGCCCTAGCGCTGCCCCCGGCAAACTCTGTCGAGACGCCGTGCCAACACAGTTGGACGCACTTTGCCGCATAATCGCAGGCCAATCGTGTTTCCGGAAACGCCCGAAGTGGTCAAACCTTTGCCGCGCCTTAAGCTCCAGGGCTTCAACAATCTCACCAAGTCCCTGTCGTTCAACATCTACGACGTCTGCTATGCGGCGTCGGAGGGTGAGCGACAGCGCTACATCGAATACATCGACGAGGAATACAACGCCGATCGTCTCACCCAGATCCTCACCGACGTGGCGGAGATCATCGGCGCCAACATCCTCAACATCGCGCGCCAGGATTACGATCCGCAGGGCGCCTCGGTGACGATCCTGATTTCCGAACAGCCGGTGATCGACAAGGCCGATGCCAAAGGCGTGATCTCCGATGCGGTGGTCGCGCACCTGGACAAATCTCACATCACCGTCCACACCTATCCGGAAACCCATCCGGACAACGGCATCGCGACCTTCCGTGCCGACATCGACGTGTCGACCTGCGGCGTGATCTCGCCGCTGAAGGCATTGAACTATCTGATCGAAAGCCTGGAATCGGACATCGTGGTGATGGACTACCGCGTGCGCGGTTTCACCCGTGACGTGAAGGGGCGCAAGCATTTCATCGACCACAAGATCAATTCGATCCAGGATTACCTGGCGAAGAACATCAAGGCGCGCTACGAGTTGCTCGACGTCAATGTGTACCAGGAGAGCCTGTTCCACACCAAGATGCACCTGAAGGACTTTGACCTGGACAAATACCTGTTCGAGGAAAAAGCCAAGAATCTCTCCTTCAAGGATCGAATGAAGATCGAGACGCGCCTGCGCCGCGAAATCGAAGAGCTGTACCAGGGCCGCAACCTGGTCGAGTGATGTCGACGCTCAGGTGACTGCGAAAAAGCCGGCATTGCCGGCTTCTGGTTTGCGGATTTGTTTTCGTGCGTCAGCCAACGCCAACGCGCGCATGCATGCCGAGTGCGCCAGCAACCAGTTCCATCGCTTCTTCGTCTCGCTCTCGGATGATCCAGCCAGCCAGCTGGTGTTCGCCGGTTTCCACGGTCCACAGGCTGTAATGGCGTGCGCGAAGTTGGGTGTAGGCGGATTGCAACAAATCGACGGCATCCGGCATTTCAGCCTCGTTGTCTTCGTCCAGTTCCCAGTCGATGCGCAATTGCCAGCGCGACACCAGCTCGTCCACGGTTTCCATCAGTGCCTGGGCGTCATCTTCAGGCACGCAAAAGCCGGCTTTCCAGTCGATCGCCTCGCGCAGCAGGGCGGCGGGATCGGCATCGTCGCCATGGTCTTCCAGCAGCTGCCGGAATGCGGCGAATTGTTCTTGCGCAGCATCTTCGTCATCGGGATTGGCCAGCAGCAGGAACTGCCAGGCCACGCTTTCCAGTGCGGCCTCGTCATCCAGTCCGACCTGCGCATGGAAGGAATGATCGAAATTGTCGTCGGGGTCGTATTCGTGTGCAGCCATCGGGCGCCTCAGCGTGTCCAAGCAGGCAGGATACGTCGCCGGCGGTGATGGCATCGGTTAAACCGCCACCAATACTCTGCCAGCCGTCCTCAACAGTCGCTGGACGTAGAATGTGCCACCGTCGATCCGGCCGCTGGGCCAGGTAATGCCATGGCTGCCAACGCCACGATTCTCAAAGCCGAGCTGCAGGTCACCGACATGGACCGGCACTACTACGCCAGTCATGCGCTGACCTTGGCGCAACATCCGTCCGAAACCGATGCGCGCCTGTTGGTGCGCTTGCTGGCGTTCGCATTGCATGCCGATGATCGTCTCGAATTTGGTCGCGGGCTGAGTGATGAGGACGAGCCCTCGCTTTGGCGGCGTGATTACACCGGCGCGGTCGAGCAATGGATCGAGCTGGGCCAGCCGGAAGAAACCCGCCTGCGCAAGGCAAGTGCCCGCACGCAACAGCTGGTCGTGGTCGGCTACGGTGGACAAGCCGCCGAGGCGTGGTGGAAACGCAATGGCTCGACACTGGCGCGGCTGAAAAACCTCAGCGTGCTGGAGTTTGAAGATGACGAGGTCGCCGCCGCCACACAATTGCTTGGCCGCGGCATGCGCGTCACCGCGATGATCCAGGATGGCGAACTGCAGTTGATGGATGCCGAACGCAGCATCACCTTGCGTCCGCGCTGGCGGATGCGCGATGGGGTAGCTGTCGCCGCCTGATGCAGGCTCAGACCCGGTACGCCACCGTCTTCATCAGCTTCGATGCCGCCGCCATCAGGCTCGGGATCGGTGCGGGCAACATTTTCGCACCCGCAGCTTCAGCATGTTCGGCGTGGCGGGCTTCATCGGCCTGCATCACGCGCAGGATCGCGCGGCTGCGCTGGTCGGCTTCCGGCAGGGACTCCAGATGCTCGCCGATGTGAGCCTCGACCTGGCGTTCGGTCTCCACCACGAAGCCCAGGTTCCAGCCATCGCCGCGCAGGCCGGCCAATAGGCCAATCGTGTAACTGCCAGCGTACCAGAGCGGATTGAGCAGGCTGGGTCGGCTATCCAGTTCACGCAGCCGGTCGCCGCACCAGACCAGGTGATCCGTTTCCTCTTGCGCGGCGGCCAGCAACTGATCGCGGGTCGACGGGTCGCGCGCGACCGTGGCCTGTCCGATGTAGAGCGCCTGCGCGCAGACTTCGCCGACATGGTTGATTCGCATCAGGCCAGCGGCATGCCGGCGCTCGGTTTCGTCCAGGACTACATCGGCCTCGTCGCGGCCCGGACTGGGGCGTTCGGCACGCACGCCACCCAAGACAGTCGACATAGCGTTCTGCGCCGAGTCCAGCAGTCGGTCGAGCGGCCCCAATGCGCGTGAAATCGTCATGCCCTAATTCTAGGGTGCAGGAGGTTACTTGCGGTCATGTTGCGTGTGGCGGAGCTGCGGGCTATCATTCCGCTTCTGTCTCGCTCGCATTGCTGTACTGAATGGGCTTGGCACACCAAAAACGCGAGGCAAAGTTCCGTCGGCAAGCAGTCGGTTGACGGAATCAGCCCGACCATGCACCCCTAGTAGAAGAGTTCCCATGAAAACTTTCATCGCCAAGAACGAGACCGTCCAGCGCGACTGGTACGTTGTCGACGCCGAGGGCAAGACCCTGGGTCGTCTGGCCGCAGCACTGGCCTACCGCCTGCGCGGCAAGCACAAGCCTGTATTCACCACCCACGTCGATTGCGGCGATTA